>LXNI01001563.1_pt1 | contig 19121 bp, 20 predicted proteins | sample 809091 | NCBI WGS metagenome assembly LXNI01 (sample SAMN04870527, study PRJNA318959) | sponge metagenome | biome: 01000161; feature: marine sponge reef; material: water | host: Sarcotragus foetidus | place: Greece: Milos, Mediterranean Sea | collected 2013-05-29 | depth 5-7 m | reverse complement strand
CTTGAAGGCGATGCTGTGGGTGCGGTGGGTTCGGTGCTTGGCCATGGGCGTCGATCCTTCGGATGCCCGACGCACCGGTCAAATAAATTCAAGCCGCCCGTCCGACCCCAGGGGCCCACTCCATTTACGCGCCGAAATGTGTCTGTAGTGAGAAATGCGGGTTAACCCCGCCCGATGAACGGCATCCTGGTGGCCATCACCGTCATGAACTGAACGTTCGCGTCGAGCGGCAGGCGCGCCATGTAGACCACCGCCTGGGCGACGTTCTCCACCGCCATCGTCGCCTCGGAAGCGACGGAGCCGTCGGCCTGCGGCACCCCCTGGCTCATGCGCTCGGTCATCTCGGTCGCCGCGTTGCCGACGTCGATCTGGCCGCAGGCGATCTTGTACTTGCGCCCGTCGAGGGAGGTGGAGCGCGTGAGGCCGGTCACCGCGTGCTTGGTCGAGGTGTAGGGCGCGGAGTTGGGCCTCGGCACGTGGGCGGAGATCGAGCCGTTGTTGACGATGCGCCCGCCCATGGGCTCCTGCGCCTTCATGATGCGGAAGGCCTCCTGGGTGCAGAGGAAGACCCCGGTGAGGTTGGTGTCGACCACCTGCTGCCACTTGTCGAAGCGAAGGTCCTCCAGCGGCACGGCGGGCGCGCTGATTCCGGCATTGTTGAAGAGCAGGTCGAGCCGGCCGAACGCGGTCTTGGTCTCGGCGAAGAGTGCCGCGACCTCGTCCTGTCTCCCGACGTTGCAGGGCACGGCGAGCGCCGTATCGGGGCCTGCGCCGGTCTCGGCGATAGCGCTCTCCAGCGTCTCCCGGCGGCGGCCCGAGAAGACCACGGCCCAGCCGTCCTCGAGCAGCGCGTGCGCCGCTGCCTTGCCGATTCCCTGCCCTGCGCCCGTGACGAGGGCGACCTTGCGCTCAGCATTCATGCGTGATGTCTCCGCGCGCCAGCCGCCGCTCGGGGTGGTGTGCGCCATGGTCGTGAGGCGCCGCGTATAGCACGGCGCGGAACCATCGCGAAGTAGGGGCTTGAGCGTTTCTGTTTCTCACGGAAACGCTCAAGACTCTGTATCGCTCAAGACTCTTATCGCTCACGGCAGCCGGCCGTCCTGCGATTCCGCGCGCCTGCCGGCGCGACCGGCCACGCTCTTGCGCTCCCGCAGGTCGTGGCAGCCGGCGACCCTGCGCGGGTCCACGTCGGCGGGGAAGAGCCTCACCTTCTGCACCTTCTGGGTGCTGGTGACCGGCAGCGTGTCGAGGAACAGCAGATAGCCCGGCGCCTTGTAGTAGGCGAGCCGTTCCAGGCAGAGGTCCTGCAGCGCCTTTGCCGCCTCCAGGTCGGCGCCCCCGCCCGCCGCAGGCACGATGCAGGCCATGACCTCCTCCTGGCGCAGCTCGTCCGGCACCGCGATCACCGCCGCCTGGGCCACGCGCTCGTCCGCCTGCAGCACCGCTTCGACTTCGGCAGCGGCGATGTTCTCGCCACTGCGGCGGATGATGTTCTTCTTGCGGTCGACGAAGCAGAGCATGCCGTCCGCCGCCTGTGTCACCACGTCGCCGGTGTGAAACCAGCCGCCCCGCCAGGCCTCGGCGGTCGCCTGCGCGTCCTTCAGGTAGCCGGAGAAGAGCCCGCGCCCCGGATCGTCGCCGGTCGTGCGCAGCGTGAGCTCGCCCGGCTCGCCCGGCGGAACCGCGCGGTCCTCGTCGTCGACGACGCGCGCCTCGCAGCCGGAGAGTGGACGGCCGAAGGCGCGCGTGCCGGTCTGCCTGGGCTCCACGCTCGCCCACGTGGGCATGGCGACCTCGGTCATGCCCCAGCCCTCGATGAGCGGAAAGCCGAAGCGCGCCTCGAAGGCCTCGTGATGCTTGGGGTCGATGCCGGCGCCGGCGCCGAACCTCACCGCATGGGCACGGTCCTCGGACCCCGGCGGCAGACTGAGCAGGAGCGGCGGCATGATGCCGAGATAGTGGATGATCGTCGCCCTGGTCGCAGCCACGTCGGCCCACCAGCTGCGGGGATGGAAGCGATCGGCCATGACGATGCAGCCGGCGGCGCTCAGCATCGCCATGCTGCCGATGGCGAGCGCATTCGCGTGGTGGAGCGGCAACGGGTTGAGTAGCCGCTCGCAGCCGTCTTCCAGCGTCATCAGGCCGCCCGCCTCTCGATACCAGCGCGCGGCGTTCAGGAAATAGCGGTTGGTAAGGATGCAGCCCTTGGGGCGCCCCGTGGTGCCCGAGGTGTAGAGCAGCGCCGCCTCGTCGTCGACGCCGGGCGCGCCCCCGCCTGGGCTTGCCCGAGGCGCCGGCAGCCGGGGCGGAAGGTCGGCGGCATCGACGACGGGCGGCGCAGCGGCGGTTCCGGCGACGGCGGCCTCGACATCGCCCAGCCGTTCCGGCAACGAGACCACCAGGGCGGCCTCCGAGTGATCGAGAAGATAGATCATCTCGTCCCGCCGGCAGGCCGGGTTGATGGGCACGATGCCGCAACCCAAGGCATTGAGCGCCCACCAGTGCAGGTGGAAATCGGGCCGGTTCTCCAGGAGCAGCGCCACGCGGAGGCCGCGGCCATAGCCCGCCGCGCGATAGAGCGAGCTGAGCGCCGCCACCCGCTCGCGCGCTTCGCGGTAGCCGATCTCGATGCCGTCGGGATGGTAGGGCCGGCCCGCCATGGGCGGGGCGCAGAGACAACCGCCCTCCGGCGCACGCCGGGCCGCCGCCTCGAACAGCTCGAACACCGTCTCCGTCATCGCCGCTCCGCTTGTCGCTCACGGTCTGGGCGCTTACGTTGTCGCCCGTTCCGCCATGACATGAGAGTCGAAGGATGGCCAGGTTCTACGAACCCGATCTCGGCTCGAGCCCGGACGACCCCTTCGCCCGCGACGGCGATGGCAAGCTGATCCGGCGCGGCTTCTGGCTCGACATGAGCGACCGCTCGCTGGTGCTCGCCATGACGCAAGGCGTCGGCGCCGCGCTCAGCAACGATCACAAGCGCGCTCACCTGGCTGACATCGGCCGCGCCCACGTGATCGACCAGGTGTGCGTGCAGGAGATCCTGCCGCCGGAATGACGGGCAGCGGGTGGCGCGGTCAACGCGCGGCGAGAAGATCGGAGGCCCGCTCGGCGACGGCGACGATGGCGGCGTTGACCGGGCCGGTGGTGAGGCTCGGCAGGATTGAGCCGTCGACGACGTGAAGCCCCGGCACGCCCGCGACCGAGAGGTCGGGACGGACGACGGCGTCAGGGTCCGTCCCCATCCGGCAGGTCCCGACCGGATGGTGGTGGGTGAAGGCGGCGTGCTCGATGAAGGCCAGTCGCGCGTCCCCGCTCGCGATATCGCCGGGCTGCGGCAACAGCTCCTCGCCGCGCCAGGGCGCATAGGCGTCCGCCCCGCCGAGACGCCGCGCCCAGTCGAGCGCTTCCAGGAACAGCAGGCAGTCCTGCGGCGCGCTGAGGTAGGCTGGATCGATGATCGGCTTCGCGTGCGGGTCCGCCGAGGCGATGGTGAGACGGCCGCGGCTCTGCGGGTGCGTGATGCCGAACATCAGGGTGTACGCCTCGCCGGGTGAGGGCACGCGGATACGGTCCGCCAGAGCTTCCGAGACCACGGGCAGGGTGACGCACGCCACCACGAGGTCGGGCGCGTCTTCGTGCCTCTGCCCGCGCGCGTGGATGTAGGTGAGTGCTTCCGAATGTTGCGTGCGGGTCGGCGGGAGCGGCTTGCTGGCGTGGTACAGGTTGCCGGCCGCAAGAAGGTGATCCTGCAGGTTCTGCCCGACGCCGGGCAGGTCGCGCCGGACCGCGATCCCGAGGTGCGCCAGCGCGGCGCCGGGGCCGAGGCCGGACCGCATGAGGATCGCGGGGGTGCCGATGACCCCTGCTGCGAGCACGACGGCGCGCCGTGCGTGCAGGTGGTGGCGCGTGCCGCCTCCCCAGGCATGGACCCCGGTTGCGCGGCCGGCCTCGTCGAAGATCAGCCGGTCGATGAGCAGGCCCGTGCGCAGCGCAAGGTTCGGCCGGGCGCGAACGGCCTCGGTCAGGTAGGCATCGGCGACGCTCTGGCGCCGGCCGTCTGCGATCGTGAGCGTGTTGAGCGTGGGCCCCGCCAGGTCCTGCCCGTTGTGATCGCGGATGGGGCGGAGCCCGAGTTCTCTCCCGGCCAGGCAATGGGCGAGGCTCAGCGGGTGCGGCGCGGCGGGCTGGCAGAGCCGTACGGGGCCTTCTCCGCCATAGCCCTCTTCCAGCGCGAAGGGCGAGGTTTCCGAGCGGATGAAACAGGGCCGGAGCGCAGCCCAGTTCCATCCCTCGGCGCCTGCCTCCACCCACCTGTCGAAGTCGCTCGGGTGGCCGCGCACATGGCCCATCGCGTGGATCGCGCTGGACCCGCCCACGACGCGGCCCCGCGGCCAGGGGTGCGCGCGCCCGGCCATGGAGCGCTGCGGCACGGTCGCGAACTGCCAGTCGATCTCCGAGCCTTGCAGGAGGGGCCAGGCGGCAGGGTCCGAAATGGCGGGGTTCTCGGGCTCTCCGCCCGCTTCCACCAGGAGGACGCGGAGGTCCCGCCGCTCGCTCAGCCGGGCGGCCAGCACGCAGCCCGCGGACCCGGCGCCGACGATGACGATGTCCGCCTCGCTCATGCCTGCGCGGATGCGCCCGGACCGGCGCTCAAGCCCCGAGGCTCACGTGTCGCCGGGCACCGTGCCCTTCGGCAGGCTCTCGACGTGGGCGCAGATATCGCGCGGGCGCGTGAGCCAGATGCGCTCGCGGTGAGGCGCGATGTGCTCGAAGAAGCGGCGCAGGTGGCGCACGCGGTAGGGCCGCCCCATCACGAAGGGATGGAGCGAGATGGGGAAGACCAGGGGTTGCCCCTCGCTCTGGGCCAGCATCTCGTTGAAGCCGTCGATCAGCATGTCCACGAACTCGGCAGCCGTGTGGCCGTACCAGACGATGCTGCGGGTGTCGTTGCACTCGACTGGATAGGGCATCGCCAGGATGCGGCCCGCGCGCGTCGTCATCCAGATCGGCTGATCGTCACAGGTCCAGTCCATGAAGTAGCGGTAGCCCGCCTCCTGCAGCAGGTCGGGGGTGACCGCGCTGTTGGAAATCCAAGGGCTCATCCAGCCCGCCGGCCGGTTGCCCTCGTGGCGCTCGATGGTCCGGGTGACCTCGGCGATGAGCGCAGCCTCGGCCGCCTCGTCGAGGTGCTCCTGCATGTCCGAGTTGGTGATGCCGTGGCCCAGGATCTCGTGGCCGCGCGCTCTCAGCGCCGCCGGGATGTCGGGGCAGTGCTCGTAGACGGCGAGGTTCATCTGGGCTTCGATGGGCACGTCGAAGGCGTCGAACAGCTCCAGCATGCGCCAGATGCCGACCCGGTTGCCGTAGTCGCGCCACGAATAGATGCTGTGGCTGTTGGCTTGGTCCGGCGGCGCGATTGCCGCGCCCTTGCCTTCGCCGAAGCTGAATTGCTCGACGTTGACGGCGACATAGACGGCGAGGCGGGTCCCGTTCGGCCAGTCGTAGACCGGGCGCGCGGCGATGCTGGAGTAGGGGTAGCGTCCGTGGGTGCGAATCATGCGGACCTCGATACCGGGCGCCGCCCCGACCGATCCCCGCCCATCAGTCCCGCGCCGCAGCCTTGCCCACCGGGTTGAAATCGTGCTCGCCCACGCCCTGGACGAGGGTCACGCGGCAGCTTCCGCCGTCCTTGCCGGAGACCCGGTGCGCGGTGAGCGGTGGCACGACGCAGTGGTCGCCGGGCGCGAGCGCGTGACGGGCGCGGGGCGCGCGGGTCTCGATCACCACCGTGCCTTCGAGACCCACGAACACGTCGGTGACGGCCGTGTGGTAGTGCCAGGGAACCTCCTCGCCCGCAGCCAGGGTCATCACCTGCACACGCATGCCGTCGGCCTCGGCGACGATGTCGTGGCCGGTGATCGAATAAGGCAGATCTTCCAGCGCCGTCATGGCGTCTTCCGGTCGTTCGCGGCCCAGTGTGCGTCGGCCAGCATAGCCCCTTTGGCCGCGCTCTTGGACGGATTCGACGCCTCAGCCCTTCTGCGCCATGATCCGGCCCACTCACGGCACCGCACGGATGGGGGACGCGTCATGGCCAGGGTACTCGTAATCGTTCCGTTCGCCTTCGACGAGAAGGGACTCGCGAACCGGCGCTCGCAACTGGAATCGGTGGCACTCGGGCCCGACCTCGAGTTCGATTTTCGGGGCGTCAAGGCGGGGCCGGCGCTGCTCGACTGCTACCACGACTACGCCATGGCCGATATCGCGCTGTTCGAGGCGGGCTTGAGCGCCGAGGACGACGGTTACGACGCGGTCTGCATCGACACCATGAGCGATTCCGGCATGAACGCGCTCCGCTCCGTCCTCGACATTCCCGTGATCGGGCCGGGCCGCGCCTCCTTCATGACGGCGCTGATGCTGGGTAACCGCTTCTCGGTCGTGACCCAATGGGACGGCTGGATCCCGCTCTACAAGAAGGGCTCGCAGGAATACGGCGTCGCCGACAAGCTCGCCTCCATCCGCTCCATCAACGTGATGCCGGACGTGGAAAACCTACTGGGCGGCAAGGAGGAAGTGGTCTTCCCCAAGCTGGTGGACTGCGCCATGCGCTGCATCGAGGAAGACGGCGCCGAGGTGATCCTGCTCGGCTCCACCACCATGCACCAGGCGCACGGCCACATGGCCGCAAACCTGCCGGTGCCGGTCATCAACCCCGGCCCGCTCACCTACAAGCTCGCCGAGTTCGTGCTGGGCCTGGGCCTCACCCACAGCCGCAAGGCTTACCCGAAGCCCAGCGTGCCGAAGCCCGCCATGGTCCACGCCATGATGAACGGCGCGGCCACGGCCGGCGACTGACGCGGGGAGGACGGCAGGATGGCAGGACGACTGGACGGCCGCGTCGCGCTCGTCACCGGGGCTGCGAAGGGCATCGGCAAGGCGTGCTGCCGCGCTCTCGCGGCGGAGGGTGCGCCGGTCGCGCTCGCCGATATCGACAGGGAAGGGGGCGAGGCGCTCGCGGCCGAGCTTTCGGTGGATGGCGCCGAGACGATGTTCATCGCCCTCGACGTCACGAGCGAAGCCGACTGGGAGGCGGCGATCCCGGCGATCGTCGACCGTTTCGGCGGCCTCGACGTGCTCGTGAACAACGCAGGCGTCGGCATCATCGAGCCCTTGCCGGACGTGACGCTGGAGAGCTGGCGCAAGAGCATGTCGGTCAATTGCGAAGGCGTCTTCCTCGGCACCAAGCACGCCATGGCCGCGATGCGCCCTGGCGGCTCGATCATCAACATCTCGTCGATCCTGGGCTTCACCAGCATCCCGGGGCTTTCCGCCTACAGCGCGACCAAGGGGGCGGTCAGGCTCTTCAGCAAGGGAGCCGCGCTCGACGGCGCCAAGGACGAGCGCCGCATTCGGGTGAACTCGATTCACCCCGGCTACATCCATACCGAGATGATGGAGGCCACCTGCTACCGCGACTACGGCAGCCTGGAAGCGGGCCTCGAGGAGCTTGCGAAGCAGCACCCCATCGGGCGCGTCGGCAAGCCGGAGGACATCGCCAACGGCGTGGTCTTCCTCGCCTCGGAGGAATCGAGCTTCGTCACCGGCACCGAACTGGTGATCGATGGCGGCTACCTCGCGGTCGGCGGCTATTCCGTCTTTCCCTGAGCCGGAGCACGCCCCCGGCTCGTCTTCGTCCGTGTCCCGCTTCGGGCAGGCCGGCACTCCACTTCCCCAAGAGAAAGCAGAGAGAGCAACATGAACGCCGGTATCAATCGTCAGATCACGCTTGCGGCCAGGCCCGTGGGCATGCCGAAGGGGAGCGACTTCTCGCTGGCCGAGGAGCCGGCGCCTGCGCCTCGGCCCGGCCAGGCGCTGGTGCGCGTGCTCTATCTCTCCCTCGACCCCTACATGCGGGGGCGGATGAGCGCGGCAAAATCCTACGCGGCGCCGGTCGGCATCGGCGAGGTGATGACCGGCGGCGCGGTGGGCGTTGTCGTGCGCTCGGAGACGAGCGGCCTCAAGGAGGGCGATCTGGTCGAAGGCATGTTCGGCTGGCAGGAGTACGCGCTCTGCTCGCGCGGAGCGGTGCGGGTGCTGCCGCAGTCCGGCCATCCGCCGTCCTACGCGCTCGGCATCCTCGGCATGCCGGGCGCCACCGCCTATTTCGGACTGCTGGAGGTGGGCCAGCCGCATCCCGGCGACACGGTGGTGGTCTCGGCGGCCTCGGGCGCCGTCGGCGCCGCGGTGGGGCAGATCGCCAAGATCGGCGGCTGCCGCGTCGTCGGCACGGTCGGCAGCGAGGAGAAGGCGGCGTACATCACCGACGAGCTGGGCTTCGACGCCGCCATCAACTACCGCGCGGCGAACGACATCGGCGCGGCGCTGGACGAGGCCTGCCCGGCCGGCATCGACGTCTACTTCGACAACGTGGGCGGCCCCATGACCGACGCGGTGATGCAGCGCCTCGCCTTCAAGGCGCGCGTCGTGGTCTGCGGCTGCATCCACCACTACAACCTGACCGAGCCCTATCTGGGCCCGAGCCACCTGCGCCACATCCTCGTCAACCGGGCGCGGGTCGAGGGGTTCCTGGTGTTCGACTGGCTGGCCCGCTACCCGGAGGCGTTCGCCCGGCTCGGCGCGTGGCTCAAGGACGGCTCCATAAGCTACAGGGAGCACGTGATCGAGGGGCTGGAAAACGCGCCGGACGGGCTCGGCATGCTCTTCGAGGGGAGCAACTTCGGCAAGCTCGTGGTCAAGGTGGCGGAGCGCTGAAGCCATGTCCGAAACGGGGGTGAGCGCCCCGGAACCCACCGTCTGCGCCCTGATCGACGACATCTTCGGGGCGCTGGGCTTCACGGCGGACGAGCGCGCGGTGCTGACCGAGACCTTGCTGGAGGCGAGCCGCGCGGGCTATCACTCCCACGGGGTGATGCGGATCCCGACCTTCGCGGAAAACACGCAGGACGGGATGATCGTGCCGGCGGCAGCGCCCGTCGTGGCGCACGAAACCGAGGCCGCGGCGATGATCGACGCGCGGCGCTGCCTGGGCCCGGTCTCCTGCGTCTTCGCCGTGGAGAAGGCGAGCGCCAAGGCGCGGGCGCAGGGCATCGGCTGCGCCGCGGTGCGGAACGGCAACGACGTCGCCCGCCTCGGCGCCTACGTGGGCGCACCGGCGCGGGAGGGCCTGATGACGCTGCTGCTGGTGAACGACGCGGGCGGCGGCGCCTGCGTCGCGCCCTTCGGCAGCGCAGCCCCCTTCCTCAGCACCAATCCGCTCGCCTGCGGCATCCCGCGTGCGCCGGGCGAGCCGCCGCTGGTGATCGACATCTCCACCTCCGTGGTGGCACTCGGCAAGATCAGGATGGCCGCCAACCAGGGCGAGGCCGTGCCCGATGGCTGGCTGATCGACCGTGAGGGCAGGACGACCACGGAGCCTGCCGGCTTCTTCGACTCACCGCGCAGCGCGTCGCTCCTGCCCCTCGGCGGCGCGGCTGACGGCCACAAGGGTTTTCTGCTCAGCCTAATCATCGAGGCCTTCGCCGGCGCGCTGGCCGGCGCGGGCATGAGCCGGGGCAACGAGAACGAGGACCAGGGCAACGGCCTCTTCGTGCTCGCCGCCGACCCGCAGGCGCTCGGCACGGGCGGCGCGTTCGTCCACGCGATGGAGGAATTCGTGGCCGGGCTCGAGGCTCTCCCGCCTGCGGAGGGTCGTGCGGGCGTGCGCCTGCCGGGTGCGCGCGCAGGCGGCGGGCCGGGCGGCCCTTACCCCATCGACGGGCCCACCTGGGCGCGGATCACGGCCATCCTCGATGCACTTTCGCTCGGACGCGACTACGACGTGACGCCCGCCGCGGGCGGCGAGCAGTCACCGCCGTGAGCGACGAGGCGGCGCGAAAGGCGCGCGCCCGCACGTGGTTCGAGGCGTTGCGGGACGAGATCTGCGCTGCTTTCGAGGCGATCGAGGACGAGGCGGAGATCGCAGGCGCCCGCCCCGGCCGCTTCGAGCGCAAGGTTTGGGAGCGCCCCGGCGGCGGCGGCGGGGTGATGGCCATCATGCGCGGCCGCGTGTTCGAGAAGGTGGGCGTCAACGTGTCCACCGTGCACGGCACCTTCTCCGAGACTTTCCGCCAGAGGGTGACCGGCGCGGCGGAGGACGGCCGCTTCTGGGCGAGCGGACTCTCCGTCGTGGCCCACATGCGCTCGCCGCTCGTGCCGGCGGTGCACATGAACACGCGCCACATCGTCACCAGCACGTGGTGGTTCGGCGGTGGCAGCGACCTCACGCCTGCTTACCCGGACGAACGCGACACGGCGGATTTCCACGCGGCGCTCAAGCAGGCCTGCGAGCGCCACGACGAGGCCTACTATCCGCGCTTCAAGGAGTGGTGCGACCGCTACTTCTACCTCGCCCACCGGGAGGAGGCGCGCGGCGTCGGCGGCATCTTCTTCGACGATCTCAATACGGGTAACTGGGAGGCGGACTTTACCTTCACCCAGGATGTCGGGCGCGCCTTCCTCGACGTCTACCCGGTCATCGTCCGCCGCCGCATGGGGGAGCCGTGGTCTGGGGAACAGCGCCAGCACCAGCTTGAGCGCCGGGGGCGCTACGTCGAGTTCAATCTGCTCTACGACCGGGGCACGCGCTTCGGGCTGGAGACCGGCGGCAACACAGAAGCAATCCTGATGTCGCTGCCGCCCGAGGTGCGCTGGCCCTGAGCGTATCCGTTTTGCACGGAAACGCTCTAGCCATTTATCGCTCACGGCAGCCGGCCGTCCTGCGATTCCGCGCGCCTGCCTCCGCGAGGGCGCCGCATACGCGGCGGGCCGCTGTCGCGGCCTGTCGCGCGTCCGTCAAAGTCGGACACGCTCTAGGCGAAGCCGCCTCGCGCCGCCCCGCCTGTTCTCTTGCGGCGGTTGCGGCGCGCTCGTAGCGTATCTCCATGACGGACGCGGGAAACGACGGCGAAGCCGCGCCGACCTCGCTGCTCGGCGGCAAGCGGGTGCTGCTGGTGATCGCCGGCGGCATCGCCGCCTACAAGTGCCTCGACCTCATCAGGCGGCTCCGGGAGAACGGCGCCGGGGTGCGCTGCATCCTGACGCGGGCAGGCGCCGCGTTCGTCACCCCGCTCTCGGTCGAGACGCTGGCCGGCCAGACTGTCTTCAGCGACACGCTGGCGCTCACCGAGGACAGCGACATCGCCCACATCCGGCTCGGGCAGGCGGCCGACATCGTGGTGGTGGCGCCCGCGACCGCCGACATCATGGCCAAGATGGCGCACGGCATCGCCGACGACCTCGCGACGTCGACGCTGCTCGCCGCCGACAAGCCGGTGCTCGCGGCGCCCGCCATGAACACGCGCATGTGGTTCCACCCCGCGACCACGCGCAACCGCGAGCGGCTGGAGACGGACGGCGTGCGCTTCGTCGGCCCGAATGACGGCCCGCTGGCGGAGGGCGAGAGCAGCCCTGGCCGCATGGCGGAAGTGCCGGAGATCGTGGCCGCCATCGCCGAGATGCTGGGCGGCACGCGGCCCCGCCCGCTCGCGGGGCTGCGCGTGCTCGTCACCAGCGGCCCGACCTACGAGCCCATCGACCCGGTGCGCTTCCTCGGCAACCGCTCGTCAGGCAAGCAGGGTCACGCCATCGCATCTGCCTGCGCCGATGAGGGTGCGGCCGTGCTGCTTGTTTCCGGCCCGACGCAGCAGCCGGCGCCGGCCGGCGTCGAGACGGTGCGGATCGAGACGGCCGAGCAAATGCTGGCCGCCTGCGAGCAGGGTTTGCCTGCCGATATCGCCATCTGCGCGGCCGCGGTCTCGGACTGGCGGGCGGCTGCGCCCCGCGCAAGCAAGCTCAAGAAACGCGAACGGGGAGCCGCCCCGCCCACCCTGGCACTGGCGGAAAATCCGGACATCCTGGCCCACCTCAGCGCCGCCGGGCCCGAGCGTCCGCGACTGGTGATCGGTTTCGCCGCCGAGACCGAGAACCTGGAGGCGAACGCCGCCGCCAAGCTTGCGAACAAGGGCTGCGACTGGATGCTCGCCAACAAGGTGGCGGAGGGCGCGGTGTTCGGCGACGACGAGAACGACATCCGCCTCCTCACGCGCGGTGCGGACGGCGAGCCGCCGGCAGTCGAGCGCTGGCCCCGCATGAGCAAGACCGAGGTGGCGGCGCGGCTCGTCGCGCGTGTCGCAGACGCGCTTTCCGCCGACCAAGAGTCCGCATGAGCGAGGCGGTCGAGGTCACCGTCCAGCGCCTCGCCCACGCACGCGATCTGCCGCTGCCGAGCTATGCCAGCACCGGCAGCGCCGGGCTCGACCTCCATGCCGCAGCCGGCCCGCTCACGCTCGCACCGGGCGCGCGCGCCCTGGTCGGGACCGGGATCGCGCTCGCGCTGCGCGAGGGCTTCGAGGGCCAGGTCAGGCCGCGCTCCGGCCTCGCGCTCAAGCACGGCGTGACCGTGCTCAACGCCCCCGGCACCATCGATTCCGACTACCGGGGCGAGATCGGCGTTCTGCTCGTCAATCTGGGCGAGAGCGCGTTCGTCGTGGAGCGCGGCATGCGTATCGCCCAGCTCGTGATCGCGCCGGTCGCCCGCGCGCGCCTGGTGGAAGGCGAGACAGGCCCCACCGGCAGGGGCGCCGGCGGCTTCGGCTCGACCGGGCTTGGCCCCGAGGGCGAGGACGGCTCGCGGACTTGAGCGAACGCCGTTGATCGCATGCGGCGCCCATTGCACAATGCCGTGCCGGTGGCGGAGGGCGCGGGGCCGGCTACGAATGGGGAGAAAGCCATGAGGTCGAGCCGCAGAGGTCGCTATGGGGCCGTTCTGTCCATGATGTTCGTCGCAGGTCTGGCCGTTGCGGCGCTCACGAGCCATACCGCCGGCGAGGCTCGCGCAGACGATCACCAGATCGAGCTGGTTTCGATCGAGGCGGAAGGCGGCGAGGCTCAGTCGAGCGTCGACCAGTCCGAAGCCACGTACGTTGCGTCCACGGTCGTCGAAGAGCCCGACACCCCGAAGGTCAAGAAGAGCAGCTGCTCGAGGGCCTCCAAGTAACGCGGCCGGCTGCCGGCTGCCGCCGCCTGCATTAGCGCGTCTTCTCGGCCCCCTCGCTTGCCGGAGCGGCGGCGAGGCGGCCGGGCGTCGCCTGATCGAACGATCCGACCATGGCACGAGACCACCCTGACGCAGCTGCCTCCCCCGCCGTGACGGCACCTGCGCCGGCGTTGCGCGGGCGCATCTACGACAGCATCGCAGACACCATCGGCTCGACCCCGCTGGTGCGCTTCAACCGCCTGCCCGCCGAGGCCGGCTGCGCCGCCGAGATCGTGGGCAAGCTCGAGTTCTTCAACCCCCTCGCCTCGGTCAAGGACCGCATCGGCGTCTCGATGATCGATGCGGCGGAGGCCGAAGGCAGGATCGAGCCCGGCCGCTCGGTGCTCATAGAGCCGACCTCGGGCAACACCGGCATCGCTCTCGCCTTCGTGGCGGCGGCCAAGGGCTACCGCCTCGTCCTCACCATGCCGGAGAGCATGTCCATCGAGCGCCGCCGCATTCTCCTGCTGCTGGGCGCGGAGCTGGAGCTTACCCCGGCGGCCAAGGGCATCCCCGGCGCGCTCGCGCGGGCCGAAGAGCTGGTTGACGAGATCCCCGGCGCGGTGATGCTCCAGCAGTTCGAGAACCCGGCGAACCCCGCAATTCACCGCGTCACCACCGCCGAGGAGATCTGGCGCGACACGGGCGGCGAACTCGACGCCATCGTCTGCGGCGTCGGCACCGGCGGCACGGTGACCGGGATCGGCCAGGTGCTCAAACCCCGCCTGCCCCAACTCAAGCTGATCGGGGTCGAGCCCGCGGCGAGCGCCGTCCTCTCCGGCGCCGAGGCCGGGCCGCACAAGATCCAGGGCATCGGCGCGGGCTTCGTGCCGGGCGTGCTCGACCGCTCTGTGATCGACGAGCTGATTCAGATCAGCGACGAGACCGCCTTCGAGACCGCCCGGCGGGTGGCGCGGCTGGAGGGTATCCCGGTGGGCATCTCGTCCGGCGCCGCGATCGCAGCGGCGCTGCAGGTCGGCGCACGGGACGGGATGGCGGGCAAGCGCATCCTCGTCATCGTGCCGTCCTTCGCCGAGCGCTACCTCTCCACCGATCTCTTCGCCGGGATGTAGGACTCCGCCATGTTCAACGAACGCCAGCTCGAGCGCTACGCCCGCCACATCCTGCTGCAGGAGGTGGGCGGCCCCGGCCAGCAGAAGCTGCTGGATTCCAAGGTGCTGGTCGTGGGCGCGGGCGGGCTCGGCTCCCCGCTTATGCTCTATCTCGCGGCGGCGGGCGTCGGCACCATCGGCGTGGTCGACGACGACGCGGTGGCGCTCTCCAACCTGCAACGGCAGATCGCCCATACCGAGGCCAGCATCGGCCACCTGAAGACCGAGAGCGCGGCCGAGACCGTGGCGCGGATCAACCCGGAGGTGACGGTCGAACGTCACCCGGTCCGCCTCGACCCCGACAACGCCATGGACCTGATCGGGCGCTACGACCTCGTCGCCGACGGCAGCGACAACTTCGCGACGCGCTTCCTCATCAACGATGCCTGCTACCTGTCGCGGACGACCCTGGTCTCGGCCTCGATCCTGCGCTTCGACGGCCAGCTCACGACCTTCAAGGCGCATCTGGGCGGCGACAACCCGTGCTATCGCTGCATCTTCCCCGAAGCGCCGCCGCCGGGGCTGATCCCCTCGTGCGCCGAGGGCGGAATCCTGGGCGCCGTCGCCGGCTCCATGGGCTCGCTGCAGGCGACCGAGGTGTTGAAGGAGCTGCTGGGGATCGGCGAGAGCCTGTCCGGCAGCCTGATCGTCTACGACGGGCTCGCCGCGGTCTTCCGCAAGATCAAGGTGAAGCCCGATTCCGCCTGCGCGCTCTGCGGCGGGCAGCCCAGCATCGTCGACCTCTCGGGCCACGTGGGCGCCGACGCGGAGCACTGCGCCGCTTAATCGTCGGCGCTCACCACGCGGATCATCTCGTCGCGGCTGAAGCGCGGCACCGCGCCGCCCGACGCGAAGCCGACGCCATCCCCCGCTTGGGCGCGGGCGATGGGCGCGCAGGCGAAACCTTCGTCCGCCAGCGTCGCGAGCGCCGTCTCGGCGGCGCCGGCAGGAAAGGCCGCGAGCAGCGCGCCGGAAGCGAGCAGGCCCCAGGGGTCGATGCCGAGCGCTTCGGCCATCGCGCGACCAGGCTCGTACCAGAGGACGGCGTCGGCGGCGACCACGAGCCGGATGCCCGCCGCCTCCGCCATCTCGTAGAGCCCGGCGGAGAGTCCGCCCTCGGTCGGGTCGTGCATGGCGGTGGCACCGAGCGCGCTGGCCCGAAGCGCTGCGTCCACCACCGAGATGCCGGGGTCGGTCAGCGCGCCCGCGCCCGCCGCCAGCATCGCCGGCGCGACCCTGCCCTCGAGCTGCGCGCCCGCCTCGGCGGCCAGCACCGCGGCGCCCTCCACCGGCGCGGGGCCGATCTGCAACACCACGTGCCCCGGCTCCAGCGCGGCCGTGCGGGCGAAGCCGCCGTCCTCCCGCAGGCCCATCATGTGGCCCACGACCACGGTGCGGCGCACCGCATCGGTGATCTCGACGTGGCCGCCCACCAGCACGGCGTCGAGCGCCGCCAGCGCCTCGTGCATGCGCCGGTAGAGCGCGCGCACGTCCGTCTCCGTGGTGCCCGGCGGCAGCAGGACGGTCGCGGTGAACCAGCGCGGCCTCGCACCCATGACCGCGATGTCGTTCGCATTCACGAGCACCGCATGGGCACCGACATCCTGCCCGGTGAGCGTCACCGGATCGCTCGCGGCGATCAGCGCGCCGCGCTCGACGACGATGACGCCGGCATCCTCGCCCACCGTCGGCGGCAGCAGAAGCTCGGGCGGCACGGGCCGGCCCGTCACCAGCACCTCTGCCAGCAGCGCAGGCGGCAGCTTGCCGACCTCGAGAACTCCGTCGCTCATTCCATCGGTCTCACACGTTTGGCTGCCACTTAGAGCGTTTCCGTTTTACACGGAAACGCTATAAATATTTCTCGCTCACGGCAGCCGGCCTTTGGCCGGCGCCTGCGCGGGCGCGCCGCATTCGCGGCGGACCGCTGTCGCGGCCTATCGCGCGTCCGTCAAAGTCGGACGCGCTCTAAAACCCCGGCAGCGGCATGTAACAGACAACCGGGGCGTGTGCCACCACCCCTCCGCGACCTGCTGCCCGGACTCCGGGCCCATGATCCGGGAATTGTCGGCCAGAATTCCGGCGAACCACCCGGAAACGGGTCGTGGCGCGTCCTCAGATCGGCGGGGCGATGGGCTCGAGGACCTCGAAGTCCTGGCGCACGACCCAGGCGGGGCGGCGCGAGCGGCCGTGCTTGTTGTCGATGGCGTTGTAGGTGATCGAGGCCATCGTGCGCGGCCAGGGCGACATGTTCGGCCCCGAGCCGTGAACGACGTTCGTGTGGGCGAAGATCACCGAGCCCGGCCCGCCCTTGGGCGCTGCGATGCCCCGCGCGTCCGCGAGCCTGGCGACGACGGCGTCATCGGCCGCGCGCAGCGGATAGCTCGTGGTCGTGTCGTCCACGGCGGTCTCGTAGGCCGGCGCCCTGTGGCTGGCGGGGACGATCATCAGCGGCCCGTTGAACTCGCGCACCTCGTCGATGAAGACCAGCGCGTTGACGAGACGCGGCTCCGGCATCCCGTCGTCGTGGAAGTAGGTCGGGAAGTCCTGATGCCACTGCCAGACCGCGCCGCGGAACGGGCGCTTCATGTTGATCACGCACTGGAACAAATACGCGTGGCGCTCCAGGAGCTGCCGCACCGGGCCGAGCAGCGCCGGATGCCGCACGAAGCGCCCGAACGGATCGCTGAAGGCCTGCGGGTTCATCACCGAGCGCACCGTCCGGCTGTCGTTCTCCAGGATGACCTCGTCGCGCGTGAGCAGGCAGAGCGCATCGAGTTCCCGGCGCACGCGCTCGATATCCTGCGGCGAGATCAGGTTCGGCACGAACACGAAGCCGTCATCGCGGTAGCGGGCGCACTCCGCCGCGCTCAGCCGGGGGAGATCGGAAGCGCTCATCGTCGGGCCTCGTTGCGAAGCGGCGTCCATTCCGCGGCCTTCTCCGCCGGGTCGTGGTAGTGGGCGGGCAGTCGGCCGGAGAGGGCCATCACCGCATCGAGCGGCGTCATCCCGAACCATGCGGCAAGCTCGGCCAGCCCGATCGACCCGTCGCCTTCGCCGCCGAGAAGCAGGACGGCATCGCCGGTCTCGGCGTCCGGGGCGTCGGCGAGATCGAGGACCATATGCTCGAGCGAGACCGCGAGGATCGGCGTCCGCCGCCCGCGTACCAGCGCCTCCGGCCGGCTGCCCGGCACGGGGCGGACCAGGCCCTGGGCCACGCCGATGGGCGTCACGCCGGTGCGCCGGCCGTGCCGTATTCGGTAGCTGCCGCCGATGGCGATGTCGCTCCCCTGCGGGTTGTATCAGCCGGCTGCCGACCTCGGCCAGCACGGGCCGGTAGGCCGAGAGGTCCGCGACCGAGTCATCGGCGAAGGGCGAGATGCCGTAGAGCAGGTGACCCACGCACACCGCGTTGGCCCGGTCGGACAGTCCGGCGGCGACGCAGGCGCTCGCGCGCGCCTGGGTGAGCGGCGGCGTGAGGCCGCGCGCCGCGAGGCGCCCGAGCAGCGCATCGAAGGCCGCGAGCCGCTGCGCCGCCCAGTCGCGCCCCTGCGCATCGCCGAAGGGCAGGTGCGTGTACACCCCCTGAACCTCGAGGTTCGGCATGGCGGCGAGCGCGGCGAGAAAACCCTCGGCCGCCTCCAGCGGCACGCCGAGCCGCCCGAGGCCGGCATTGACCTTGACGTAGACCGGTGCCGCTCCTCCCGCCGGCGCGGCACGCGCAGCGGCGTCGGCGCCCGCCCGGTCGACCACCGTCGGCACCAGCCCGGCGCCGACGAGGTCGGCCATCCCCGCCGGCAGGGCGCCCGCGAACATGACCACAGGCGTGTGCAGCCGCTCCGATTTCAGCCGGCAGGCTTCGTCGAAGGAACCGGTCATGAACGCCGCGAGCCCGTCCTTATCGGGCGCGCGGGCCACGGGCAGGGCGCCGTGGCCGTAGGCGTTGGCCTTCAGCGCCACGATGCACCCCTGATCGGGGCCGATGCGGCGGCGGATCGCGGCGAGGTTCGCCCGCAACCGATCCAGGTCGTAAACCGCCCAGCCGGGTTGCGCGTCGTCGGACATGCGGCCGCTCTCCTCGGATTGTCGCCCAGTCTACCCCGTCGCCCGGCGCGTCAGTCGTCCGACGGCCCCGCGATCACTGCGAGCGGGGCGAAGGCCTCGATATCGCTCACCACGTCGATCACCGCGGGCCGCCCGGCGGTGAAGGCGGTCTCGAGCGCGCCGCGGATGTCGGCGGGGTTCTCCACACGCAGGCCCAGCGCCCCCATGCTCTCGGCAACGGTCGCGAAGTTTACGTCGCTGTAGGTCCATAGCTCGCGCCCCTGCTCGGATTGCCGACCGCCGTAGGCGCGGTCGAAGCCGGGCGCTCCTTGGTTGCCCGAGCTGTTGTTGTTCACCAGCGTGACCGTATTGATGCCGCAGCGGACGGCGGTCTCGATCTCGGTGAGGTGGTACCAGAAGCCCGCGTCGCCTGTGAACACGAAGACCGGCCGCTCCGGCGCGGCGCACTTCGCGCCGAGGCCGGCCGGGAAGGCCCAGCCGAGATGGCCGGCGCTCCTGATGTAGCTCTGGCGGGGCGAGCGCAGGTCGTACATGCCCCCCATCCACATGCCGGAGTGCCCCGTGTCGGCCATGACGATGGCGTCGTCCGGCAGGTGCCGGGTGAGCTCGTGGCAGATGCGCTCCGGCCGGATGGGGACGGCATCGGATTCCAGGAGGGGCCGGTAGCGCTCGCGCCATTCGCTGGCGATCCCGCGGGCGCGGGCCGTCCACGGCGCGCGACGCTCGGCCGAGCGCGGGTCTGCATGGTCGAGCATCCAGGCCAGCGCCAGCTTCGCGTCGGCGCAGACCGCCGCCTGGAGCGGGTAGTTGCGGCCGAGGGACTGGGGCTCGATGTCGATCTGCACCGCCGG
>LXNI01001562.1_pt1 | contig 19131 bp, 14 predicted proteins | sample 809091 | NCBI WGS metagenome assembly LXNI01 (sample SAMN04870527, study PRJNA318959) | sponge metagenome | biome: 01000161; feature: marine sponge reef; material: water | host: Sarcotragus foetidus | place: Greece: Milos, Mediterranean Sea | collected 2013-05-29 | depth 5-7 m | reverse complement strand
GGCATGGACCTACCAGTACCGGGGCGAGAAGGGGCAGATCGATCATGTGCTGCTGAGCAAGTTCCTGTTCGACGAGGTTGTTGCAGCCTCAGTAATTCGCATCGACAATCAGGCCAGCGACCATGACTCCTTCGCGGTGGACATCGTCTTCGGCGAGTAGGCGCCCGCGCTGCCAGACACACGCGCTGATAATTGGCGCTCGCGTAATCCTCCGGCTCTTCGCATGGAATCTGCTGTGGCTTGAGCTTCAGACGTTCGGTCAGGCAGCGTATGAGTACTATTGGGTGAAGCTGTTGGAGGCAGAAGCATGAGCATTTATGGAATGACTTCGGTGACGGTGGGCGTCAGCGACATGGATGAGTCGCTGGGCCTGTTCCGCGACGTGATGGGTTTGCAACTGGACAGCGACGGCGAGGCGCCGCGCGCGCTTCTGGATGCATGGGGCCTGCCGCAGGAGGTGACGGCGCGCCTGGTCGAACTGTCCTGCCGGGATTACCCCGCCGGGCATTTGCGCCTGGCCCAATACTCGCCTGTTCCAACCGGGGCCGTGCGGCTGGACCATGGCCCCGGCGCGGTGGATTCCTCCACCGACATCGGCCCCAAGGCGATCGACTTCTACGTGCCGCCGCCGATGACCGCCGCCGTCGAAGCCATCACCGGGGCCGGATACACGTTCCGCTCGGAGCCGATCCGCTACGAGCTGGGCGATATCGAGAGTGAGGAATGCCTGTTCTCCGGACCCGATGGCGTGCCCGCCCTGTTGATGATCGGACATCGTCATCCGCCCGAATCGATGCGCGAACTGCCCGCGGGAGTTCGCTTCTCGGAGATCGCCACGACGTCCGTGGTGTGCGCTGACCCGGATGCCGCTCGCCGCCTGTACTGTGATGTACTGGGCATGGAACCCGGCACCGACGCGTGGGTGCCGGAAGAAAACCTGCACCTTGCCCGGCGGCTCACCGGAGTCGCTACCGCAACGGGCATGCATTTCCTGGTGCTTTCCGCACCGGGCGAGCCCAGCGGCAAGCTCCTGTTCGTGCATTTCGCCGGTGTTCCGAGCAAGCGGCTGACTGGTCGTATGCGTCCCGGGAAGCTGGGCGTGAACCTGTTCAGCTACACGGTGGGCGAGCTGGACGCCACACTGGAGAAGGCCTGCGAAGCAGGCGCCACGCTTCTGCGCGGACCATCCCGGGTTGGCGAGCAGCGTGTAGCGCTCTTGCTCGGCGCCAACGAGGAACTGCTGGAGCTCAGCGAAGCGGACTAGAAGCGTTTGCGCGCTCGCAGCATGAAGTACGGCGCCTGTTTGGTCTCGCGAACCTCCACCGCGGAGATCGCGCCGCCGGCGCGGCCCGCCTCGTAAAGTTCCCGGGTTCGCTTGCGGTGCCCTCGGATCAGATTCACGATTTCAAACCGAATCGTAAGGTCCTCACCAAAGGTCCGGTCCCACCAAAGGTTCAGGGGCAACGGAAATTCCCGGATATGGCGCTCTTCGGAAATCCGGAAAGCGCGTTGCTGAAAACCGATGAACGCGTCGAACCCCACCACCGATTTCCACTGCGGCAGCTCCCAGATGAGGCCGATAAATCCCACGAACGAGTCGCGACCCGTTCGAAGCCGCGTTTCACCGGTAAAGGGATCGGTGATCTCGGAATCGAAGTGCACGGTTCTCGAACGCCACGTGGCGCCCTTCCAGCCCAGGGGATCCAGGGGCACGTTTGTCACCAGTATCCACTTGCCGCGCGTCGCCCTGCCCGCGTTGCCCCGTGCATCGAAACCCGATCCGACGGGAACGTAGTCCAGCGCGTTGTCCAGCCGGAAATGCGTGTAGGTCAATATGGCGGATCCTTTGCCCCAGAACCTGCGTTCGAATTGCAGTTCGTATTCGGTCCCCTCTTCCGGTTCCAGACCGGCATTTCCGGCGGAGAAAATTCCGAACTCCAGTGACGGCGACGCGGCGAACGAGTAGAAATCCAGTTGCCCCACGACTTCCTCCACGCGCAGCCGGACATCGGTCGCGTCATTGACGGACCAGGTCGCCGTCAGGCGGGGCTTGACGTAGTCGAACTTCTTGCTGAGATTCGCGTCGCCGCTTTGCCGCAGACTTGAATTCTCGAACTCGACTCCGGCTTCGAAGGACAGATTGGAACGGACCCTCACCAGGGCCTTGGCGAACGCCTGGTAGCGGTCCTCCTCCACCGTGATGTTGTCATTGGGCAGTTCCAGGCGCGTTCCGGCCACATTCACCTCGACGAAACTGTCCAGTTCGTTGAAGGCGGCCTCGGCCCCAAATTCCAGGCTCAATGGGGAGGACAGGTCCCAACGGTATATCACGCGGGCCGCGGTCTCGGTCCAATCGAATTCGTCGTCCGCCAGGGTCTCCAGAGAGCCGGCCTGCAGGAATGAGTCGCTGCCCAAAGTCTCCAGCCGGTGGAGCATTTTGGCGTTCAGGCGCCGATTCGGAGCGAGATTCATTGTGATGTCGGAACCCACCTCGAATGTGTTCGTCTCCCGCTCGATATCGATGACCTGATCGTACGGGGCGCCCGTCCCGGTCTCATAATCGCCCACGTGGTCGATGAGCAGGGTCGACTTCTTGGCCGTCAGGTTCAGCCCCAGATCAAAACCGTCCCAGGCGTAGTTGCCGCTGACCGTGGCGTGCATGCTCTTGTCCCAGTCGTCACTGTCAAACGGGCCACTGAGCGAGGATGCGGGATCCGCAGTCGTAAGCGTATAAGGCCCCTCGCCCGTTCCCCACTCGAACTGTTCGTTCTTGTAGACCAGGCTCGTATCGAGATTGAAGCGCCCCGAACTTCTGGCGTACTCGATGCGCGCGCTGCCGCCGAGGTCCCGGTCATTGTCTGTGTACTTCTTCAAGGCCGCTTCCGTGACCAGGGTCGATTTACTGCCCGCCTTGCGAACGATGTTCAAAACGACCTGGCGCCCCATGGTGTCGAAGCTCGCGGCGTCCGCGCGTATCACTTCCACTCGCTCGATTACGGAGAACGGAATACTGGAGAGCACCTCCTGGAGCGTATTGGCCTTGATCGTCGGCCAGCGGCCATCGACCAGCACGTTGCCGGCGGCGCTTTCCAGTCCGCGCATGTCATTGTTTCCGCGCTCAAAGACGAATCCGGGCGTCCGGTTGGCCAGGTCCATGGCATTGACCGGCTCCCCACCGGCGTAGAAGGCGGCCGGAAAGACCCGGATGCCGTCCGTTTCCGCTGAAGCCGGTTGCTCCTGCGCCAGGCAGGCAATGGCGAGAGCCGCCTGCATGAAGAGAACTCCGACAACTCTCGCGATGTGACCAATGCACTGTTTCACTGCCAGTACCATACTCGCTATATCGCCGGGCGGGAAATCAATTTCAGGATCTCGCGGTTTGCCTGTGAGCGCAGCCATTCCCCTTCCTGCGTTCTTCCCCGGGGGTCCGGCTGCCTGATAAGATTCGCCCGGTTGCGCCCGGAGGATTCCGGATAAAGACGTTTGGGGGATACGGTGCAGGGCAAGAAGATTCAAGTTCATCGCAGGCGGCTGCTTAAGGCGGCGCTAGCCGCGCCGCTTGCATTTGTCTGGGCGCGGTCAGGCGCGGGGCAGCCGCGTCCGGCTTCCGATCCGTCATCGGCAGGCGCCGGCCGGCGGATCCGCCGGCGCTACGTGGACGGGCGCTTCGGCCAGGTCCACGTTTACATCGCGGCCGCGCTGAACGATACAGGGGCGAAGACTCCGCTGATGTGCTTCCATCCCACCGCGCTTTCGGGTGATTTCTTCCATGACTTCATGCTGGAGATGAGCAAGGACCGGCTGGTCATGGCCATGGATACGCCAGGCTATGGCCGCTCGGACCCCCCACCCGAACCGCAGCCGATGGAGGAGCTGGCGGGAACGGCGGCCGACGTGCTCGATGCACTGGGCTTCGGGGCGAACGGCCAGGGCGCCGCGGACGTGATCGGCTATCACACCGGCGCCTTCATCGCCGCGGAACTGGCGGTACGGCGCCCGGACCTGGTGCGCCGGCTGGTGCTGCCGGGGATACCCTACCGGGTCGGCGAGGAGCGCCGCGAACTGTACGAGCAGTACGCCAAACCCACGCCACTCACGGAAGATGGATCGAAGGCGATGGAAATATGGAAATTCTGGGTCAATGACCGCCATCCGGAGGTCTCGCTGCAACGCGGCGCGTCGCACTTCGCCGATCACCTGCAATCGGGGCCCTACTCCTGGTGGGCCTACCACAGCGTTTTCAGCTATCCGGCCGAAGAGCGCCTGCCGCTGGTTCGGCAACCGGTCCTGGTGCCCAATACGCACGGCAACCTGCAGGAAGCCTCCCGGGCCGCAGCGGAGTTGATAGCCGACGTCAAGGTGGTCGAGATGCCCGATCTCACCCACGGCGTGTTCGATGTCGGCGTGGACCGTCTGGCCGCGGTTTCACGCGAATTTCTGGACTAATGAACCATGGAATTTGAGCGAGTCGCAAAGCTGGGTGCGGAGGTGTCGGGAATCGACCTTTCGCCGGACCTTCCGCAGGATGTGATCGACGAGATCAAACAAGGATTATTGGAGCACAGAGTTCTCTTTTTCCGGAATCAGGACTTGAACGGAGAGGAACTCGTCGATTTCTCCCGGCGCTTTGGTGAGAGTTTTGTCCAACCGGCGCTGGCGCACAAGTACCAGGAGCTGCTGTTTTTGGAGAATGACAAGAGCAAGCCGCCAACGCTCAACACCTTTCACCAGGACATGACCGGTCTGGAGCAGCCCCCGGCGTTGCACATGCTGCACGCGCTGGTCGTGCCCGACGGGGGCGGCGACACGATGTGGGCCTGCAACTACAGCGCCTACGAATCCCTCTCGGACGAGATGAAGCGGATACTCGGCAGCCTGACCTGCACCCACACGATACTCGGGTACTACGAGCCGATCGTAAGAAACTGGGAGAACAGCGAGGAAAAGCTGAAGGAATTCGAGGAAATATTTCCGCCCGTGTCCCATCCGCTGGTGAGGACCCATCCGCGAACCGGCCGCAAGTCGCTGTTCGTCAACCGCTTCTTCACCAACTTCATCAACGGTTTTACTCCACAGGAAAGCGAAAACCTGCTTCAGTTCCTCTACAAGCACATCGAAACGCCCGAATTCTGCGTGCGGCTGCGCTGGCGCCCCGGCACCCTGGCGATCTGGGACAACCGCTGCACCTCCCATTACGCGCTGGCCGACTACTGGCCGCAGCACCGCAAGATGCAGCGCGCTTCCGTCTCCGGCGACACTCCCTTCTAGCCGGGGCGCTTGCTAAACGAGCGGCGCCACCCCTTCTGCCGCAGCCGCCCGATTCAAACGCTGGTCCAGGCTCGCAAGCGCGCAGCCTTCCCGAATCGCCAGCGCCAGATAACTGGCGTCGTAGGCCGTCAGCTGGTGGTTGCGGGCCAAAGCCATTACGTGACGGTCGTCCGCCTCGCCTGGACAACGGATAGCAAGACGGCGTAGCCGCGCCATGGAAGCGTCGGCGTGGCGTCCGTCAATACGCCCCCGACGCTCGGCCGACAAGAGCAGGTTGCGCAACTCGTGCCAAAACACGCCGGGAACCCTGGCCGTCTCCCTGTCCAGGCGATCCAGCGCCAGATCGGCCAATGCCGCATCCTCATCCGGCAGCACCCAGGCGGCCGCAACGGAAGCATCGGGCACGAAAGCCATCAGCGCTGGTGCCCTTCGTGGCGCCAGGACAGTATTTCCAGAGTCGTTACCGCACCTTGTTTCGCCCGTTCCGCGCGCAGCGTCTCGCACAGCGCCGCATGCTCTTGCGCGACACCGACCCGTGTCACATGGGCAACGGGTGTCGCGCCGCGGCAAATGACCAGATCCTCACCTGCCTCTACCTCCGCCAGCAGAGCCGAGAGATGCGTCTTGGCCTCACCAATCTTTACATGTCGAGTCATGTTATGCGTACTCCTTGAGTGACCGCTCCGGGAACCGCAATTCCGAAGCTGCTCTATTCAACGTGAAAGGATAGGCCTGGCGCTCAGCTTGGTCAAGCGCTTGGTTTGATTGGTTTGGTACAGCGCTAAATTTCTTCGCGAAGACCCTTGACCAGGCCGACGCACATGCACAACAGCACTACGGTGAAGGGCAGGCCCACCGAGAGGGTCAGCGCCTGCAGCGACGCCATGCCGCCGCCCAGCATCAGCGCCATCGCGGCGAGCCCGGCCAGCAGGCACCAGAAGGCGCGTTGCTGCACGGGCGAGTCCATCTTGCCCCCGGCCGTGATCGTGTCCATCACCAGCGATCCCGAGTCGGCCGACGTGACAAAAAAAATCGTGATCAGGAATACGCTGACGGCCGAGACGAATCCGGTCATCGGCAAGGGCTCCAGCATCTTGAACAAGGCCAGTTCGGGCACCGATTCCGCCACACCCGTGTAGCCGCCGGAAAAGTACTGATCCAGCGCGGCGCCGCCGAACGTCGCCATCCACAGGATGCCGATGATGGTCGGCACGATCAAGACCCAGGTGATGAATTCGCGCACGGTGCGTCCAAAACTGATGCGCGCGATGAACATGCCCACGAACGGCGCCCAGGCGACCCACCAGGCCCAGTAGAACGTCGACCAGTCGCGCACAAAAGCCGTGTCCTCGCGGCCGATCCAGTTGCTCAATGCCGGCAGGTAATAGATGTAATCGACGCTCGCCATGGCGATCGTCGCGAGAATAACCAGCGTTGGGCCCGCGATCAGGACGAACAGCCACAACAGGCCCGCAAGCACCATGTTGATCCAGCTCAGGCGCTTGACGCCCTTGTCCAGCCCGGCGATGACGGACATCAGCGCGATGCCGATGATCACCATGATCAGAATGGCCCGGGTGGCGGTGGTCGCGGGAATCCCGAACAGGTACTGCAATCCACCGGCGATCTGCTCGGCGCCGAAGCCCAGCGATACCGCCAGCCCGAACAGTGTCGCCAGCACCGCAACGATGTCCACCACATGACCGAAAGGCCCCCAAACGGACTTGCCGATCAGCGGGAAGAAGCCGGAGCGCAGCGTCAGCGGCATGCCGCGATTGAAACAGAAGAATGCCAGCGACAAGCCGGCGACCGCGTAGATCGCCCAGGCGTGCAGCCCCCAATGCAGGATCGCCGCTGACATGCCGGCGGCGCGCGCCGCGTCGGTGTCGGCGGGATCGATGCCCAGCGGCGGCGCCAACGTGTGAGTTACGGGCTCCAGTACGCCGAAGAACATCAAACCGATGCCTACGCCGGCCGCAAACAGCATGGCCAGCCACGCCGAATAGCCGTACTGTGGGGCGGCGTCCTTGCCGCCGAGACGAATCCGCCCCAGCCGGGACAGCGCGATGCCAATACAGAACACGACAAAGAGGTTCGACGCAGCGAAGAAAAACCAGTCAAACGTCACGGTCGTCCAGACCCTCAGATCGGCGAACACCGCTGTCGCCTGCTGCGGAAACAGCAAGGTGCCGATCACGAGCATGACCACCAGCAGCGCGGAAACAATGAACACCGGGTTATGGATGTCGAGACCCCAGAACCGGATGTTCTGATCGCCGATTTCGTGGCCGATGTCGGGAACCGCAGGCTTGGCCGATGCGGAGTCTGTGCGCGCGTTGCCGCCGTCAATCATATCGACACCACAAGAATTGCCGGAGCTGCGCGGGACATGATTGCGGACGCCGTGGATCGGTCCCCGGTCAGATGCCGTAGCGGCGCCGGACGTCTTCGCCCAGCGCATCTTTCAGCGGATCGAGCCAGGACTCGTAATTGCGCCAGTAGTCCAGCCCCGACTTGAATATCGGCTGGCGGACCTGCTCGGAACTGGGCGTGCGCACGGCCCGCTCCGTGCGGTGAAAACTCAGGCAGCCCGGCTCGAACTCGAGTCCGCAGTGGTCGAGGATTCGACGCACCTGGGTCTCCAGGTCGCCCACCACTTCTTCGTACTGGACGCACAGCACCTTGCCGGGCAGCACCGCGTCCCAGTGGTCCATGAGTTCGACGTAATCGCGATAGTACTGCCCGAGATCCGCCAGGTCGTAGGTGAACTGCTGGCCTTCGGCGAACAGCTGCTTGTAGCCGCTGAAACCGCAGGCCATGGGGTGGCGCCTGGCGTCGATGATCTTCGCGTTGGGCAGTACCAGGTGAATCAGTCCGATGTGGCGGAAGTTGTTCGGCATCTTGTCCACGAAAAACGGAGCGCCCTGGCGGTGAATCCGCGTGTCATCGATGTACTGCTGTCCGAACTGATGCAACTCCTCGTCGGGCAGCGCGGCCAGGATCTCGGGGTAGTCGGGCTCATTACCGCTGCGTCCGCGACGCCGCAACTGCTGCGCCAGCGACACCATGTTCGGCAGCTCCAGCGTGCCGTCCACCCTGGAATGGGACGAAAGGATCTGTTCCAGCAGCGTGGAACCGGCACGGGGCAGCCCCACGACGAAAATCGGATCGCCGGCAGGATGCCCCACCCTGGCGCCGCGCTCAAGCATCCCGGCGGTGCATACCCGCTGCTGCGCGCGCAACTCATCCGTCATCCTCCCGGCATCGTAGTTGCCCGCCGCCTTCTTCGCGCGGTTGCCCTGCGCGTAGAAACCAAATGAGGTCTCGAAGTTGTCGCGGTCTTCGTAGGCCTTGCCCAGAGCGAAGCTCAGGTGTACGCGGTCGGCATGGGCCAGGTCCTGGCTTCGCTCCTGCGCATGCATGCGCTCCAGTTCGCTGTCATCGAACGAATAAACCTTCAGGTTGGATAGCGAATACCAGGCCTCGCCATGGCGTGGCTGGCTCGCGACTGCCGCGCGATAGGAAGCCACTGCATCGTCGTACTGGCCGAACGTCTTGTAGGCGTGACCCCTGGATGTGAGCGTGATCGGGTCTCCGGGGATTTTCTCCAGCACCCTGTCGAAAAGCCTCAGCGCCTCCTCGTAGTTGCCGGTCTGCATGCATTCGATCGCGTAGATGGACTGGAACTGCGGGTTCTCCGGCGAAGTCTTGAGCAACTGCCTGGCCTGCTCGAGGGCTTTTTCGAATCGCTGGCGTTTCCTGAGCGCCTGGATGTAGTCCATGTGCACCCGCACGTTCTTCGGATCGAACTGGTGCGCCGATTCCAGCAGAAACTCGGCGTCCGCCAGCACGCCGAAGCGGATGCCGATGTCGGCCAGCAGCCGCATGGCCTCTACGTGGTGGGGCGTCTTTTGCAGGAATTTTCGGCACAGGTCCTCCGCCTTGAGCAACCTGCCCTGGCTCAACAGATCCATAACGACGACCAGCGGTTGCGGCAATCGCTTCAGGTATTCCAGTTGCCCCCTGACTTGCGCCGCCTCCTGCAGGCGCCCGCCACCGGTCAGGCAATGCAGTTGCCCCCGCCAGCTCGCCACCAGCGCCGGGTTGAACCGGCAGGCCTGCCTGTAAGACAGCAGCGCACGATCGGGCCGGCCCATGTCGCGGTACGCGTGACCCTCTTCCTGGTGCGCCCGGCCGTTCTCGGGCGCGAGGGCCTTCAGCCTGGCAAGCTGCGACAGCGCCGCGTCGAACTCGCGCCGGTAGCGGCGGCACACCGCGCTCATGTACAGCGCGTCGGTGTTGTCCGGTTCGTTACGGAGGATGACGCCAAGGTCGGCCAGCGCCTCCTCGTATTGCTTCGAGACTATCCGGGACTGAATTTCGGCCAGCGCAGGCTTGTCCGGCGCCTGCCCGAGCCGCGCATGACCGTTACTTGCCGCGGGTTGGCGATTGCTGCGGGAGGCAGGACGCCGGGAACGCTCAAGATGCTCGGGGCGCCCGGCCGCGCCGCTGGCATCCCCCGGAGAGGATGCCGTATCGGCGCCTGCAGCCGGACCCGGGCCGGTCAGAAGTTCACGCTCGCGCGTACGCCGAATGTCCTGGGTCTCGCATAGGTGACGTGGTGCACATCGAACACGAAGGAGCGCGACACTTCGGCCCTTTCATCGGTCAGGTTGCTGCCGAAGAGGGTCACCGACCAGTTGTCGCTGGCCACGCCTGCCGTCAGGCCGAGCATTGTCCAGCTCTCGACCCGGTCGCGATTGATAGTGATGATGTCGCTGTACGAATCCGCGGACCAGGTAATCATCGGCATCACGTGCGCCGTCCACCCGCTGGCCTGCAGGATCCACTCGTAGCGAGCGCGCAGATTGCCCTGGTTGCCCGGCGCGAACGCAAGCTCGTCCCCCTCGCGAACGTCGTTGGTGGGGGTGATCTTGCGCGTGATCTCCGTGTCGAGGAACGAGACGGCGCCGCCGATGGTCAGCCCGTCAATCCCGGGCGGCAGCCAGATGAAGTCCGCCTCCAGTCCCCTGACCCGCGCGTCCGCCGCGTTGGCCGAGAAGAACAGGTTGACAATGCTGGTATCGAAGATCGTGGTCTGCAAGTTGTCGATATCGATGTTGAACAGCGCCGCGTTCAAACGCAAGGCGCTGCCGATATCAGCCTTCATGCCCACCTCCAGATTCACGACCTCGTCCGTTTCCAGCACGTAGGGCACGATAAAGCCGCTGCCGTCGGCGCTCGGTCTGCCGCCCGGGCGATTCAGCAGGCCGGGACGGAAGCCCTCCGAGAACGTCACGTAATAGAGGTGCGCCGGCTGGGGCCGCCAGCCGAGGGTCGCCTTCAGGATCGTGCCGTCGGCCACAGCCTTGTCGGGATCATTGCCGTCCGCGTACAGTTGGGAAATATTGGTCCCGAAACGCTGGCCGTCTGAACCGAGCATCGCGCCGGTATTGCCGAACGATGAATTGGCGCTGCCTTCGAGATCAACTTCCGTCTCGTAATTGCGCGCGCCCAGCGTCAGGGTGAACTGGTCGTTCAGGTCGAAGTCCAGTTCGCCGAAAACGCCGAACTGACTGTCCGTGCGCCGAATGTCGTTGCGGAATATGACCCCCGTGGGGAACGGTCCCGGGAAGGTGTAATACCCCGGGCCGGCATTGAAGCTTGATCCCGCGGGGTTGCCCGGGGCCGCTTCGACATTGGTCAGCGGGTAGTTCGGCGCGAATCCCGGGTCTCCCCGCCAGCCGATGGTGTGGACGGAACCGGGATAGGTGAAGTCGTTGACCTCGATGAGTTCAATATCGCTGGTGAACACGCCGCCCTGGAGGCGCCAGCGCTTGGACTGGTCGGTGGTGAAGCGGACTTCGTGGGACTCGACGTCGAGCCTGTTGATGCTGTGCACAAACAGGGTCGGATCATTACAGTGGCCGGATCCGGGGACCCCATTACCGAACGCGTTCGCGGTATAAACGTTGTAGTAATCGCAGATGTAATACGGCAGGTACTGGCCCACGAACAGGTAGTCGGAGTAATCGATGATCTGCTCGGATTCCCGGTCCGTGAATGCGCCGGTGTAAATGACTTCCAGCTCGCCCAGCCGGCCCGTCAGCGTCAGGGCCGTGTTGTCGAAGGTGTCGAAGATGGCCTCGTCCACGAAGCGGTTGATTTCCAGGTCGCCCACCTCGGGGTTGGAAAAGAACACGCCGTCCGCCTCGGTGTCCTGGGTGGTATGCGAAACCAGCAGGTTCCAGTTGTCGGTGATGTCCCAACTGGCGGAGATCCGGCCGCCGGTATAGGTGACGCTGTTGATATCTTCGCCGGCGACATCGCTGTTGTCGGCGGCGGTGAAGGTCACTTCGGAGAGGTCGGCTCCCTCCCCGAATCCGCCGCGGTGCGAGGCAACGGGGACGCCGTTGCTGCGAACGACGCCTTCGGGCCTCCACCGGGCGCTTCCACTGGCGTCCCGGGTGGTGGCGATATTGTCGATCCAGCCGCCCTGCTTGTCGCTGTAAACGACGCCGCGCAAGCCGAAGGTGTCGCTCAAGGGAAGGTTCAGCACGACTTCGACGTTGGCGCCCGTGTCGCCGCCGCTGATCGTGTTGGCGCCGAACTTCACGTTGCCGTAGAACTCGTTCAGGTCCGGCTTGTTCGTGATCAAACGCACATTGCCGGCCTGCGAGCTGGCCCCGTACAACGTGCCCTGGGGACCCGAAAGCACCTCAATGCGCGCCAGGTCCGCCGCATAGACGTCAAGGTTGCGGCCCGGATGCGCCAGCGGCTGCTCGTCCAGGTAGAAGGCGACGTTGGGCGCCAGACCGGCCACGCCGGCGGTGGTGAGGTTGGGCGTGGTGGATGCGACGCCGCGAATATAGATGGTGTTCTGGCCCGGTCCGCTGCCGCCTGCGGTGACGCTGGGCAGCTGCAGCACGTAGTCCGCGAAATTGGTAATGCCGAGTTCAGTGATCTCGCGGGTGTCCAGGGCGGTCACGGCCAAAGGAACATCCTGCAGCGACTCCTGAACGCGCCTCGCGGTAACCACAATCTCGTCGAACTCCCGGCCGGAGCCTTCCTCCTGCGCCGCTACCGGCGCGCCGACCAGCGCCGCCGCGACGGCGGCGGACAAAACCGTGTGTTGCGTGGGTACATTAAATGCCATAGTCCCGAATCTCCCGGCGGCCTAATCGTTGACTTCCAACCATACCATAAGCAATAAGGCTTAAGTCCGCTCGCTCTGCCAGCTGATTCCCAAGTTTGCAGCAGGATCTTCCGGACAGGGAGTCTTCCGGTGTTGAGGAACCGCTGTTGACTGCAATCCGGGCTCGCTTTCTATCGCCCCATGGCTGCCCGGGAGAGACGAATCGGGAACCCGGACCGTATGCGGGCGTCGGCCTCGTCGCTGACGTGGCGCGGCGCGTGCCGAGCGAGGATTTCCCGCGTTTTTTCGACGGCGCGATGCACCAGCACCGGCTTGCCCTGTTCTTCCCAGACGGTCGGGCTGTTGCGGTCGCTGAAGTCGGGATAGATGTACTCGCTTTGCATCACCTGCAGGGTGCTCCCGGAACCCAGGTAATGTCCTTCGCCACTGGTGCAGATCCGCTCGATCTCGGCGAAGCTCAGCGTATCGGAGTTGACTTCGATCCCCCGGGTTACGCGCCCGATGGCGCCCAGGACGTCGTTGTCCAGCAACAGGCTCTCCGGGCAGGCGCCCAGCAGGCTGGCGTACATGCCGGCGGATTCATAAACGATGTTCGCCCCGGACAGGGCGGCGGACAACACCGTTGCCGCACGCTCCGCGCCGGCCTGAAAGTCCGGAAACTTGGCGTCAGTCATGCCGCAGGCAGTGCCAAAGGGAAGGTCAAAATGAATGCCGAGCTGGGCGCAGGCGGCCGACAGCAGGCCCTGCTCCGGGGAGCCGCCGCTCATCGCCCCGGTACGCAGATCGGAAACAAACGGCCAGGCGCCGAGAATCGCCGGAGCGCCCGGCTCGATCGCGTTGACATAGACCAGCCCGCCGAGGCACTCCGCCCAGGCCTGGGAAACCGCCCCGGCAAGGTAGGCGGGGGTCGTCGCGCCGGCCTGGCCCGCCGACAGCAGCAGCACCGGCATGCCGCCCTCCACGGCCACCCGCAGGCACTCGAGGGCATCGGTGGCGAACTTCAGCGGCGGGACCACAAAGCAGTTGGACTGGCTGACGAAGGGCCGCGCCCGCCACTCGGCCTCGCCACCGGCGATGAGATGCAGCATCTCAAGACTCTTCTCCACGTGCCCGGGCAGCGTCCAGCTCGAACCGACGTGCTTGCTGGTGCCCGTCACCGCGCAGTAGAGGGTATTGATGTCCATCTCATAGTTGTCGGGAATGTCCCGGGGTACGCAGGTGCGCTGGAACATGTGAATGTGCTCGCAGGTATCGACGATGCGCGCCATGTCGTACAGGTCCTGCGCTTCGGAGTGTCTATAGAGATCTTTTTCCGTGTCGGCGATCATCACCGCGGCGCCGGCGGTGGAGAAGTGCACCCGGGCGCCGCTCAGGTCCAGGTCCCTGCGCGGGTCCTGAGCGTGCAGCACGAGGTTCCTCCGGGCCTGCTGCAGCGTGCGCTCGACCAGACTCGCCGGCATGCGCAAACGCCCGTCCTCGCCGAGCACCGCGCCGGCCGCCGTGCAGGTTTCGATGCAGTGAGGGGTGGGGTCGGCGAATCCCACCTGCTCGAGAATCCTGAAGGCGTTGTCCGCGATGGCCGCAACGCCGGCAGCGGACAGGGGCCGGTATTGTCCACCGGTATGCCCCGGCTGAACCGGCTTGATCGCTTCGGCAAGCGGCGCGGCGCGCTCGGCCCTTCGGGCCCTTCTACCACCTGATCGTCTAGGCATGGCTGCTCTCCGCGGCATGCGAGTTCAGAGATGCTGAAAGCATAGCTCTTTCCATAGGTTCAGCCGCGTCTTCGGCGGCCCCGTCGGCCCCCCCGGGCCCCGGCCGGCGCACCGGGTTCGCGGTACCTGGAAATCCAGCGCGCGCAATCCGGATCCTTGCCCATCATGACATCGGCCCCAAGGACCGCCTGGACAACCTCGGCATGCAGCGGGTTGGTGATCGCGGAAGTCATGCCGGCGCCGATCGCCATGGTGAGAAAAGCGCTGTTGATGCCGTTTCGATTCGGCAGACCGAAACTCACATTGGACGCGCCGCAGGTGGTATTGACCTTCAGTTCCCCGCGCAAGCGGCCGACCAGGCGCATGACCTGCCTGCCGGCGGAGTTGATTGCGCCGATCGGCATGACCAGCGGATCGACCACCACGTCGCTCGGGGAAATGCCATGGTCCTGCGCTCTTTCCACGATCTTCCTGGCCACTTCGAAGCGCACGTCCGGATCCTCGGAGATGCCGGTTTCGTCGTTGGAAATGGCCACCACGGCGGCGCCGTGCCGGGCAACCAGCGGCAGCACGGTTTCCAGCCTGTCCTCTTCGCCCGTCACGGAGTTGACCAGCGCCTTGCCGCGATAGACCGCCAGGCCGGATTCCAGCGCAGCGACGATGGAGGAATCGATGGACAGCGGCACGTCGGTTACCGACTGCACCAGCTTGATGGCCTCGGCCAGCATGGCGGGTTCGTCCGCCAGCGGGATCCCGGCGTTCACGTCCAGCATGTGGGCGCCGGCCTCCACCTGGGCGAGGGCGTCGGCGACCACCCGGTCATAGTTGCCCGCCTTCATTTCTTCCGCGAGTATCTTGCGGCCGGTGGGGTTGATGCGCTCGCCAATGATCACAAAAGGCCGATCGAAACCGATCGCCACCTCCCGGCTGGCAGACGCAATTACTGTGTCCGTCATGCCTCGACCCCAAACTGACGCATCCGGCACATGCCTTTAGGGCCTCTCGGCCCTACTCCTCCGCCAAACCGTGATTGCGAATGAGCGCCAGCAGGCGTTCGTCCGAATAGCGCGTTTCGGTCCGGGCCGCAAGCCGGTCGGCGACCTCCTGCAAATCGGCCCCCGCGTCATCCACCCCGGGCTCGACAGGCTCCCGCGCCCATTCATTGAGGTAGGCATCGGCGCTGCGCTTCTTCGCCCGCATGGCGGCGCGGTCGATGGCGTTCTGAAAGCGGCTGCTCAAGCGCGCCCTTGCGCGCCTTCTGCCCTGCCTGACGATTACCTGTGAGGGAATATCACGCCACTTCACCAGGACAATGTCCACAGCGTCAGCTCGCGGCCACCCGGGCGACACGCTCTTGCAAGCCACGGTAGCCGGTGTGCAGGTGGGAAAACTCAAGGCCAAGGCGGCCCGCGGCGGCTTGAGCTGCGGCAAGCAGTTCTGTGTCCCGGGTCTGGGACAGATAGACCAGGCGCCGATAGTTGCCGAAGAAGGCCTGGGACAGTTCAGGGTGGCGGTCCAGTTGCAGCGTCTGAACGACGAGCCGGTCAAAGAAGCGCACCAGGAAGTCGGTGAGATAAAAGGTGCCCGGCTCTTCATCGGCCAGGCGCCGGAATTCCTCGGCGCCGGCGAACAACTCATAGCAGTGCAGCCCCGGAAGGCGCTCCACGCCGGGATGGTCGTTCAGTACCCGGTCGATCTCCCCATAGCTGCCGCAATCCGCATAGCCGACGAAAATGCGGTGGTACTGCCCGTTCGCGAGCCTGATTTCCTCGCGCAGCCGGGGCGCGATCCGCTCCGGGCGAAGGTGCAATTGCGGATCCAGGCAACGGATATGAAGGTGGTCCCAGCCGTTGGCGAGCCGAATCGCGTGCAACTCCCGGGCGAGAGCGCCGCACGCGATTACCAGCACGGGATCCCGTGTCATCCGTACTTCTTCTGCATCAGCAGGGCGGCGGTGTCCACCGCCGTGGCGGCATCGCGGCAATAGGCGTCCGCGCCCACTGCCTTGCCGAATTCCTCGTTAAGCGGCGCGCCGCCGACCAGCACAATGTAGTCCTCGCGAATGGACTGGGCCACGAGCTCGTCAATGACCACCTTCATGTACGGCATTGTGGTGGTCAGCAGCGCCGACATGCCGAGAATGTCCGGGCGGTGTTCCTGCAGCGCTTCCATATAACTTTCCACGCTGTTGTTGATGCCGATATCGATCACCTCGTAGCCGGCGCCCTCCATCATCATTCCCACCAGATTCTTGCCGATGTCGTGAATGTCGCCCTTGACCGTGCCGATCACCATCTTGCCGACCGGCTTCGCGCCCGTCTCCGCCAGCAGCGGCCGCAGCACGGCCATACCGCCCTTCATGGCGTTGGCAGCCAGCAGTACCTCCGGCACGAACAGGATGCCGTCGCGAAAGTCGATCCCTACGATCCGCATGCCCTCCACCAGGGCATCGCTCAGCACCTTGTCCGCCGTCCAGCCCCGCTTGAGCAGGATCTCCGTGCCTTCAACGATTTCATCCCTGAGACCGTCGTAGAGATCGTCGTGCATCTGCTCGACCAACTCGTCGTCGTCGAGCTCGGAGAGCACGAGATCTTCCGGCTGTTCCGCCGCCTTTTCCTTGCCGCCCATGTCGTCGTTCATGCCATCTGCCTCCAACCACCAAAACTGCTGCCCAACAAAGGCTCAGCAGTTCCAGGACGGGAATCCGTTCGGGTCGCGAGTATGGGGCAGGCAGGGGCTTTTGGTGAACGGTTGCGCCACCGGCCGAAACGGCCCGGCGCGCGTTCCTGCCCGGCTGCTCCATCTCACGGCCGATCCAGCGGCCTTGGTCGGCATATTAGCAGTCATGAATTGAAATCCGCAATGAAAAAAATGTAATTTCTTGCAAGTTAACCCCAACTTCCATGAGAATCGGAGCGGCGGCCATCCCAGCCTGGAGAACGCCATGCAAAATCAGGCGCAAATTGTCATTGTCGGCGGCGGCATTATGGGCGTCGGTTTGCTGTACCACCTGGCGGCCGAAGGGTGCGGCGATGTCCTGCTGATCGAGAAAGGCGAATTGACGTCGGGCTCCACCTGGCACGCGGCCGGTCAATGCCCCAACCTGGTCGGCGACTACAACCTCGCCAAGATCCACGAATCCAGCATTTCCCTGTACCGGAAACTGGAGCAACTGACCGGACAGTCGGTTACCTGGCACGGTTGCGGCAGCGTCCGTTTCGCCCTGAACGAGCAGGACCTCGACTGGTTCCGCTACCTTCGGGGTATCGCTCAAAACGTCGGTTACCACATGGAGATCATCGACGTCGAAAAGATCCGCCGGTTGAACCCCTTTATCACGACCGAAGGCGTGCTGGCGGGCGCCTGGACCCGCAACGACGGACATGCCGACCCGTTCGGTCTTACCCAGGCGATGGCCCGGGGAGCGCGCAACGCAGGCGCGACGATCGTCCGGCACAACCGGGTAACCGGCATTGAAGCCCTGCCGGGCGGCGAATGGAAAGTGATGACCGAGCAGGGGCCGGTCATCGCCGAAACCGTGGTCAACGCGGCCGGCTGCTTCGCCCGGCAGGTGGCGGGGATGGTGGGTGCGGACCTTCCCATCCACAACATTCAGCACCACTATCTTGTCACCGGCGCGATACCGGAACTGGCCGGCGGGAGTGAAGAACTCCCCGTAACCCGCGACCCCTATGCTTCCGTGTATCTGCGCCAGGAACAGGAGTCCGGACTGATCGGGATCTACGAATCCGAAGGGCTCGCGGAAGCCTGGCAGCCGGGCGGACTGCCGCCCTGGGAGTCCGACAGCGAACTTTTCCAGGATGATCTTGAGCGCCTGATGCCCCGGCTGGAGCGGGCCATGGAGCGCATGCCGATCTTCGAACAGGCAGGCATCAAGCGAATTGTCAACGGCGCCATCTCGCACAGCCCCGACGGGCTGCCGCTGCTCGGCCCGGTGGCGGGCTTGAGCAATTTCTGGCTCTGCTGCGGCTCGTCCTTCGGCATTGCCCAGGGCGCCGGCTGCGGCAAGTACCTGGCCCAGTGGATGCTGCATGGCGACTCCGAAATCAACATGACCGGATTCGACCCGCGGCGTTTCGGGGCGTTTGCCGACAAGGCCTACATGGACTCCAGGGGCCGCCAGGACTACGCCAGGACCTACGTCACGACGCCTCCGGGGGAGGAACTGCCTGCCGCCCGCGGGCGCCGGACCAGCCCCCTGTACGACAAGCTCAGGGCCCAGGGCTGCGTGTTTACCGATACCTTCGGCTGGGAGCGGCCCAAGTGGTTTTCGACCGACGGCCGGGAGGAGCAATACAGCTTTCGGCATAACAACGTGTTCGAACTGGTGCGCGACGAGTGCCTGGCCGTGCGCGAGCGGGCCGGCCTGCTGGACCTCTCCGGGTTCGCCAAGTACGACGTGACCGGCCCCGACGCCCGCACGATGCTGAATCGGCTTTGCGCCAACCGGGTGCCGAAGGATGGCCGTATCGCGCTCACCCACCTGCTGTCGGAGGGCGGGCGCATCGGCGCGGAAATGACCATTACCCACCTCGACGACGAGACCTTCTACGTGCTGTCCGCCGCCGGCGCCGAACTGCGCGATCTGGACCACCTGCAACAGGGGCGGGACCCCGAAGAGCGGGCGCATGTCGCAAATGTCACCGACCGGCGGGGCGTGCTGGTGCTGGCCGGACCATGCGCCCGGGACGTGCTGGCCAGGGTGACGGACTCTCCACTGGACAGCGGCGCTTTCCGCTGGCTCACGGCCAGGGAAATCGAGATTGCCGGGATGCCGGTGCGAGCCTTGCGGGTGAACTACGTGGGCGAGCTCGGCTGGGAATTGCATCCCGCCATGGAGCACCTTGAGGCGCTGTATGACGTGCTGATGGCGGCCGGAGCGGAGTTCGGCATCCGCAACTTCGGCCTCTATGCGGTCAACAGCATGCGGCTGGAAAAAGCCTATCGCAGCTGGGGCGTGGAACTGACCAACGA
>LXNI01001561.1_pt1 | contig 19136 bp, 21 predicted proteins | sample 809091 | NCBI WGS metagenome assembly LXNI01 (sample SAMN04870527, study PRJNA318959) | sponge metagenome | biome: 01000161; feature: marine sponge reef; material: water | host: Sarcotragus foetidus | place: Greece: Milos, Mediterranean Sea | collected 2013-05-29 | depth 5-7 m | reverse complement strand
CTTCGGCCGCCACACCGGCGTCACACTGGAACCAAGATCCATTATCTCCAGTTGGGATCCGTCCGAGGAACAGCTCACGGTCTATATGTCGACCCAGGGTCCGCACATGCTTCAGGCCATCTTCGCCAAGCACTTCGGTCTGGAGGAGCACCGGGTTCGGGTGATTTGCAAGGATGTGGGCGGAGCGTTCGGCATCAAGGTACACACCTACGGCGACGAGATCGCGACCGCCGCGTTGACCATACTTCTAAAGCGGCCGGTGAAATTCATCCCCGACCGGATGGAAAGCTTTACGGCCGACATTCATGCCCGCCATCACATGATCAAGGCGCGGATGGCGGTTGCCGAGGACGGCAAAATTCTCGCCATCGATTTCGATGACATCACCGGTATCGGACCCTACTCCATGTACCCGCGGTCAAGCGGCATCGAGATCAATCAGGTGCTCAATCTGACCGGTGGACCCTACACCATCGAAAACTATCGGGCGCGGGGACGGGTGGTGTTTCAGAACAAGCCGTTGATGTGCCAATACCGGGCGGTCGGCCACCCCATCGCCGTCGCGATTCAGGAAGCGTTGGTCGATCATGCGGCCCAGGAGTTGGGCATGGATGTGGTGGAAATTCGGGAAAAGAACTTGGTGCCCGACGATGCCTATCCGACCAAATCCATCACCGGCATGCCGTTCGACAAGCTCTCCCACCATGCCGCCAAGGACGAGCTGCTCGGTATGGTGGACTACGCAGGGTTGCGAGCCGACCAGGAGAAGGTGCGGGAATCCGGTATCTATCGCGGTATCGGATTTGCCTGCATGATCGAGGTGACGAGCCCCAGCCCTATGTTCTACGGGGTCGGCGGTGCGCCAATCTCGGCCCAGGACGGTGTGACCCTGCGCCTGGATGCCAAGGGCAACCTGATTGTTGCGTCGGGCGTCACTGAACAGGGGCAGGGCGCCGAAGCGGTCCTTTCACAGGTCGCCGCGACGGCGGTCGGTGTGACCCCGGACAAGATCAAGATCATCACCGGCGATACGGAGATCACCCCTTATGGCGGCGGCACCTGGGCCTCCCGCGGCACCGGCATCGCCGGCGAAGCGGCGGCACAGGCCGGCCACGCCCTCCGGGATCAGATATTGGAAGTTGCCGGCATCATGCTGCAGTCGGAACCGCAGAAGCTTGATATCCGGGACAACGCGGTTGTCGATGCCGATACGGGCAACGAACGGATCAGCCTCGCCGAGGTCGGACGGGTGGTCTACTACCGGGCCGATACCCTGCCCAAGGATTATCAGTCGGAGCTCATCGCCACCCGGCACCACGTGCCCAAGAAGTTTCCCTTTGCGTTCACCAACGGCATCCATTGCTCCTATGTCGAGGTCGATGTGGATACGGGCATGGTGAAACTGCTTAACCATTGGGTGGTCGAGGATTGCGGCACGGTGATTAATCCGATGCTGGTGGATGAGCAGGTGCGCGGCGGCGTGATTCAGGGCATCGGCGGCGCGCTCTACGAAGAGTGCCTCTACAGCGACGAGGGGCAGTTGCTCAACGGCAACCTCGCCGACTATTTGGTGCCCATGGCCGCAGAGATGCCCGACATCGAGGTTGGCCACGTGACCAGTCCCAACAGCGATTCCGAACTCGGCGCGAAAGGCGCCGGGGAAGCCGGGACCGGCGGGGCGCCGGCGGCGATCCTTAACGCGGTCAACGACGCATTGCTGCCATTAGGCGCGCGGTTGACCGTCAACCCGATGACTCCGGAACGTGTGCTTCGCGCACTCGGCAAGACCGAATAGGCATTGCCCAAGCGGAGAAATTATCACTCCGCATTCACGCTTTCGTGGGCAATTTCCGTGTGCTACCGTCTCCGCGAATTATTCGATGCCGGACACTGACGAAATGATCCGGTGAGGCTTTGACATCATTTCTGGGAGGCGTCTTCGATGCGATTTTTCAGACAATTAGTACTAGCCGTTGCCGCGTTGGCGGTGGTCGTTGCCTACTCGCCGCAAGTGAGTGCGCAATCCGGTAAGCCCATCAAGATCGGTTTCTCGATGGCGCTCACCGGCGTTCTCGGTGCCGGCGGCAAGAGCGCGCTGATCGCCATGGAGATTTGGCGCGACGACGTCAACAAGAAAGGCGGCCTTCTCGGACGCCCCGTCGAACTGGTGTATTACGACGATGCCACGACGCCTGCGAAGGTGCCGGCCATCTACACCAAGCTGCTGAGCGTCGACAAGGTTGACCTCGTGGTTTCCAGCTATGGCACCGACGTGATCGCGCCGGCCATGCCCATCGTCATGCGGTCCGGCAAGGTCTTCATGGGGCTGTTCGGTCTCGACGTGAACCACAAGTTCAAATATGACCGCTACTTCCAGATCATGCCGGCCGGTCCGAACCCGGCCCAGGATTGGTCCCGCGGCTTTTTCGATATCGCCAAGGAAAAGGGCCTGAAGTCCGTGGCGATTGCCGGTGCGGACGCGGAATTCGCGCAGAACGCCGTCAAGGGTGCCCGCGCGAATGCCAAGCAGGACGGGCTGAACATTGTCTATGACAAGAGCTTCCCGCCCTCCACGGCCGACTTCACGCCGATCCTCCGGGCCATTCAGGCGACCAATCCCGATATCATCTACTTCGGGTCTTATCCGGCGAACTCCGTGGGTATCGTCAAGGCGGCCAACGAGCTCGGCCTCAAGTCCAAGCTGGTGGGCGGCGGCATGGTCGGTCTGCAATTCGCGGCGATCATGAAGAACCTCGGCCCGGGCCTGAACAACCTCGTCAATTATGATTTCTGGGTTCCGGCGAAAACGCTGAAGTTCCCCGGCATCGACGAGTTCTTGAAGAAGTACCAGGCGGCTGCCGCCGGCAAGGGTGTCGACCTGCTGGGTCACTACCTCCCGCCGTGGGCCTATGCCTACATGCAGGTTCTGGGTCAATCCGTCGAGGCGACCAAGTCCCTGGATGACAAGAAGCTGGCCGAGTACATCCACAAGACCACCTTCAACACCGTGGTTGGACCGGTCAAATTCGGCAAAAACGGTGAATGGGCTACGTCGCGCGCGCTGATGGTTCAGTTCCGCGGCGTCAAAGCGAACAATCTGGATCAGTTCAAACAGGAAGGCACACGCGTCGTCCTGAAGCCAGATGCCGTCAAGTCCGGGGATATTGCGTTCCCGTACAAACAGTAAACCAAGTACGACCTGACGGAAGCCCGCGGCAACAGTATCCATGGATGCATCTTTATTCCTGAATGCGATCGCCGCGGGCATTCTTCTGGGCGGCTTCTATGCCGCTGTCGCGCTCGGCCTGTCGATCGTCTTCGGCCAGCTCGACATCGTCAATATTGCCCACCCGGCCTTCATCGTGGCCGGGTCTTATCTGGTATTTGCTCTAAACGGCGGCTTCGGCCTCGACCCGGTGATCGCCGGCATTCTGCTGATGCCCATATTCTTCGCGGTGGGCGTCCTCGTTTATCGCGTCTATTACGCGGCATTTGAGCGAACCGGCCGGGAGTCGTTGGCGGGCCTCGCCTTTTTCTTCGGCCTCATGTTTGTCATCGAGGTTCTCTTCATCATTTTCTACGGCGTAGATTACCGGCTGGTCGAAGCCGACTATATCGGCAAACAAATCGAGATCGGTCTGGTCGGCATACCGTGGCGGATGCTGGTGCCGTTCTGCGCGGCGCTGGTCATGACCGGCGCCGTTTATCTGTTTTTGTCTCGGACCTTCCTTGGCCGCGCAATTCTGGCGGTGTCGCAGGACCGGTTGGCGCTACAGCTCATGGGTGCCGATCCGGTCAAGATCAAGCAGATCGCCTTCGGCATCGGCATCGCGACGGCGGCGCTCGCCGGCGCGCTTCTGATTATGATTGGGCCGGTGGAGCCGACCATCGGGCGGCTTTATATCGGCCGGATCTTCGCCATCATCGTACTCGGCGGCATGGGCAGTATCCCTGGAACGCTCGTAGCGGCGCTTATCATTGGCCTGTCGGAGAGTATCGTCACGACCTATATCGGGCCATCCTGGGCGCCGACAGTGGCGTTCGGCTTCTTGTTGGTAACGCTGGCGGTTCGCCCGCAGGGCCTGTTTGGACGGCAATAATGAAAATCAGCGGGTTCTGGATAGGCATTGTTTTGGTGCTCGCCGCGGGCTTTGTTCTGGCCGGCGTCGCGGACAACCAGTTCCTGTTTTTTGCCGGTTACGTGATCCTGCAGGGTCTGATCATGGCCGTGGCGTGGAATGTCCTTGGCGGCTTTGCCGGCTATGTGAATTTCGGCAGCGCCGGATTCTTTGCCATCGGCGCCTACACGGCAATCGCGCTTCACCAGTTTGCCGAATTGCCGCTGGTGGTCCTGATCGTCATCGCCGGTATCGTGTGCGGTTTGATCGGCCTGGGCACCGGTTATTTGACGCTCCGGCTGCGCGGCGTCTACTTCGCCATCGCGACATTGGCCATGGCCATCGTGTTCGAATCGTTGATCACCAACTGGGATTATGTCGGCGGTTCCGCGGGCGCCTATGTGATAACGCCCGCAGAAGTGCCGTTCTTCGACAGCTTCATCGAAATGATGTTCATTTTAATGTTGGTTTTGTCGCTAATCTGCGTGGCGGTGTCCCGATATCTCAGTATGTCGCGGATGGGACGGGGACTGGCATCCGTTCGTGATGATGAAACCGCCGCCGAATGCATGGGCGTTCCGACCCTTCGATTGAAGCTCATCTCGACCACCGTCATGGGCGTCATGATGGGGGTGGCCGGCGCGCCGTTCCCGTTCTTCGTCACCTACATCAACCCACTCTCCGCGTTCGATCTGCTGATCGCCGTCAACGCGATCGCCATGCCCATGATCGGCGGCACGGCGGTGTGGTTCGGACCTGTCATCGGCGCGCTGCTACTCGGCACGATCCAGCAAATCGTGACCGTCACCATTTCTTCCGAGTTGAACATCCTGATCGTCGGTATGGTGCTGATTGGGTTCGTGGCGCTCGCCCCCCGGGGGATCGTCGGGCTGTTCCAGGACTTTGCGCGGAAGCGCCGTGAGGGGGGCAAGTGATGGACGCCAATGGCCGCCTTCTCGACGTTCACGGTCTGACCAAGCGGTTCGGCGGTTTTGTCGCGCTCAATAACGTCAGCATGCATCTAAACCCGCGTGAGCGGCTGGGTCTTATCGGTCCCAACGGGTCCGGCAAGACGACGATGATCAACTGCATTTCCGGCGCGCTGTTCAACGAAGAGGGATCGGTCGTTTTCCGGGGAGAGGAGATCACCGGCCTGCCGGCCTTCAAGCGGGCCGAGCTCGGCATATCCAGATCCTTCCAAATCCCGCGGCCTTTCCGGACCATGAGCATCCTGGAAAACATGCTGGTTCCCATGGAGTACGCCGCCTGGGGTCGCGTCGATCATGCGACACACGAGGATCGGGCGATGGAAATTCTGGCGCTGGTCGGATTTCAGGACCGTGCCCAGGAGAATTCGGGCAACCTGACGCAGGTTGATCTTCGGAAGCTTGAACTCGCCCGGGCGCTTGCCGCACAGCCCGATGTGCTGGTCTCGGATGAATCGATGGCGGGCCTGTCCAGCTCCGAAGTTGATGAAGTTCTGGAAATTCTGTTTAAGCTCAATGAGCGGGGCGTGGCGGTCATCATGATCGAGCACATCATGCGGGCGGTTATGCGTTACTGCGAGCGAATTTACGTCCTGGATGCCGGTCAACTGATCGCCGAGGGGACGCCGGAGGAGATTCAAGGCAATCCAGACGTGGAGCGTGCGTATCTTGGCGAATAGCTTGAGCATATCCAACGTCGAAGCGGGCTATGGTTCTGTCCGGGTGCTTCACGATGTCACCATCAACGTCGGCGGCGGTGAAACGGTGGTCTTGCTCGGCTCCAACGGCAACGGCAAGTCGACGCTGATCAAATGCATTACCGGTTTGGTCGAGCCGGATAGCGGCGAGATCATCTTTGAGAGCGATGGTGAGAAGATCAATCTGGTCGGCAGGTCGCCGGAAGAAATTGTTGATCTGGGCATCGCCATGGTTCCGGAGGGGCGGCGTTTATTTCCCGCGCTGACCGTCGAGGAAAATCTGACCCTCGGCGCCTACCGGCCGGCGGCGCGTGCAAAGCTCAACGAGAACCTGGAGTTCGTCTATGGGGCGTTTCCGAGACTTTTGGAACGCCGTGACCAGCTTGCCGGCTCCATGAGCGGCGGCGAACAGCAGATGGTCGCCATCGCCCGGTGTATGATGTCCGATCCTAAAATCTTGTTGGTGGACGAACCCTCGGTTGGCCTCGCCCCCATCCTCGTCAGCCAAACAATCGCCAAGATTAAGGAGCTCAAGGAGCAACGGAACCTGACGGTTCTGATGGCTGAACAAAATTTCAATCAGGCCATCAAGATTGCCGATCGCGGTTACATAATCGTCCACGGCCAGATCGAATTTGAGGGCGCCGATGCCGCCGCCCTCGAGAACAACGATATGATCAAGCAATACTACCTGGGCGCTTGAGCGCGCTGGGCACGATCAGTCGTAGTAATTCAATTCGATGGTGATGTTGTTCGGGTCTTCCAGGAAGACCTGCTGCAGGTTCATTTCCGGCACCATCCGCTCGCGATAGGGAATTTTCAGCTTCTCAAGCCTTGACTTGAGCTCATCCACATCGCTTGCCCGAAACGCCAGGTGATCGACGGCGCCGCCGCCGTCCAGGTCATCGAGATCGACATCTCCCAGATATTCGATTAGGCCCGAAGGATCGTCTTCATCAATGCCGACCAAATGCACCACCGGCAACTTGCCCACATACATCCAGTAGCCGGGAAAATCGAGCGGCGGCCGATCACCGACACTCATGCCAAGGACGGTCTCGTAAAATTCCTTGGATTTCTCAAGCTTTACCGTACGGATCGAAAAATGATCCATTTCATCGAGCGGCATCATGGCCTCCCTTCGTCGTCCGGAGTGTTGAGAAATTATACCCTAACAGAGCCAGTCATGCATGATCCGCGTCAGTTGTTTCCCATGCCCGGGGTTTCATCCATGATCACGGTTTCGACCTCGCCCGAACCGTCACGCCGATGAACGGTCGCGGCCTGATAGGCATCCGACTCGAAGCAGGCCACGGCGGATTCGAAGTCCGGGAACTCGACGATCACGAAACGCTCGAAATATTCCGGGCCTTCCATCACCTGATACTTACCACCCCGGGAGAGCGGTTTGCCGCCGTATTCCTTGAGAATGTCACCAACGAGGTCGGTATATTTGCGGTAGTTGTCCGGATTGTTGATTTTCGAACGGGCAACCCAATACGCAGCCATTTCTTCTTCCTCCTTATGCAAACTCGCCTTCGCCGGGAATTGGCAGCGGCTGGTCATTTTCCGGGATGTTCCAGCCGGTCTGAACCGCTGGACGGGCTGCCAGCAATTTCAGCCAACGCAAAACGTTCGGGAATTCGGTGAGGTCCACTTCCTGCCAATTCCAACGGGCGACCCATGGAAAGATGGCGATATCGACGATGCTGTAGTCGCTGCCGAGGAAATACTCGTTGTCGGCGAGGCGTTTGTCCATGACCCCGTAAATTCGCCGGCATTCCTTGTCGTAGCGTTCGGTGGCGCCGACGTTCTCGCCCTTGCCGTACCGGCGGAAGATGTGAACCTGGCCGAACATGGGACCGACACTGGCCATCTGGAACATCAACCACTCCGTCATCTTCCACCGGCCGGCCTCGTCGGTGGGCGCAAGCTGGCCCGATTTCTCCGCCAAATACAGCAGGATGGCGCCGCTTTCCATCAGCGACAGGTTGTTGTCCGTGTCGACGATGGCCGGAATTTTGTTGTTCGGGCTGATTTTCAGAAATTCGGGATCATGCTGTTCGTCCTTGCCGAGGTTCACCGGGTGGACGTTGTACGGCAGGCCGCACTCCTCGAGCATGACGGAGATCTTGCGGCCGTTGGGTGTAAACCAGGTATGGAGTTCGATCATTCTCAATCGTCCTTAATGTAAAGTCGGCGGGAATGTACCGAAGGGCCTCGGGTCCTTCAATCACCCACCCCACAGTGCGTTAGTCGTCGATGACCGCGGTGACCTCGATCTCTACCAGCCAGTCCGGGTGCACAAGCTTGGAAACCTCGACAGTGGTCGAAACCGGCTTGGTATCGCCGAAAAACCCGATCAGCACCGGCGCGCCTTCGGCGATGTAGCGGGCGACATCGACGGTGTAGACGTTAATCCGCACTACATCCGACTTGCCGGCGCCTGCGGCGGCGAGGGAATTCTCGACATTGGTCAGGATCTGGCCGACCTGGGCGGCGACGTCGTCCTTGCCGACCAACTCATCGTCGACCGTCCATGGGACCAACCCGGCGACGTGCACTTGAGTGCCGGACGCTTTGATGACCTGCGTGTAGATACCCTTGTTGGGTTTGTAGACCGTATCGGGATTCAATCGTTCGATGCTCATTTGCCGGCTTCCTTGTACCAATCCAAAACCTGGGCGCCGGTCCAGATGACCACGTCGTCGTGCATTTTGATGTGCTCGAATAGCGCTTCGACGTATTTGATCCGGTGCGGCGCGCCCGAAATATAATTGTGAAGGCTGATGGCCATCACGCGCGCGGAGTTTTCGCTGTCCTTGTAGAGTTGCTCAAATTGGTCAATGCCGCGCTTCAAAAACTCCTCGGACGAGTGCTGCTGCAGGGCGAAGACGATAATATCGTTGGTCTCCACGGTGTAAGGGACCGAGATGATCGGCCCGTGCCTCGTGGTGATCTCCACTGGCTGATCGTCGAGGATCCAGTCGGCGACGTACTCGATGCCCGCGCCGGCCAGGAAGTCGATAGTGTCCATGGTCTCGGTGAGACCCGGGCTTTCCCAGCCGCGGGGCGGATGACCGGTAAAATCTTCGATCGCCTTCACCGTTGCCTCAATATCCCGCTTCTGGTCGTCGACCCGGTGCATGGGGCCCTGAATGTAGCCATGGCCCATGAAATCCCATTCGTCCTCCAGCGCGGCCTCGGCAATGCGGCGATAGCTCTCAAGCACCGTCGCATTCATGGCGAAGGTGGCCTTCACGCCCTGGCGGTCGAGCACCTCCCGGATACGCCAGAAACCGACCCGGTTGCCGTATTCATGCCAGGCCCAGTTGGCGAGATCGGGGATCAGCGGCTGGCCCATGGGCGGCGGCAGCACGGTCCGGGGTTGTGGTTTGGTGGAATCCCACTCTTCCACATTGACGATGGTCCAGACCGCCATGCGCGCGCCGTCGGGCAGCTTCAGCGGCGGACGGTCGACGATCGCGGAGTAGGGGAGGCGGTCCTTGAGGGTATCCATCTTGATTTCCTATTCCTGCTTGCCCCGGTCAAGCCCAGCCATCTCCTCCATGACCCGGCAGACGGCAGCGGTGTCCAGCTTGTCCATACCCTTGGCAAGGGCGGACAGATAGACGGGAACGCAGGCCGCAAACACCGGGACCGGCATGTTCACCGAGGCGGCGAATTCACCGATGACGTTCATGTCCTTCTGCCAGATGTCGATCTTCATGGTCGCTTCGTCGTACTTGTCCTCGACCATCATCGGTCCCCGGAGCTCCAGAATGCGGGAGTTGCCCGCGCCCTGGGTAAGCACATCCAGCATCACCTTGGGATCGAGGCCCGCCTTCATGCCCAGCACCATGGCTTCAGCCGACGCGACGTTGTGGATATGCACCAGGTGATTGGCGACGTATTTCATTTTGCTGCCGGCGCCAAACGGGCCGACATGGCTGTGGGTCCGCGCGAAGCCGTCAAATACGGCCGCCGCGCTTTCGTATGCCTGCTCGTCGCCGGAGGCGTAGACGGCGAGATCCTTGGTTGCGGCCTGGGATCCGGTGCCGCTGATCGGGCAGTCCAACAGGATCGAGCCGACGGCCGCCAAGGCATCGCGCCCGGCCTCCTTGTCGGCAATGGGCAGCGTACTGGTCTCGATGACGATCATGCCGTCCTTCAATGACGCGGCAATCCCATTGTCGCCGGACATCACGTCGTGGAAAGCAGCAGCGCTTGGCAGCGATGTGATCATAATATCGGCTTCGAGGGCCGCCTCCCAGGGCGAGCCGGCGCCAGTGCCGCCCGCCGCCTCGATGGCGGCGACGTTCTCCGCCACCACGTCGACGCCAATGACCTCAAATCCGCCCTCGAGAAGGTTTCGGGCAAACGCGCCGCCCATGATACCGAGACCGATAATGCCGACTTTCATCCTGTGATCTTTCCTTGGTTCGTTTACTCGCTTCCCCAGATGCCGCCGAGCGGCGGTCTGCCAAGCCGTTCCTTGCTGTTTCCCAACACGTTCTCTATCGCCAGGGACGCTGACAGCAACGCCTCCTCGGCGAACGGCTTGGCCATTAATTGCAACCCTACCGGCATCGCCGAGCCGTCAAGCCCCACGGGCAGGGAAACAGCACATAATCCAAGTGCGTTGCCGGGCATGGTATGGCTCAACGCGGCCGGGTTTATTTTTTTGTAGTCCTCGAGATCGGCCACGTCGTCCAACGTTGGCGGCGTCATCGGAATCGTCGGCACGGCGAGTACATCCACGTTGGATAGCCGTTCGGTTGCCGCCGCATTGAGATCGATCATTCCGAGGCGGGCGGCTGCGTAGTCGGCTGCCGTGACCTTCGTGCCGTCCTCCATGCGTGTGACCACACCCGGCTGGAGGGTCTCCAGCCAGCCGGGTAAACGGGTCTTGAGATGGCCCCGGCCTTCCGCCGCGACGATTGCACCGGCCATCAGCGTATCAATGGCCGCCTGTGCTTCGGGGAATGGCATTTCGACGATTGCCGCGCCGGCGGCCTTGAGCTCGTCGAGGGTGGATTGGACCACCGCGGCGACATCGGGCTGGCAGCGTTCCCAGAAGTAGTCGGCCGTGATGCCGATCCGGACCCGGGAAATGTCCGCTGCTTGAGGAATATCATCGGTCCTCGGATCGAAGGCGGCGAAGCCATAAGCCAAATCGGCGACGCTCCGGGTCAGGATGCCGGGCGTATCCAGGGTGGAGCTCAACGGCACGATTCCCTCCGTTGACCACCGCCCGGCCGTGGTCTTGAGGCCCGCGGTGCCCGTCATGCTCGCCGGTGCCCGGACACTGCCGCCCGTATCCGTGCCGAAGGCGATCAAGGCGGATCCTTCCATCAAACTGGTGCCCGCACCGGCGCTTGAGCCGCCCGGGACCCGGTGGTTTTCAGAATCCCAGGGGTTTCGGGGCGTCCCCCAATGGTCATTGGTGCCAAGCCCGCCATAGGCAAACTCGACCGTGTGAGTTTTGCCGGTGATGACGCCCTGCTGTTGCCGTACGGTCGTAACCATGGGGCCGTCACGTTCATATTCGGGGGGCAACGCTTTGGGACTGCCGGCGAATGTCCGGTACCCCTCGGCGCCGAAGATGTCTTTTACGGATATGGGCACGCCCTGCAGCGGACCTTTGTCTTGTCCCGCGCCTAGAGCCTCGTCGGCCGTATCGGCCTGCGCCAGAATCTCGTCCGCCCGCCAGTCCCGGTAGGCGGAAATCCGTTCTCCCCACCTGTCGTGGCGGGCGATGGCCTCTTCGGCGATTTCGCGCGCGCTCGTGCCGCCGTCGCGCAACGCGGCAGCGATCTCAGTCAGAGAATTGTCAATCGGGTGAGGCATTGATCTGAAAGTCCCGGTGCGGCGCGAGAATTATGATTGATCGTTAGGGGCTGTTATAGCTGTCCGGTTGAGTACTGTCAGGCGCATTAGTAGTGCTCAATTCCGCGTTGCCGGGTGCGCAAACACCAATGGACTTCTGTCATTGCACCTCTAAAATCACCGGCCGAGTAACGGGCCATTTCGAGCCCGGCCCAACGAACGCCATGAAAACAGGGAGGCCCCGATGGCACGCACGCCAGCAAAAAAAGCTGCAAAAAAACCTGCCCGTAAAACGAAACCCGCCCGCCGGAAGAAAAAGCTGCTGACCCAGGCGGATATCAACCGCAAGGGCCGCCAGCTCTCCAACTGGGGCAAGTGGGGCAAGAACGACCAACTGGGCGTGCTCAACTACATCGAGCCCGAGGACATCATCGCCGCCGCCCAACTGATCCAGAACGGCAAGGTCTTCCGGCTCGGCTTGGAGCTCGACGAAAACGGGCCGCAACAGGGCATTTGGGGCGGGCGATGGAATACCATGCACCACATGATCGCCACCGGCACCGATGCCATCGCCGGCCGTCAGGATAAGGACTATGGCATCCGCTGGGCGGACGATTTCATCAATCTGCCGACCCAGACCGCGAGCCAGTGGGACGCGCTGGCCCACGTGTTCACCGGCGACAAAATGTGGAACGGCTACCCCGCCGCGCTGGTCGACGCACGAGGCGCCCACAAGAACGGGATCGAGCATTTCGCCGACAAGATGGTCGGTCGCGGCGTGCTGCTGGACGTTGCCCGCCACAAGGGCAAGAAGCGCCTCGCCGACGGCTACGGCATTACCGTCCGCGATCTCGACGCGACCGCCAAGAAACAGGGCGTCGAGGTGCGCCGGGGCGACTTCGTGATCGTCAATACCGGCCAGATGGCCGACTGCCTGGATAAGGGTGAGTGGGGCGGCTACGCCGCCGGCGATGCGCCGGGCCTCGCCTTCGAAACCGTCGACTGGATCCACGAAAAGAAAATCGCCGGTATCTGCTCGGACACCTGGGGGATCGAAGTGCGTCCCAACCAGACCGTGCCCGGCATCTTTCAGCCCTGGCACCAGGTGACCATCCCCTATATCGGCATCGTGCACGGCGAAATCTGGTACCTGCGTGAACTGGTGGAAGACTGCGCCAAAGACGGCCGCTACGAGTTCTTCCTCTGCGCCCCGCCGCTGGTGATCAGCAAGGGCACCGGCTCGCCGATCAATCCCCAGGCAATAAAATAGACGATCAAGCAGGCGAAAAGTTAGGCGGAGGTCCGGCCATGGGCCGTCAGATTGTCGACATCTCCATGCATCTCGAGAACGACGTGGTCTCGGATCCGCCGGGCTATGAGCCCAAGATCGAGTATCTGACCCACAAGGACACGGCGTCCGACGTCACCGCGTTCTTCCCCGGCCTCAAGGAAGAGGACCTTCCGGACGGCGAGGGGTGGGCGATCGAGTGGATCCGGCTGATGACCCACAACGGCACCCACTTGGATGCGCCCTACCATTTTCACTCGACCATGGATAGGGGCGACCGGGCGATCACCATCGACGAGGTGCCGCTGGACTGGTGCTTCAATCCCGGCGTGAAGCTCGATTTCCGCGCCTTCGAAGCGGGCTATGTCGTGCAGCCGGAAGACGTGGCGGCCGAACTTGAGCGGATCGGGCATGAACTCCAGCCGATGGAGATCGTGGTCATCAACACGGCCGCCGGCGATGCCTACGGCACCGATCACTACGTGGCCTCTGGTTGCGGCATGGGGCGCGAGGCGACGCTATATCTGTTGGAGCGCGGTGTCCGGGTGACCGGTACCGATGCCTGGAGCTGGGACGCGCCGTTCGTGCATACCAAGGACAAGTATGCCGAGACCGGCAATGCCGATGTGATTTGGGAGGGTCACAAGGCAGGCCGGGAGATCGGATACTGCCACCTGGAGAAACTCCACAATCTCGAAAAACTGCCGGGGGACGGCTTTCAGATCGCCTGTTTTCCGGTGAAAATTCGCGGCGCCTCGGCGGGCTGGACCCGCGCCGTCGCCATCTTCGACGACTAACCGACCCTAGGGGACAAGGACATGGCCAACAGCGTCATTATCACCTGCGCCGTCACCGGCTCCATCCACACACCGACCATGTCGGACCATCTGCCGATCTCGCCCAACGAGATCGCCGAGCAGGCTATCGGCGCGGCGGAGGCCGGAGCTTCCATTCTTCACCTGCATGCGCGGAATCCGGACGGCTCGCCGACCCCGGACCCGGACGTGTTCATGGAGTTTCTGCCCCGGATCAAGCAATCCACCGATGCGGTGGTGAACATCACCACCGGCGGTGGTCACGGCATGACCCTGGAGGAGAGGTGCGCGGGCGCTTTGCGCGCGAGCCCCGAGATGACGTCTCTCAACATGGGCTCCATGAACTTCGGCCTCTTCCCGATCCTCGACAAGCCCTACGACTGGAAGCACGAGTGGGAACCAAAGTACCTGGAGATGACCCGGGACTTCATCTTCCGCAACACCTTCAAGGACATCGAATGGGTGCTGAAGGAGCTCGGCGAGGGCCATGGCGTGCGCTTCGAGTTCGAATGCTACGACATGGGGCATCTCTACAATCTCGCCCACTTCATCGACCGGGGCCTGATCGAGCCGCCGGTGTTCGTCCAGACCATCTTCGGCATCTTGGGCGGTATCGGCGCCGACATCGAAAACCTGGTTCATATGCGCCGCATCGCCAACAAGCTGTTCGGCGAAGAGAACTACGAATGGTCGATCCTGGCCGCCGGCCGCCACCAGATGAGCTTCGTCACCACCGGCGCCATCATGGGCGGCAACGTCCGGGTGGGCTTGGAGGACTCACTCTATATCGGCAAGGGCGCGCTTGCGGAATCCAACGCCGATCAGGTGGCCAAAATCCGCCGCATCGTCGAGGACCTGTCCCTTGACGTGGCAACGCCGACCGAAGCCCGCCAGCGCCTCAAGCTCAAAGGCGGCGACCAAGTGAAGTTTTAGGGATATATGAGGTTCTCCTGGTGCGAGGTAAGCAACAGGAGAATTTGCCCAGCTAGCCGCACCCTCTCGGGTGTGGATTTGTTTGACAGTTGTATTGTGCAGGCGTCGGGCTAAATGAAGTCCATGGCTTCAGAGAATTCCAACGGATGTCCGCTTGAAGTTGTCCATCGGCGCATGGACGATGCCCATCAGCTTTGGCATATGGCACTCGACTTTTACCAAGAGCCCAGCCAATTTTCCCTCCACCTACGTAACTGCATTCTGACCCTCAGAACAGTCACGTTTCTCCTTCAGAGCAAGAAATCGGTCTTTCCAGACTTTGACACTTGGTATGAGCCGTGGCGGGACGAATTGCGGACTGACTCGGTCATGCGTTGGGCGGTGGAGGCTCGTAATAAAGTCGAAAAGCAAGGGGACTTGGAGAGCCGCAGCACAATCTCGGCTCACATCATTGCATCCCACTACGACGAAATTCCTTTGATGAAGGTTGAAGTATCGTTGACCGATACGGTTCAGGCGATGCTCTCTCGAATTCCTAGGGCTGTTCTTAGCCAACAAGTACTCCGGCACGGTTGCTTAAAGATTCAACGTTGTTGGGTTGATTCCGAATTTTCAGACTGGGAAATATTGGATGCGCTTGCACACGTCTACGGCAGACTTAGTGAACTTATCGACGACGCTCATGAACAACTTGGCCTAGAACACGGCCTTGTCGCTCACGTGTCTGACGACGGCGAGATTCACACCGTGAATCACAAGCTAGACGCTCACAAGGGTCGTCTGCCGTGTATGGTTACGACCGACGCTGACCGTTCAGTACTCATTTCCCTCGCTGATGGAGCGAACATACGTTTCGATCACGTCGCCCACCGAATGACCGAGGAAAGTGGTAGAGCCGCCTTAGAGAGGTATGGACTAAACCAACTTCTAATCGGTTCTGCCGGACCTAAACCCTTTCCTGAGCTGTCGCACACGTTGTTTCAGATGGCGAGGGCCGTGTTTTTGCGCGATGGATATCACCAGACCATGGCATTTTTCATCAGAGGCCAAGAATATTTCCAACCTCACGCGCTCCAAATTGAGGATCGTATGGAAAAGTACTTGATGATGCGGCATCTGGCAGATGAAGGCCGTAAATGTGGAGCAGACGGTTTCATAATGATCGGCGAAATTTGGGTTGCAAAGGTCGATGAGGTGCAACCCTTTCGCTATCCGGAAGATCAGAAGGATCGAGGGGAAGATTTGATGCTCTCGGCATGTTCTAGGGATGGTGGGGATTTGCAACTTCGGGCCGAGATTAAGAGAGATGGTGACGAAGTGTCGCTTGGAGAAACCGAGCAGACGAGTTGGACCGACATGCCTATACTCCAACCGATCAAAGACATTTGGTTGGTATAGGATCGACCGAGGGCTAATTCCCGCTCAGGGACTAGGCCTCATACCCCCCTCCATGGAGTAGACGCGGGCGAAGCCGTGCTGCTCGAAGGCCATGGCGTACGCTCCTTTATGCGAACGCCTCTCGTTTAGCGGATGCCTTCCGATCGGCAAGGCCGCGGCTCCGATTTGAACCAAAAGGCGACTTCATGCGAAAATGGGCCATCGGAGGAAGCGGAGACTGTCGCTAGGGCAATCCGATGGCCGACACCGACCTCAAGCCTAAGACCGAGACCAAGAAGAAGACGCAACGCCCGCGTCTCTACAAGGTTATCCTGCTGAACGACGACTACACGCCGCGGGAATTCGTCGTTGTGGTTTTGAAAGAGGTCTTCCGGATGAGCGAGGAGGAGGCGATGCATGTGATGATGACGGCGCACACCAAGGATGTTTGCGTCGTCGCCGTCTATACCAAGGACGTAGCGGAGACCAAGGCCACCGAGGCCACCGATTTGGGGCGCGAGAACGGCTACCCCTTGATGTTCACCACCGAACCGGAAGAGTAGGCGGGTTCCTTGAGCGACGATCTGGATGCCGTCCGCCGCGCCGCCGCGGAAGCCTTTGGCAGGGGCGATTTTCAATCGGCCATCGAACACCAGTCGGCGGTGATCAATATTCTCGGTCCCAACAGCCGGGCGGCGGTGGAGGATCAGGTGAGGCTCGCCGCGTACCTGTCTGCGGTAGCCGATTACGCCGCCGCGCTCAGCGTGCTGACCCATGCCGAGCGCCATCTGCCGGTTGATCCCGGCCTTTTGATCACTAAGGGGGTCGTATTGGACCGGCTGGAGCGTTTCGAGGAGGCTGAAGCGGTGCTCCAAAGCGCGCTCGCCGCCGGTGCCGACGATCCCGACCTCTTCGACGCCCTCGCCCGCGTTTCGGCGCTGCTTGGGAAAAACCGGTAGACGTGCTGCACCCTGAGCAATCCATGCCGCTGATATGGGCTTAAAGCCCTTTTGGTGAAACTGGCCGATGGCGATGCCGCCAACTGCCGAATAGTCCCTCGGGATGAACAGGTCAAATCTGACCGACAGCGGCCGGTTCAAAGATGGATAATCGCTCCGGAGCTCGGCGCCGACATCGTCATGATGTCCCGCCAAGGTCCGCTCGACGGGCTGTTTCGGCGCTTCCGGTGATTAATGACGGAGCGGCCCGGCGATTCCTGATCCGGGACGCGAATTCCATCGTCAACTCGCGCGAGCAAACGGCCGTGACGGCCTGGCTGGCATCGGATCGGGCTTTCCACGTCATACGCGACAACTGGTCTCATACCGAGCTTGTCCTTGCCGGCATGTGGGGCGGGGTCGGCGGCATCCTGCCACCGGTCCGCCGGAGAATTTCACCGGCGAATGCCCGCTCAATCGGCGCGCCGATCAGCGGTTCCTCCGGGACCGGGTATGGCCCACGATCCGCCAAAGCGTGTTGACCCACGACCGTCACTATCGGGTGTTGAATGCGGTCGATTTCCCCGAGGGCAGCGACCTGCCCGGTGGCCGGCGCGTCGGCCGGAGCGTGGCGGCGAGCGGTATTTTGCTAGGCGAGGAATAGAAGGTCATCCACGATCACCAGTTCGACCTCCAGAACGACCTCCAGTTTGGGGTATGACCATGACGATTCGGAAGATGGCTAGTTGCTCTGTCGCCCGGTGCGGGGAGCCGGTATTGTCGAAGGGCCGGTGCAATCTTCATTATCTGCGCTGGCGGAAATATGGTGATCCCCTCGCGTACTACAGGCGAGAGCCGTGGACCGAGGACGAAGACAAGATGATCCTCGACTACATGCCAAAGCCGAAGGAGTCGAAGTCGCTATTCGAGCCGATTGCAATCGAGAAGGTCTCGACGACGCTAACCGATCTTGCTACACGAGCTCATTATGACAGAACAGTCAGAGCGAATTCCTGTTGACGAGGAATATCTCCGGGCCTTGGGGCGCGCTACCTACAATTTCGTTTACCTCGAATGGAGTATCATCTGTCTAACAGAAACGCTGCAAAAAGGCTTTGTTAAGAAAGCTTCGCCCAAAACTGCCAGGGATATATCAAACAGCTTTTGCAACGAAGTAAAATTGCTTGACGATACCCTGTCATTCAAGGTTCCGCTTCAGGCGCTCGCGGGCGAGTTCTCCCAAATCGTCATTGAGCGAAATTGTCTCATGCATGCGAATCCCTACACTGCGAAGACAGGTGAGCAGCGCATGCGGTATGACGGCCCACATGGACACCGGGACTGGACGATCGAGTTGATGACCGAGTTCTCGGGGCGCACAGCTGCTGCCGCTAGAGAAGCTGGGAATCTGCTCCATAATATGCCCGATATTCCCGGCTGACGCGCGGCAAGGCGCAGAACCGCACAAGCTGATTCAGCAAGCCGAACCACACGTTCCCATACGGTGTTTGCTACGCTTCTTCCAGGGTGTCGATCTTGTTCTGGAGGGTTTCTCGCGCCAAGACCAAGGCAGCTTTGACATCTTCGACCGATTCCTCCGCTTCGGCCAATTCGATGGCTTCATTCACTGCTTCGATCACGCCCCGTAGCGCGTACTTGGTGAGGTAGGGACCCGGAGGGGGAAGTTCGTCCTCGTTGGCAGGTTTGGCGCTAGGGTATTCTCCATCACCGTTGTTGATCTCACCGATACGTCCTCCGTTTACTCCAAAGTAAGCTGCGATGTCATGTTGCCTATCCCCACGAGCGAGCATCCCGAGTACCAGAGAAGTTTCCCAATACGATATTCGGTTTCCGCTCGCTTCTGCCTTATTCATGCTTTCTCCTTTCAATCACTAGATTTACTAACGTTGAGTTTCCCCTATGGCGGAAGAAAGCAGACACGCCTCAATGTCGCCACCAAGATTGTGGATCCTAGTGGGGGGCCTAAGAAAATACTCCCCCACAAAACCATTTAATTACAATTTGTTAGTAGTGTCCGACTTGAGACATAGGTAACACATCGTTCCGGAGACATGGGTAACACTTTTGGTTATTTGGCTGGAGGTGTTGATGCCGTGGAAGGAAATCTCAGTGATGGACGAACGTCTCCGCTTT
>LXNI01001560.1_pt1 | contig 19152 bp, 14 predicted proteins | sample 809091 | NCBI WGS metagenome assembly LXNI01 (sample SAMN04870527, study PRJNA318959) | sponge metagenome | biome: 01000161; feature: marine sponge reef; material: water | host: Sarcotragus foetidus | place: Greece: Milos, Mediterranean Sea | collected 2013-05-29 | depth 5-7 m | reverse complement strand
CCCTGGACCGGAACCACGCGATGGCAGGGCGAAAGCATCGACTGGGGGTGGGCCATGGTGTGCCTCTGGGGGGACGGGGGTGGTGGCGGAGTCGGTGACCGGGCGGCGGCGGCCGCAGATCAGTAGCCTGCTGTCTTGTCGACCAGGTTGCGCAGGGGCTCGCCGCGGACGAAGCGGCCGATGTTGTCGGTGATGAGGTCGGTCTCGCGGTCCCAGAAGCGCCGGGTGGTGGCGGAGACGTGGGGGGTCATGAGCACCTTGGGGTGTGCGTAGAAGGGGTGGCCGGGGGGGAGGGGTTCCCTGTGGAAGACATCGAGGCCGGCGCCGCGGAGAGGGCCGGAGTCGAGGGCGTCGAGGAGTGCGGCTTCGTCGACCAGGCGCCCGCGCGCGATGTTAATAAGGACAGAACGCGGTTTCATGGCGAAGAGGCGCTTGCGGGTCATGAGTCCGTGGGTCAGCGGGGTCTCCGGCACGGCGAGTACCAGGTAGTCGGCTTCCGCGATCACACGGTCGAGGCCTTTTGTCCCGGCCATCACGTCCCCCCCCACCCCACCCCGCCGCCGCACCACCACCACCCCACACCCCAGCGCGGCCACCCTGCGCGCCACCTCCCTCCCAATCCCCCCATACCCCACGATCCCCACCGTCGACCCCCCCAGCTCCGTAACCGGCGCGTCCGCCGCCCAGTACTCCGGCGCACTCCACCGCCCGTCGCGCTGCGCCCTCACCGCCACGTCCAGACCGCGCGCGAAGTGCAACATCATCGCGAGCGCGGTCTCGGCCATCGGCGCGGCGTGGATCCCCGCCGAGTTGGTGAAGAGAACGTCCCGTTCCAGCATCTCCGGGCCCAGCGACGACCCCACGCCCGCCGCGCCCGAGTGCACCCATTCCAGTCCCGGCGCCGAGGTCAGCACCTCCGCCGGGATCCCGTAGCCCATGTATACGCGCGCGTCGGACACCGCTTCGAGGAGCTCGGACGGGGCGCGCTGGACGCCGTCGCCGGAGCCGTCGGCGGGGGTCTCCATGAAACGGATGGACCAGTCGGCGGGGACGGCAGCGAGGATGGCCGCGCGGGAACGGTCGGGGAGCGCCCAGATAGGCCGCCGGTCCATGAGGTCGATGACGAGGGTGGCCATCGCGGGGGGGGGGTCAGGGGAAGGGGGGACTCACGGCGAGAGCCGGTTGATCAGCCGCGGGAAGGGGACCAGTTCGCGGATGTGCGGCCGTCCGGTGATCCATCCCACCGTCCGTTCGAGGCCGAGGCCGAAACCGGAGTGCGGGAAGGTCCCGTAGCGGCGCAGGTCGAGGTACCAGTCGTAGGCCTCCTCGGGCAGGTCCTCCTCGCGGATCCGGGCCAGCAGACGGTCCAGGTCGTCCTCGCGCTGGCTGCCGCCGATGATCTCGCCGGCGCCCTCGGGCGCGAGCAGGTCGTTGCAGAGCACGGTGCGCGGGTCGTCGGGGTTCTCCTTCATGTAGAAGGCCTTCGCGCCCTTGGGGTAGTTGTAGACGAAGACGGGCCGGTCGAACCAGCTGGAGATCACGGTCTCCTCGACGGCGCCCAGATCGCGTCCCCACTCGAAGTTGCGGCCCTCGTCGTTGAGCCGCTCGACGGCCTCGGTGTAGCTGATGCGGGGGAAGGGCGGCTTCACCGTTGCGAGGCGGCCCAGGTCGCGTTCGAGGAGTTCCAGTTCGGGTCCGCACCGTTCCAGAGCGCGTGCCACGATGGAGCAGACGAAGTCCTCCTGCAGGTCCATGTTGTCGTTCGAATCGTTGAAGGCCACCTCGGGCTCGATCATCCAGAACTCGGTGAGGTGGCGGCGCGTCTTGGACTTCTCGGCCCGGAAGGTGGGACCGAAGCAGTAGACCTTGCGGAAGGCCGGGCAGGCGCACTCGGCATAGAGCTGGCCGGTCTGCGCGAGGAAGGCGCGTTCGCCGAAGTAGTCGGTCTCGAAGAGGGTGCCCGCGGATTCGCCGATGGAACCGGTCAGGATGGGGGTGTCGATGCGCACGAAATCGCGCTCATAGAAGAAGTCGTGGATCGCCTGCTCGACCTCGGCGCGGACGCGCAGGCCCGCGCGCTGCATGCTGGAACGCAGCCACAGATGGCGGTGGTCCAGGAGGAACTCGACGCCGTGCTCCTTGGGCTGGATGGGGTATTCCTCGCTGGCGCCGATGAGTTCGACGGCCGACACGGTGAGTTCGTGGCCGCCGGGGGCGCGGGGGTCGGGGCGGACGACGCCGGTGAGCGCGACGCAGGCCTCCTGGGTGAGCGAGGTGGCGAGGTCCCAGACGTCGTTGGGAAGCTGGGACTTGACGAGGACGCCCTGGACCGTTCCGGTGCCGTCGCGGAGCACCAGGAAGGCGACGCGCGCGTGGACGCGGACGGCGGCGATCCAGCCGGTGACGGTGACGGTTTCGTCGGCGTGGCGGGGGAGGTTTCGGACGAGGTGGGACATGGGACTGGGAAGCTACTTGACCCGACGGAAGTCGCAAGGGATTGGGACCGGGACCCGCCCCATGGCATCCGTCAGAACCGCGACGGTGCTTTCCCGGCACGACACTTCAGGCGGTTCCCCGGGCACCGGTCTTCTACGGATCCGAATCGCCATGACCGAGCCGCGTGCGCTGCAGGATCGCCCGATCGATCAGACCTTCAACGGTCGGATCCACATGAATCATCCGGATGCGGGACATGAAGGCGCGTGGCCCCAACGCAACAAACAAGCGTCCGAAAAACTCGTCCGCGAAGCTGCTTGTAACAACGCCCACACCTTGAAAGTCGAGAACGATGTATGGCTGTGCGCGCAATAGGTTCCATACCATGTTGCGCACGCGAACGCCGCCGCGACGCGAGCCGAAGTCCATGGACGCCTTCTCCTTCATGTTCAACACCAGGACGCCCTCCCCGGTTTCGAACTCCCGCTCCACATAGTCGAATGGCGGGTCATGTGATCGCCCCTTGAATCGGAGTGCGCGCCCGAGGAGCCCCTGATCCCCCAAACCGATCCTGCAACGTACGGATGTGCCCGGATATGGCGCACTCAGCCGATCCGTATCCAACCGGCCCTCACCCGTCCGTCGCAGGAGGCCCAGGTTGGACCGCATTTCGAAGATCCCGCCGGAGAGAACGGCAACCTGGTAGCTTCCGAAGAGACCGTTACCCGCGTTGCGCTTCCGGTCCCGGGTAACTCCTTCCGTTATTGCATCCCGAAGCGCTTTTTCGTCGTCCCGGGTCCCAATGCTTGCGGGAACACCGATTCCGGCGTCCGCGACGACGAATTCGACTGCGTTCCCTGTCTCGAAAGCCGTCGCCTGTACGAACCCGCCCACCTCCGATTCGGCGTGCACGACAACGTTTTCCATGACTTCGCCGAGCGACCATTCAACTGCCTTGAGCGTGTCACGACTGGTGTCCAGATTGCGCACGATCAACTCCAGCACCCGGTCGAGAATGGCGGCCTGACCATCGGCCCCGTCCTCCCCGAACCGGAGCGCGGGGACATGGCCTCCCCGGTACGGGTTGACAGGGTAGTTCGCGGGATCGATATGGTGGCTCCAGTTGGCGTTCTCGAACAGTCGCGCCAATCGCCGGTCCCGGGGAAGAATCAAGTCGAGCGCAATATCCTGCGTCTCCCGGTATTGCGTGACAATGGGCATGAGGGGCAGCATAACTGCTTGTGTAACTCCGGTGCATGCCGAGAAATCGAGGGTGACGTGGGAGTTTTGCTGGTTCACCGCCTGGTGCAATGCCGCACACAACATGTGCAAATGGGGTGGACCAATCGTGTCGTTGACGGCTATTCGACCGTCTCCCCCATCTATTCGGTTCATTCTCGATTCCCTTTCAGAGACAAAGCGGCACGGCCGTCCCAAGTTGTGGAAATGTAACATGGAACGCTGCGTGCGTTGCCGAATCCGTTCGCGGGCCACCTGTCATCCCACCCCGAACAGCTTCAGCCGCTCCCCGTACCGGCGTTCGAGCACCAGCCGAATAAGCGCGTTCTCCTCCCTTGCCAACTCGGGATCCGCGTCCACAATCCCCCTCGCCCTCTCACGCGCCGGCCCCACCAGATCCCCGTGCACAAGGATGTCGGCGAACTTCAGCCCCGTCCCATGCCCGTGCTGCTCGGCCCCGAAGAAATCCCCCTGGCCACGGATCCTCAAATCGGCCGCCGCAATCTCGAAACCATCGTTGGTCCGCGCGAACACTTCCAGACGTTCGCGCGTCGCCGCCCCCCCCCCACCCTCCCCCGCCCCGCCCGGAATCACCACGCAGAGGCCCCCCCGGTCCCCCCGCCCCACCCTGCCGCGCAACTGGTGAAGCTGCGACAGCCCGAAGCGCTCGGCGTTCTCGATCACCATGACGGTCGCGCCCTCCACGTCGATCCCCACCTCGATGACCGTCGTGGCCACCAGCACCTGGATCCCGCCCGCCAGAAATTCGCCCATGATCCGGTCTTTCTCGTCGGCCGGCATGCGGCCGTGCAGGAGCGCGACCTCGCGTCCGGCGAACTCGTCGCCGCGCAGCCGTTCGTACTCGGTCTCGGCCGCGCGCAGCTGCGCCTTCTCCGACTCCTCGATGACCGGGTAGACGACGTACGCCTGCTCGCCCCGGTCAAGCCGGCGCGCGACCTCGCGGAACACCTCCTCGCGCCTGTCCGGCCCCGCCAGACGGGTCACCACGGGACGCCGGCCGGCCGGCAGCTCGTCGATCGTGCTGATGTCGAGGTCTCCGTGCAGCGCCATGGCCAGCGACCGCGGGATCGGGGTGGCAGACATGACGAGCACATCGGGAGCCGGATCGCGCTCGGCCAGAGCCAGCCGCTGGCGGACCCCGAAACGGTGCTGCTCGTCGATCACGACAAGGCCGAGCGCGTCGAACTCGACCCCCTCCTGGATCAGCGCGTGCGTGCCGATCACTACTCGGGCCTCGCCGCCCGCCACACGCGCCCTGGCCTCCTCACGCCGCCGCCCCGTCGCCGATCCAACGAGGATCTCGACCCCGCAGGGCAGCCCGGCCAGGAACTCGCGAATGCGCGCGGCATGCTGCTCCGCGAGGATTTCCGTGGGCGCCATGAGCGCGGCCTGATACCCACCTTCCACCGCCAGCAGCATGGCGAAGAGCGCCACCAGCGTCTTCCCGCAGCCGACGTCGCCCTGCAGCATGCGGTTCATGCGGTGCGGCGAGGACATGTCGGCGTAGATCTCGCGCAGCACGCGAACCTGGGCGCCTGTCAGGGTGAAGGGGAGGCTGTCGTGGAGGACGCGGATGAAGTCGTTGGTGCGCTGGAATGCGATTCCGGGACGCTCGCGCGTGTCGTGGTAGCGGACGCGCGCCTGCAGGAGTTGCAGGTAGAATAGCTCGTCGTAGGCGAGGCGGCGCTTGGCCGCGTCGACACGGTCGAGGGAGGGGGGGCGGTGGAGGGTGGACAGCGCGTCTGCGAGGTCGGGGAGGCCGAGGGCGCGGCGGGTAGCGGGCGTGAGGTGGTCTTCGTCGCGGACGTGGCGCAGGAGCCACTCCAGGTTGAGCGAGATGACGCGCCGGAAAATCCACTGGGGGAGGTCCTCGGATGCGGGATAGGTGACGAAGATGGTGCCGGAGGGGGTGGGGACGGTTGTAGGGGTGGATGATATGGAAATATGGGTGGCGCTGGTGGCCTGGTCGTCGGGGGTGGGCGTTGCCGCACGCGCAAGCACTGTGTGCTCGCGAGGCTGCAACTGGCGGCCGTGGAAGAACTTCACCGGGCCGGTCACCAGGATGCGGTCGCCCGGTTGCAGGGTGCGGTCCAGCCATGGCTGACCGGGCCAGGCGCAGGTCACGATGCCGGTCTCGTCCTGAAGCACGGCCTGGAAGATGCGCAGCCCCGAGCGCGTGGGGACGATGCCCTTGCTCTTCACCGTGCCCACGGCGGTCACGTCCATCCCGACTTCGACCCGTGCCAGGGGGGTGATGGTGGACGCGTCGTCGTAGCGCCTGGGGGCGTGATAGAGGAGGTCGCGGGCGCACAGGATCCCCATTCGCTGGAACGCCTCCGCCCTGCGGGGCCCGACGCCCTTCAGGAACTGGACGGGCTTGTCGAGCTGAGTGAGGCTCATGGTGCCGCGAGGATCCCCCGAACGAAGTCGTCCGGATCGAAGGGTACGAGGTCCCCCACCCCCTCGCCCACACCCACCAGCCGCACCGGGATCCCCAACTCCTCGCGCAGCGCCACCACAATGCCGCCCCGCGCGGTCGAGTCCATCTTGGCAAGCACGATTCCGGTGACGTTCACGAACTTCGAGAACTCGCGCGCCTGCACCAGGCCGTTCTGGCCGACGGTCGCGTCCAGGACGAGCAGGGTTTCGTGGGGGGCGCCGTCACGCCGCTGGCGAATCACCCGCTCGACCTTCGCGAGCTGCTTCATGAGGTCGCCGTGCGTGTGGAGGCGTCCGGCCGTGTCGACGAGCACCACGTCCGTGCCCCGGGCGGTGGCCGCGCTGAGGGCATCGTACGCCACGGCGGCCGGATCCCCACCCGGCTTCCCCCTGACGAACCCGGCCCCCGCCCGCTCCGCCCACCGCTCGAGCTGCGCCATCGCGCCCGCCCGGTAGGTGTCGGCCGCGGCCACAATCACACTCCGGCCCCCGGCCACCAGGCGGTGCGCGATCTTCCCCACCGTGGTGGTCTTGCCGACCCCGTTGACGCCCACCACCAGGTACACGGTCGGGGCCGCGTCGGCCACGGCCAGTCCACCATTCTCATCACCCGCGAAGACCGCCCGTATCGATTCGGCCAACACCCGCCGCAGCCCCTCTTCGTCCCCCAACCCCTCCCCCCGCGCCGCCTCCTCGACCGCCTCAACGAAGCGCATGCTCGCCCGGACCCCGAAGTCGGCGGTGATCAGGCGCTCCTCGAGGTCCTCGAGCGCGGCGGCGTCGACCTTCGGGAAGGAGCGCGGGACGATCCGCGCGAGGGCTCGCCGCCAGAGGCCCCGTCTCACCGAAGTCCGGCCCGCCGCCGACCCACCCATTCGCAGCACAGCGCCGCCAGGATGACCAGGTAGAGCAGAGGCCAGGTGCGCAGCGGCCGGCCGCCCTCGAACGAGGTGCCGTCCGCGGCGGCCCGCACGGTCAGTTCCGCCGGATCGAGGGCGCGATGCAGCATGTCGCCGCTGAAGGACGTGACCTCGAAATCGCCGCCGGTGGTGTCGGTGGCCGCCACCGTGTACCCGTACCGGCCGGGAGCCAGCGGGGGACTGGTGAAGAAGCCCGCCGCCGGAATCGCCACCGTGGAGTCCAGGACGACGGTCCCGGACGAATCGCGCACCGTGAGCGCCACCTCCTCGCCCTCGTAGCCGCCGCCCCGCCAGCGCAGGGCCACACCGCGGGGCAGCACCGTTCCGACCGGACGGACGCCAGGACCGGCGCCGAGCGGCTCGTCGGCCATGAGCCAGCCGCCGACCGCGGCCCACAGGCGCCGGTACTGCTCGCGGGGCTCACCGTCCCGAAATGCCCAGCGCCAGAAGCCGCGTGCCAACACCACCGCGGCCCGGCGACGACCCTGCTGCCGGAGCACGAGCGCCGTCTCCGGATCCCCCACCCCGCCCAGGCGTACGTGCAGCGCCGATCCGCCCTCTCCGTCGGCCAACGGCAGGATGCCGGTCAGTGGCGGCAACCCACCGGATGCGAACCGTCCGGCCTCTCCGGCAATGGGCGACGGCGGGGGGTCGTCCAGGTACCACTCGCCGGGCAGCGAACCGCCGGTGGCGACGCCCGCCATGGCCGCCCCGGCGCCGTCGCGGGGGAAGAGCAGGAGCCTGCGTGTGCGCGCGGTGGCCGGTTCGAGGAGCTGCACGGCTTCGGCGTCCACGCCCATGGCGACCACGATGCCGGCCCGGTGCAGCAGGCGCTGCAGGACATCGCCCGTGATCGGCCCGGCGCCGCCTCCGGCCGGGACGTCCATGGGCTGGAAGCGGTCGGTTCCGGTGCGCAGGAATCCCCGTACGGGCAGTCCGGTGACCTGGTCAAGTGCGGGAAGCAGGAAACGCGGTTCCCAGTCCGGCGCGAAGGAAACGAGCAGCACCCCGGTCTCTTCCGGGTCGATCTCCACGATCGCGGCCCGCTCGTCGTCCAGCGGGAAGGCGTCGGCGTGGTCGATGCGGGCGGAGACCCTGTGCGCCCCGGATCCGAGGGTGGCCGCGGCACCCAGGTTGAAGTTCGCCGTGGCAATCCCGCCGCCGGGCGCCGCCATGCGCAGGGCCGTGTGGGCGCGGCCGTCCACCGCGACGGTCACGGTGACGGAATCGGCGTCCGCCGTGCCCTCCAACTCGATGGATCCGCGCACGGTCTCGCCACGCTCGGCCGAGGCGGGAAGCACCAGGCGGGCAAGTGTGAGGTTCGCGGCCGCGCGGGGCAGCGAGTCGACCTCGAGGCTGACACCCAGACGACGTGCGATGGCGGTGGCCGCGACGGGGTCGGCCACGCGGCTGTCGGTGACCAGGGTGATTTGGCGGGCCCCCGCCTCGGCCGCGACCCGCACCGCGTCCGCCAACGCCGACTCCGGCCCGTTCGGCACGGCGGCGTCCAGCGAGCCGGGGTCCCACGCCGTCGTCGCGGGACCGGCCACGAGCAGGCGCGCGCCATCGCCGGCCAGCGCTTGAGCGCGCTCCACCGCCGCCTCCCAGACAGCAGTCCCGTCCGAAGTGCCGGCCGACATCGACGCGCTCGCATCCAGAATCACAAACCGCTCGGGGGGGGCGCCTCCCGGCGTGGTCGGGATCATCGGATTCCAGATGATCGCCACCACGCCCGCGACCGTCACGACGCGAGCCGCCAGCAGAAGGGGCCGGCTCCGCACCGTGAACTCCCGCCGGTAGTAGACCCAGCCGCAAAAGCCTCCGGCCGCGAGGAGCAGGAGAAGCGCGGGTACCGGCGACATGGATCGGGAGGGAGTGGGGAGAAGGGGTTGTTCAATGGCCGGTCCGCCCGGGCGGCCGGTGGATTCAGCGACCTCCGCCGGTCTGGCCGGCAGCCGCCTGCTGTACCCGGAATGTCTCGGGACCGATGAGTCGGAGCAACAGGTTCAGGCGTTTGTCACGCTCCCGCTGCCACCTCTCCCGGTCGGCGGACGGGACGGGATCGCCGGCGGGCAGGTCGACCGCAAGCGGATCGATCGGCCGTCCGTGGTGGTGCATTTCGTAGTGGAGATGGGGACCGGTGGCCATGCCCGTCATCCCCACATACCCGATGACCTGGCCCTGCGCAACGCTCGTACCGACCGCGGTGCCGCCTGCCCACGCCCTGAGGTGCGCGTAGCGGGTCAGGTAGCCGTTGGCGTGGCGCACGTCGATGAACCGGCCATAGCTGTTGTTCACCTCCCTCCTGGCAATCACGCCCTTTCCGGTGGCCTCGACGGGGGAACCCGAATTGGCTGCGTAGTCCACCCCCCGATGGGCACGCCAGGTGCGAAGGATGGGATGGAAGCGCCGGTTGGTGAAGCGCGAAGAGATGTAGGCGAGCCGCAGCGGTTTCTTGAGAAAGGCGCGCCGCACGGACTCCCCCTCCAGGTCGTACCAGTCGCCGAAGTCGTCGCCCTCCGACCTGAACCAGATGGCGTGCAGCGAGCGCCCCCGGTTGACGAGTTCGGCCGCCAGGAGCCGGCCGTTGCGCATGCTGCCGTCGGGTCGCTTTTCGCGCTCGAAGGCGAAGCGGAAGGAGTCGCCCACCCTCAGCTGCCGGGAGAAGTCGATCTGCCACTGGAAGACCCGGTCGAGACGCGCCACGACCCGGTCCCGGTCCGCCGAGGGCGTCGATTCCAGTTCGGCCAGAGTGACCACGGCGGTCCAGAGACTACTCCGGATCTCCCCCGCGGCGAGGAGGGTGTCGGTCGTGGTGGCGATGGTGACGGTGGAAGACCGCCAGCCGCTGCCGGCGCGTTCAAGGTGGATGGTGCGGTCGCGGTCCAGGCCCACTTCGACCCGGGCGACGCGTTCAGGGTCCCCGCGCCAGCGCATGTGAACCTCGGTCCCGGATCGTATGCGCCGGGGGTTGGCCTGTTCGCCGAATGCGAGGAGAAGATTGTGGTGGTCCGTCGGCTCCAGCCCCGCAGCCCACAGGATCTGCCCGAAGGTGGTACCCGAAGCGATCTCGTGCACTTCGACCCGCTCCGGAACGCGGGCGTGCACCACGTCCAGCAGGCCGGCCTCCGGGGCATGGTCGCACGCTCCCAGGCAAAGGGCCACGACGAGCACGCCGGCCGCGCACGTCGAGGCCGGATTCGTCAAGCCCGTCGATGGGAAAACCCTCTCCCGGCGGCATCGTTTTTTCAGGCGTCCAACCTCTTGATGAATGTGGGCAGCTCGAGCTCCCTCGAGTCCATGATCCCGGAGTGGCCCCGGTGGCTGCCGCCCAGCGACGGGCGCGCGACCGAACCCCCCGTGGAGCGCGAGGAACGGCTCGAGTCCACGTTCGCCCGGCGGCCATCCATGCCCATGCGGCTGCCCGCGGCGGCACGTGGAGTCTCCCTGTTGGACCCGTGGAAGGGCTGTTGCGTTGGCGCGCCCGCTCCGAACTGCCGGGGTTCACCCCTGTTTGCGCGTCGCACGATGGTCGGCGACTGCCCCGGTTCGACCCGCCCGCCGCCCACCGCGCGCAGGCCCGCCTGCTGACGCCGGGCCGCACCGAACACGGGCTGGATCACGGCTTCCTCTTCCTCCAGGTCTTCCTCGAAGCCGGTGGCGATCAGGGTCACCCTGAGTTCCCCGTCCATGGCCGAATCGTGCACGGCGCCAAAGATGATCTCGGCCTCGTCACCCACTTCGTCCTGGATCATGGTGGAAATCCCGGTCACCTCGTCGATGGTCAGGTCCGAGCCGCCGGTGATGTTGATCAGCACGCCCTGCGCGCCCCGGATCGAGACGTTGTCCAGGAGGGGCGACGTGACGGCGTCGCGGGCGGCCTTGAGGGCGCGGTTCTCGCCCCGGCCGATCCCGGTGCCCATCAGCGCGGCGCCGCACGAGGACATGATCGTGCGCACATCGGCGAAGTCGACGTTGACCTCGCCGCTGACACGGATCAGATCGCTGATCCCCTGGGTGGCCTGGAGGAGGACCTCGTCGGCCTTCTTGAGGGCGTCCCGGAAGGATGTGCCCTTGCCGACGACCGAGAGGAGGTGCTCGTTCGGCACCACGATCATGGTGTCGACGGTGCGGGCCAGCTCCTCCAGTCCCTGCTCGGCCTGCCGCAGGCGCTTCTTGCCTTCGAAGCGGAAGGGGCGCGTGACCACCGCGATCACGAGCGCGCCGAGTTCCATGGCCATCTCGCCGATGACCGGGGCGGCGCCGGTACCGGTGCCTCCGCCCATGCCGGCCGTGATGAAGACCAGGTCGGCGCCCTCGATCGTGGCGCGCACCTCGTCGGCGTCTTCGGAGATGGCCTGGCGGCCGATTCCCGGCCGCGCGCCGGCGCCCAGACCCTGGGTGAGCCGCTTGCCGAGCTGGATGGTGGTCGGCGCCTTCGACGCGGCAAGCGCCTGGGCGTCGGTGTTGGCCGAGATGAATTCGACGCCTTCCAGCTTCTCGTCGATCATCCGGTTGACCGCGTTGCCGCCGGCGCCTCCCACGCCGATGACGCGCATCAGGGCCCGGTTCCGTGGGGCCTCGTCGAGTTCGAAAATCATGGTCTCATCTCCTTTGTTGGGACCCTGGGTCCCGTGGTGTGATCTGCAGTCTGCATACGTGTCAAATCAGAAGAACTCCTTGAGCCACGCCCCCATCCTGGTGACCACTCCCGACGCCACCGTGGAAACGCCGCCTCCCGTATTCATGAAGTAGTCCGCCCCGTGGAGGGCCAGCCCCGCCGCCGTGGCGTACCCGGGCCCGTCCACCACGTCCATGATCCCCGAGAGGCCCTCTCCCGGCGCCCCGATCCGCACCGGCGACCCGAGTGACTTCTTGGCCACCGCAAGGATCCCCGGCGTAACCGCCACCCCTCCCGTTATCACGACGCCGGTGCCCAGCGTCGTCTGCGGGAAGACATCCTGAAGTCTGCGGCTGACCCGCCGGAACATGTTCCGCAGGCGTTCCTCGATGAGCTCCGCCACCATGCCGTGCGAGACCTCCCGGCGGCTTCCATTTGCGTACGGCAACTCCACCAGCTCGTCCGGGTCGACGCCGCGGGCGGGGGTGGCACCGTGCATCTCCTTGATCCTGCGCGCTTCCGCAAATGGGACCGAGAGTCCGCGGATCAGGTCGCTGGTGATCGCGTTGCCCCCGAACGGCAACACCTCGAGGTGGCGGATCCTTCCCTCGTAGTGCACCGACAAGCCTGTGGTGGCGCCGCCCATGTCCAACATGGCAACGCCCAGTTCCCGCTCGTCCTCGGCCAGCACCGCGCGCGACGCCGCGATCGGTTCCAATACCATGTCCTGGACCCGGTACCCCGCCCCTTCCACCGCCCGCACGATGTTGCCCACCACCGCCGAGCAGCCCGTCACCAGGTAGAGTTCGGTCTCCAGACGCGTGCCCGACATGCCGACCGGATCCTTGATGCCGCCCTGGTTGTCGACGACGTAGTTCTGCGGAATGGCGTGCAGCAGTTCCCGGTCCTTGGTCACGGGCACGGCCCGCGCCACCGTGTGCACCCGCTTCACGTCGCGGGAAACGATCTCGCGCGCGGCCACCGCCACCACGCCCACCGACCGATTGGCGTCGACGTGTTCACCCGAGACGCCGACGTAGACGCGGTCAACACGCATTCCCGCCATCAGTTCGGCCTCCTGGAGCGCGCGGCGTACGGTGTCTGTCGCGGCCTCGATATCGGTCACCTGGTCCTTGCGCACCCCGTTGGTGGGCGTGCGCCCGACACCCAGCACCCTGACCTCGGGACGGTGGAATTCCCGGATGCATTCGCCAATGACGGCCCGGGTGTGCGTGGAGCCGATGTCGAGGCCGGCCACCAGAATCGATTTCATCCTCCCACCCCTCCCTCCGCGACGGGCAGCGCCGCGGTTCGTACGACCACCTGGTCCGCAAAACGGAGGTCGATTTCCCGCAGACCGCGGCCCGGAATCCTCTTGTACGCGTCGTTGATGGCTATGACCGCATCGCGCAACCGCCGCTGCGAGATGGGGGGGCGGTACCGCACCCTGAGCCCCGAATCGCCGAGCAGGAGCGTGGCGCCCCGGTCGCCCAGACGGGCCTCCGAGAGGACCGCGAAGACTTCGGGCGCCGCCTCGGCCACACGCGCCATGTCCCGCGCCAGCATGCGCATCCCCCACGTCGCCGATGCCAGCGAGGTAGCCACGCGCAGCACGGGCAGATCGAGAATGGGGTCGGTGGGGTCGAGGGGGAGCACATTGCCATCATGGTCCACCGCCACGACCACCGGAGACGCGACCAGGCCAACCGGGACGGCCTCCTCGACCCTGATCACGAGCGCCGAGGGCAACGCGCGCTCAACGCTCGCCGACTTCACCAGCGGATGATCCTCCAGGCGTGCCGCCATGCGCGCCCGGTCCGTCCATACCGAGACGGCGCCCGTCACCCCCGCCACGGCTCGCACCTCATCGTGCGTGAGGTAGCCGGTCCCCTCCACCTCGACCAGGTCGACGCGGAAGACCGGGAGCCGTTTCCCGAAATGGACACCCCCCCAGACCGCGCACGCCGCCACGGCCACCAGCGTCCCGCGGCGCGCCGCCCTCAGCGCGGTCGAGCGGCGCGCTGCCAGCAGGCGCGAATCGAGTGGGTGCACGGGCAGATCCCGGTGCCGTCGGCGGCGGCGGAACCGGTGCCGGCCTTCCGCGCTGGAGCGCGGCGATGCGACATCCTGCCACATGGTCATGCAGCCTCCTCCCCGCTCTCGTCCCGCGCCCGCAGACGGGCCAGGATGCCGGGTCCGGCGCACTCGATCGAACCGGCCCCCATGACCAGGCACACGTCGCCGGGCAACAGCGCGCCGCTGACCGCGTCCGCAAGCGTGGCGAAGTCGGCGTGGTAGGTCACCCGCTCCCTGGCGCCGGGTACCGCATTCGCCACCAGCTCGCCGGTCACGCCGGGAAGCGGCGTCTCGCGGGCAGGGTACACGTCGGTCACCCACACCGCGTCCGCCACGCCGAGTGCGCCGCCGAACTCGCGGTGGAAGTCGCGGGTGCGGGTGAAGAGGTGGGGCTGGAAGACCGCGACCAGGCGCCGCCGCGGATTCGCCCGGCGGGCCGCCGCCAGCGTGGCCTCGATCTCGGTGGGATGGTGCGCGTAGTCGTCGATGACCTTGACCCCGGCCGCGCATCCCAGGAACTCGTAGCGGCGGCAAACGCCCCGGTACGCGGCCAGCCCGGCGCGGATCGCCTCCCACCCCGCCCCGAATGAGCGCCCCACGCCGGCCGCGGCCAGGGCGTTGAGCACGTTGTGGCGTCCCGGGCCCCGCACGCTCACCTCGATCGCGCGGAGGCCGTTCTCGTAGAGGGCGAAGGTGCTTCCGCGCGTGTGCACGTTGATGCGGGCCGCGCGCAACTGCGCCCCCGCGCCGATACCGTAACTGCGGGTCCGCCGCCCGGCCTCGACTCCGAGACGGGCCGCGCCGGGGTCGTCGCCGCAGACCCACAGGGTTCCCTTGTCGTCAAGACGGTCGAGGAAGCCGGAGAAGGCGGCCCGGACTCCGTTCAGGTCCCCGTAGATGTCCAGGTGGTCCGCCTCCACATTCGTGACAACCGCCACCTCGGGAGCGAGCTCATGGAAGGATCGGTCGTATTCGTCCGCCTCGACCACGAACACATCCGAGCCGCCCGGGCGCAGGTTCCCGCCCCACCCCGCAACCTCGCCGCCCACCACACCCGTCGGATCGATGCCGGCGTGCTCCAGGACGTGGGTCGCCATGGCGGTGGTGGTGGTCTTGCCGTGCGTCCCGGCCACGCCCACCACGCGTCCCGCGCCCACCCACTCACCGAGCGCGCGGGCCCGTTTGATGACGGGGATGCCCCGCACCCGGGCCGCCACCAGCTCGGGGTGATCGGATGGCACCGCCGATGTCGCGACCACCGCCGCGGCCGACTCCACGTGCGCGGGATCGTGGCCCCGGCTGAAGTCCAGGCCGAGGCGCTCGAGGCGGGCGGCCGCACGGCCCCCGTCCAGATCGCACCCGGTCACGCTGCCCCCGGAGCGGAGCACCATCTCGGCCAGCGGCGCCATCCCCGCGCCGGAGACGCCGACGAAGTGTACGACTCCCTTGGCCGCGAGGAAACGGAGGCCGGCGGGCGCGCTCATGACGCGGGCCCCGCGGGCCGGGGACGGAGCAGCGCGGCGATGGCGGCCGCAACTTCGCGGGCGGCGTCGGGGCGGGCGCGCTTGCGGGTGGCCTCCGACATGATCGCAAGCAGGCCGGGAGTGTCCAGCAGGCGCCGCACTTCGCTCCATAGACGGTCACCGCTCAAGTCGGCGCCGGCGACGTCGCGTTCGGGGAGGTGGACCGCGGCTCCGGCCGCATCGAGGGCGCGGGCATTCGCGCTCTGATGGTCGCCGGCGGCGGTCGGCAACGGCACCAGAATGGATGGCAGACCCCACGCCAGGAACTCCGAGGTAGCCATGGCCCCGGCACGTGAAACGACCAGATCGGCCGCCGCCAGTGCCTGGTACATGCGCTCGCCCACCAGGTAGGGGACGATCGCGAAGCAGTGGCGCGGCACTCCGGCCAGCGCCGCCTGTACCGACTCGTAGTGGGTGCGTCCGGTCACCCATAAGACGAATTCGCCATCGATCGGCATATCGTCTTGCAATATCTCGATCGTTGCCTGATTCATCTTATGCGCACCCTGGCTCCCTCCCACCACAAGCACCAGACGTCCCTCGACGGGCACGCCCAACGCGCGCCGGGCGGCGGCACAGCCCCGCTGCGCAACCGGCGGAAGGGGGCGGATGGGGTTGCCGGAGTGCAGCACCCGATCGCGGGCGCGACCGGGAAGTCCCCCCGCCGCCTCCGGATACGCCAGGTGGATCTGACGCGCCCAGCGCGCCAGGAGACGGGTGGTCTTGCCGGGGTGCCGGTTCTGCTCCTGCAGCACGACCGGAAGTCCCAGGAGTCGGCCCGCGATGCCGGCTGGGGCGGCCACGTAGCCCCCGGTCAGGACCACTGCGGCCGCGCCGCGGCGCCGGAAGTCGGGAATCAGACGCAGCACCGCGCGCGCCAGCAGCCACAGGGCCCGCGCATTGGCGGCGACGGACCGGAAAAGACCCGCCAGCCTCTTCGGCCAGCCGCCGCGCTGGCGCATCGCGCCCAGAGGGTTTTGCAACCCCGCCACCGGCAAGAGCCGATACGGGTAGCCCAGCCCAGGCAACTCGGCGGCCTCGACACGCCCTTCGGTGCCCACGAAATACGCCTGCACCTCGGGCATCTCCCCCATGAGCGCCTCGGCGATGTTGCGGGCGGGGTGAAAGTGTCCCGCCGTTCCACCTCCGGAGAAGACCACCATCATGCCTTGCCTCCTGGAGCCTCGCGGGCCACGGCCAGCAACATTCCCACGGCCGCGAGCATGACCACCAGGTTGGTGCGGCCAAAGGAGATGAACGGCAGCGAGAGTCCCGTCGCGGGAAAGACCCCCAGCCCCACGCCGATGTGGAGGAAGGCCTGAAACCCGATCAGCGACACGATTCCCACCGCGAGCAGTTGGCTGAAGAGGTTGCGTGCCTGGCGCGCGATCCGGAATCCGACCACGATCAGCGCCAGAAAACAGAGGATGACGGCCACGGCGCCCGCGAACCCCCACTCCTCGCCGATCATCGCAAAGATGAAGTCGTTGTGCGCTTCCGGCAGAAACCCGAATTTCTGGCGCCCCTCGCCGAAACCCACCCCGGTCACGCCCCCGGAACCGAGCGCCACAAGACTCTGATAGGTCTGGAATACGGGCCCGTCGGCGGCGGTGCCCGGATCGAGCATCAGGGATTGCCACCGTGGCCCCCGGTATCCCGACACCAGCACTGACCCCGCGACCGGGATGAGCAACAGTCCCAGAAACACGAAGTGGCCGATGCGGGCGCCGCCCACGAAGACCATGGTCACGCCCGTGGCGGCAATCAGGCAAGCGGTCGACAGGTCGGGTTCCAGCAGGATCGGCGGCAGGACCAGACCCCAGCCGACCAGGAACGGGGCCAGCCCTCGCCGGAGACTGCGCAGGTATTCGCGCTTGCGAACCAGCATCGCGGCCGTCCACGTGACCACCGCCAGCTTGGCCAGGTCGGACGGCTGGACCGTCACCCCGACGCGCAGCCATCTGCGGGCGCCGTTGACCTCGGGCGCGATGGCGTGTGTGAAGGGAAGAATGACGACGATCAGAAGGACCAGCGAGCCCAGCATGAGGTGGGGCGCGAAGCGCTGCCAGTATTCGGTCGGGATGCGGGCGCAGACGAACATGGCCAGGAGCCCGATCAGCGCGCCGGTCGCCTGTCGCCCGACGTAGTGGTAGTGGGGGAGGTCGACCCGCTGCGCCATCACCGAACTCGCGCTGTGAAGGGTGAGGAGGCCGAAGAGTAGGAGAGCGCCGATGAGGGCAACGACAATCATGGGTTCCCAGCCGTGCCCGAGTCCGGCGGCGGGAAGCGAAAAGCGGGACTTGGGAGCAACGTCCAGCGCCCAGGCCAGAGAGCGTCCCGGGGTCTGGAGACTCCAGGGGGCGACCTGCCGTCGCAGCCGGGTGTTCACCGTCCGCCTCCCTGCGCCAGGGTACGGAAGGCGTCGCCCCGCGCCTGGTAGTTCGCGAACATGTCGAAGCTGGCACACGCCGGCGCGAGCAGGACCGTATCGCCCGGACGCGCCGCCGTCCTGCCCTCGGCCACAACCTCCTCGAAGTCACCCTCGATACGCCTCACCACCGCCCCGCCCCCCACGGCCGACCCGATCTCGGCCCCCGCCCGCGCGCCCGCGGCCCCGTAGACCACCACGGTGTGGACCCGCCCCCTCATTGCCGGCACCAAACCGCCGAAGTCCTCGCCCTTGTCCGTTCCGCCCACCAGCATCACGACGGGGCCGTCCAGGCTTGCGAGCGCACTCGCAGCGGCGGCCACGTTCGTCGCCTTCGAGTCGTTCACCCAGAGGACTCCGCCGAAGCTCCCCACGGGCTCGAGCCGGTGGGGCAGCGGTGGGAAGGAGCGGAGCGCGGTCGCTGCGTTGGCGCCGGACCCGCCCGAGGCGGCCGCCGCCAGGAGCGCGGCCAGGGCGTTGGCGATGTTGTGGCGTCCCAGCAGCTGTACGTCGGACGACGCCGCCACCCGGCGAGGGCCGTCGCCGTCGCCCCGGTCCAGCACCAGTTCGCCGCCCGACAGGAATGCGCCCGGCGACTGGGCCGTCTCGGTCGAGAAGGCCAGGTGCGTGCCCGGCACCCCCTCGGCCATCCCCAGCACGGCGGGGTCGTCGCCGTTGACGACCCAGATGGTGTCTCTGTCGCCGGCTTCGAAGAGGCGCCGCTTGTCGCGGTGGTAGTCCGCCACCGTGTCGTAGCGATCCATGTGATCGACACCCAGGTTCGTCATGACGCCCACGTCGGGGGTCAGGTCCCGGATATCCGCCAGCTGGAAAGACGACAGCTCAAGCACGATCCGGTCCGCCGCGGGGTGCGCAGCCGCGAGGGTCGACGCGGGCGGCCCCAAACCACCGCCGATGTTCCCCCCCAGCGCCACATCCACGCCCGCCTCGCGCAGGAGGTGGGCGCATAACGCCGCGGTGGTCGTCTTCCCGTTCGTGCCGGTCACGATCGTCAGTGGACTCGAGATGAACCGGCAGGCGAACTCAGGCTCCGATACCCAAGCGACACCCCGTGCGCGAAGGGCGGCGAGCACCGGTGCGCCGGGCGGGATTCCCGGGCTGACGACGACGGTGTCCGCCGAGGCGATGACATCGATGTCGTGCCCGCCCAGCCGGACCTCGGCACCGAGGTCCCGCAGGACGGTTCCACGAGCTGCAACTGGGTCTTCGCTGTTCGCATCCGTGACATGGACTATTGCTCCTTGTTGAAGGGCCAGCCGGGCCGCGGCGTCTCCGCTGGCGCCCAACCCGATCACGGCCACTCTGTCTCTTTTTCTCGTTTCCTTCACTCCGTTTCGCTCCCGGACCCGGGTTCGGCGGAGGCCGGCACGCACGGCTCCCTCATCGGAGCTTGAGCGTGGCGAAGCCGACCATCGCGCAGAGGATTCC
>LXNI01001559.1_pt1 | contig 19162 bp, 18 predicted proteins | sample 809091 | NCBI WGS metagenome assembly LXNI01 (sample SAMN04870527, study PRJNA318959) | sponge metagenome | biome: 01000161; feature: marine sponge reef; material: water | host: Sarcotragus foetidus | place: Greece: Milos, Mediterranean Sea | collected 2013-05-29 | depth 5-7 m | reverse complement strand
TATTCCCTTATCATTAAGCCATAACACCGCACTCGTCAGTTCTTTTGAAAACTCTGCCGACGCCAGAACAATCCGGACATCTTGAGCAAATGAATCCTCATCTGGCTCGTCCCATTCGAGGAATTCAAGAATTCTCTGCTGAGCATCATCGTCGGAGCCTATGCTGGCTAAATATGACTTATGCGCCTCGACAACCTGGTCAAAGGTCATCGTTGAAATCATTGCGCTGTACCGAATAGCCTGAAGCTCCATGTGGCCACCGTCTTCAGTGCGCTTCAATTCAACTACTACTAAGTTAGCTTCCTTATCAATGCAAAGCAGATCGATCCGCCTACGGCTTGCATCCCAATCTCCAAATTCCTCAGCGACAACCATTGTGCGGTCGGAAATAATTTCAATCTGGTCTCGCAGTCGCCTCTGGATATCACGTTTTTCATAAATTCCTCTTACTGCGAAAGAGGTTTTCTGAAGACGCCGGATGCCCTCATCAGTATATTCATAAATTGCCATATCGTCGCGCTGCTCCCCCTGGAGGTATCAAGCTAACCGTTGTTTCTGATTGCAGTTTTTGTACTGCCACCATGTTGCGAAATGCGAGGACGGCATTTGACCTTCACCGCGCCTCGGGTGTAGATAGGTGATTTAAACCACATTTTCACAATAACGTAGAAGTATACACGGCGGGTAGTGTTAAGTGGGGTCGGAGTAAAGTGCCGGAGTAAAATGCAACATTGCGACAAAAGTGGGACGTTTTACTCCGGCACTTTACTCCGACCCCGGAACCTTCGCGACACAAAACCTATGCCGAGACTTACAACCCCACTCCACATGCGCGATCAGTTCGTATACTAAACTTCGTTTCGACGCCGCCTACCTCGTAGAGAATAACTTGCACATCACTTTCCGAGGTAATTTCTATTTTTCTTACCGCATTCCTGTGTTGGCTCGTCCTGGAGTTATGAATCAAGGGAATATGACAGATGTCGGCACTCTCATAAATGCCGGCGATAACGAGTTTTATTTTCGAATCGGCATCGACCGCAGTGAACAGTACTCTACTACGATTAGTATCCCAAACGACATTCACAAAGCCAGGTGGGAACTCCCCATTTTGCGAGCTGGCACTTTGCGTCGCTTGCGGGAAAAGCTGTTTCCCGAAATCAGATAGCCCTGTGTCCTGCAAATCGAGCAAGAATATTGTAGTCCCTCCTTCTATGGTGCGTGGAAAGTACTGGCGATAAAGAAGGTATCGTCCGTTGGGTGACACTTCTAGATTGGCGGTATTAAATTCATTCAGCTTGAGGTTCTGTTCCAAGTCATAAATGACCACAACCTGAGACGTGCCTAGACGACTAATGATCGCTGCGTTCGAATCCACAATAGCAATAGACGAAATCTCATCAATCACATTCGATCCAAATGACATCTCGTAGTTGCGGGAATCGTTTTTGGAAGCAACAACGAAATGGAATTCACGAACCAGCTGGCACCCAACACAAGCGCGAACCTCCACAAACTTTACAGTCCAATCGTCGGACTCACCTGATAATTCGGCTCCTTGCACTTCAATCAGGCAATTCACAAATAAGACCGTTGTAACCAAGAAATGTCTAAGGAGAATCAATGTCATTTTCCTTCTAAAGAGATTAGTGGGGTCGGAGTAAAGTGCCGGAGTAAAACGCAACATTGCGACAAAAGCGGGACGTTTTACTCCAGTACTTTACTCCGACCCCGGAACCTTTGAAGAATTTCGTGCAGTTTTTTCTCTTTTGAAAATGGACCTGACCCCTTTTTTACATTCGAGAGGCATTTCTCTGAAACTTCTTAGAGAGGAATTGAAATTAAAAATTGAAGATTTATCAGATCACGAATCACTTTCTGACTGTGTACACTCAGTTCATAGATTCTTGCTAGACTACATGGAAAGCAGCAATTTTCAGGCATGCTAAATAGTACAAGTTTTCCGGGAGATCCAGAGAAATCATGAAACAGACTATCGAGAGTCGGCACCAAAAAATTATTCAGGATTCTAATAGGTTAAATTTGGATAGCTACCTCAGGCATAAAGAGTTGAAAGGAAAACTGAAAGAGATTAGAGCCAGGAGTTCGAAGACTGGACCTAGAATATCTGATCCTGCCCATGTTCGTAGCAACAACTACAATTAGCAAGAATTTGTGGGAACGATGCGTTTTCTAATCCGTGCGTTTGGTGCGAATATGCCATGATACCGAACGAGATGATGGCGAGGACGAGGTATCAGTGCTGCCAGTTTGCCAAGAAAATCAAGAGGTGAAAACAAGATATGTGTGGCGCCATTGCGAAAGGGATTTTTAACGTTGAGTCGATCAAGACAAATCGCCGGTCTCACGGTAACGTACAGATGCTGCACTGACCAAATCCAATGGCTCATGGAAGTCAAGATCAAGCCAGGGCTGCTCTGGATTATGCGATGAGCAGCCCATCTCATTCAAGCCTGCGCACTACACGATGAATGACTCTGTTGAGCAAGCTTTGAAGCTCTGCTTGAGTTGGCGCTGGAACCTGATGAAAATTGACCTCATTATGCGCACCAGCAGTGTAAACGCCATTGAGTAGGATCATATGGAGGTGGATATTAAGGTTCAGTACACGAAAACAAACATGCTTCCAAATATTTGGTTACATTTAACTCATACAAATCGCGGAACGTTGGTGACTATGGTTCAATGGATGACTGTAACGTTGCAATCGCTGGGGCGGGCCATTGATCTGGTGCCGGACATGTCGACCGTGCCGACGTTGCGCGTGCTCATAAGCGAGGTGGCCCAGGTGCTGGGCTGGCTCAAGGAGGCGCGCGAGATCCTGAAGCATGCGCTGTTCCTGGACCCGCAGGCGACCATGGCACAGACTGTTCTTGAACTGATTCGAAAGGAAGCGCAGTAGCGCGGGCCGGCGGCGTGGGCAAAGGCAAAAGAAAGAAAGGCAAAAGAAAGAGAGATGCGCACTTCCGGGCGGCGGCTTGGGATCCGTCCTCGAGCCTCGCAGTCGAGGGGGCGCAGGGCGCGCGGTGGCTGGCTCCTACCACCTGGCTGCACTCGAAGGAACCCGAAGGTCCGCCGTGGAAGTTACTGCCCTGGGTGCTGGCGCTGGCCTTTGCGGTGCGGGCGGTGGTGGCCTTGGCCGGGGATTTCGTGCTACATCCCGACGAGATTATGCAGTACCTGGAGCCGGCGCACCGCCTGGCTTTCGGCAGCGGGATCACGTACTGGGAATTCTTTTACGGAGCGCGTTCTTGGTTGGTGCCCGGACTGGTTGCCGGAATCCTCGTCCTGTTCGACAGCCTCGGTCTCGGCGAGCCGTTCTGGTACGTCGGTGGGGTCAAGCTTGTATTCTGCGCGGTTTCCCTGCTCATTCCGGCAGGGATGTATTTCTTCGCCCGGCGGCACTTCGGCGAGACCACGGCCAGGATTTCACTTCTGGCGGGCGCATTCTGGTACGAACTGGCCGGCTTCGCGCACAAGCCGCTGACCGAGTTCGTGGCGACCGCCCTGTTGCTGGCCTTGCTTGCGCTTTGCATCCGTCCGTCCGTGGACCGGGCCCGGGTTGTCTGGGCGACGGCGGCTCTCGCAGTCCTGGGGGTGGCGATTCGGCTCCAGTATGCGCCACTCGCACTGCTGCTTTTCGGCGCAGTGTTCCTGCAGACTCGGAAAAAAGCAATGCTGATCCTTGTGGCGGGTGCATTTTTTCTCGCGGTGGGCATTTTCGACGGAGCCTCCTGGGATGGCGGCCTGTTCCACTCTTACGTCACCAACATTGAGTTCAACCTGATCGTCGGCGAATACCGCGCCGGCGAGAGCCCAGGCTACCAGTACCTGTGGTGGTTGGTTCTCGCCAGCACCGGGGTCGGCGCGTTGTGCGTCGCGGCGGCGTTTTTCTCCCCTCGGCGCTACGGATTCCTTCTCGTGCTGATGATTCTGATCCTGCTGGCTCATTCCCTGCAGGCGCACAAGGAATATCGCTTCGTTTTCGCGGTCATTCCGCTTTGGCTATTGATCGGTTCGGACCTGTTGGCGCGCGTCGCGGTCCGCGTAGACCGGGCTGGCTGGGGGCTGGGCCTGGTGTCCGCCGTATTCGCGGCCGTCTCCGCAGCAGGAATTTTGAATGCACTGCCGTACCAGGATCGGGTGTATCAGGCGCACTCGAACGAGACGGGGATCGTCCACTTTCTCCACGGCCAGGACCCGGTCTTCGCGGCCTATCGCCATCTCGCCGAGGCACCCGGTGTTCAAGGCGTGCTGCAAACCGATCGCCCCTACCACGGCCTGCCGGGCTACTACTACCTGCATCGGGCCGTCCCATTCTACGATGCTTTTACGGGTCAGAGCGTCATCCAGGACATGAGCCGAGCTCCCGCTTTCGTTAGCCATGTCGTGTCCATGGATCCGAGCCGTTCCGTCCCCGGCTACCGGCTGGAGAAGGAATTCGGCGAGGTTCGGGTCTGGCGGCGCGACGAAGAGATTTCTGCTGTCCGTCAATGGGAGGGCTACGCTCCGGTCGTCACGGGCGATGCCATCGACCGGATCATGGAAGAAATCGACCCGGACTCTCCTTCTCCACCGGTTGACTGGAACATCCGACTCTCGAATTGACGGCTGCGCGGCGTCCCAGTGCATTGAAAGCGGCCTTCCGAACCCCAATTTAATAAGGGGTTGACGACCTGTTGATGAGATGAGACTGGACAAGCTGACCCAACCGTTTCATCAGGCGCTGGAAAAATACACCGATGACCTGACCGTCCGGGCTTAACAAGGCAAGACCGCGATCGTCGAAGGGCTGGCGCTGCGCATAGTCAACGGCAAAGCCCCGGAGAGCCTGCGCAACCGGAAGGTGCTGGCGCTGGACATGGGGCCTTGATCGCCGGCACCAAGTTCCGCGGCGAATTCGAGGAACGGCTCAAGGCGGTCCTCAAGGAACTGGCACAGCTGGAAGGCGAGGTCATCCTGTTCATCGGCGAACTGCACACCATGGTCGGCGCCGGGCATGCGGAGGGCTTGATGGATGCCGGCAACATGCTGAAGCCTGCGCTGGCGCGTGGCGACCTGCACTGCAACGGTGCCGCCACCCTGGACGAATACCGCGAGTATCTGGAGAAGGACGCGGCAATTCCATTCGAAGGGATGATGATTGGCTCTACTACACTCGCATAAAGCTTATGGTGCAATCCGAACCAGTAAAACCCGATCTGAATGCTGGCACGAACCTTGTTCTCGCCGTCATACGGCAAAAAATACAGGTGTCATGTTCCAGGAAGTTGAGTCGAACAATCGAACAATCCGTGACTAAAGCGATCAATAAGCATCTCTGGAAAGAGTCAGCCAATGTATTTGGCAGATAGGTAATTTAAACCACATTTTCACGATGACGTAGAAGTATACTCGGTGGGTAGTATTGAGAGAACTTCGCGTCGAATTAAGCGCACCAATGAAAGATGGCCACCTGTGGCGCCGCATTGTTGAACTCTCCTAACCGAGAACCAGCTCGGCAAAGGTCCGCAGCTGCCCCATACTGCGAGTGGAAACCAGAAGTGACGTCACCGGCGAGTCCTCCCAGGCCTGCAGTCGATCCTTGATCCGGTCCACGGAACCAACCAGCGATATCTCATCAGCCAGTTCACTGGGTACGGCAGCCGCCGCCGCATCTTTCTTGCCGGCCAGGAACAGGTCCTGAATCTTCTCAGCAGCTTCTTCAAATCCCATGCGCTTGACCAGTGCATTGTGGAAGTTCTGGGATTTAGAACCCATACCACCGATGTACAGTGCCAGGTTCTGTTTCAGCGGCAGCAGCGCTTCTTCAACATCATCACTGATCACAACCGGTACACTCTGCATAATTTCAAAGCCAGGCCTGGTATGCGCAATCTGGTCTGCATAAACCTCCTGACGATATGGCGAGTAATACAGGGGTAACCAGCCGTCGGCAATCTCTGCCGTCATGGCGACATTTTTTGGTCCTTCTGCACCAAGAAAAATCGGCAGGTCTTCACGCAGCGGATGGACAATAGACTTGAGCGGTTTACCCAGGCCCCAGGCACCTTCATCGGTATAAGGCAGCGGATAGTGTTCTCCATCGTTGGTCACAGGTTCCTGTCTGGCAAGAACCTGGCGGATGATATCCACATACTCACGGGTTCTGGCCAACGGTTTTCCAAAGGGGCGGCCATACCAGCCCTCGACAACCTGCGGACCTGACACGCCCAGCCCCAGGATCATTCGACCACCGGACAGATGATCCAGCGTCATTGCAGCCATTGCCGTCGCCGTGGGTGCTCTTGCAGAGATCTGGGCAATACCGGTACCCAGACGAATTCGCTCCGTATGCGCGCCAATCCAGGCAAGCGGCGTAAACACATCAGAGCCCCAGGCTTCTGCTGTAAATAACGCGTCATACCCGAGTTTTTCAGCTTCCTGAGCAATTTCCACCGTTTTCGGATTGGGTCCTGCACCCCAGTAGCCCAGTTGCAATCCCAGTTTCATTTCACCCATGACTCTTCCTCAGTCTAAATGACCTCAGCATGCGCAAGCGCTTACGTCAAATCAAGAATAGATAAGTAATTTAAACCACATTTTCACGAAACGTAGAAGTATACTTGGCATACACGCAACCAGGTTAATCTCTATACAGATTGCATATTCCGGTGCAATCTGAACACTGATTCCTGACGAACTTGAACACTTATTCCGGCGGAACGTGAACACTCATTCCGGTCTGATGATGAACGTTTTGCGGCTTTAGCCGGAATCACCGTTCAACATCCGGAATCGGTGTTCACGTTCAACCAGAATCGGTGTTCAACTTCGCAGGAATACGCACAAAGTATTTGGAAATTGGGAATAGATAGTATTTGACGTCCACCCTAATCGAATACATAACCGTCCATGCCCGGATCCTTAGGCCATCGGCTAGACCTTTTGAGCCCGAAAAGAAGCTGAGCAGCAGCGCGGGTTTTATCCAGAGGCTCTCTCCACAAGGATCGTTCGCTCATCTTTGATAACGTGCTTGATACCAGAGTGCGAGAGTTCAACCAGCGCTACGCCGATGCGAAGGGCTCCTTTCTTGAACAGGATGTTCAAGAAAATCTCTCACAGGATGTGAGATACTCCCCTAAACAACGAAACTCCAACGCAGCTTGAATTCCTGGGAAAATATATGTTTGGGAAATTGATCCAATCTCCTGACTACACCACCTGGCTGGGCGAGGTGAAATTGCGCATCAAATCGGCGTGGACCTCATCGGCGAGACCAGTGAACCGCGATCTGATCCTGCTCTACTGGGATATCGGACGCGAAATTGTTGATAAGCAGAAGGAAATGGGTTGAGGCGATGCCGTGGTCGATCAACTGGCTTTTGATCTGCGTAAATCATTTCCACATGAGCGGGGATTTTCCAAACAGAACATTTGGAGAATGAGGCAGTTTTACGTAACCTACTCATCTGCCGAATTTCTCTCACAAGCTGTGAGAGAAATGGTAGCTGCGGTTCCGTGGGGCCACAATGCCAATGCGTTGGCCGTGATTACAGAGTGCATTGCTGACGGTGTGATTTTGCATCTTATTAAGCAATGGCTGAAAGCACAGGTGGTTGAACGAGGAAAGGATGGCAAAGATGGCTTCATTAACGGTAAGGGTAACTGGCTCTCTAACCTATTCAGAACTCTTTTCCAGAACTCTTTCGGTTTGAAATCATCCAGGTTTATTCTGCTGCCGACATCTCTTCCCGGATGACTCTGCGCATGGTTTCCTCGTCAAGCGGACGAGTGTTGAGACGGGCTCGCAATGTCTGGTTGATAAGCGTTTGATAACCCAGTCCTTCTTTATCGGCTCTTTGGCGAAAATCCTCTAGCACGTCGTTATCAAGCATGATGGTAATTCTGGTTTTGCCTTTGGCCTCAGTTTGCAGTCTGGCAAGATGGGGAACATCTCCGGCTTTCCTAGCTTTGGAAAAATCATATTCTTTGCGCATGGTAGTCACCTTCTTTACGACTGGATTTTCTTGCAGATATTAAACGAATACTGTCATCGCCACGAAGTGTATATACAACTGTAAGAAGACGTACTCTGTCACTCATCCCTATTAGAATCCACCTGTTTTCCCCTTCCGAATCCAAATCTTCCAATACCAGAGCATCAGTATCCAATAGTGAACTGCACGCTTCCTCAAACGAAACCCCGTGTTTCCTGATGTTTGAGGCAGCCTTTTCATGATTCCATTCAATTTCCATAACTTTACTATACATATATTATATGCATAGTAAAATTTTATTACAACGAAATTGTCGGAAACCGCCTGGCTATGCGAGATGAAGAGGATAAAGACTCGCTGCTTAACCACTTCGGCAATTTCCACACAAACATCTATGGCAACCGTAATTTTGTCGAACACCTGCGCAACCATGGTAAGTTTCTTGATCACGACGAGAACCGCGAACTCGACCTTATCCTGATCGATTACGACGATCCGAAACGCAATGTTTTTGAGGTTACTGAGGAGTGGGCCTTTCACAATGGGCACTACAGCACACGGGAGGATGTGGTTTTTCTCATCAACGGCATCCCGGTGCTGGTGATCGAATGCAAGAACGCCACCAAAGATGAAGCGATAGCTCTCGGCGTAGACCAGATCCGCCGCTATCACATCGAGACACCAGAATTGTTCGTGCCTGAGCAGATATTTACCGCCACTGACGCCATCGGTTTTTCCTACGGCGTGACATGGAACACGGTGCGGCGAAACATTTTCAACTGGAAGGACACGGAAGTTGGCAAGCTTGACCAGCTGCCTAAAATCCTCATTGTCACCGAAAAGCTGCTAACAGGTTTTGATGCGCCACTGCTCTACGCGATGTATCTGGATAAGCCGATGCGTGATCACACCCTGCTCCAGACCATTGCCCGGGTGAATCGACCATATGAGAACGAGGCGCAGGAGATGGTGAAACCTCACGGCTTTGTACTCGATTTTGTCGGTATTTTCGATAAGCTTGAGAAGGCTCTCGCCTTTGATAGCGATGAGGTCAACGCCATAGTCAAAGATATCAAACTCTTGAAGTTGCTCTTCAAAAACAAGATGGAGCAGGAAGCACCCAAATACCTTGACCTCATTGAACGTGAATTCAACGACAAGGATGTCGATACTCTCATTGAACACTTTCGCGACCCTGAGCGGCGGAAAAGGTTCTTCAAGGAGTATAAAGAGATCGAGATGTTATATGAGATCATCTCACCGGATGCTTTCCTGCGGCCGTTTATGGAGTCATATGGAACATTGGCCGCAATCTTTCAAATCGTACAGAAGGCTTACGCCAAACGTGTTCAGATCGACCGGGAATTTCTAAGGAAAACGGAAAGGCTGATTCGGGAACAGATAGGTTCGTATCCTGTAAGACCAGAAGTAGGATTCATCGAAATCAACGCGGAAACCATCGAACTTATAAAGAAGCGAAAGGGCGGTGAATCAATCAAGGTAATCAACCTGATCAAAGGCATTGAGAAGCTGGCGGAGGAAGAAAGTGACGATCTGTATCTTATCGCGATGGCTGAGCGTGCCAGGGCCGTGCATGAAAGATTTGAAAACCGCCAGTCCAACACTGCTGAGGCCTTGGAAGAACTACTCAATGAAGTTGGCAAGAATGAAACTCGCAAGAAGGAACAAGCAGAGAAGTCCTTTGATGGCCTGACGTATTTCGTTTATCGAAGTCTGCTGGATGCCAGAATCGAAAACGCGGAGGAGGTCAGTAAAAAAATTCGCCAGGCTTTCTCGGACTACCCTGATTGGAGACTAAGTGAGGTAGCACAACGCGAACTGCGTCTGAAAGTGACTTTTACCATGGTTGCTGAAACAGAAGACCCTGATCAGGTGGCGGTGATGGTAGATGAGTTATTTACCTTGTTGGATAAGGCGGACAGGATTTAATCCATGACGGAGTCCGATCAAAAACAAGAGTTCAAGCAACGTGTCCGTCTCTGGGCTGAGAAATTGGATGTAGACATTGTGTGGCTGGGTATCCGTCCTATGCGTAACAAGTGGGCGTCATGCTCAACGAATGGTCATCTGAATTTCAACGGCGAACTGCTCGAACTTGACGATGAACTCTGGGATTATGTCATTGTCCACGAACTGCTACATTTTTTTGTTCCGAATCATGGCAAACTTTGGAAGAGTCTGATGCGGGTTCATCTTGGTGACTACGAAAAACTGGAAGAGTGTTTAAGGACTTCAACGAATCGAGTCTGAACCATTGATTCGATTTAGAAAACAAAATCAATTCTATGCTCACCTCTACCACACAAAACCACGTCCATACTCGTATCCTAAAATTAACCAGAGTCGGAGAGGAAAGTTAATAGAGTTTACTGCGAAAAATTTACTGCGAGACAGATTTTTATCGTATTCACATGCTTCGTAACATTTTGAGTTGAGGTAACACGTCGGCAATAATAATTGACGCCAGTCAAACGTGGGAACATTCAACTGTCAGTTTCCCAATTTCAGATTATTTATTTCCTTAAAATATTTATTCTGTAATCTTGAGTAGAATTGAGGCGCGACATAACTAACATAAGCTAAGTGTCCCAACAATTTTTATAACCAGGCAGCCTTTGGTGTTGAGCCTGCTGGACGCGATAGTAGCCAGTGGAAACGATTTCGATGACAACAATTGACACTCGCCTTGGAAAAATTACCGGCCTGGATCTCGGCGGCAGCCACGCTTTTCTAGGCATACGTTATGGCAAGCCACCCACTGGTGAACTACGTTTTATGCCACCTGTCGCTTCCGGTGGCTGGGACGATGTCCTTGATGCGACGCAGTATCCCAATCGAGCAATGCAGAGAAAGGTCGCCGGCTCCATGCGCCAGGAAGTGCCTGGCGATTTGAACGAGGATTGTCTGTTTCTTAACGTACACACACCCTCGACTGAAAACGCGTCGCGCCCCGTGATGGTCTGGATTCATGGTGGTGGATTCGCAAGCGGCTCCGCCAACGAATATGACGGCCGGGTACTGGCGAGCCAGGGTGACGTGGTTGTCGTTACTATCAATTACCGATTAGGTCCGTTCGGATTTATGGATCTGGCGCCACTGGCCAAGGAACTTAAAGGAACGGTATCAAACGGTTACCGTGACATGATTCTTGCGCTCGAATGGGTGCGAGACAACATCGCAGACTACGGTGGCAACGCGAGTAACGTCACCATCTTTGGAGAATCTGCCGGTGGCATCGCCGTCTTTGGTTTAATAGCAGCGCCTTCAGCCGACGGCCTCTTTCACAAGGCGATCGCACATAGTCCCAACGGCCCGCGGTGGCCCGGAGGCGACAAAACCGGTGAGATCGCAGATAAGCTTGGCGTCGAGAAATCGCAGTTACTTGAAAAACTGCGCGCAATGTCAGCAGGTGACCTCATAAAAGCCGGACTACCGGTAGGCCACGCTATCGATGGAACCGTTGTAACTCGTTCTTTTAACGACGCGTTCCTTGATAGGGGCAGCGCCGGCATTCCACTCATTGTCGGCACGAACCAAACTGAAGGTACACTATTTACACCACGCGACACCGACAATGAAGACATCGAGCGATACGAAAAGATGCTTCCAGGAACTGCAAAGCGGGTGATTGGAGTTTCAGACCCGCAACACTATGTGGAAGGCATTAAGGCAGCGTACCCTCTGCAGAATGCGAAAAAGCTGTTCGAGGTTATGATTACGGATAATTTCCGTCGTATCGCCGTAGAGATTGCAGAAAGTGCTTCCACTGCAGGATCCGGGAGCTGGCTATACCGTTTCGATCTTCCAACAACACTTGAATACAAAGGGAAACTAACCGGATCAACGCACGCGTGCGAGATGGCTTTCACCTTCAATGCCTACGCTGATCCCGACTGCATCGTGTTTGCCATGTACGACCCTGAACTGGCCGACGTGCGTAATCTGGCGGAACAGTGGTCCAGCACCCTGACCCTATTTGCCTGGACGGGAGATCCCAACGGCGCGGGGCTACCGGAGTGGCCTCAATATGGCGAGCCTGACCGACAGGTCATGCATCTGGATGGCTCCAGTCATGTATCGAATGATCCCGATGAGCTTCACCGGGAACTTTGGATAGCCTGAGCGCTACTGTAGTGGGGTGTTCCACGCACCAGATGGACGGAACCGAATCAATCCTGGGGTTTGCTGTGCGACAGCAGCCAATCGTAGATCTCAGGGTTCTTGTAGGTCTCGGTCCAGGAATCATGATCTGCATTGGCATAGGTTGTGAACTCGACACTGCAGCCAGCGGCGCGAAGCGTCTTGACCATTCGGACTGAGTCGGCGACGGGAATGACAGAATCCATTACGCCGTGGAAGCACCAGATGGGCAGTTTCTTAAAGTTTTCCGGATTGACGAGAAGGGATTGCCCGCAAATCGGTATGGCTGCAGCCAATCTATCTGATATCCGATTGGCCAGGTCCCAGGTTCCCCAACCACCCATACTTAGCCCGGTCAGGTAGATACGAGACGTATCAATGTTGTAGTCATCAACTACTTTATCCAGCAGCGTCGTTAAGGTCAGGCCATTCCATCTCTCGCCCGAAGGACACTGAGGGCAAACAGTGACAAAAGGTAGCTCCGCACCGTCTTCTATGTATTTCGGTAGCGCGATTCGCGCCATCCAATCCAGGTTATTGCCGCGCTCGCCGGCGCCATGAAGAAAATACAATAGAGGAGAACCAGGTCCTGATTCATCGTAGTCGTGCGGAAGGTAAACCCGGTACGGCATCGAAACATCGACGGTAACTGTCTCGTCTAAATTGAAGTCATCTTGCTGCATTTGTTTAATCCTGTTTCGAACAGTTCTAGTGTCGCGGCTTGTGAGTCCCGTGCGAATGGTCATATCGTTCATGATGTTGCCGCAGAAGATCAACGCCATAGTCACCACCATTCGGCGTACGCACGAGGGTGTGAATATGATTGCGGGACGGTACCGGATTGTTGAACACAACGCCGGGGTGGTGGTCGAATTCAATCATCACGACAGGACTATGCACCCGATAGTAAAAGGGTCCATCATCAGTAGTCGCACCCATCCAGGAAAACCAGGTCTCATCGAGGTGAGCTTCTACCTCACTCATTTTAACTTCAGCATGACCATCATTGGCCCAGCCAACATAGGCGCCAACCACGGAGCGCAGCAAGCCACGCTGTGCCTCGGAAAGCTTACTGCCAATAATACCTTCGTAGGGTACAACCGCATTGTCGTGACCGGTCCCTCCTGCCATACGGCCATCGAACGGATGCTGTAGTTCCTGCGGCAGATCGTCCGGATGAATCGAAGGGCGAGTCACCGCAATGCCTTGCTGAGTTTCATCAAGCGAACGGATAAGGTCGAGACCTGCGCGTTCTTCAATATCGAACACGCGGGTGCCGGCCAGGGGACCTTCGTGGGCATCACAAGGTTCTGACCCCATAAATGTCGGTGTCATCACCAGTTGGTCACCGATTATTACGAAGTTGATGTTCAGATGATGTCCATCGATCTGCCAACCCCAGGGTTCAGATTCAGACGGCTTACCAAAGAATGAAAGAAAGTAGGGCCACTCGCCAAACTCTTCGGCACTCCCGGTGACCTCAGCGAGCAAACCGTTGAGACGCATAATATTGCGCGCCTGCTCGAACCCTCTTGCAGACAACGACGTGGCAAGTACATTAAGCCCCAGCTTGCGAGTCGCGTCAGGCAGGTCCTCCAACATAACGCCATGACGCCAGCAGTACACATGGATGTTGTTCCAGAGACGCCACTCATCCGCGTCGATCGCAAACAGCGCGCGTTCCCGCTGCTCAGGTCTTAGTGCCTGCAGAAAAGTGTTCGCTGCCTCGGTTATCGGCCTGGTGGAAACACCGGTGGCTGCCAGTGGAAAAAGACCCTGACGAACAACCCCATCGGTTGTGATCCCGTGGACCGGGTTCGGCAACTCGACCAGGCGCTCATCGAGCAGTTTGGTCAACCCGGCAGGCGGATCGTCAGCGAGCTTTCTCGCCGACAGGGCGCCGCCCTTTCTTACATCAAGTTCTGACCAATGCTTCGCCATCTTCTATTCCCCCATTTCCTGACTACCAGATTGCTAACATTTCCTCAAAGGCGACCATCTGCCCCCCATTTGCTGATGACGGAACCAGAATGGGAGTTTTGATGCCGGCGTCGAACCATGCCTCAACGCCGTCCCGTACCTGCGTCGCAGAACCAAATAACGTGGTATCTGCCAACCACTTGTCGGTAAGAAAATGTGGAACCTTTTCCCGGTCGCCATCTGCGAGCGCCTTCTCTATCCCCTCCATCTCCTCAACATAGCCCGCCTCTTTCCAGTAATTGCGGTAGTTAGGCAGATACGCGTAGGACGTCAGTGTCTTGCGATTGACAGCTTTGGCGGCCTCAACATCATTGTTAATGCAGGTTGGGATCATGTCACCAATAAAGAAGTCATCCGAGTTCTTCGCTGCATCCGAAACAACACCAAGACTCTCTGCCATATGCGATCTTGCGCCATTGGCAAAGACCATACCCTCGGCAATCTCCTCGGATAGCAGAATCATTTTTTTACGCAGGGTTGCAAGCACAATCGGTGGTAGTTCACCCACTCTTGGCACGGCTCGCAATTCGGAAACAAAATTGCGTGTGTCACCTAGTGGTTTCCCGGTTGTAATACCTCTGGCTTCCAGATTTGGTGCGTGACTGACACCAATGCCAAATTTGAACCTGCCATCCGAGATCTCATGGATGAATGATGCCGTACTGGCAAAATCCACCACCTGACGAAAATACATGGGCATGATCGTCGTGCCGAAAGGTATCTTTTTAGTTGCAAAGGCAATTGCTTCGCACAATGCCAGAGAATCTCCAAGGCTGGGGCCATAGATGCCACTGAATCCTTTGTTCTCGATTTCTGTGGCCAGATCAACGGTCGTCTTTCTTCTACCCGGTACCGCCGCAAGGCTCAGGGCCGGCATTCTTGTTGTCATTGTTACTCCAAATGCGTTCATCTGATACGCAGCATAATGCCTTTGACAGAGACAAAGCGCCAGTTGACTGACGAATCAGTGGGGTCGGGATTAGTGGGGTCGGAGTAAAGTGCCGGAGTAAAACGCAACATTGCGACAAAAGCGGGACGTTTTACTCCGGCACTTTACTCCGACCCCGGAACCTAGGGTCGAGCCGGGCGATGTTACTGTAAAGATTACTGCAAAAGTTACTGCAACAAGTCTAAACGCAGACTATAGTAAGCTACATTGAAATCTCTACATGGAACTACACGGATACCAGCCATGAACAACAAGAGTGAAGACCCCTATGAAGAGGCAATATCAAATCCGAACCTGACTGATGAGGAAAGACGTAATCTTGGGCTAACCAAGGCCTGGTCAGAAGCCTACGGAGACCTCGACAATATCGACCACTTTTGCGACCTGTACGCTGACAGCACCGAAATTTACACACCCTTACAGGATTGGTACTGGGCGAAACATGGGCACAGCAATCAGGCCTGGCGGGACGGGGAGAGCACGATGGTAACATTAGTCAGTCACCGGGAGGAGAAGATTGTCAGTATCCTGGCCCAGGGTGACACGGTTGCAGTACAGGTATCGGTTGAAATGACCAGCAAGAACGGTCAGTCCAGGCAGGGAGCTTTTGCTGCATTTCTAAAGTTTGATGAGGACGGCAAAATCGTCAGCGACCACAGCTTCCTCGGGAGACACCCTAAACCGACACCTGATCAGGCACCCCCGGTGTTTAAAGCCATTCTGGAGAAGCTCCTGGAAATCAATCCCTAGGAGGCTGTCAGTGGGCTTGAGGCGTCGCAATATAAATCGGCTCATTCGGCACGTGTCCCTGGAGGTTAGAAACGATGAGTAGGAAAAAGACGGAAGAACTACCCGCAGGCGATCCCGGCGAACTGGGCTTTGCACCCGAGCGCCTGGATAGAATCAACAGCATGATCGACGCTGAAGTCAGTGTGGGTAGGCTGCCTGGCGCAGTAACGCTCGTGGCGCGTCAGGGTAAGGTGGTGCACTCACACGTCAGCGGCAAGCTCGACGTGGAACGTCCGGCGCCTGTCGCTGCTGATAGTTTGTTTCGGCTGTACTCGCAGACCAAGCCTATGACCGCCGTCGTCCTGATGACACTTTTCGAGGAAGGCGCATTCCTGCTCGATGAACCCGTTTCAAAGTGGATTCCGGAATTTGCCAAACCGAGCGTTTTCACCATAAAACCACCACAGGATACCGTTCGCGGCGACTACGCTCCAACCACGCCGGCGATGAGAGAGATCACGATTTTCGATCTTCTGACGATGACCTCCGGCCTGCCGTCAATGGGGCGGACGCCTATCGCGTACGCGCCGACAATGCAACGTGCGGGAATATCACCCGGCGATACACCTGATCCCAAATTGGATTACGATGATCGGGTTGTGGCGATCGCAGCAAATCCGCTGCACTCACAACCCGGTGAGTTATGGAATTACGGCTACGATTTCGATGTGCTGACGCTCTTCCTGACACGCGTGTCCGGCATGAGCCTCGATGCGCTGTTCCAGGAAAAGCTTCTCGGCCCGCTCGGTATGCACGACTCTTCCTTTTACTGTAACGAGGAAGATCTCTCGCGCCTGGTGACTGAGCATCAATGGAACCCTGTGGAGGAAAAACTTTTGATCCGCGATCGACCAGAGACCACGGAAAAGGCTGGTCGCGGGGACCGGCGTATTATGTCTGGTAATGGGGGGTCGGGTGGACTGCTTTGCACTCCGTGCGACTTTGCGCGTTTCGCCCAAATGCTCGCCAACGGGGGAGAACTGGACGGGGTACGCATTCTCGGGCGCAAGACCGTTGAACTGATGCGAACAAACCATATTGGTGACCGTTGTATCGACTCGTTTGCACCTAACTACGGCTTTGGCTTCGGCATGTTCGTGCGCAAGTCTATTGGGTCGAGTTTTACCCCGGGTTCCGCTGGCACATTCGGTTGGGCCGGGGCAGCCGGCACCTGGTTTTTCATTGATCCCAAAGAGGAACTTTTCGGGCTGTTCTTCACGCAGGTATTCGGCTATTTATTCCCAACCGCGGTCCAGTTCGAGAAGATGACCTACGAGGCGCTTTGCTGAGCACTCAGTTTTTCTGTCTTATCCTGGCGGCGCGCGCCTCGTCCCACCACCAGGTATCAGGAAAGCTGGTGATGTATTCGGCCTCAATGGCCGGTTGACCGAATTTATCCCAGTACACCGCCCGCGGCTCGGGGCGGCCGACGATCGGAATGAGGTAGTACCCCCACAGCAGGGTTCGATCAAGCGCCCGGCCTGCGGCGATAAGCTGTTCACTGCTCCTTGCCCCCAGCACGTGACTGATCAGCGTATCGACGACCGGGCTGCTAATGCCAGCCAGGTTCGCGCTGCTCGGGATGTTCGCAGTCGCTGAACTGAGGTACGCCCGCATAATCACACCGGGGGGAAATCCATAGGGCATGCTTCTCAGCAGCGCATCATAGTTATATTCACGCAACCGGCTCATATACTGTGCTGATTCCACGAAGCGAATGTTCGAAGTAATACCCAGTTGGCGGAGCTTATCCATGTAGGGTAGCAGCGTCCTCTTGTCGTTAGCCGACAACGTCAGGAACTCGATCTCGAAGGGTCGTCCCGCAGCATCGACCAGGATGCCATCGTGAATCTTCCACCCGGTGTCCGCCAACAGTTCTCGCGCTCGTAATAAATTTTCACGGTGGCTGTCTTCGCGCTTAGCCAATACATGTGGCTGCGTGAACAGGCTTTCCGGTAACTGTTCCCGAAACGGCGCCAGCAATGCTAATTCAGCATCACTGGGCAGGCCCCGGGCCGCAAGTTCAGTACCCGAAAAGTAGCTGTGGGCACGGGTGTAAAAACCATCGTAGATCGCGCTATTGGTCCACTCGAAATCAAATACTATCGTCAGCGCCTCCCGCACACGGACATCGGCCAATTTTTCACGGCGCGTGTTAAAGATCAGTGCACTTTGAAAGCCTGATGACACCTTGGCATTGTTCTGACGCATGGCCAACCAGCCCATCTCCCGAGCTGGAACGTTATAGCCGGTGCGCCACACATAAGGGTCGGACTCAACCCGATAATCCAGCAGTCCCTTGCGCAATGCTTCTCTTGCGATGGTCGCATCGCGATAAAGCTCGTAACGAATAACATCAAAGTTATGCCGCCCACGGTGCACCGGGAGATCACGGCCCCAGTAATCCGTCACACGTTCATATTGCAGAAACTTCCCCTGTTCAAAATCGGAGATACGATAGGGACCGCTGCCGAGGGGTGGCTCAAGGGTAGTTTTGGAGAGGTCCCGCGAACGCCAGTAGTGTTCCGGGAGGATGCTCACATACATCCCTGGACTTGAGAACGAGTGCTTACTTAGTGCGCCAATTTGTTTGAATCGAAATAAAATTTCTCGCTCACCGAGAGTCTCCACCGACTCGATGATTGACAGGGCAGCGCGCACGCCCGAGTTGGAATTGTTGAGTACATGATCGAAAGTGAATTTCACGTCTTCCGCGGTGACAGGTTCGCCGTCATGCCAATAGGCTTCAGGATGGAGTTGCACCACCACTTCGCTCAGATCATCGGTAAATTTTACTCGTCTCGCGAGGTTGCCGTAGATGCTATAGGCTTCATCATTTGCCCGCACAAATAGTGCGTCGTACAGCATCCCCGGCGCGAGCGCGCCCATGGCATATATGCCCCGTGGCAGAAACGGTGTAAAGCTGGTGTAATCGAGTGTTGTAGGAAGCACCAGGGTGCCGCCTTTCGGGGCATGGGGGTTGGCATAGTCGAAGTGTTCAAAGTCCGCGCCGTACTTGAACTCATCAAAGATCGAAACACCGTGTTGCCACTCCCCTTCGTCGGTTGCAATCGTCAACGAACAGTGAAGCACCAGCACCGACAGCGTGATCAGCCGCATGAAACCTGGAGACCGAATGGGATGGGAGGGAGCGTGGCGATTAGATTCTCGAATTGTTAAATGTCTCGACAGCATTCTCGTAGATTAGTGGGGTCGGAGTAAAGTGCCGGAGTAAAACGTCCCGCTTTTGTCGCAATGTTGCGTTTTACTCCGGCACTTTACT
>LXNI01001558.1_pt1 | contig 19171 bp, 15 predicted proteins | sample 809091 | NCBI WGS metagenome assembly LXNI01 (sample SAMN04870527, study PRJNA318959) | sponge metagenome | biome: 01000161; feature: marine sponge reef; material: water | host: Sarcotragus foetidus | place: Greece: Milos, Mediterranean Sea | collected 2013-05-29 | depth 5-7 m | reverse complement strand
CGAACAGCGATTCGGCTGCTCGGAGCATCGGGACACCGAACTGGGCGGCCAGTTCTTCGATCCGCTCGGCGCTCAAGCAGGCCTCCACGTGGACGTGCAGTTCCACCTTGGGGAATGCCCGGATCACGTCGATCCCCGGTGCGATGCTTCCGTCGGACGTTGTCATCACTGCACTCCTCGGTGTCGGGCGTTTCGGTCGTCGGGCGCGCTAACCACCGGGTAGGACCACGGCGTGGGCGGGCAGGGAAGGCATCGGTCCACGGCTGAGCAGTTCGACGAAGTTGGCCGCGGGCGCCGAGAGAGCCGAGCGCGCGAAGACGGTGAGCTCCCAGGCGACGGGTGGGTCAAGCAGGCGTGCCGTGTGGGCGAGTTCCTCGGGCACATTGGCCGACGGCACCAGCACCGCGCCGAGCCCCGCCGCCGCCAGCCGCACCGCCGCCTGCACCTGCGAGGTGAGGACGGCCTTGCGCGGACGGAAACCGGCCAGAGCACACGCTGTGGCGACGTAGTCCGCGAGTCCCTGGGAGGGTTCGTAGAGGATCCAGTTGCGGTCCGCTAGCTCACGCAGCGCCACCGGGCCGTCCCCGTTGGCAAGCGGGTCGTTCGGTGGAAGCACGACCACGAATTGCTCCCATCCCAGGGACACCACCGGCCCCGACCAGTTCGGTGGCCGAACGCCGATGGCCAGGTCTCCGACCCCCATCGCCACCGACTCGTTCATCGTGGCCTGCAGCGCGAACTCGTGGAGCTGGATGGCGACCTGGGGGTGCTCTTCCTGCCAGCGCCGGAGCGGCTCGATCAGCATCGAATCCACCAGCGTGGGCAGCGTCGCGACCTCGAGAACGCCCACGTCGAACCCGGCGATGCTGCGGGCCTGGCGGGTGAGCCGGTCGGCTGCGGCGAGTGCCCCGCGTGCGTCGCCCAGAAGGGCGCGGCCCAGCGGTGTGGGCTGCACGCCCCGGCGCAGCCGCTCGAGGAGGCGACTTCCGAAGAATTCCTCCAGAGCCCGCAACTGCTGGGAGAGCGCGGGCTGTGAGACGCCGAGCCGGCGCGCTCCGGCCGTGACCGAACCCTCATCCACGACCGTGACCCAGGCCCGGAGATGCCGGAGGTTGACGGCGTCGAGCTCTGGCTGCTCTGGTATTAGGGTTTGCTTATCGTTCACATCAGGATTGTGTCCTTGAATAATGTCACCGTCAAGCATACGCTGCACCTCAGGACCGGATCCGATGACGAGGAGGGGGCCACATGTGTGGCGTGAACGACACTGCACTCGCTGAGCAGATCGCGGGCCTCGAGGTAGATCTCGACGCCGTCGAAGAGACCGTCGACATCGAGTTGCAGCCCGAGCCGCTGTTCGAGAAGAACGGCCACAAGGTGTCCAAGAGCCCGTGGGGGCCCGACGACGAGATCGGGCGGTTGAACTGGGTGACCCCCGATTCCGTGGGGGCGATCCTGGCTCGCCTGAACGGCACCAAGGTCTTCGACCTCTCCGTGGAGTACTGGTCGGGCATGCCGTCCTGGACCGAGGCGGGCGATCCGCCGTTCAGCATCTGGATGACCCACACCCCGAGCGGGTCGATCCTCGACGGGCGCTCCGGCTACGGGCCCGAGATTCACAAGGAGTACGCCTACTCGGGCGACTCCATCTCGATGTACACGCACTGCGGCACCCACATCGACACGCTCAACCACATGGGGTATTACGAGACGTTCTGGAACGGCTGGACCCAGGACGAGCACCTGGGCTCCATGGTGTGGACCAAGGGCGGCACCGATCGCTTCCCGCCGATCATCGCCCGGGGCGTGATGTTGGACGTGGCCGCCATGCACGGCGTGGACATCCTGGAGCCCCACTACGAGATCGACTCGAAGGACATTCAGGAAACTGCCCGCAAGCAGGGCACCGAGTTGCGCAAGGGCGACGTGGTCCTGATCCGCACCGGACGCATGAACATGTGGCCCAAGATCGAATACCTCTCGGCATCGCCGGGGATCAACGTCGACGCTGCCCGCTATCTCTGCGAGGAGACCGGGGCGATGTGCATCGCCGGCGACAACATCGGCCTCGAGCCCCAGCCCTACTACGGCCAGTACGCCCCGGTGCACTGCTACATGTTCGCCACCGCCGGCGCGCTGATCATCGAGGTCTGCAACATGCAGGAGATCGCGGCGGAGGAGGTGTACGAGTTCGCCTTCCTCGGGTTCCCGATGCGGATCCGCGGCGCAACCGGCGCCCCCATGCCGTCAGTGGCCGTGCCGCTGCGCTGAGACCATGCTCAAGCTCAAACGCCTCGACAACATGGACATCGTCGTGAACGACTTCGCGACGATGGTCGACTTCTACCAGAACGTGCTGGGCCTGCCGCTGCACCCGCACGGCTACGAGCCGGAGAAGGGCTGGGCCATGTTCATGTGCGGCGACGTGGACCTGGTGCTGCTCTCGGTGCCCGACGCCGACCGCGGCGAGCGTCAGCGCACCGCTGACTACAACGAGGACCCTGCCGGTGTGCACTCCTTCGCCGCGGAAGTGGACGACATCGACGAGGCCATCGCCGCGCTCGACCGCCACGGGATCACCTGGGCGGGCGAGACCAACATCTACGGCGCCGGGGAGTTCCTCGGCGAGGTGCCCGGGGACGATTTCGCTGGGATCTGGTACAAGTTCCGCTCCTTCTACGACCCCGAGGGAAACGTGATGCACATCTGCGAGGTGCACCCGCCCGCCGGTTTCGACCGCACCGCCGCCGGGAGGTCGTGACGTGGCCGCGCTGCCGCGCCTGACCTTCTGCCTCACGGTCGGGATGGACGCGCTGTCGCTGTGGGTCACCTCGTTCCGCAGCACCAACGCCAGCATGATCTCCCGCGGCGAGATGGAGGTCCCGGGTACCCACCGGGTGCTGGAACTCCTCGACCGCTACGAGATCCGCTCGACGTTCCTGGTGCCGGGACACACGGCGCTGGCCTATCCGGACCTCATCAGGGAGATCGTCGACCGGGGCCACGAACTGGCCTACCACGGCTGGATGCACGAGGACGTCCGAGATTTCGACGTGGCCGGTCAGCGCCGCATCATCGAGCGCGGCTTGGAGGCGCTCGACCTTGTCGCCGGTGTGCGCCCGCGCGGCCACGTGTCGCCGGCCTGGAACATGAGCGAGCACACCATCGAGCTCATCGAGGAGTTCGGCTTCGAGTTCGACGGGAGCCGCATGTCCACCGACATGATGCCGGTGTACGTGCGCAAGGGGGATCGCTGGCCCACCGACGGCGCCTACCAGTTCGGCGAGCTGACCGACATCGTGGGCATCCCGGTGGCCTGGCCGATGGACGACGTGCCGATCTTCGAGTTCGTCTGGGGTCAGATCCCCGGCCTGGCGCCCCCGTCAGTGGCCGAGGAGATGTGGACCGGCGAGTTCGACTACGCCTACGACAGCTGCCCCGGCGGCGTCTACAACCTCACGATCCATCCGCAGGTCATCGGGCGCGGCTCGCGGCTGCGGATGCTCGAGCGGGTGGTGAGTCGGGCCGCCGAGCACTCCGACGTGGTCTTCTCGCGCCAGTCTGAGTACGTGGACGCCTGGCGTGCTCTCAACCCCCGCGAGCAGTGGCGGGCCCAGAACCCGGAGCTCGCCGGTGACGGTTCGATCCGCGTGCTCCCGTCGATGGCCGACGACGAGGGGTGACGGCGGCGGGCGCCCGGGTGTTCTGAGCATTCCGATGGCAGCGTTGTCGCGACCGCTGGGCAGTGCATTCCGGCCTCTGCCGCAATGACAGGAGAGGTGGTCGGCAGCATCGCTCGTCGGTTTCCTCGACGTGTCCTCGTCACCGGCGGGACCGGCGCCATCGGAAGAGCCGTCGTCGAGCGGCTCCGAGCCGAAGGCGCCGAGGTGGCGTTCAGCGGGCGGAACCTGGCCCGCGGCGCGGGGCTGGCCGGCCGGACGGGTGCGACATTCGTTCCGGGCGATGTCAGGGAGTCCGGCGCGGTCGACGCGATCGTCGCTGAGACGCTAGTGGTGCTCGGTGGCCTCGACGGGTTGGTGCTTGCCGCCGGCGTGTTGCACCGGGCCCCGCTGTCGGAGACCACCGACGCCGCCTGGGACGAGCTGATCGAAACGAACGTCGTCGCTCCTTTCCTGTTCGCTCGCGCCTGCCTGGATGCCCTCAGTGACGGTGGCGGGGCGATCGTCGCGATCTCCTCGGGTGCCGCCGACTGGCCCGAAGCCGAGCTCGGGGCGTACTCGGTGTCCAAGAGGGCGCTGCTGTGGATGACGCGGATGCTCGCCGTTGAGGGAGCGACCCGCGGCGTCAGGGCCAACGCGGTCTGTCCGGGTCACACGGTCGCCGGCATGGGATCGGTCGTCGCCGGCGAGGCTCTCGAGGACAGCATGCCGCCCCCCGTGCCGCCCTCCGGCACGAACACCACCGCGACCGAAGTCGCCGAGGCGGTCGTCTACCTGCTCTCCGACGCCGCCACCGGCAGCACCGGCGCCGCGCTGTCGGTCGACGGGGGAATGGCGGCTGCGCTGCGCGCCGTGCGGGTGCGGCAATGAGCGCCGAACTGCGCGGGCGGACCGCACTCGTCACCGGCGGCACCTCCGGGATTGGCCGCGCCGTCGTCGAGCACCTCGCCGAGGTCGGGATGCAAGTGGTCTTCTGTGGCCGCGACGCCGAGCGGGGCGCGTCGGTGGCCGCCGCCACCGGGGCCTCGTTCGTCCGCAGCGACGCCACCGACCGCGCCGCCTGCGACAGGAGCGTGGCGCAGGCCACCTCGCTCTTCGGGGGGCGCTTGGACCTGTTCGTGGGGTGCGCGGCGATGATCTTCGCCGCGCCGCTGGCTGCCACGCCCGAGCGCATCTTCGGCGAACTCGTCGAAGTGAACCTTACGGCCACCTTCAGGTGCTCGCGTGCCTGCTTCGAGGTGATGCGCCGCCGGGGCAGCGGCGTGATCATCCACGTCGTCTCCGACGCCGCGCTGCGAGGCATCCATCACATACCCGCCTACTCCATCACGAAGGCCGGCGTGCTGGCGCTCTCGGAGACGCTCGCCGCCGAGGCCGCGCCGCACGGGGTCCGGGTGAACGCCATCTGCCCCGGGGCGGTCTTCCCCGGCATGCAAACCACGCCGGCGGGTTACGAACACCACGCTGAGGACGCCTCCACCTGGGGAGCCGCGCCGTCGGGCCGTCACGGAACGGGCAGGGACGTGAGCAACGCCGTTCTCTGGCTTGCGAGCGACCTGGCGGCACACGTCAGCGGCACAACACTCCGGCTCGACGGAGCCGCGGGCGTGGCCACGCGGGGCGTCTCGCGTGCCTGAATCTGCCGTCGACCGGCTCGCCGTGGCGCTGGGTCGCCTCGACGAGACCGAGCCACTGATCCACGCGTATGTCCACGTGGACCGCGTCGAGGCCGCCGCCGCGGCCCGGCTGGTCGACGACGGTGACGTGAACGGGCCTCTGGCTGGTCAGCCATTCGCGGTGAAAGAGGTGATCTCGGTCGCCGGCCTGCCCGCGGCCGGGGGGTCGCGGGCGTTCGCTGATCACGTCGCCGTCGCCGATGCCACCGTCGTGGACCGCCTGCGCCGCGCTGGGGCGGTCCACGTCGGAACGCAGGTGTCTCACGAACTCACCTGCGGGCTGGACGAACCGCCTACGCGCAACCCCTGGGCGCTGGACAGCTACCCGGGCGGGTCCAGCGCTGGCGGCGGCGCTTCCGTCGCCGTCGGTTCGGCGGCGTTCGCACTGGGCACCGACGCAGCCGGGTCGGTGCGTATTCCTGCAGCCATGACCGGCGTCGTCGGCCTCAAGCCGACTGCCGGCCTCGTGAGTGCACACGGAATCGTGCGCCACGCCACCGCACCGTCGATCGACAACGTGGGAATCCTCGCCCGATCCGTCGCTGATGTCTCGGCCGTGCTGGCGGTGGTCGCCGGCCCCGACCCGGCCGACGCGGCGACACTCCGGCAATCGGGTGACGCTCGGTCGATCCCATCGATCGGGGCGGACAAACCGCGAGGCGGCAAGCGACTCGGCACCCTGGGCAATGCCACACGAGCGGCGTTGGACGCGCGCACGCCGCCGGAACCCGACGTGTGGCATGCGTTCGACGCGGCGTGCGACGACCTCCGGCGCCTGGGGTTCGAGATCGTCCCGGTGGAGGTCCCCGCCCTGGCGTCAGCGCCGGATGCCATCGTCACGTTCTTCTCCACGGAGTTGGCCGTGGCGCACCGCCGGTACGTGGAGGATCGCTCCACCGACTACCACCCGGCGGTCCACGGGATGCTCTTGCAGGCACTGTCGGCCCCGCAGAGTCAGATCGCCGCGGCGGTCCGCTTCCGCGGTGGTTTGCGATCCGAGATTCTCGGGGTTTTCGCCGATGCCCGCCTCGATGCGCTGGTCACGCCCACGACGCCCCGGGTGGCCATGTCGCTGGCTTCCTTCGATCCCGCCACCGAACTGGGGACGCTCATTCCCTACACGTGCCCGTTCAACCTGACGGGCCAGCCTGCGGTGAGCGTGCCGTGCGGTTTCTCGGCCTCCGGGCTGCCCATCGGATTGCAGTTCGTCGGCGCCCCGTTCGAGGATTCTGCTGTACTGGCCGTCGCGGCGGCCTACCAGTCGGTCACCAGGTGGCACGAGCACCAACCGGAGGTTCCATGATGTCCGCAGCGACCGAGCACCTGAACGAGACCGACGAGCGCCTGTTGCGCAGGTCGATAGAGCTCTCGGCGCAGGCGGCGGCGAGAGGGAACCTGCCGTTCGGAGCGTTGTTCGCCGACGCGGACGGCAACATCCTGCTGGAGGCCGAGACGACGGGCAGCACGGACGGAAACGTCCTCTACCACGCCGAGACCAACCTGATGCACGAGACGATGAGCGCCTTGACGGCCGAGGCGCGGGCCTCCGGCACCCTCTACTCGAGTTGCGAACCGTGTCCCATGTGCGCCGGCACCATCTACTGGGGCGGCGTCAGACGGGTGGTCTTCGGACTCGGCGAGCGAGAGTTGGCCGAGATCGCCAAGGCGCAAACGACGACGCCGGTCGCCGTCTTCGGCGGTTGCCGGCTGATCCTGGAGCGCGGCGCTGTCGAGATCGAGGTGCTCGGACCCCACCTCCAGGCAGAGGCGGCTGCTCCGCACGAGGGGATCTGGGTCGACTTGTGAGTCCCCGGTCGCCGGCGCTCAGGCGGTGACGTTGATGGTGTGCCAGCCGGTGGCGCCGTCGGGTGCGGGTGGGCGCACCTCGGAGGTCTGCGTATAGCCCGTGCCGTCGGTGGCGCGGCAGCGTATGCGGTGTTTTCCGGGCGTGGCGTCCCAGGCGTAGACCCACTGGCGCCACGAGTTGACCGACATGTTGTTGCTCAGTTCGGCGCTCACCCAGGGGCCGTCGTCGATCTGCACCTCGACCCGTTCGATGCTGCGGGTCGGCGCCCAGGCGATGCCGGCGACCGCCACCCGACCGGCCCTGACGCGCGAGTCGCGACGGGGCACGTCTATGCGGGACTGCGTCTTGATGGGGCCGCGCTTGGCCCAACCCCGCGGCACCCAGTACGAGTCGAAACCCTCCCAGGTGGTGAGGCGGATCTCCTCCAGCCACTTGGTGGCCGACACGTAGCCGTAGAGGCCGGCGATCACCAGCCGCACCGGGAACCCGTGCTCGCGGGGCAGCGGCTCGCCGTTCATGGCCACCGCCACGAGTGCCTGCCGCCCGTCGAAGGCGTACTCGGTGGGGAAGCCGGAGTTCCAGTTGTCCACCGAGCGGCCGACGATCTGCGTGGCGCCGCGCTGCACACCGGCCCGGTTCAGCACGTCGGCTAGGGGCACGCCGCGCCAGACCGCGTTGTCCACCAGGTCCCCGCCAACCTTGTTGGAGACACAACTCAGGGTGACCGGGGTCTCCACCAGTCCCATGCCGATGAGTTCCGCGAAGGTCATGGTGTAGGGGCTGTCCACCATCCCGGAGATCGACAGCTCCCAGTTGTTCACATCCACCGACGGCACCACGATGGCGGTGTCGATGCGGTAGAAGTCCGTATTGGGCGTCACGATGGGCGAGATGCCGTTCACCGTGTTGTCGTAGTAGCCCGCCCGGTTGCGTTGGGGTGGCGGTGCTTGGGTCGTGGGCGGCGGCGGCGGTGGCGGTGCCTGGGTCGTGGGCGGCGGTGGCGGTGGCGGTGCCTGGGTTGTGGGCGGCGGTGGTGGCGGTGCTTGGGCCGTGGGCGGCGCCGCAGCTTCGGTGGTTGGCGGGGCGCTCCGCTCGCCCGGGTCGCCGACCGGAGGGGCGTTTCCGGACGCTTCGGGGACTTGTTCGGTTCCTGGAGAGGCCGTCTCCTCGGTCACCGGAGCCGGCTGCGTTGTGGGGTCCGAACCGTCTCCGGCGCCGCCTGGAGGGGGAGCGGCCACTTCGGTTCCGTCGGCTGCCACGGTCGCCGGCATGGTGTCCCCGCCGGGTCCGCTGGTCGGCTTGGTGGTGCCGGCGTCAGCCGGCGGGGGTGCGGCAGCGTTGCCGGCGACCGTGGCCGGCGTGGCGCCGCCGGCGATCGTCGTGGGGGGCAGCGGAGTCGCCGTCCCAGCACCGGTGTCGGTCCGCACTTCCGCGGTGCTCAGCAGGTCCGCCACGCTGGCCCGGCCCTCCTCCACGTTGCCGCGGCGGCCCAGGAGGTAGCGACCCACGCCGCTGGCCGCTAAGGCGCCGACCGCGGTGGCGCCCGCGGCGGTGAGGAACCAGCGCCGCCCCGTCTCGTTGAGGTAGGGGTGCGGTCGGCGGGGCTTCACGTTGCCGAACCAGTCGGGCGCGGCGGGCGCGGCGGGCGCGGGCGCATCCGGCGAGATCAGCCGCAGCATTCCCCACAGCGTCCCGCCGCCTAGGAGCACCGCCAACACCGCGGTCAGCACGGCCATGGAGGTCGAAGCGGTGGGGTGAACGTTGGCGGCCAGGCCGCCGAGGGTGCCGAAGGCGGCGAACACCGCGGGAACCACCCAGCGGTGGCGCCTGCCCGCGATGCCGGTGAGTGTTCCCACCACGAGCGTTGCCGCCAGCACGCCGTAGAACAGCAGCGGCTTCTGGGCAGAGCCGAACGTGTTGATGCTCCAGCGGACCACCCCGCCGGGCACGAACCGACTGTCCACGATGGCGTCGGACACCGCCAATATCAGCGACGGGGCGCTCTCGGAGATTCCCGATAGCAGTTCGCCCACCGCGACGGCCGCTCCCGCCCCCAACAGCCCCGCCGCGCCCGCCGCCGGCACCCCCGACCCCGGCCGGGGATTCAGGCGACCTAGCCGGCCTATGACTCCTCCCCGCCTTCCGGATGATGCGGCGGGTTCGGTGGAGGGGGAGGGACCGGTGGACATGGCGTTATGTCGGGTCGCTGTGGCTGGCTTCGGGGTGTGGCGGTTGGGGTGGCGACGGGATGTTCATCTGTTCGGTCGGTGTGGCGCGGGCGGGGTTCCAGCCGTCGAGGTGGCGGGTGATGCGGGTTGTGAGAGTGTCGGCCCTAGTGGCCTGTTTGTCGGCCTCCGCCGCCAACGCGTCCAGACGGCTCTTGAGGCGCCAGCGCTGCGTGTAGTCCAAGTCGTCGAAGACTGCCACTAGGTCGATGTCGCTCGCGGCGTGCTGTGCGCCCCGCGCCAGCGACCCGTACAACAACACCTGCGCCACGCCCGCCTGCGCCAACGCCGCGGCTGCGCGCTGTGCGCCTTGGCGACTCGGTGCCCCGACCGGCGCGACAATCGTCATCGCAACCAGCCTAGGAGACCGCCGCATGATCCCGATAGTCACCGTGACCATCGTCTCGCCCCAGGCCCGAACCCGCAGGCCGGGAACCCAGAGGGTTTGAGGGGAGGCGTGAGAGTGTCGGCCTTCCGAACCTCCCCGCCGGTAAAGTCGGGTGATGGAGGAAGCGGAGCGAACTCTCGGGTCTCTGCGCTTGCTTGACGGGCCGCGGCTGCCCGGTCGCCTCTCGGAGGAGGTAGCCGGATCGCCGCGGCGCTCGCGGGGTCACGGGCCGGCGGGAGGTCGGTCGCGGCCCGAGCGCGAAGCAGGGTCGCTCTCTCGTGGCGAGAGGTCAGTGATCGCTGCGCTGCGGCGGCGGGCGTTCGGTGCGACGGCGCGCACGGTCGCAGCCCTGAGCGGCGTGTCGGCGGGCCATGTGAGACGGTGCCTGCGACGCCTTGAGCAGCGCGGCTGGGTGGTCCGTGAGAGCCGTTCCTGGCTCTGGGGCTACGAGCAGACGCGGCTACGGGTGTGGCGGCTCACATGGAGCGGGAGTTGCGCTGAGATGCTCGCGGTCGTCCGACCCGAGCCGATAGCAGAGCCCCCCTCGACGTTCGACGACATGGTGCCCCCAGAGTTTTGGTTCAACTTCTGGTCGGGCACCCCCGCCGACAGGCTGCGGATCAGCGGCGACGGGTTGCTGATAGGGGAGACGCTGATCACCGGCCGCGACCTCGCAGCGCGACAGTGGGCGTTGGCGGAGTTGCCGGTTGACGTGCTGGCGCAGTGCCGGCAGCTGCGCGGCTGCGACGCAGATTCCATCGCCGACGACATCGACGCCGCCATCGCCGAGCGCAGTGCCTGACATCGACGACTACGCCGACGTTCTGGGCGAACCGCAGCGGCGGGTCTGGGCCAGGATCGCACAGATCGCACGCCGCCGCGGGGGTGTGCTCATGGGCGGGACAGCGGTGGCGTTGCATCTGCGGCACCGGATCTCTGACGATATCGACATCATGACGTTCGAGGAGTTCCCTGCCGCCCCGCTCGCGATGCACCTCGGGCAGGATTTCGTCGACGTCAGAATCTTGGACTTGTGGGACAACTCGTGCAGAGCGATCGTCAACGGGGTGTTGGTGGACCTGTTCACCGCACCTGTGCGCGTCAGCGTCGGCCCACACGGCATGCGCCGTGTCTCCGACGGCATCGAGTTGTGCGGGATGCCGGTGGGGTCCTTGCCGGATCTGCTCGCTACGAAGCTCGAGACCATCAGGTTTCGGTCCAAGCTGCGCGATTACGTTGACCTGTATGCCATAGACACCCTCAGCGGCTACACCCTCGAGGATGGGGTCGGCTTCTACTGCCACAGGTTCGGGCACGACGATCTGCCGAGCGACTTCGGAGACAGCATCACGCGACTGTCCGAACCGGGTGTTCTGCCGGACGACCCGCTTTTCGACCACCTCAAGGATGAGGTGCTGGGTCATCTCGCCAGCCGGGCCGCCGAGGTGAGAAGGCACATCGCCGTCCAGTATCGGCTGCTGGACCGGCCGCCTGCCGCATCGCCCCCGCGGCGCTCCGAGCGGCCGCCGTTGAGCCCGCCCACGGCGGCCGCGGGCAGCGACGGTTGCCGAGTCCCGCCGGACGCGACGGGCGGCAAGTAGGTCGAGTCCAACAGACCCGTCCCTAAACACCTCAACCCGTAGGTGGATCCATCGCAGTCGTCGAGTGCAATTGCGAGAGATCCGACTGTGACGGTTTCCGCGGAGGTGGGGTTGAGGGTTGGGGAATCTCGCGGCGTCCGGGTCCGGCTTTGTGCACCATGTTGTGCGTTGTGCGCCATGTTGTGCGTTGTGCGCGTGGTTTGTGCGGTAGGTTGGCCCGATGGCTGCGGGCGCGGTGGCCGGCGGCGGGTCGACGCCGGTGCCCGTGCGATGAAGCCCGACCGACCCGAGAGGTCGGAGCGCCGGGAGCGACCCGCGGGGCAGCCGGTGGGGCCGACCGAGGCGGAGGGGCAACCGACGGGGCCGAAGGGACAGTCGACAGGCGTGGAGCAGTCGCCGGTGCCGGGCCGGCCTCCGGGGGGCCTCGAGCTCTACGGCTGGGACGCCGAGTGGGCGCGGGTGCGTGCCGAAGTGGGGCTGCCGGGCAGCGAGCCGGGGCGGGTCGGCACTGCCGACCGGGGTTTCTGCGTCGTGCTGGGCGCCGACGGGGCCGTGGCCGCCGCCTCGGACTCGCAGCGGTCGCAGGCCGCCACCTCGCCCACGACCGGCGACTGGGTGCTGTTCAGCGAGGACCCGGGCGAGGGTGCGGTCATCGACATGGTGCTGGAGCGGCGCACCGCCATCGTCCGGCGCGATCCTGCGATCACCGTGACCAAGCAGACACTGGCCGCCAACGTGGACGTCGTGGGGATCCTGGTCGGACTCGACCTGCCGCCCAATGAGGCCCGGATCGAGCGTTTCCTGGTACTCGCAGCCGACAGCGGCGCCGAGCCCGTGATCGTGCTGAGCAAGGGCGACCTGCTCGACGGGTCCGGCCGGCTGCGGGTCCGCCGCGAGGTGGCATCGCTGGCGTCGGGAATCGACATCGTCGAGACGAGTGCGACCGAGGGCTGGGGACTCGAGGAGCTGCGCCGGGCGGTGGCGCCGCACCGGACCTTCGCGGCGTTGGGGCCGTCGGGCGTGGGGAAGTCGACCCTGCTGAACGCGCTGGTCGGCGCGCCGGTGCTGGCCGTCGCCGAGGTGCGTGACGCCGACCGCGCCGGCCGGCACACCACGGTGCGCCGCGAACTTGTGCTGATGCCCGGCGGCGGTGTGCTCATCGACACGCCCGGCCTGCGAGCGGTGAGCCTGTGGGAGGCCGACCTGGCCCTCGACGAGGTGTTCAGTGACATCGCCGGCCGCGCCGGCGATTGCCGGTTCCGGGACTGCACCCACCGCAGCGAGCCGGAATGCGCCGTCCAGCAGGCGGTACGGGCCGGCGAGGTGGATGAAGCTCGCCTCGAGCGCTACCAGCAACTCTGGGACGAACTGGCTCAGCAGTCCGAGGCCCGCGCCGAGCGCCTGCGCCTGCGCTCACGGGGCCGCCGCGGCATCAAACCCCGCCGCAGCGTCCGCCGACGCCTGTAGACATATTACCAATATGTTTCACTCAGCCCACGAACAATCAGGGCTAGGAGACTGGTGAGTATTGGCCATTTGGCCGGTACTGCAAGCCTCTGACCTCGGGGTTTGAAACCGGCAAAGGCTTGATTCGGGGATTACTCACCAGTCTCCTAGCAGATCGACTTGCTGGCCGCTCTGGGATCTAGGATAGGTGTACCTAAGATCTGCAACCGGTTGTACTCAAGGTCGGTGGGGACGTACTCGCGCACTAAAACCGAATATTCGCTCACCTGGCCGCCCGTTACCCTAAAGAATATCTCGCCGCCGGTGTCGCTGGACACGTACTGATTCAGGGGCTCCAAAGTGCTGCCGAATGCAGGCCACCCCTCTCCTTCAAGCCACCAATCTCCCACCAGCGTGGATCTATCGTATCGAGTCTCCGGGGAATATACCTCCACATCGTACGCGCCTTGGATTTCAAGCACATATTCCGAGTGGTCAAGCTTTACGCGATAAAGGCTACGCCCTTCGTCTCCTTCCTCTCCGACGCTATGAATGACTCCAGTCTTGAGGACTATTGCCGAATCCAGCGGCAGTGACACGTCATCAGCAATCGCGGTCACTTCAAGTTCATATCTCAAGGGCTCATCAACGTAGTCGGCGTCGGATACGTAGATCCAGTAGTCTCCGGAGACCATTGGTCTCCAAGGGTGGCGTCTCCAAGACCAGAACGATTCGTCGTGCGGCTCGCAGCGATTTGCTTGCAACAGGTTGAATTGCGCACGATTATCTGGGCTTGTTACCCGAAATTGATATGTATTTTCGGAGTCGAGTCCTATTTTGAATACGTCGATGTCGGCATAGTGATCCAGCCTGCCAGCAACTGATATGGTGTCTTGACATATTTCCTTTTGCTCGTCTTCATGGCACGGTTCCGATGCGCGAGTGGGTGAGGGAAGCACGTATGCGGTCGTCCAGTCATCTCCAAAGTCATCACTCACATGTAGACGGTGAGCGGTCAGTTCGTACGTGGTGGAACTAAATTTATCGATGGAATCTTGCTCAGCCATGCGAATAAGCCATCGCCCGGACTCGGGGGCTTTCAGCACTCTGCGATGTTCCAGGTAGTCGCTGAGCCATTCATCTACAACAGCCTTGTGGGGTGCTGTGCTGCCAGCCGGAACGAATTCGATCACGTAGCCGATTAAGTAGTTTTTATGCTCCATCGATAGTTCCCAGATCTCATCGGTTCGGACTGGAAGAACGAACAGATCAATGTCGTCTTCATAGTTGATGGAGCCGTAGTGGGTGACACGGTCAGATAATGTCGTTGCTTGAGCTTCGACGCTGTCATGATCATCCTGATCCAACAACTTGAGTGTGAAGCTGTACTCCCCGTTGCCATCTTCGTATAATTTCTGATGCCATGCCGACGAGAACATGATCCCGTACTGGCCGTTTCTCGGAACGGTCCAAGCAAATCGGCTCTGCCCGCACCGCTCGGCCAGTCTTTCAGCCGGATCGCGGTCGAATATTGCAATGCAACCCCAATACGGAGCCCCGGATTCCAGGCTCCAAACTTGGCCTGTGCTCCCGTTGAACCGGAACCAGTCCAGATCGTCACGCGTGTTCAGGATTCCCGTTAGAACGTCACCATCTGTGACGACGGCGGCCGCCTCGAGGATATCGGCAATGTCATCAGGGGGCAGGGCATAGATCTCAATCCGATAATCCTCCGGATCCAGCGAGCCCCAGAGATTGTTGCTCATCTTTAGGTGATACGTACCGGTTTCGCTCGGTACGAATCCCACCGTTGGATGGAGGTCTTCTTCACCCGCGATTCGCAAATCGTTGCTGAGCAATTCGAAGGTCATGTTCTGTCCGAGTCGATCATCGGAAGAACTGCCCTGACGTGTCATCGGAATGATTCTGTACTTGGTTCCCTTTTGAAGATGAATGGCGAACCAGTCGTCATCGAGAAAGTGCTGGACTGTACCTTCGAGTATCGCCACGGTCTTGTCGATGCGTCGAATGATCTCCTTGTCCCAATAGATGTCTATGTCATCATGTGGGCGCGGCGGTGTTGTGTTGGGATAGACAACTGTGGCAGCAGACGGATCGTTGCCATGGTCGTCATCCGACGGACCGGCATATGCAACGGTCAACATATACGCAAATGGGAAGTCCCATCCTCCGGTTACGCGCATCCAATATTTCGTAGGTTCAGATACCTCCCACCATCCTGCTGCCAATTCCGGGACTTCAATACCGCTAATGTCGAATAGGTCCACCGAGAACTCTGCGGTTCGATGCTTCGTTAGGATCACACCATATATTCCTGGTGTGGTTGCTTCAAACGCGAACCAGTCAACGTCAGATCGCGGTGTTGAACCGAAGACACTCTCACCTATAGAGATCGTTGCCGCGTGGTCCATTGTACCCGGATAGTCGTTGACTTCGTGTTCGGATAGGCGGAATCGGTAGTGTCGAGGGAACGTACGTTTCTTATCTCTCGCCGTGACATCAATCTGTTTGAGACCAGCATTGGGCCAGGCAAATCCTTGAATCGCGTCATGTCCCCAGCCGTTGCGGATGAAGTAGAATTGAACGACGGGGTGCCCGAATTGATCTATATTATGCCGGTAGTTTCTCGAAGGAAGCAGTCGTATCTCGGCTTCGATTGTGTAAACGACACCCGCCTTGGCGTAGAATTGATGGTGGACTTCAATCGGCTCATACTCGCCCGGTTCAGTCTGCTTGAACTCGACTGTTCCTTCGATCCAACGGCCCGGTACTATCTCGGCCATTACTGGCTCTTCAGATTTGGGCGGGGAGTAGTCCTCGTTCGCGAGGCGAGGTTCGCCACTGTCAGAATCGGCGGTTGGGTGGAGACCGCCGGCCCGATCGGATCCGCTGTCAGAGACGGCTGGCGCCGATGGAGCGGGTGGAACCGTCCTGGCGAGGTGGGGGGAGCACGACGTGGATACAGAAACAATCAGGAACGCAGCGAGTATCGGCGCCCAAGCGGTCCGTCTACCCATCGCCTGCCTGCTCATCCGGCGTCTCTTCCGGCGTCGATGCTCGCGGCCAGTCGTACGAATCACCGCGATCATAGTGTCCTGGCGTTTCAGCACTCCGTCCGCTTCGGCGTCGTGCGCCGACCTGAGGGCAGGGTGAACTGGCGATTGTCCGTTGAGATGTTGTCGTATGGGATCTCAGTTGGCGCGCAGATCGTCCGGGTAGTTCCAGAACCAGGCCCCAACACCCCAACCCGCGGTGGATCCAGGCTCAGTAGCTGTACCAGCAGGCGACGGTGCCGTCGGCGCGCCGCGCGCAGGTGTGCCACTGGCCGGCGGCGACCTCGACGAACGGGCCGTCGGGGGGTTGTGTGGGGGCGCTGGCGGGGGGTTCGTCGTACTGGTCGTCGCGGTACCCCGCGGTGCCGTTGCCCCAACATTCGATTTCGCCGTCGGGGTGCAGGCCGCACGTGTGCCACATGCCGGCGCTGATCTGCTCGAAGGAGCCTTCGGGGGCGTCGGTCTGGCCGCGGCGGTTATCGCCCCAGCAGATCGCCTCACCGGTGCGGCCCAACGCGCAGGTGTGGCGCATACCGGCGGCCACGTCACGGTAGGGGCCCAGATCCAGCCACGCCGGCGGGGCTTCCGCCTGGCCGTATTCGTTGGATCCCCAGCAGAACAGCTCGCCGTCGGTGCGTAGGGCGCAGGCGTGCTCCTCAGCACTTGTGGGCCAGGTTACCGCTGGGGAATCGCCCAGCCGAGGAGGTGGTGGGGGAGGCCCGGAGCGTACTTCAGCACTTGTGGGCCTGCTTACCGCTGGGGAATCGCCAGCAACCCACTCGGGGCCGCTGGACTGGGGAGGCCATACCCAGCCGTAGCCGACGCTGATCCGCAAGAACTCGCCGTCGGCCGGGACAGTGCTTCGTTCCTCCCACCACCATGTTTCCGTCTCTCTCCGGCCACTGCGGTACGCACAAGCGACACCCCCGGAGATCGGTGCCGTGCAGGCACCGAAACCGATGTCCAGCGAACTGACAGGCTCGCCGGCGTCCGGCAGTGTCTGCGGTAAGGGCGGTGGAAGATTCTCGAGGACTTCCCAGCAGTGCGGTTCGCCGCCCGGCCGGATCCCGCAGGCGATCGTAGAGCAGTACCACGCATTGACGCACTCGTGCCGGCCACCGGTGCTGATGGCGGTGAAAGGTCCGCCTCGGGCGGTACTGCTGCCTGCTCCCCAGCAGTAGGCGCTACCTACTCGGGTGAGGGCGCAGGTGTGCAGTTCGCCGGAGTCGATGGCACTGAACTGTCCCGCGCGTGGCTCTGCCTGCACCCAACTAAGCCCCCAAGGGATACCCCGGTTCGTTGGTTCGGGGGGTTCGGGCGTCGTAGGCGTTGTTGTGCTGGCGGGGGCTGTTCTGGACGTCTCGTCGGGGATTCCCCAGCCCGGAGGCTCCCAGACACTCCAACACTCAAGGGTCCGGTCGGGCCGGATGCCGCATCCTTGACCGCTCTCGGCGCTGATGGCGGTGAACCGTCCAGTCGGTGAGGTGGCCCGCCAGTCGTCGGCCGCGTCCCAACAGTCCACTGTGCCGTTGAGACGTAGACCGCAGGCGTGCTTGCCCCAGCCGCTGAAGGAAGCGAAGGTCCCGCCGGGAGCGCGGTCCGCCACATCGGCCACGAACACGGAGTACTCGGGTTCGTAGAAGGTGTAGTCGTATCTGTTGGCGGGTTTGTCGGCGCAGACCAGCGCCTCATCGAGACGCAACCCGCAGGCGTGGTCATTCAAGCTGAAGCTCCTGAATCTCCCGTCGGGTATCGGCCCTTCGCGCCTACGTCCCCAGCAGTCCAACTCCCCGCCGGCGCGCACCCCGCAGACCGAGCCGTCGCCGACACTGATGGCGGTGAACGGTCCCGGCGGCGGGTGGTGCAGCCACCAGGCGTCGTATCCCCAGCATTCGGCCTCGCCGTCGGGCCGCAGCCCGCAACTCAGCAGCACGCCGGCGTCTACTGCAACGAATCTTCCCTCCGGGGCTTGCGCCTCCCCGTAAAGTTCCCAGCCCCAGCATTCGGCCTCGCCGCTTGGTCGCAGCCCGCAGGCGTGATAGTCGCCCACCGAGACGGACGCGAACTGACCGGTAGGAACCGTCCAGTCGGGTGTGCTCGGACCCCAACATGTCACTTCGTCCTCGATGTCTATAGCACACGACCAGTGCCGGCCGGAGTCGATCAACCGGAACGATCCCGCAGGGGGGTTCGGCGAAGCCGCCGCGCCGTGCCGGCAGGAAAAGCTGCCGTCCACCCGAACGGCGCAGATCGGCTGGGGATAATGCGGGCTGTCGTAGTGGCCATGTATCGCGGGGATGGCGTCGATCCTCACGAACGGACCCGCGGGGAATGGCTGATGGCCCCAACCCTTGCACAGAGGGCCCTGATCCCAGCAAGGCGCATCATCATTGAGTCCCCAACATACGATCTCACCATCGGTGCGCAGGCCGCAGGCGAAGTTGAGGCGCGCCACGAGTTGCGAGAACGCCCCCTCGGGCGGCGAGTCCGCTTCGAACCGGCTCGCCCCCCAGCACTCCACGGTCTTGTCCAAGCGGATCGCGCACGTGTAACCCGGTCCACCCGAGATGGCCTCGAACTGGCCGTCCGGCGGTACTCCGTGAGAATAGTTGGCGCACTGGATCTGGCCAGTGTCGCGGCGGATGCCGCAGATGTCGTCCACCCCGACTTCAACGAATCGATACGGTCCTGCCGGGAGGGGATAGAATATTTCCTTGCCCCAGCACACGACCTCATGCGTCAGGTTGATCCCGCATGAAAAGTCGTATCCACTGCGGCCGTACCCGGTGCTGATGGCGGCGAATTCTCCTTCCGGTGGTGACGCCTTGTCTTCTCCTTCGCCCCAGCAGGCGACTGTTCCGTTGAGCCGGATCCCGCATGCGAAATTCCGTCCGGTCGAGATGGCTTTGAAATCGCCTTCCGGCGCTTTGGTCTGGCCGTTGTCGCCGTCTCCCCAGCAGACAATACGGTGGTCGGTGCGGAGTGCGCAGATGAACAGGTCGCCCGGATCCACTGCTATGTAGCCGTTCGACGGCACCCAATCGCCTCCGGTGCCGTCTATTGGGGCACTCAACCCGTTTATGGATGATCCGCTGGGATTATTCCCCTCCCTGCGAGTGTCCTCGGCGTCGGCGTCGCTGGTGTTGCTGCAGGCGCTGGCGACGAGCAGGGCGCTCATTAGGCAGGTTCCCAGCCTGATGGCCCGCCTGGCTGCGACCCGGTTCTCGGGCGTGCTTCCTGGCCGGCGGGTTGTGGCCATCGCGGCTCTCGGGTT
>LXNI01001557.1_pt1 | contig 19191 bp, 20 predicted proteins | sample 809091 | NCBI WGS metagenome assembly LXNI01 (sample SAMN04870527, study PRJNA318959) | sponge metagenome | biome: 01000161; feature: marine sponge reef; material: water | host: Sarcotragus foetidus | place: Greece: Milos, Mediterranean Sea | collected 2013-05-29 | depth 5-7 m | reverse complement strand
ACGAGGTTGCACCGGACCTCGAACCTGCGGCCGACTTGGTGGCATCGGGTCAACGGCTCGACATACACGTCCCGTGCCTCGAATACATACTCGCCATGAAGCTGTATGCGGCCCGCCTCAAAGCCGAGGATGCCCGCGGGGTTCCGTACTCGGCTGTCGTCATCGCCACGCAGGGGCGGACCTACTCCCTCGCGACCCTGCACCATCTTCTCGATATTCCGGACATCGACTCGCTGCGGGGCACGGCGTCCTGATGGCTGGCTGCGGGAGATCGCACACGACTCGCGGACGCTAGGTTGAGCGGGCGATGGCTGCTGCCCGGCCCCCCGTCACTGTCCTCTTGGTGCGCCACGGCACCACCGCCACCACCGGAGTGGTGCTGCCGGGGCGGGCGCCAGGACTGCACCTCGCCGAGTCGGGACGCGCGCAGGCCGAAGCGGCCGCGGCACGCATCGGCGCGCTCGGCGACGTGCGCGCCGTGTACGCCTCGCCGCTGGAGCGGGCCCAGGAGACCGCCGCGCCCATCGCCCGGGCCGCCGGCCGGCGGGTCCGCACCGTCGAAGGGCTCAACGAGTGCGACTTCGGCGCCTGGACCGGGCGCAAACTGGCCGACCTGCGGCGACTCGCCGCCTGGCGGCAAGTGCAGAGCACCCCCAGCGGCTTCCGCTTCCCCGACGGCGAGTCGTTCGCCGAGATGCAGACCCGCATCTGCGGCACACTCGGCCAACTGGCCACCCGCCACCGCGGCGGCGCCATCGTGGCGGTGTCCCACGCGGACCCCATCAAGGCCGCCGCCGCCCAGGCGGTCGGCACACCGCTGGACCTGTTCCAGCGGATCGTCATCTCGCCCTGCTCGGTCACCGTCATCGCCTACGGCGGGGGTGGCCCCGTCGTGTTGACCGTAAACTCCACCGGCGACGACCTGCGCACCCTGCGGCCCAGCTGAACGTCACCCCTCCACCACCATGCCCTCCTCCTACGAGTTCTCCGACGTGGACGGCTTCGCCTGCGGAACCGTCGGCCCCACAGGCCAGCGCGTCTTCTTCCTGCAGGTCCGCGAGGGCGACATCGAGGCGTCGCTGAAGATGGAGAAGCAGCAAGTGGCCGCCCTAGCGAGGTTCCTCGCTGAGATGCTCGGCGACATCGAGCGCAAACGCGCCGCCGACGCGCCGCCGACGCGCCTCGACGCCGGCGCCGAGGAAGCCGACTTCCGCGAGCCCGACGACCCCGACTGGATCGTCGGCACCATCGGCGCGGCCTACGAGGAGACGAACCGCCGCATCATCCTGTGGATCGAGGAACTCACCGAGGACGACGAGGACGAGGCCGCCTCGGCGCGCATCGCCCTGCGTCCCGGGCAGGTCGCCGGCTTCGTCGCGCAGGCGACCGCCCTCGTGGCCGCCGGCCGGCCGCCGTGCCCGTACTGCGGGGCACCCCTGAACCACAACGACGGCTTCTGTCCCTGCTGGAACTGAGCCCGCTGCGCCGTGGGCGAATCCCCCATCCGCGCCCGAGGGCCCATCGCCGACGCCGACGCCGTCGAGCTGCTGCTGACCGGCGAGGTACAGGTTCTGGGGCGCCTGCCGTGGAGTTCCAACGCCACCTTCCTGGTTGACGTGGCGCCCGCTGACCGGCCGGACAGCAGACCCGCTGACAGACCCGATGGCGGACCAAGTGACGGGCCGGGCGGCGAGCCCGCTGACGGGCCGGGCGGCAGACCCGCCGACGGGCCGGACGGCGAGCCGATCCTGCAGGCCGTCTACAAGCCCGGCCGGGGCGAACGGCCGCTGGCTGACTTCCCCCCGGGCCTCTACCGGCGCGAAGCGGCCGCCTACGAACTGTCCGCGGCACTGGGATGGGACCTCGTGCCCCCCACGGTGGTGCGCGGCGGCCCGCTGGGAACCGGCTCGCTGCAACTTTTCGTGCTCGCCGACTTCGAGCAGCACTACTTCACGCTGCGCGAGCGGACCGAACTGCACCCCGCGCTGCGCCGGCTCTGCGCCTTCGACGTGGTCGCCAACGCCACCGACCGCAAGGGCGGCCATGTGCTGTTGGAGGGCGGCGACCACATCTGGGCGATCGACAACGGCCTGTGCTTCCACGCCGCCTTCAAGCTGCGCACGGTGGTGTGGGACTTCGGCGGCGAGCCGCTGCCGGGCGACGTCGACGGCGGCCTCCGGCGACTGTGCGACGACGGCCCGCCCGAAGCGGTCGCCGACCTGCTCGACGGGGCGGAGTGCGCCGCGCTCGCCGCCCGCGCCGAGACGCTGCTGGCCGACGGCCGCTTCCCCACCGACCCGTCGGGCAGGCGCTGGCCCTGGCCCGTGGTGTAGCCGGGGCCGGGCTCGGCGGACCGGACCCCCGAGCCGGGCCGGCGACGAGCCGGCCGGCGACGCGGTGCGACCCACAGGCCCGAAAGGGGCGGACCGGGCCTCCGAGCTTTGCGCCGAGAGCCCTCAGGAGTCGAAGGAAACCGCCCACGGGGCCGCTCGGAGAGTAGTTTCGGCGCCGGACGCAGGCCGGTCCGGAGGCATGTCTGGATGCGCATGAGCAAGCCGCAACTCCACTACAGCCGGGACGACCTCCGCAGCGACGTCCTCGGCGGGATCACCGCCGGGGTGGTGGGGCTGCCGCTAGCGCTGGCCTTCGGCGAGGGGTCGGGGCTGGGGGCGGTGGCCGGCCTCTACGCGGCGGTGTCGATGGGGCTGTTCGCGGCGCTCTTCGGCGGCACGCAGACCCTGGTGTCTGGCCCGACGGCGCCCATGACCGTGGCGGTGTCGGTGATCGTGGCCACGCAGGTGGAGAGCATCACCGAGGTGTTCGCCATCGCCGTCATGGCCGGGATCCTGCAGATTCTGCTCGGGGCGCTGCGGCTCGGCCGCTTCATCGCCTACACGCCGTACTCGGTGATCTCGGGGTTCATGTCGGGCGTCGGCATCATCATCATCCTCTCCCAGACCCTGCCCTTCGGCGGCAGCGCCGTGGCCGAGGGCGGGCCCCTAGCGGCGATCCGCGCCTGGCCGGACCTGCTCGGCGACCTCCACCACCACTCGGTCGTGATCGGCGCCGTGACCCTGGGTGTGGCCATCTTCTGGCCGAAGCGCCTGCGGCGGTTCCTGCCCGCCACCCTGGCGGCGCTGATCGCCGGCACGCTGCTGAGCGTCGCCTGGTCGAGCGACACGCCCACCATCGGCGACGTGCCGCAGGGCTTCCCCGCGATCGCCCTGCCGGATTTCTCGCTGGACCTGCTGGGGCGGGCCGTGCAGCCAGCGATCACCCTGGCGCTGCTGGGCTCCATCAACACGCTGCTGACCTCGCTGATGGCCGACTCGATGACCCGCACCCAGCACGACTCGGACCGCGAGCTCATCGGCCAGGGCATCGGCAACGTGGCAACGGGGTTCATCGCCGGCATGCCCAGCGCCGGGATCACCGTGCTCACCGGGGCGAACATCCGGGCCGGCGCCCGGACCCGGGGCTCGGCGGTGCTGTGCGCCGGGATCCTGCTGGCGGTCCTGCTGGGGCTGGGACGGTTCCTGGAGGTGATCCCCCACGCCGCCCTCGCCGCCATCTTGATGCGGATCAGCTGGGACATCATCGACTGGCGCTTCCTGACCCGCATCCGTCTGATCCAGCGCGAGCACCTCGCCGTGATGGTCGCCACGCTGGCGTTGACGGTGTTCGTTGACCTGCTGACCGCCGTGGCGGTGGGGCTGATCGTGGCCGGGCTGGTGGGGGCGCGCCGCTTCGAGCTGTTCCAGATGGACAGGGTGGTGTCGGTGCCGCTGCTGGACCAGACCTTCCTCTACGCGGACACCGACGTCTTCGACCTCGACGGCGACGTGGACATGTTCGCGGCGCGCACCGGCATGGTGGGGCTGAAGGGCAACTTCACCGTGGCCTCCTCCCGGCGGCTGATCAAGGCCCTCAGCCAGGACATCGGCGAGCACGAGGTGGTGATCCTCGACTTCACCGAGACCCAGTTCGTGGACGACAGCGCCGCCCTGGTCGTGGAGCAGATGATCGACGTGGCCCGCGCCGAGGACACCGAGTGCATCGTGATGGGCCTAGACGGCCCGCCGGCGGTCACCCTGCGGTCGCTGAACGTGCTGCGGCACATCCCCGCCGACCACATCGTGGAGGACCTCGACGGCGCCCGCGAGGTCGCCAAGCGCCTACTCGACGCCTGACGCCTGCTCGACGCCTGACGCATCACATCCTGCTGTGCGGCCCCCAGCGGAGGTGCCCCCAAGCGGCCGCCGGCTACTCGTCGTCGTCGTGGAAGATCTCCTCGGGCACGACCACGAACTCGGGGTACGACTCGATGCCCAACTCGCCGACGTCCTGGCCGAGTTCCTCCACCTTCTTGGAGACCCGCAGGCCGATCGTCATGTCGATCAGCTTCCACACGACGAAGGAGGCGGTGAACGAGAAGGCGCCGATGGTCACGATGCCCAGCAACTGGGTGCCGATGTTGGCGCCGCCGGCGATGCAGGCGGCGATGGTTCCCCAGATGCCGCAGATGAGGTGGGCGGGAATCGCCCCGACCACGTCGTCCAGTTTCATCATCTCGAGTGCCTTGACGCCGGCGGTGCAGAGGACGCCCCCGACGGCACCGATGATGAGCGCCCACCAGTGCTCGGTGATGTACGGCGCGGCGGTGATGGAGACCAGGCCGGCGATGGCGCCGTTCAGGCCGGCGATGAGGTCCATGCGCCCCAGCAGCCTCTTGGAGACGGCGAGCGCCGAGATGACCCCGGCGGCAGCCGCCAGGTTGGTATTGACCAGGACGACGCCCATGCTCACGGCGTCGGCGGCGCTGCCGAGCGCCAGCACCGATCCGCCGTTGAAGGCGAACCACCCCATCCAGAGGATGAACACGCCGAGGGTGACGATCAGCACGTTGGAGGGCGGCGTGGGCCGGGCGGTGCCGTCCTTGCGGAACTTGCCGAGCCTCGGGCCGATGATCATGACGCCCGCCAGCGCCGCCCAGCCGCCGGTGCTGTGGACGATGGTGGAGCCGGCGAAGTCCACGAACCCTCGCTCGGCCAGCCAGCCGCCGCCCCAGGTCCAGGAGCCGACGATCGGGTAGATGAAGGCGGTGAGGATCAGCGTGAAGGCGAAGAACGACCACATCTTGATGCGCTCGGCGATGGCGCCGGAGACGATCGAGGCGGCCGCCGCCACAAAGACCATCTGGAAGTACCAGTCCGACATCACCGAGTAGCCGTTCTCGACCACCCCGCCGAGCGCCCCCTCGTCGCCGCCGAGCAGCGCCACCTCGGCGGCGGAGGACTCGTAGAGGAACTTGAAAGAGCCGACGGCGTCGCCCACGTCGACGTACATGATGTTGTAGCCGATGAGGTAGTAGGCGATGCCGGCGATGGAGAAGACGCCGATGTTCTTCAGGCAGATCATCGAGGCGTTCTTGGTGCGCACCGAGCCCGCCTCGAGCATGGCGAACCCGGCCGCCATCCACATCACCAGCACTCCCCAGATGAGGAATGCGAAGGAGTTGAGGATGAACTGGGTTGAGACGTCGGTCACTGCGCTCCCTCCCTGCTGCCAGACGACCGGTTCGCTCCCGCGCCGGCCGCGGATCCCGCGGGGACGCTAGCAGTCGTCTCCTACCCTCTGCCTGACCTTCGTGACGCAACGAACGCCACCGGCGCGGCAGGGGCAGCACCGCGGACACCCACGAGCGGCCGGGGGCGGCCGCGGGTCAGCTGCGGGCTTGTAGGGCTTCGATGAGGCGGGGCAGCACCTTGTGGACGTCGCCCACGATGCCCAGGTCGGCCACGCCGAAGATGGGGGCCTCGGGGTCCTTGTTGACGGCCACGATGTTGCGGGAGTTCTTCATCCCCACCAGGTGCTGGGTGGCGCCGGAGATGCCGCAGGCGATGTAGACGTCGGGCTTGACCACCTTGCCGGTCTGGCCCACCTGCTGGGAGTAGGGAACCCAGCCGGCGTCGACGATGGCCCGGGAGGCCCCGGCGGCGCCCTTCAGCAGCCCGGCGAGCTGCTCGATCATCTCGTACTTGCCGGCCTCGCCGAGGCCCCGGCCGCCCGAGACCACCACGGCGGCCTCGTCCAGTTTGGGCCCCGTGGACTGCTCGGCGCGGCGGCCGACCACGCGGGCTGCGCCACTGGCGCCGCAGTCGGCGGCGGGCAGTTCGGCCGGCTGCGCCGGCGGGCCGCCGGTGGGGGCGGCCTGGAACGACTTGGGGCGGATGAGGAAGATCTGCGGCCCGCTGCCGGCGGCGAAGCGGGTGTGCACGTTGACAGTGCCGCCGAAGACGGGCTCGATGCCGACGAGGGCGCCGTCGCTCTCGGCCAGCTCGGTGACGTTGGTGATGACGGGGACGTCGAGCCGGGCCGAGAGGCGGCCCGCCACGTCGCGCCCGTCGTAGGTGGTGGCCGCCAGGATCGCCGCCGGCGGATCGTCGCCGCTGGCCGCCGCGGCGGCCAGCGAGGCCGCCAGCGCGGGGCCCACCAGCGCCCCGTCGGGCAGTTCGAGGCGCCGCAGCACCGAGGCGCCGTGCTCGCCCGCCGCGGCGCTCACGGCGTCGCGGTCGCCGCCCGCGCAGACCGCCTCGACGCGCTCGCCGAAGCGGCGCGCCGCCGCCAGCAGCTCCTGCGAGATCGACGCCACGCCGCCGGGGGCGGGCTCGACGTGCACCCAGACGGTTCCGACACCCATGGCGGCCTCCCTAGAGGACCTTGAGTTCTTCCAGGAACGCCACGATGCGCTCGTGGCCGTCGCCGTCGTCGGTGACGATCTCGCCGGCCTCGCGGGCCGGCACGGGTGCCACCTCGACGATCTCCTGGCGGGCGCCGGCCCAGCCGACCTCGCCGGCGGTGACGCCCAGGTCGGCGATCCCGAGCCGGTCGGCGGGCTTGTTCTTGGCCGCCATGATCCCCTTGAAGGAGGGGTAGCGGGGCTCGACCACTCCGGCGGTCACCGACAGCACCGCCGGCAGCGGGCAGACGACCTCGTCGTAGCCGTCCTCGGTCTGGCGCTGGACGGTCACCTCGCCGTCGCCGAGGCTGACCGAGCGGGCGAAGGTGACCGACGGCAGGCCGAGCAGTTCGGCGATCTGGACGGGCACGGTGCCGGTGTACCCGTCGGTGGACTCAGTAGCCGCCAAGATCAAGTCGGGCTCGGCCCGGCGCATCGCCGCGGCCAGGACCTTGGCGGTGCCGAGGGCGTCGCTGCCGGCGAGGGCGTCGTCGCTGACGAGGACGGCCCGGTCGGCGCCCATCGCCAGAGCGGTGCGGAGCCCGCCGAAGGACTCGTCGGGCGCCATCGAGACCACGACTACTTCGCCCTCGGTGGCCTCGGCCATCTGCAGCGCCATCTCGACGCCGTAGGAGTCGGACTCGTCGAGGATGAGCTTCTCGTCCCGGACCAGGGTCTTGGTGTCCGGGTCCAGCTTGCCGGGGTTCGCCGGGTCGGGGATCTGCTTCACACAGACGGCGATTCGCACCGTCAGAGTCTGCTGCTGCGCCACCCCGATTACAACGCGCCCCGCCGGCCGTCCGGGCGGGCGCCCGCGTTCCCGCATCTCGGCGGCACAACAACCGAGAGCGGGGAGCCGGGGGGCCGGGCTGTGACGACTCTTCGCCCTGCACCGAGGAGCAGAGCGGCGCCCCGGATTCCCGCCCGGACGCCCCTGACTCGATTGTGGGCACCAAGGGCGGCGGCGCTAGCTTCGCGGGACGGGCACGGGCTCTGGAGAGGAGCCGAACCTGAAGCTGCTTCTGATCGTCAACCCCTCCGCGTCCTCCGTGTCGCCCCGGACCCGGGTGGTGGTGAACCGGATCTTGTCGCGGAGCCACGACGTGTCGGTGGCGATCACGACGAGGCGCCACCATGCCACCGCCCTGGCCCGCCGGGGCGCCGAGCGGGGCGCCGAGGCGGTGGTGGTGCTCGGGGGGGACGGCACCTTGAACGAGGCCGCCAACGGCCTCGTCGGCTCCGACGCGGCGCTGGGGGTGCTGCCGGGCGGCTCCACCAACGTCTTCGCCCGCACGCTGGGGCTCCCCGACGAGCCGATCGACGCGGCCGAGGCGCTCCTGGGCGCCCTGGACAGCGGGGCGATCGAACGCGTCGGCCTGGGGGCGGTCAACAACCGCTGCTTCCTGTTCCACGTGGGCCTCGGCTTCGATGCCGCCGTGGTGGAGCGCGTCGAGCGGCGCAGCGACCTGAAACGCACCCTGAACCACGCCCTGTTCGTGTACGCCACGATCGCCACCTGGTTGCGGCACAGCGACGATCCGGCGCCGTACTTCGCGCTGGAGCTCCCCGACGGGCGCCGGATCACCGACGGCTACTTCGCGGTGTGCCTGAACACCAACCCCTACACCTACCTGGGCACACGACCTCTGAATCTGGCGCCGCGCGCCTCGCTGGGCGAGCCGCTGACGCTGCTGTCGGTGCGCAATTTCACCGGTGCCGGACTCGGCCGGCTGGTGCTGCAGGCGCTGCGCAGCGAGGGCGGGGTGGCCGCGGGCGGCGAGGTGGACTACGCCGAGGGCGTCACCGACCTGCAGGTCATCGGCCACCGGCCGGTGCCGGTGCAGGTGGACGGCGACTTCGCCGGGCGGCTCATGCGGCTGCGCCTGACCTGGCGGCCCGAGGCGCTGCGGCTGGTTCTGCCCTTCGGCTACTGAGGTCCCTGCGGGGGGCCGCGCTCGGTGGCGACCCGGTCGGTGATCGCCCGGACCGTCGGGCAGTCGTCGGTGATGACGGCGTCCACGCCGAGGCGCACGAGCCACTCGGCGGCGGCGGCCTCGTTGACCGTCCAGGCCCACACCGCCACCGACGCCTGGCGCGCCCGGCGCAGCAGCGCCGCGTCCACGGTGGCGAAGTACGGATGGATCGCCGCGTGCCCCGAGGCGGCGGCCCGCTCGGGGCCGTGCAGCACCCGCACGGGGTCGAACATCAGCAGCGCCGTGGCGAGACGGCCGTCTACCTCCCGGATGCGCTCCACCGTGGCGGTGTTGAACGACGAGATCATGACCTCGTCGTAGCGGCGGTAGGCCGACACGAGGCCGGCGACGGCGGTGGCGATGGTGTTGTCGCCGTCGTAGCCGGGCTCGCCGGGGTCGTTCTTGATCTCCACGAGCACGCCGAGGCCCTCGCAGGCCTCGAAGGCCTCGGCGAGGGAGGGAACCCAGTCGGGCAGCTCGCCGAGCGGGGTCTCGGCCACGAGCCTGCCGTCGGGCAGGTGGGCGTCGTGGTGGGCGACCAGCACGTGGTCGCCCGTGCGCCGCACGTCGAGCTCGACCCAGTCGGCGCCGAGCCGGCGCGCCAGCCGGAACGCCTCGGCGGTGTTCTGGCGGACACCGCTCGAAGCGCCCCGGTGCCCCACCACCAGCGTCATCGGCCCGCCCCGGCGACGGCGCGGCGCGGCCGCTCGTCATTTCCAGCTGTGCGCGCCACAGCCCTCCCTCCGGCCGGTCCCGTCAGGCCACTGACAGGTTGTGCCCAAGCTTCCCACAGTCGACCTTGAACTTTCCACAGGAGATCGTTATCGTTACGGCCCACCCGCCGGCGCGACCGACGACGTTCGCGCCCACCGTACCCACCAGCCAGCAACGGGAGAGCGAGTTGGCACTCACCTTGCCCGCGGCGTCGCCGGGCCAAACCGACTGGCGAACGCTGGCCGCCTGCCGGAACACGGACCCTGCCCTGTTCTTCCCCATCGGGACCACCGGTCCGGCCGTCGAGCAGATACAGAGCGCCAAGGCCGTCTGCGGTCAGTGCCCGGCCCGCGAGCCCTGCCTGGACTTCGCCATGAGCACCCGCCAGGACTCCGGGGTGTGGGGCGGCATGACCGAGGACGAGCGCCACCGGCTGCGACGCCTCAGCCGGGCCTGAAGGCCCCGGGCCTGCCCCGGCGGATCAGCGCCGGGACACGTCGATCAGTTCAGCCGGCCAGATCAGTCGATCAGCTTCAGGCCGGGGTTGTAGCGCCGCGTCGGCGCCAGCTCCACGTCTACCGCCTCGGCGATGGCGGTGAACGCCCGGCCCGCCTCGCCGCCGGGGTTGAGCGCGGCGACCGGCCGGCCCGAGTCGCCGCCGGCCCGCAGCTCGGTCACCAGCGGCACCTGGCCTAGCAGCGGCACCTCCAGCCGGCGGGCCAGCTCGACGCCGCCGCCGGACCCGAACAGCTCGTAGCGCTTGCCGTCGTCGCCGGTGAACCACGACATGTTCTCGATGACGCCCTTGAGGGTGAGCTGCACCCGTTTAGCCATGAAGCCGGCCCGCTGCGCCACGCTGAGCGCCGCCGCTTGCGGCGTCGTCACGATGTACACCTCGCTGCGGGGCAGGTACTGCGACAGCGAGATGGAGATGTCGCCGGTGCCCGGAGGCAGGTCCACGAGCAGGTAGTCGGGGTCGTCCCACCACACGTCGGTGAGGAACTGCTCCAGCGCCTTGTGCAGCATGGGCCCGCGCCAGATGACCGGCTGATCCTCCGCGGCGAAGAACCCCATGGAGATGCAGCGCACGCCGTGGGCCTCCGGCGGGACGAGCATCTCGTCGATGACCACCGGGGTCCGGTCGATGCCCAGCATCCGGGGGATCGAGAAGCCCCACACGTCGGCGTCCACCACCGCCACGTTGCGGCCGCGCGCCGCGAGGGCCACGGCCAGGTTGGTGGTGACCGAGGACTTGCCGACGCCGCCCTTGCCCGAGGCGACCAGCAGGGAGCGGGTGCGGCAGGCCGGGTCGGCGAACGGGATGGCGCGGCCCTCGGCGTGGCCGTGGGCGGGGCCCGAGCCGGCCGTGGCGGACGGATCGCCGATGAGGCGCTCGCGCAGGGCGGTGCGCTGGGCGTCGGTCATCACGCCCAACTCCACACGGACGTCGCGGACACCCTTCAAGGCGCTCACCGCCGCCGACACCCGGTTCGTGATCTCCGAGCGCATCGGGCAGCCCTCGATGGTGAGGGCGACCTCCACCTCCACGACGCCCCGCGGCGAGATGCGCACGTTGTTGACCATGTCCAGTTCGACGATGCTGCGGTGCAGTTCGGGGTCGTCGACCCCGTCGAGGGCCTCAAGGACCTGCTCGTTCGTGGGCACCTTGGTGGCGGGCACGGGGGACCTCCAACGTCGCCGCCGGCGCCGTCGACACCGGTGACCGCAGGCTACCGGCGAGCCCCCGCTTCCCGTCCGGCCGGGGCGGCGCCGGCGACTCCGCGTCGGGCGGCGGTGGCGAAGCGACGGTGAGGTGGTCCTATGCTGCGATGTCGGTTCTGCTCGGGGAGACGCTCGCAGTGACGCTGTACCTCATCCGGCACGCGGATGCCGGCAAGCGTGACCCGTACTCGCCCAGCGACCACCTGCGCGGCCTCAGCGAGGACGGCAAGCGGCAGGCCCGGCGCATCGCCGACCGCCTCGGCGGCGCCGGGGTGACCCGGGTGCTGTCGAGCCCCTTGCCGCGCTGCGTCGAGACGGTGGCGCCGCTGGCCCGCCGCCTCGGCTTGGAGGTGGAACCGGAGCCGGTCCTAGCCGAGGGCGCCGACGGGCGCACCACGTTCGCCCTCATGGCAGCCCTGGCCGGCGCCGAGGCGGTGCTGTGCAGCCACGGCGACGTCATCCCCGAGGTGATCCGGCTGCTGCGGATCACGGGCACGGTCATCGGTGGCCAGCGCGGCAACGCCAAGGGATCCGTCTGGACGATCACCACCGACGGCGAGTCCTTCCTGGCCGCCAGCTACGCCAAGACCCCCCGCAAGCCGGACGCCGCGGCACGCCAGGAGTGTGCCGAGTAATCGACTCCAGAAGCCGCTGGATCCGCTGGACCATGGATTCCGGCCTCCGCCGGAATGGCCGATCGTGTGCCCCGCCGCACTACTCAACAGCCTCCCGGGCGGCGGCCTCTCGGACCTCGTCGGCGAGGCGGGCGCCCTCGGCCAGCAGGGCGGCGGGGGCCGGCAGTGCGGCCAGGTGGTCGAGGTCGGCCAGGGCGTCGTCGAAGAGACCCAGGCGGGCCAGGGCCAGGCCCCGCCAGAAGCGGGCCTCGGGGTCGTCGGGGGACAGCTCGACGGCTCGGTCCAGGGCGCGCAGCCCCTCGGCCAGCAGGTCCTCGAAGGCGGCGAAGTCCGGGGAGGTCAGCAGCGCGCCGCGGCCCACCAGCGCCGGCACGTTCGCGGGGTCGGCCTCCAGGGCGCTGCCGAACAGCCGGGCGGCCAGCACCATCCGCCCGTCGTCGGACAGCAGGCGGGCGGCGGTGGCCATCTCGTCGGGCGTAGCGCCGGCCAGCAACGCGTCGACGTCGCCGGCCTCCTCGGCGGCGGCGAGGCGGCCCGCCAGGATTCGCTCGCGCAGCTCGTAGGACGCCACCAGCTCCACCATGATGGGCGCCGGGTCGAGGCCGTCGAAGACGTCGAGGTGGGCGGCGGCGGCCTCCAGCCGGCCCAGGCGGATCGCCACGACGGCGCCGAAGACCCGGGCGTCGGGATAGCGGGCGTCGGTCGCCGCCGCCGTCTCGAGGCGCTCGGCGGCGGAGGGCAGGTCGCCCCGCAGGAAATCCAGCCAGCCCCACCAGGCCAGCGCCTCGGCGCTGGAGGGTTGGGCGGCCACCACCTCGGCGTAGAGCTGCTCCGCCTCCGCGAAGCGTCCCGCCGCCATGTGCTCCTGGGCCTCGAAGAGTTGGCCGCGGGTGCTCTGGCGGATGTCGCCGGTGGCGGTGTCGAGCGACGAGCGGCTGCCGAGCGCCGACGCCAGCCCCACCCCCAAGCCGGTGCCGACCATGGCCACGATGACCAGCACCGCAACCGGCCTGCGCCAGTGCCCCAGTCGCCGGGCGCCGCCGCCGCGGCCGCCGCTGGCGCGGGCTTCTTCGGCATCGGCCCCGGCGCCGGCGCTGGCACCGGCGTCTCGGGCCGCGCCGCGGCGGCGAACCGCGGCGGCGCGCTCGCCGTACACCTCCGTGAGGTGCCGGTAGTCGTCCTCGCTGATGTCGCCGGCGGCTAACTCGTCGTCCAGATCGCCCAGCGACCGCTGCAGGAACTCGAGTTCCTCCTCGTCCGGCGCCGGCGTCACCGCGACAGTCTCGCCGCTGGCGCGTGTGCTTCCATCCGCTGTTCGGGGCCCGAGGGCGACGACGGGGCGACGACGGGGCGCCGACGGGGCGACGGCAGGCGTGATCGGCGGCGGTTGCGCTCCGGCTGAGCAGTGCTTCGGGTTGGACTCAGCGCCAGCGGCGGAAGGCGAATCCCAGCCCAGCGGCCGCGGTGAGGCCGACGATGGCGGGGGCGATCCACACGAGGCTGCCGATGCCGCGCGCCGGCGGCGTCAGCAGGACCGCCTCGCCGTAGAGGGCGGCGTAGGCGGCCCTGATCTCGTCGTCGCTCTGACCGGCGTCGACGCGCCGGGCGATGTCGGCGCGGATCTCCCGCGCCACCGACACGTTGGACTCCGCCACGGACTCGCCGGCGCACTGCGGGCAGCGCAGGCTGCGGGCGATGATGGCGGCCCGCTCGGCGTCGCTGGGGGCTGCGGCCCCGTCCAGCGACCCGTAGGTGAGGAGAACGGCCAGGGCCACGAGCGCCAAGCCCCATCCCAGGCGGCGCCGCGCCCGCTCGGCTGAACCAGGTGGTGGCGCTGCAGCGTCGGCTCTCGCCGGCGCGGAGGTGTCGGTCGCAGGCGCGGCGTGGCCGGGTCCGCCCGGTGGCCCCTTCGACTTCATCAGCTCGAGACGACGGCGAAGGTGCAGCGGGGTCCTGTGGAGTTGGTCAGGCGGACGTCCGCCGTAAGGAGCGGACAGTCCAGCTCCTCGGCCAGGGCCACATAGGTGGCGTCGTAGGCGCTGACGTTGTGGCGGAGTTCCCAGACGCGGCCGAGGAGCCCACTCGCCGGGACGCGTTGCAGGCCCATCCGCCGCCAGGCCTCGCAGGCCTCGGCCGCCTCGGCGGCTTCGATGACCCCCCGGCGCGCCTGCCCGGTGAGCGTGTGAAGCACCTCGATGTCGACGAGGTGCGGGGCGGACAGGTGCTCGACGGACAGCAGCCGGCGGGAGGCTCCGGAGTTGAGCAGTCCGAGCACCGCAGCCGAGGCATCCACGACCATCACCGCTCGGAACGCCCCTTTCTCAGATCTTCGACGACCTCCGAGGCCGGCACGCCGAGGTCGGGAAGGTCGCCGAGAAGCCGGGCGTTCTCCGCACGCTTGGAGGTGACGGCCAACTCCTTGACGGCGAACGCCGACAGCGACATCGATTCCCGTGCGGCCAGCAGGCGGAGCCGCTTCACCACCTCATCGGGCACGTTCCGAAGGTAGAGAGTCTTCATGTCGCAATATGCTAGCAGACTGCGAGCATACTGCGACCGCAGTCCGCTCGGTCTCCGCTCGGTCTCGCGAGCTCCGACCTACCGCCGGCAGGTACGAGATAGCCGCGGAGCGGGTCACGACCAGGAACGGTCGCCTACCGATGTCCTCGATCTCCCCCCACCAGATCTCACCGCGTCGCGGCTCGCTCACCACGGCTCATCCATGATGGCTTCGCGCAGCGACGCCTCCGCCGCGCGGGTCTCGCCAGGGGTCGGAGGCCGCCGCCGATAGCCCTCAACGATGGCGGCATCAACCAAGCGTGCCCGCTCATGTGCTGTCAGCCGTTCGATCCCCTCACGAGCCAACGCCGACGCCAGCCCCCAACCCCGCCGGCGGCGCCGCCTTCTCAGTTCCACACTCGCATTTGAGACATGTGCATCTATGGAGCTATGGAGCACTCCGACTCGGGAACCGGTTGGTCGACCGTCAGAAAGTCAATGGTTGTTCCAAGAGCCTCGGCGATCTTCCTGAGATTCGCCGCCGAGTCGGACTTGCGGTGCCGCTCGATTTCGGAGAGGTAGCCAACAGCAAGCCCGGTGGAAGCAGACAACTCGGCCAAAGCAACCCCGCGGTGGTCACGCAACGCACGGAGCGGACTCGCGCCCTCGATAACGGCTATTGCCACATCGTGGGGCACGCGAGCGTCGCCACTGGCCTCGGCGGCAGCCAGCCTGTCCTCCAACTCGACGTTTCGCCGAATGAGCGCCTCGTACTCGTCACGACCTAAGGTGACGGTTTCGCTACTACTCATATGCTTCCCTCCTGTGGCGGACCCTCAGCACGGCCATGACCGTCGGCTCACCGCGCTCGACGGCGAAGATTACCCTGTGATTTCCGGCGCGTAGACGGAGATAGTCGCTACCGGTCAACTGTATTGCCTGGCGCCGTTGCGACAACGGCTCCCTGGCGTATTGCTCAATCTTGGCAATGATCCGCTCGCGATCCCGCTGGTCGATGCGGCGCATATCCCTGACAGCCCGCGACGTCCATTCGATAATCATATCCTACTAAAACTATCGAAATTTTCTCGAAGCGGACATAGTTCCAGGGGCAGCGGCGCTCAGGGCTTGCTCCCCGGCGTCCCCTGTGGGCAGCGACGGGGGCAGGGCGGCGACCGTTCTGGCCGTGTGGACGCTGACGTGGGTGAGGCGGCGCAGGTGGCGGATTAGGTTGAAAGGCTCGTCTGCCCAGGCATCCCAGCCGTTGGGGTCGTCGGTGATGCCCGAGTCCTTGTCGTGTTTGTGGCGCAGGCTGTCGATGGCCCACTCCAGCGGGCTGCGGCCCGAGACCTTGTAGTCGTGCGCCTCGGTGGGGATGCCGACGAGGCGACAGCGGTCGTTGATCTGCAGCACGCTGCGGTCCTCGGCGCCGCGCTTGCCGCCCCAGCGCATCCTCTTCTCGATCCGGTAGGCGTCGGCACCGCAGCCGCCCTCGTCGAACTCGTCGTCCACCAGGCATTCCAGCGGCCACTCGGGCACCGTCTCGTAGTCGATGTGCAGGTCTATGAGCGTCCGGCCAGCCGCTCGGAACGCCTCGAAGTCGTCGGCGAGGGGGATGCGGGGCAGGTTGCGCTGCAGGTCGTGGCGGTAGCGCTCCCGCCAGTCGGGTGCGTGCATCACCCCGTAGACGTACTCCCAGATGTCGTCCTTGGTGACATCGGGACCGTACCGCTCCCGGAACTGTGCCAGGCACCAGTCGGTGACGTTGTCGCCGTCATCGCCGGGCACGTCGCCGAGCGGGAATCCCTGTTGGATGGTGATATCGGACATGGGATCTCCTCGGGTGGCGGTAGAACGGTGTTGGGCTGGGATCCGAGCGCCCAGAACAGCCGTCGTCCGCAGCACCCATACAAGCCACGCGGCAAGGTGCCCGCGAGCCACAGGGTGCCCGAGGCAGCTCGGCGTCAGTGGCGCAACCGCGGCCGGCCCTGTCGGGGGGCGGTTCGGGTCTGTTGGCCCGGACCCACCAGGTGCAGATCCGGCAGCGTGTCCGCCGCCAGCACCCCGAACAGCGCCATGTTCGACGGCCCCGCCATCAGGACCGCCTCCGGGGTATTGCTCTGGTCGGCTGGTTGGTGCCGGCCGCGCTGAGGTCGGCGAGCAGGTCGGTGGCCAGGGTTCCGAAGAGCGCCCGGTTGTTCGTCGAGGCAACCAAGACCCCCCCCCGCGACGTTGCCGCGATGCTCAACGGATCACCTGCGGGCGTCGTGGGATTGTCCGTGTCGGCCGACCGGCCACATGCAGATCCGTCAACGCTGCCGTCGCCAGAGTCGCGAATGGCAACTGAAGGTCGCGCATCGTCAGGATCGCCTCCGGGGCAGGAGGCGGGTTTGTCGTCCGGTGGCGCAGAGGTCGAACAGCCGGTCGGTTGCGATGACCCCGAACGGGAGCTGGCGGGTGTGGCTGACCAAGACCCCCCCCCGCGGGATCTGAGGTGCCAGGCGGTGGGAACATGGCCGAGATGGTCTTGACCGATGAGAGGATGCGGTCGTCCTCGTAGAGCCAGAGCTTGGTGAACGGCCGGTAGAGCACCTCGCGGATGCGGGACTCATCGAACCCGATCCGGTGGCCGCGTTTCAATGACTGCTTGAGGGTGTCGGTCCACTTGATCTCGCTCAGGTAGTCGTTGCTGGTGACCGCCTCCAGCGGCTCGCCCAGGCCATGCAGCTCGCGAGCCTCCTCGTAGGCGCCGATCAGCGCCCGAACACGATGGACAAGGGCCTCGCGGCTGAACGAGTACACATAGACATCGCAGTTGGTCTTGACCCCGGATGCGTGGACTTGTGCCACCACCTCTGCATCGGTCTTGCGTGTCGAGCAGACAGGCATATGCTCCTCGAACGTGCCGTCGGTGGCATTCACCCAGTGGTGGGCGGGATTCACAGGTACCTCTGCGAATCGGCCGGAGATCACGTTGCCAAGTTCCGCGAGCCACGCGAACTTGGCTTCAAGCGGAGAGCGCTCGGGAACTTCGGCGTAGTGAAGGGTTGCGGGTACGGTCGAATTCTTGTCGGGGTTGCGCACCAGCAGGGTGATCTGCACCCCGTTACGCGAGCCTCCACCGAAGAGCTTGTCGCCCTCCCTGGCGAACTCCTCGCCACTCTTGTAGGCGTCGCCGCGCAGGTTCACGACGTAGATGTCGGTGAACTCGTCGCGCAGAGTGGCCCGCATGCCAGCGAGGCTGGTGGCGTTGCCGAGCGAGTTCGGGTGCACGAACGCCACGATGCCTGGCCGCGGGTCGTGGTCCTCAGGCGAACCCAGACGGTCGCTGGCCCAGCGAATTGCTCGAACGTAAACGTTGCCCCCACTACTCCCGCCGGGCGACCTGCCCGTCACCTTTCCGTGCTTTGCGCTGTACGTTTCCCGCACCCGACGCTCCATGTGCGGGTAGTCGATGTTGGGGTTGTCGTCGCCGGCACCCTTCTGGCCAGCGGACCATGGCGGGTTGCCGACGATGACTTGGATGGGGAGGTTGTTCTGCGCCTTGGCGCGGGCACTGTTGTGGGCGATGGCCCCGACGCCGGGCAGGCGGTCGTCGTCGGCCATCATGAACGTGTCGGTCAGCACGATGCCCTCGAACGGTTCGTAGCCGCCGGTCCGCTCGTTGTAGCCCTCCTCGATCTTGATGGCGGCGAGGTAGTAGGCCAGCAGCACCATCTCGTTGGCGTGAATCTCGCCGCGCGCCGCCGTGGCGCCGAACTTGCGGGGGAGGTCCTCGTCGCGCACCAGGTGCTCACCGTCGGCGCCTCGCAGGGTCAGCAGCCGGTTGATGAACGTGCCGGTACCGGTGAACGGGTCGAGGATGTGGACGCCCTCGTCGGTGAGGCCCCGACCGAACTCGGCGCGCAGCACCGCGTCGGTCGAACGCAGGATGAAGTCCACCAGTTCCACGGGCGTGTAGACGATGCCGAGGCGCTGCACGGCGTCGGGCATGGCGACGGCGAAGAACGTCTCGTACACCTCCAGCAGCACCTTCAGCCGGGCGTCGGAGTCGCCTGCGCCGGAGAGCCGGTCCCGCACGCTCTGGTAGAAGCGCTCCAGGTCTCGGGTCTCGTCGGCCAGGCGCACCTCGTGGGCCTTGAACTCGTCGAGCAGCTCGTTGAGGGCCTTGGAGATGGGGTTGCGGTCAGCGAAGTTGCTCTCGGCGAACAGGGCGTCGAACACCGGCACGGTGACGACGTGCTGCGCCAGCATCGCGATGAGGTCTTTGGGGCGCAGGTGGCCGCCGACGGTGGCCTGCATCGCCTCGCAGAACCGCTCGAAGCGCTCGGCCAGTGAAGGGCTGGTCCGCAGGGCGGTGCGGATGCGCTCGGCGATGGTGCCGGTCACTCCGGCCACCCTGGCGCCCCAGCGGTCCCAGTACTGGCGGTCGCCGCAGCGCTCCACCAGCTTCGAGGCGACCTTGTCGACGTCGAACGGCAGCCGGAGCTGCGTGTCGTCGGCGCCTCGGATCGGTGCCACACACTCGTCGCCGCTGTCGCAGCCGGCCCGGCCACAGGTCTCGCAGAGGCCGGCCGGGATGATCGTAATGGGCGGCTTGCCGGTGAGGTCGGCGGTGTTGATGGCCACGTCGAGGCGCCCGTCGTGGCTGCGCAGCGCCTTCAGGACCCCCCAGACCTGCTTGAAGTCCCCGCCGTCGAGGATGTCGTCCACCCGCTGGCCGGTGGGAACCACGGCCGGCAACACCACGTAGCCGTAGCTCTTCCCTTCGCTGCGGCGCATCACCCGACCCACCGCCTGCACGACGTCTACCTGTGAGTTCTTCGGCTCGATGAACAGCACGGCATCGAGGGCGGGCACGTCCACCCCCTCGGTGAGGCAGCGGGCGTTGCTGACGATGCGACAGCCC
>LXNI01001556.1_pt1 | contig 19207 bp, 15 predicted proteins | sample 809091 | NCBI WGS metagenome assembly LXNI01 (sample SAMN04870527, study PRJNA318959) | sponge metagenome | biome: 01000161; feature: marine sponge reef; material: water | host: Sarcotragus foetidus | place: Greece: Milos, Mediterranean Sea | collected 2013-05-29 | depth 5-7 m | reverse complement strand
TTCCGACTGCCATGATTGACCATGGGTGGCGTGCTCCTTTCTTGGTTGAAATCGGCCCGCTTACCGGGCCGGAGAGCCGCCACCCTACTCCCCAACTTCAACAACCGGCGGGACATCCCCCTTGAGAGCGGCACCCTACGGGAGCTCTGCGAAGCGCTCTCCCTGCCGCGGTCACATCCAGCATGGATTCTCCTTGCCGAGGAGGACCTCGCAGAAGCTGCTCTCGGCCAAGCGCCTGCGGTCGCTCGACTGCTCACGCGGCCCCGGCCGCGCAGAGTGGCCCTGGAAGACCTCCAGACGGCGAGGCGCGCCGCCGAGGAGCTCGGCCGCCTCGGCGAGAGCCTCGTGAACGTTCATCTCGAGCAGCGCCAAGTCGCGGGAGAGATCGCCGAGTGCGAGTGGACCGCCGAGATCAACGCGATCTCACCGTACGACTTCCGGCTTCGACGCGACAGGACCTGGGAGAAGCTGGAGGTCAAGACCACGGCCGCAGACTTCGGCCGCGAATACCATCTGCCGCTCAGCGAACTCCGCGAGGCCGCGTACGCACCAGAAACCTACAGAATCGCCCGCGTCTACGACGCCACTTCCGATTCCGCCAAGATGAGAATCTCCGAGGACTTCAGAGCATTCGCACACTCCATTCTCGGCGCCTTCTCCGACCTTCCGACCGGCGTCACGCCGAACGGGGTGACCATCGTCCCGGATCACGCCATGTTCGGCGACGAGATCGCCCTTTTCGGGCCCTCCGACGACGAGGATTGATCGCCGAGAACACCGGATGTCTCGAACGGAAGTTCAGACAATCCGCGGAGGCCCGAGAAAAGCCACAAGACGATCGAGGAGCCCCTCGTCCGCTTCGATCTCGCACTGCCACGCAACGAAGACTCGCCACCCATCGCCAGCAAGCGCCTCCCGAACCCGCTTGTCCCGCTCGACGTTCGCCGCGAACTTCCCATCCCAGAAGTCCTGTCGGGACTTCGGTACATAGGTCTTCGGGCATCCGTGACGGTGCCAGAAGCAGCCATGTACGAACACTGCGGCCCGCCGCCGCGCAAACACGATGTCCGGCGTGCCAGGGAGGCCACGGACATGGGTGCGGAACCGGTAGCCCCTCGCGTGCAACGCACGCCGAACAGCCAATTCCGGCTTCGTGTTCGAGCCGCGGATGCGGCCCATCATCGCGCTCCGCCGCTGCGGCGACACAATGTCCGTCAACCGCGCTCCCCCTCCGAGAGCGTTGGCATGGCCTCAAGTGTTGCACAGCCGGTTCACGACGCCCGTCAAGAACAACCGGCCCGACCTGCTCCCGGCACCTGTTCAAGGAGCCTGGCGCTAACTCAACGCTCGCCACACCTGGGCGACGGCGAAGCAGAGCACGAACCCGAGGGCCACGGGCAGCAGGGCCGAGACCGCGGTCCAGCGGACGCTGCGGGTCTCCTTCCAGATCGTGTACAGCGTCGTCGAGCACGGGTTGTGGACGAGGGAGAAGAGCATCAGGCAGACGGCGGTGAGCAGCGTGAAGCCGCCGGCCTCGAGGACGGCCGCAGTGGCGACCTGGGAGTCGAGTTCGAACATGACCCCCGCGCCTGCGCCAACCCCGGGCACGCCGGCAACGAGCACGGTCAGCATGAGGATCGTCGGGATCACGATCTCGTTCGCCGGGATCGCGATGATGTAGGCGACGAGGATGATCCCGGTCAGGCCCAGGGCAAAGCCGAACGGGTCGAGGGCGCCGATCAGGCTCTCGGCCAGCGACGTCTCGCCACTGCGGATGTTGCTGAGCAGCCAGATGACCGCCCCGGCCGGCGCCGCGAAGATCACCGCGCGCCAGAGCACGATCAGCGTCCGGTCGATGATCGAGGTGTAGATCGTCTGCAGCACTCTCGGCGGCCGATACGGCGGCAGCTCGAGCGAGAAAGCGGACGCCTCGCCGCGCAGCACGGTCCTTGACAGGAACCAGGACACGGCGAACGTCAGCAGGACGCCCAGCACGGCGATCCCGACGACCGATAGCGCCGAGACGGCGCCCGCGATGTGCGCCGGCACGAGCCCCCCGATGAAGATCGATGCAACGAGAATCTGGGTCGGCCAGCGTCCGTTGCAGAGCGAGAAGTTGTTCGTGATGATCGCGATCAGGCGCTCGCGCGGACTGTCGATGATCCGTGTCGAGACGATCGCCGCCGCGTTGCAGCCCCAGCCCATCGCCATCGTCAGCGACTGCTTGCCGTGGGCGCCGACGCGGTGGAACATGCGGTCGAGGTTGAACGCCACCCGCGGCAGGTAGCCGAAGTCCTCCAACAGGGTGAACAGCGGGAAGAAGATCGCCATCGGCGGCAGCATCACCGCGACGACCCAGGCGGTGGCCAGATACACGCCGTCGATCAGCAGGCCGTCGAGCCACCAGACCAGACCGAAGGCCGAGGCCACGTCCTTCAGCAGCGGATGCACGGTGTCGATCAGAAGCGACGCAAGCATCGACGACGGCACGTTGGCGCCGGCGATCGTCAGCCAGAACACGACCGTCAGCATGAGCAGCATGAGCGGGAAGCCGAACACCCGGCTCGTCACCAGGCGGTCGAGCCTGGCGTCGAGGTCGAAACGCCGGCGCTCGTCGTCCCGGGTGACGGCGCGGTCGGCGATCCGGGCGGCCTCCGCATACACCGCCTCGGTCAGCGCCTGGTGGAAGTTCCGGCCCACGCCCCATCGCAACTGGCCGGCCAGTTCAAGCACCGCGGCGCGCGCCGCGGGTTCGGCGGCAATGGAGGGCTCCGCCAACTCGGCTGCGGCCGCCCGGGTCGCCTCCGGTTCGGCGACCGCGGGAGCGCCGGCCTCGTCGCCGGCGGACCGCGATGCCTCACTGCCGTCCTCCCGCACGCCGAGATCGACCAGTTCAGCCAGCGAACCGTTCTCCACGGCGGCGGCAAGGGTGCGGTCGCCGTCGAGCAACCGAAGAGCGACCCACTGCGGATTCGGCAGCGCCGGGAACGCGTCCCCGATCGCGCCCGACAAGCGGCGGGTCGCCTCGCTAAGCACCGGCGAGCGCCCGCCCACGCGTCGCGGGCGGCAACGATAGGAACCCATCGCGACCTCCGCGACGACCCGGTTCAGCTCCTCCAGTCCCTCGCCGGAGCGAGCCGCCGTCGCCACGACCGGGACGCCGAGGTCACGGGCAAGACGCCGGACGTCGACGCTCAGTCCCTTGCGGCGCGCCTCGTCCATCAGGTTGAGACAGACGACGGCACGATCCGTGATCTCCAGCACCTGGAGGGCCAGGTTCAGGTTCCGCTCCAGCCGGGTCGCATCGACGACGATCACGGTCACGTCCGGACGCCCGAAGAGGATGAAGTCGCGGGCCGTCTCCTCGTCGAGACTTGACGAGAGCAGGGAGTAGGTCCCCGGCAGGTCGACCAGCTTGTAGCGGTCGCCGCCGTACTCGAAACCGCCCTCGGCGCGGGTCACCGTCTTGCCGGGCCAGTTGCCCGTGTGCTGGCGCAGGCCGGTGAGCGCGTTGAACACCGTGCTCTTGCCCGTGTTCGGGTTCCCGGCCAAGGCGACCACATAGTCCCAGTTGCTCATGTCGACGCCGAGCCGGACCAGGTTGCCGAGGTGATGCGCCGGGCAGTTGGCGCAGTCCTGTGCGAGCGCTGGCTGGGTCATGCTGAAGCCGCCTGCCGGTGTGACTGCTGGACCTGGATCTGGTCCGCCTGCGACCGGCGAAGCGCGATCACCGCGCCCCGCACCCGGTAGGCCACGGGGTCGCCCGAAGGGCTGGCCATCTTCGCCTCCACCACGGTTCCCGGGAGCAGCCCGAGGTCGAGCAGCCGGCGACGCTCCAACCCGCGGCAGAAGCGGGAGAAACCGACGACCAGCGCCTGCTCGCCGACGGCCACGTCCGACAAGGAACCCGTGGCCGCCGCCACTGCCGTTCCGCCGGAGGCCTCCTCCGCGGCCGGCACGGCGAAGATGTTCGCCGCGATGACCGGCGCCAGCACGACCTCGTCCAGATCGGCTTCGAAGCGGATGCGCTCGGGCGCCACGGACGTGACTCGCAGCTTCATGCCGGGATGAACGCCTTCGGCGACCAACTGCGCGTAGATCGCGGCGGGCTCGTCCTCCACGTGGACCACCTCGACCTCGTCGCCGGCCGCGAAGTCCGTCAACGTCCGCCCGGCTCGCGGCGGCAGGTCGCCTTCCTCGGTCGGGATCGGGTCACCGTGCGGGTCGAACGGCGGATGGCCCAGCCGCACCGACAGTTCCTCGGCCTGTTCGGCTGACGTCCGGTGCTCCCGGCGTTCCGCCTCCGGGTGCCAGCGCTCTGGCTCCAGCCCCGTCTCATCCGCGAGGTAGCGCTCCCACAACCGGTGGATGCGAATCACGCGCAGCGCCTCGCTGCGCCCTTCGGCGGTCAGCCGAAAGCCCCCTTCCGCCGACACGATGAGTCCCAGCCTCTCCATGCGGGCGAGGAGTTCGGTGCTGCGCCGGCCCCCAAGCCGCAACACGCCGACCAGACTCTGGTGAGTCGCCTGGCGCCCCTGGTACTCGCAGTCGAAGAGGTGCTTGAGCGCGTCCTCCGTTCGCGTCCGGTGGAGGACGCGCCAGCCGGAGCGCCAGCGCCACAGCCAGCCGCGGTCCGGCCATGCCACGAGGGCGGCCAGGGCGATGACCGCGGCTAGAACAACCAGTGCAAGAAGGGGGCTCATCGTCTTCGGCGGGCGTTTTCGGGCGATGATTCGTTTCTGCGAATCAGAAGTTTAGTCTACACTAACTTTCCTCTGCGCGGCCGAACGCCTCCCGGGCCAAACCGGGAGCCCGGCGCGGCGCGGCGCGAAACAACAGGGGCGCTATGCTCGGAGGAGTCGGAATCGGCCCGAACGCTGGAGCGTTCTCCGACGATAGAGTGATGCTGATGACGGGCTTTGCACAGGCGACTTGGAGCGTGCTCGCTGAGCTCGCACCGTGGCTGCTGGTCGGCGCTCTGCTCGCCGCGTTGCTGCACGTTCTGCTGCCCCGCAACCTGATCCGGCGCCAGCTCAGCGGTTACAGCGGCGCAATCAAGGCGGTCGCTTTGGGCGTACCTCTGCCGCTCTGCTCCTGCGGCGTGATCCCGGCCGGCATCGGCCTCAAGCGCACCGGCGCCAGCAACGGCTCGGCGATGGGCTTCCTGATCAGTACGCCGCAGACGGGCGTCGACTCGGTCCTGGTCAGCGCGACCTTCCTGGGCTGGCCCTTCGCCCTGTTCAAGGTCGCGGCCGCCGCGGTGACCGGCGTGGCCGGCGGCTGGTGGATCGAGGGGATGAAGGACGACGGCGCGCCTGTCGAGGAAGAAGCTCCGCTCGAGGACGCCGGCGGCGAGCCGGGCACCGGACATCGGTTCGGCGGCACGGTCCTTCCGAAGATCTCCGAAATGGTCGACCACGGCGCGGAACTCCTGCAGAGCATCTGGCGCTGGGTCGCGGTCGGCATCCTCGTGTCCGCCGCGATCGAGGTCCTGCTGCCGCAACAGGCGTGGCTCGACCTGGCCGCGCTGGGGACCTTCGGCGCGGCGGCGGCGGCGCTCGTCATCTCCCTGCCGCTCTACGTCTGCGCGACGGCCTCGGTACCGATCGCGGCCGCCCTGGTCGCGAACGGATTGCCGCTGGGCGCCGCCCTCGTCTTCCTGATGGCCGGGCCCGCGACGAACGTCGCCACCGTGGGGGCCGTCTATCGCAGCTTCGGCCGCAAGGTCACGGCGGTCTACCTGACGACCGTGATCGTCGGCAGCCTCGGCTTCGCCGTCCTGTTCGAGAGCCTGATCGGCGGCGAAGCGATCCAGGCCGGACCCGCGCACGAACACGGCGTGCCCTGGTGGGCCGCCACGTCGGCGATCGCGCTCGTGCTGATGTTCGGCTGGTTCGCCGTGCAGGAGTTCCGGCGCTGGCGGCGCAACGCGAAGGCGGACCGCTGGTCGGCCGGCCAGGTGGCGGAAGGCGAACCCGGCGGCAGGGCAGTCGAGATCGCGGTGACCGGCATGACTTGCGGCAACTGCGCGGAGGCGGTCGAATCCGCCCTGCTTGCTGCGCCAGGGGTCCAAGCAGCGCGTGTCGACTTGACCGGCGGCACCGTCACGGTATGGGGCGCGGCCGCCGCCCCGGTGCTCCGCGAAGCCGTCCAGGACGCGGGCTTCGGAACCCCCTGAGCCATCCGGCGCGTCCAGAGCACACCGCCCGTTTGCACGCGACGCCCTCCCGGACATAACCTTCGAGCGCGAACATGAAAGCCGGAGTCGTACGCGAGAGGAGCCCGGGAGAGCGTCGGGTCGCGCTCGTACCCGAAAGCGTCACCCGAATTTACGCCAAGGGCGTTGACTTTCTTGTCGAAGCGGGCGCCGGCGCCGACGCCGGCTTCAACGACGACGCGTACCGCGAAGCCGGCGCCGAAATCGCAGCGACGGCCGGCGAGGTCCTGGCCTCCGCCGATCTCGTCGTCCGCGTCCAGGCGCCCGAATCGAACGAGATCGAGGCCTCGAAGGCCGGCGCTTCGGTGATCGGCCTGCTCTTCCCCCTGACCGCCGGCCCGATGGTGCGGCAGTTGCGGGACGCGAAGCTCACCGCCATCGCGCTCGACCGGATTCCCCGCGTCACGCTCGCGCAGTCGATGGACGTCCTGAGTTCCCAGAGCACCGTCGCCGGCTACCGGGCCGCCGTGCTCGCGGCCTACCGCCTGCCGCAGTTCTTTCCGCTGCTGATGACGGCCGCGGGCCGGATCAATCCGGCTCGCGTTCTGGTCCTCGGCGCCGGCGTGGCCGGACTGCAGGCGATCGCCACCGCCCACCGGCTGGGCGCCGTGGTCGAGGCCTACGACGTCCGCGCCGTGGTGAAGGAACAGGTCGAGAGCCTGGGCGCCACTTTCGTCGAGGTGCCGGCGATCGAGGACGCCGAAACCGAGGGCGGCTACGCCCGCGAGGTCTCCGAGGAGAGCCAGCGGCGAGCGAACGAGGTGATCGCCGAGCGCCTGCGCTCGACCGACGCCTGCATCACGACGGCGCTGATTCCCGGACGCCCCGCGCCGCGCCTGATCACGGCCGAGATGGTCGAGGGGATGCCGCACGGCTCCCTCGTCGTCGATCTGGCGGCCGAGCAGGGCGGCAACTGCGAGTTGACCAGGCCCGGCGAGGAAGTCACCGTGAACGGCGTCACGGTGCTCGGGCCTCTCAACCTGGCCAGCGATCTGGCGGCCGACGCCAGCCGCATGTTCTCGCGCAACGCCGAGAAGCTCGTGCTCTACCTGCTGAACGACGGCGAGCTGAGCTACGACTTCGACAACGAGATCGTCAAGGGCTGCGTCGTCACGCACGACGGCGAAATCGTCGACACACAGGTCGCCGAAGCACTGGCCTGACGCAACCGTCAAGGCCTGAACCCCGCGCAAGGAGGAGCAACCGAAATGCTCGAGATCTTCCTTGGGCTGTACATCTTCATGCTCGCGGCCTTCGTCGGCTACGGCGTGATCAAGGGTGTACCGGCCCTGCTCCACACTCCGCTGATGGCGTTCACGAACGCGATCTCCGGCATCTCCCTGGTCGGCTCCCTGGTCGCCGCCGGCGCTCACTACAACGACGTGAGCACCGTGCTCGGCGCGATCGCCGTGCTCTGCGCGACGATCAATGTCGTCGGCGGCTTCTGGATCACGGACCGCATGCTGCGGATGTTCAAGAAGCAGGACCCGAAGGCTGACGCGGCAGGAGACGCCGCATCGTGATCAGCCAGGTCGAGACGCTCTACCTGATCGCGTCGTTCCTGTTCATTCTCGGGCTGCGCGGCCTGACGGCTGCCCATACCGCCCGGCGCGGCTTGATCCTGGCCGAACTCGGGATGGTGTTCGCCATCTGGGGCACCCTGATCCACCCGGACATCACCCGCCACCTGGACGACATCGGCATATTCCAGACGTACAAGTGGATCCTGCTGACCGTCTTCATCGGCAGCGCGATCGGCATCGCGATCTCGGCGCTCATCCCGATGACCCGGATGCCCGAACGGATCGCGCTCTCCCACGCCTTCGGCGGGCTCGCCGCGGCGCTGGTCGGTGTTTCCGAGTACTACCGCGAGTACGGCCACATCGACCACACGACGATGGGCGCCCTCGGCTTCGAAGTGCTCTTCGGCGGCCTGACCTTCACCGGCTCGCTGATGGCTTTCGGCAAGCTCTCCGGCCTCATTCCCGGCCGCAACATCACCTGGCCGCTGCAGAACCAGACCAACATCCTGATGTTCGGCGGCACCTTCGTTCTCCTGGTCCTGGTCACGATCGATCCGTCGAACCAGGTCCTGTTCTACGCGATGGCCGCGATGCCGCTACTGCTCGGCATCCTGTTCGTCGCGCCCATCGGCGGCGCCGACATGCCTGTCGTCATCACGCTGCTCAACTCCTACGCCGGCCTCGCCGCCTCGGCGACCGGATTCGCGCTGAACAACAACGTCCTGATCATCGCGGGCGCCATCGACGGCGCCTCCGGGTTCATCCTCTCGGTCGTCATGAGCAAGGCGATGAACCGCTCGTTCCGCAACGTCCTGTTCGGCGCCTTCGGCAAGGTCGACGAGGAGGACGCCGCGCTGGCCGCCAGCGGCGGCGAACGGGTCCAGGAGGCCTCGGTCGGGGACGCCGCGATGCTGCTGTCCGGCGCCGGCTCCGTCATCGTCTGCCCCGGCTACGGGATGGCGGTCGCCCAGGCCCAGCACGTCGTCGGCGAACTGGCCGAGATCCTCGAAGCGAACGGCACCCAGGTCCGCTACGCGATCCATCCCGTCGCCGGCCGCATGCCCGGCCACATGAACGTCCTGCTCGCCGAGGCGAAGATCCCCTACACGACGCTGATGGAACTCGAGGAGATCAACGACGACTTCAAGAACACCGACGTCGCCCTCGTCGTTGGCGCCAACGACGTCGTGAACCCCGCCGCCAAGCACAACCCGGCGAGCTCGATCTACGGCATGCCGGTCCTGAACGCCGACCTGGCGAGGTCCTGCATCGTCCTCAAGCGATCCATGCGACCCGGCTTCGCCGGCATCGAGAACGAGTTGTTCTTCGCGCCGAACACCGTGCTGACCTTCGGGGACGCGAAGGACACGCTGACGAAGGTGGTGGAGGCGTTGTCGTAGGGGGCCACCCGCAGAGCCTCAGCCTGAATCAGCCAAGCCGGGAGTCCAGCCGGAACGGCCGTAACCTGCCCGGCTTCACTCGGTCGAAGTCCCGATGAAGCGGGTTGATGACGACGTTGCGCTCCAGCGGGTTGACGACACTGGGAACGGCGACCGCCAGGTGGCGATCAAGGGCGGCTGCGCCGAGCCGCTGACTGTCCGGGTCGTCCGGTTCGACCTCCAGGTGAGCGATCGAACCGTCCGGGACGGTCAGATCGACAATCCGATAGGCCGGATGGTCCACTCCGAACGGCAGGCCGACCAGAATCTCCAACAGGGCGAGGGATGAGGTTTCGCTGCAGTAGACGGCCCGCATCCCCGGTGGGCTCCATCTGCCGCCTCTGCGGGCCGCACCGCCACCGTCCGGGATCGTAGCCACATCCGGCGCCCACTGCGTCCGGGCGAGTCGCCAGACCCTCACGCGACGCTCACAGGGGGATGCCGTGGGCGAGCCGGTGGAGGACCGTCAGAACCTCCTCCGCACCGACCTCCGTGTCGGAATGTTCCAGGGGCGTTTCGCCGGCCAACGCGGGATTGCCGTGCTTGAGCCACCGGACCGCGCTCTCGTGGTTGTAATCGAAGAACTCGAGCGCAGCGTTGTAGACCCGCGCCAGCCGCGCCGCACGGTCGCTTTCGTGCCGGGTGAGCCGGCCCTGCTTGAGCCGGCGGAGCATGGTCTGACGTGGAATGCCGACGACTGCAACGAGTTCCAGGTCGGAAACCTGAAGCAGCCGCTTGAGCTCGGAGAGGATGCTGGCGGATGCCCCGCCCCGGATCTCCTCGAGATCGGGGACGCTGAGTGGTTGTGCGTGCTCCGGTCTGATCATCGCTCTCTCGTCTTCCCGGAACCCTGAGGTCCCATATGGTACAGAGGAGAGTACCCGAAAGGCCTGGAACCTTCCTGTTCGTGCTCGCCGCTTCGCGGCATCGCTCTTGATGCCGGCCAGAACCCGGGTGGCGCGATCCGCGCCACCCGTGAACCAGTCCGTGCGCCCGTCAGCGGGCGCACGGATGGCAGGCCGGCGCACCCAGTGTTTGCTACTCGCCCAGGCAGATGCCGAGGTCGCGGGCGGTGGCGACGACGTCTGCTTCCAGGGGGACGCTCTTCATCCGGCTGACCGCGCGTTCGAGCGGCACTGCCCGCACGGTGGGCGGGTCGAGGGCGACCATCACGCCAAACTTCCCTTCTTCGATCTGGCGGACGGCCGCGGCGCCGAAGCGCAGGGCGATCAAGCGGTCGTAGGGGATCGGCTGGCCGCCGCGCTGGAGATGGCCGAGGGTGACGGTGCGGGTCTCCTTGCCGGTGCGTTCGTGAATCTCGGCCGCCACCCGCTCGGCGACACCGCCGAGGCGCTCGACCGGACCGCCTCCGACGCTCTTCGACCAGGTGAAGTCGCCGCCGACCGGTCGCGCTCCCTCGGCCGCCACGACGACCGCGAAGTGTCGTCCCCGCCGCTCACGCGCCATGAGGTGATCGCAGACTTCGTCCATGTCGTACGGGATCTCGGGGATCAGGATGACCTGGGCCGTCGCCGCGACGCCCGCAAAGAGGGCGATCCAGCCCGCGTAACGGCCCATCAGCTCGACGACGAAGATGCGGTCGTGCGCCTCGGCGGTCGAGTGCAGCCGCTCGATGGCCGCCGTCGCTACATCGACCGCGGTGTGGAAGCCGAAGGTCACGTTGGTGCCGGCAAGGTCGTTGTCGATCGTCTTCGGCACACCGACGACCGGTACACCGAGTCCGTGCAGCTTGAGGGCAAGCCGCATGGAACCATCGCCGCCGACCGCGACGAGCGCGTCCAGGCCGAGCCGATGGAAACCTGCGATCGCTTCCTCCGTGAGGTCCTCCACGACGACCGAGCCGTCCTCCTGCTCGACCCGGCGCTCGAAGGGGTTCGCGCCGCTGCGCGTGCCCAGGATCGTGCCGCCGAGCTGGGTCGTGCCGCGCACCGCGTCGCGGTCGAGGACGCGGACCTGGCTTGGATCGAAGAATGCGCCGTAGCCGCGCAGCAGGCCGAAGACCTCCCAGCCGCGGCGAATGGAGGCCAGGGTGACGGCCCGGATCACCGCGTTGAGGCCGGGCGCGTCGCCGCCGCCGGTGCTGATGCCGATGCGCTTCATGGGCCGATTTGTCTCATGGGCCTGCGGAGACTAACCGGAGGCCGCCGCTTCGCGCCGGTTGCCGGCCGGAACCCGGGTGGCGCGATCCGCGCCACCCGCGAACCAGTCCGTGCGCCCGTCAGCGGGCACACGGATGGCAGGCCGGCGCACCCAGTCTTTGAGGGCCAGCGAACCCTGCTTCAGTCCGGGTTCTCGAGCCGCTCGTACATCCGCCGGACCTCCGGGTCGGAAGGATTGCGAAAACCGGTGTCCGACATGTCGATCGTCTCGATCGCCTCCTCGACGGAGACCCCGGACGCGTGCATCGCCGCAGTCCGCTCCCACAGAGCCCGGTAGTAGTCCTGCGACTTCTCGATCGGACTCAGGTCGGTCATCGGCGGCCCATGCCCGGGAACGACGATGTCGAAGTCGAGCGCCTTGAGGTTCTCCAGCGTCTGGGGCCAGTCGTCGACGTAGCCGTCGCCGAGGAACGACGGTCCACCGAACAGGATGTCGCCGGTGAAGACGAGCTTGTCCTGCGGGAAGTAGACGACGACGTCCCCGCCGGTGTGGGCGCGGCCCAGGAAGATGACCTGGATCTCGCGGCCGCCCCGGAACAGGGTCATCTTCTCGTTCATCGTCACGTCGGGCGGCAGCGGGACGATCTCGTCGAAGTCCGCGGCATGAGCGGCGAACATCGCGCGGTAGGCCTCGAGCCCTTCGCGCTCCTCGTCGTCCTCGGCCGCCTCGATCTCACCCGCGAGCCGCTCCAGCGTCGCCGCGTTCCCGGTCAGGCCACGCTGGTAGGTCGCCTCCTCGTGAGCGCCTGTCGCCATCTTCATCCGCGTGTACTCGTGGCCGATGATCGGAATGTCGGCGAACTCCTGGTTGCCGTGGGCATGGTCCCAGTGGTAGTGGGAGTTGATCAACGCCGTGACGGGCTTGTCCGTGATCGCCGGAATCGAAGCGATCAGGTCCCGCGCCTTGGACGGCGTCACGTGGGAATCCACGATGACGACATCCTCGTCGTTGACGATGACGAGCGCGTTGCTGTTGAACACCTGCGCCGTGGTCTGGGTCAGCCAGATGCCGCCCCGGACCTCCATGAAGCGGTGGGTGTCCGTCGTCGTGGTCCATTCCTGCGCCCACAGCGAACCCGCCGCGAACACCGTGGCCGCGACGAGCGCGGGTCGAATCGTCAGTCGAAGAGCGTGTCTCATGGTCCTCCCTCTCGTCGTCCACCAGTTTCCGGCGACGGTCTACAATACGCCAACCTGATGGAGTTCTCCGTCCTCCGGCTGCTCGCCGCAGCCAGACCGGCTCTTGCCCTGATCTGCGTCGCCGCCCTGGCCGCGACGGCCCAGGCGCGCGCGGAGGACGGCGACGGCGCGTCGGCGGCCGCCAAGCCGCCCGTTCCGCCCGGCCGCTGGGAGACCAGCCACTCGATCGAGGTCGGCGGCGAGACGGTCGAGTACGACGCTGTCGTCACCGGAATCCAGCTCGACAACGACGACGGCGCTCCGGCCGCGGATCTCTGGTACACGGCGTACTTCCGGACGAACGGCGCGACACCGCAGCAGCGCCCCCTGGTGTTCTCCTACAACGGAGGCCCCGGCTCCGCGTCCTTCTGGCTGCACATGGGGATCATGGGGCCGCGGCGCGTCGTGACCCCCGACGTCGGCCCACAGGGAGCGCCGCCCTACCCCCTCGAGGACAACGCCTGGACCCTCCTCGACATCGCCGACATCGTGATGGTCGATCCCGTAGGCACCGGCTTCAGCCACACGCTGGGCGAGACTCCGGGCTCCGACTACTGGGGCATCGACGAGGACGCGAAGTCGCTTGCCCAGTTCATCCGTCGGTTCCTCAGCGCACACGGCCGCTGGAACTCGCCCCGCTACCTGCTCGGCGAGAGCTACGGCACGACCCGCTCGGCGGTGCTCGCCGGCCACCTGCAGCGCGCGAACATCGACCTGAACGGCATCGTCCTGGTCTCCTCGGTCCTGCAGTTCAACACGATCCAGTTCGCACCCGGCGACGACCTTGCCTACATCGTCAACCTGCCGTCCTACACCGTCGCCGCCCGTTACCTGGACGCGCTGCCGGAAGGCGCCCCGGCGGATCTCGGGACCCTGATGGCCGAGGTCGAGGAATGGGCGCTCACGGAGTACGCCACCGCGCTGCTCCGCGGCAGCACGCTCGACGCCGACACCCGCGCCCGGGTGATCGACCGCCTGCACCGCTACACCGGGCTCTCGCGCGACTTCCTCGACAAGTCGGACCTGCGCGTGACGGCGCCGGCCTTCGAGGCCGAGTTGCTGCGCGACCAGGGCCGAATCGTCGGCCGCCTGGACGCCCGCTTCACCGGCCCGGCGGGAGACACGCTGGGCGCGCGGCCCTCCCACGATCCGCAGTCCACGGCGATCAGCTCGGCGTACACGTCCGCGTTCAACAGCTACCTGCGGGGCGAGCTCGGCTACGACGGCGACCGCGAGTACGTCCCGAGCGGCGCCGTCCGCGACTGGAACTGGGGGCGGGTGAGCGCGGGCCGCTTCTCGCGCGGCGACGGCACACCGAACGTCGCCCCCGACCTGGCCGCCGCCATGCGCCGGAATCCGGAGCTCGAAGTGCTCCTGATCAACGGCCTGTACGACCTGGCGACGCCCTACTTCGCCGCTGTCTGGACGCTGGACCACATGGGCCTGCCGCCGGAACTCAGGGCCAACATCCAGCGCGAGGACTTCGCCGCAGGGCACATGATGTACGTGGATCAGTCCCTGCTGCCGCAGTGGAAGGAAACGCTCGACGCCTTCATCCTGCGCACGTCGGGCAGCGCCGCGCGAGATCCCGAGTAGCACTTGCCTCGCGCCCCGAACCCCCTAACCGGCCCGGCGCCTGGGTCCATCCCGTCGCCGTCCGGGAACAGACGGAACTGATACAGTGTTACAAGTTCGTAGAGCACGGAGCCTCTAGCCACCACGCCATCGCCATGAGACTCGACTTCGGGACCGTCCTGGCCTTTCTGTGGGCCGCCGCCCTCGTACTGCCGGCAGCGGGCGGGTCCGAAGAGCCGGACACAGCGAGCGAAACAGCGCCCCTGGCGCTCACGCCGGCCGAGTACAACAACACGGTCGCCGACCTGCTCGGCTTCCCCCGAGACGGCGAACTGTGGCCGAAGCGACCGCCCGTCGCCGACCGGATCAGCCCGCGGCGCGCCGCCAGCAAGGGCGTGTTCTCGCCGCCGCCACCGCCCGACCCGTGGCCGTGGCATTTTCCGGCCGAGCCAGGCGCCGATGGCTTCGAGGGCATCGCACAGGGCCAGAATCCGTCCTCCTACCAGGTCGAGGAACTCCACCTCGCCGGGATGCACTTCGGGTCCTTCGCCCTGCTGTCGCCGACCTTCTTCGACTGCTCGGGATGGTCCGACCTCCCGTCCGCGGAGCGTGAGGCCTGCGCCGCAACGAGCATCCTCCGGTTCGCCGAGCGCGCCTGGCGCCGGCCCTTGCGCGACGGGGAGCGCGACCGGATCGAGGCGTTCTGGCGGGGGCAGCACGAGTCCGAACCGATCGACGAGGCGGTGGCCCTCACGGTCGCCGGCATCCTGCAGGCCCCGGCGTTCCACTTCAAGCTCGAGCCGGGCGCGAACGACGCGTCGACGCTCGATCCGTGGCAACTCGCCACGCGGCTGTCGTACTTCCTCTGGGACTCGATGCCGGACGACGAGCTGTTCCGGGCGGCCCGAACCGGCGAACTCGACACCCCGGAAGGCCTCGAACGCCAGGCTGAGCGCATGCTCGACGACGCGAAGGCACGGCCGGCCATCGTCCACTTCCACCATCAATGGCTCGGCACCGAACAGGTCCTTCTGATCGCTCCGGCGCGCCGTGCTTTCGGCCCCCGGTTCGGCCTCTCCACCCAGGTGCACAACGCCCGCGACGACGACACGAAGTGGCCGGCGATCATCGGGCCCATCCGCCACTCGATGAAGCTCGAGACCGAGCTGTTCGTCGAGGAGGCGATCTTCGACCGCGCGGGAACCTTCACCGAGCTGATGACCGGCAACCACGGCTACATGTCGCGCAACACCAGGCCTATCTACGGTGAGACGCCGACCCCGGACGAAGGGCGGGCCGTCGTGACCCGGAAGATCGAGTACGTCACCGCCTCGGTCGGACGCAGGAAGCCGCTCACCCTCAAGCCGGTGAAGCTCGACCCGGCGCTGCGGGCCGGCGTGTTGACCCTGCCGTCGGTGCTGGCGATCGGCGCCTACGCGGTGCAACCCGGCCCGATCCCCCGGGGCGTGCGCATCCTGGAGCGCATCGCCTGCATGGACCTCGGCGAGCCGGTCGAAGGCGTCGAGAGCGCCCTGCCGCCGGACGCGCTGGGCGTCGAGAGCACGAACCGCGAACGGACCGCCGCCGCGACCAAACCCGGCGAATGCAACACCTGCCATCGCCGGATCAACCCGGCCGGCTTCGCCTTCGAGCACTACGACGCGATGGGCGCCTGGCGCGCCGAGGACAACGGCCAGCCGGTCGACGCCAGCGGCTCGCTCCGACTCCCCGGCGCCGAAGTGCTCACGTTCGCCGACGGAGTCGAGTTCGCGCACGAACTGGCCGCGAGCCGCCGGGTCCGGGACTGCTACGCACTACACTGGACGCGCTACGCACTCGGCAGCCACATCGAGCGGAACGCACCCGGCCTCGACCCGATCCAGCAGCGCTTCCGCGAGAACGACTCGGTCAAGGCACTCCTCGTCTCCATCGCGACCAGCGACCTCTTCCGCACACGCGCAACCGAACCAGGCTCCGGAATCGACGGATGATCTCAAGACGCCAACTGCTGCAACTCGGAGGGCTCACGGCACTCGGCGCCGGCTGGCCGGGCGGCGCCCTGCGGGCGCTGGCCCAGAGCCCCGCTCAAGTCCGGCGCCTGATCCTGATCAGCCACTGCCACGGCTGGCCCTACGCCACCTGGAAGATGCGCCCCGACGGCGTCTCCGAGAGCGAACCCTGGTCGATCGACCTGGAGCAACTGCCGGCGAGCGCCTTCAGCAGACCGCTGGCCCCGCTCCACGAGCACCGTCGCCGCATCCTCGCCCTGGACGGCCTGTCCCTGGCCACCGCGGAACTCGACGCCGGCGGCAACCGGCACGATCGCGGCTGGGTCCACGCCTGGACCGGCGACAACGCGGACTTCGCCGGCCGCGACACCCGCTCCACGTCGGCCTCCCTCGACCAGATCGTCGCGGCCCACGTAGCCCGGGCCGACCGGCTGCCGTCGCTGGAGGTCTCGGTCGACGCCGCGCTCGAAGCCGGCCGGCCGATCAGCTACAACATCGGCGGCATGCGGCTGCCGGCCGAGAACACGCCGCTGCGGGCCTGGAACCGGGTCTTCGGGCCGGCATCCTCGGGCGACACGGTCGGCGCCTACCGGCGCAGCACGCTGGACTTCGCGTACCAGGAATACCGGGCGGTCGCAGCGCGCTTCGACGCGAACGATCGCGCCCGGCTCGAGTCCCACTTCGGCCTCGTCGACCGGCTCGGCCACCGGCTCGAAGGCCTGGCGACACTCTCCTGCGAAGCCCCGGCCCGGCCCGCCAGCTCGTTCGACCGCTACGACCTGCAGTTCGATGCCTTCGTCGACATCATCGCCGCCGCCTTCAGTTGCGACATCACGCGGGTCGTCTCCTTCTCGCTCGGCGAGATGCCGACCGCCGAGTTCGGCGCCGACCACATCAGCGACAAGGTGCATAAGGGCATCGCCCACTACATCCACGACGATGTCCGCAAGCACGACGCGATGACGCACTACGTGGAGTACCACGGCCAGCAGGTCGCCCGTCTCGTCAGCACCCTGGAGTCGATCCCGGACGCGGGCGGCGGATCGCTGATGGACAACACGCTGATCGTCTGGGGCTCCGAACTCGGCGACGGCTGGCATGGCTACCGGAACTACTGCCCCGTCCTGATCGGCGGCTCCTGGGCCTTCGACACCGGCCGCTACATGTACTGGCCCCACGAGACACCGGCCCAGATGCGGGTCCCGGCACAGCTCGCCCCCGGTGGTCTGACGAAGTTCGCCGGCGTTCCCCACCAGCACCTCCTCGTCAGCGTCGCCCGGGCGATGGGCCTGGACGTCGACCACGTCGGCCTGCGACACGCCTACGGCCAGCGGGGCGACTACATCGACCTCGTCGGTCCGCTCGCGGGACTACCGGCGTAGCGCCGGGGCCACCCGCCTGCCCGTACCGGAAGGGACTGCAGCCCCGTGAAATCCGCCGACATGCGACCCCCCATGGCTTCACCGAGCCGGACTCTCCGGACGCCCCCCGCGCCCGGCGGCGACCAGACCCCACAAGCCGTCAGACGCGAAAGGCCGGCCACGAAGGACCGGCCTCGTCACCGGGCGCGGCAGAGCCGATGACGGACCTTCACACGAACCGCCAAGGGACCACGGAACCCGAACAGCCGATCAGTACGGATGATATCTCTGCCGGCACATGTCGTAACTCTCCACCGCCTGATCCAGGCAGATATCCAGAAAGACCTCACAAAGCTCCTCGGCCGCAATCCCGTGCTTGGTCCTGCCTTCGCTTCTCTCCAGACACCTCGTATAGCTGCCGAAACAATCCTTGGCGCTTTGCCTGAAGCCCCACTCACAGGAGCCACTCCACAGGGGAGACGCAACGGCAACAGGTCCACCCACCGACGACATGGAAACAACCTTGCCGTGGATCGATGCAAGTTCCCGTTCCGCCATGTCTGCCCGGACAGTCGCCTCTACTCCTCTCAAGGCTTCGGCCGAAAGTGTTGGAAGGCGACTGAACAAGTACGAGTACAACTGCTCTGAATCCGCCTCCGCCACCGGCGGAGGCTCCGATTCCCACCGGTCGGGACCGAGGGCGTAGGCCACCATCGCAAGTATTTCCAAAGACTCCGTGTCGTCGTCTCTGTAGGCGTCCTCAACCACAACATCCAGACTCCGCCGAACCTCGGCCGAGCCGCGTTGCCGGACAGCCGCTACATCCCGTTCCGCCATGTCCACCCGGACCGTCGCCTCTACGCCTCTCAAGGCCTCGGCCGAAAGTGATGGAAGGCGGCTGGATAGATACGAGTACAACTGCTCTGGATCAGCATCCGCTACCGGCGGAGGCTCCGATTCCCACCGGTCAGGACCTAGGGCGTAGGCCACCATCGCAAGCATTTCCAGGGACTCCGTATCGTTGTCTCTGTAGGCGTCTTCAACCAGAACGTCCAGACTCCGCCGAACTTCGACCGACGGCTCCTGGGCGAGCGTGCCGCCAACCGCCAACGCCAACATCAAGCCTAACGTGCAACCTATCTTCATTCCTCAAGTCTCCATTACTCACACAACAGTGAATGAAGTCGCTGGCCCGGATCGCGTTCGCCCTGATCCGTCCGATGGTCGCTGATCGCGCACTGCGGATCCACGCCGTTCAAAAGGCAACTCACGCGACGAGGTTTGTAGCCTACGTTAGTTCCCTGGTCGAGTCAAACACCCGTGCTGTCCAGTGTGAAGTGAGCGTGAACGGGGAGTGTGAATCCAGCGAGAGGTGAGCGTGAGCCGGGTGGGATCGGGGATCATCGGAGGATGAGCTTGACTCTCCAGACCCACGGACATCAGACACTCGAGGAAGTCCGCCGCTTCGTGTCGGGCAACGAGGCGGTGGACTTCGTTCTCACGGACCGCGCCTCGGCGTACGCTCTCATCGTCGAGACGCTGGTCAAGTTCCGTTACCGCGCGCTGCCGCGGTGCGACAAGGGCTCGATCCGGTCGTATCTGATGAGGATGACGGGGAAGTCGGAGTCGCAGGTGACGCGCCTGATCCGGCAGTACCTGGACACGGGCCGCATCCGGGACCGCCGCGGCGCGGTGGATCACGCCTTCCGTCGGCGGTACACGAA
>LXNI01001555.1_pt1 | contig 19217 bp, 18 predicted proteins | sample 809091 | NCBI WGS metagenome assembly LXNI01 (sample SAMN04870527, study PRJNA318959) | sponge metagenome | biome: 01000161; feature: marine sponge reef; material: water | host: Sarcotragus foetidus | place: Greece: Milos, Mediterranean Sea | collected 2013-05-29 | depth 5-7 m | reverse complement strand
TGATCGCCCTGGTCGCCGCGGCCATCGCTGCTGTGCCGCCAGCCGCCGGCGAAGAAAAAAAACCTCTCGTTGTCACCGGGCGCGTGAAACGTCTGCTTTTTGGCGCTGGCCTCGCGAGCGCAATTGCTGCCGCAGCCGCCATTTGGCTCGCGACTTCAATTGACGGCGCCAGTGGAGCGGCAGGCGTCGCCGTCGCCAGTAGTCTCGGTTTCGCGCCCTTTCTGCTGGCGCCGGTCTGGCTGGTGGCTGGCAACGCGTTGATGCAACCTGTGGAAGCGGCGCTGCGGCGGCGGTATCTCAAGCAAGCGGCCGCCACGCTGGACAAGATTCGCCCCAAAATCATTGGCATCACCGGCAGCTATGGCAAGACCACGACCAAAAATTTCCTGCGCGATATTATGAGCCTTCGCTACCAGATTTATGCCACGCCCAAGAGCTACAACACGCTGATGGGCATCTCGCTCGCCATAAATCGCGACTTGGCCGACGACTACCGCAGCGAGTATTTCATCAGCGAAATGGGCGCCTATGTCGAAGGGGAAATCGCGCGCATCTGTCAGCTGACGCCGCCGGATATCGCCATCGTCACCGAAATCGGCCCGCAGCACCTGGAGCGTTTCGGAAGCCTGGAAAACATCAAGCGGGCCAAGTATGAACTGGTGAGTAACTTGCCCGCCGACGGCGTGGCTGCTTTCAATTGGGACAACCCCTACATCCGCGAGATGGCTGCTGAGGCTTACCCGGAGACTCGACTCACCGTCAGCCGCGCTGTCTCGCTGGACCAGGCGCGGGCGCAAGGGATTACCTGGATCGCGACAGACGTCAGCGAGAGCTTGAGCGGCCTGACGTTCAACGCGCGCCACGTCCCCAGCGGCGAGGGTGCGCGGATCACCACAGGAATCGTCGGCGAGCACAATGTGACCAACCTGTTGCTCTGCATCGCTGTCGCCTGTCACGAGGGCATCCCCTTGCGCGATATCGCCGTGCGTATTCGCGGCCTGCAGCCGGCCGAGAGCCGTCTCGTGACTGAGACTACCGCTGCGGGCGTCACGATTATCAACGATGCTTATAGCGCCAATCCTCAGGGCGTCGCAAGCGCCTTGAAAGTGTTGCGGATGCATGACTCCGGCAAGCGATTGCTGATCACGCCCGGCATGGTCGAGCTTGGTGAATTGCAAGAGGGCGAAAACCACAAGCTGGGCATGCTGGCGGCCCAAAGCGCCACAGATATCATCCTGATCGGCCGGAACCAGACCCAGTCGATATACGAAGGCCTTCGCTCTAGTGACTTTGACCAGTCGCGAGTTCAAGTGCTGGATACGCTCGATGAGGCCGTCAGCTGGTACCAGCAGAACTTGCGGGCGGGCGATACGGTCCTCTTCCTGAACGACTTGCCGGATACCTATTGATGTTTGGCCTGCAAACATAGATGCGTCGTGCCAACATAGTATCGTGAAGCCCAAGCCCGCATAGAGGACCGTCTTATGAGCAATCGTCGCCTTCAAGTTATCGCCGTCATCTTCGGCGGTCGCAGCGTCGAGCACGACGTCTCCATCGTCACCGGCCACCAGGTTATGAATGCCTTCCCCGCCGACGCTTACCGGGTTGTGCCGGTCTATATCGCGCGCGATGGACGCTGGTACACGGGCGAGCCGCTGGCCGACCTCAACAACTTCAAAGATGGCGGCGCGCTGGAGCTCGACGGCGTGCTGCCCTGCCTGCTGTCGCCGGATACGCGTCATCACGGCCTCATCGTCAATCCGCTGGCGGGACGCTTCCGGCAGAGCGAAGTCCAGCGCATAGATGTCGTCTTCCCCGCGCTGCACGGTTCCCACGGCGAAGACGGCAGCCTGCAAGGATTGTTGGAATTAGCCGACATTCCCTACGTCGGCTACGCCACCTTGGGTTCCGCCTTAACTAATGACAAGATCATGACCAAAATGGCGCTGCGCCAAGCCGGCATTCCGGTGCTCGCGGATTATTGGTTTTCGCGCGATCTTTGGCTTGAGCAGTCGGATAGAGTCATAGACCAGATACTTGCTGAATTCGACTTCCCGCTATTTGTGAAGCCGGCCACGCTCGGGTCCAGCATCGGCATTGGGCGCGCCGACACGCCGGAGATCTTGCGCGCCAGCATTGATATCGCCGCCAACTTCGACCGGCGCATACTGGTGGAGCCAGCCATCACCGGCGGCGTCGAAATCAATTGCTCGGTCATCGGCTTTGGCGACGACTGCCAGGCGTCGACGCTTGAGCAGCCGGTATCCTGGGACGAGTTCCTATCTTACGAAGACAAATATCTGCGTGGCAGCGAGGGCATGAAAAGCGCCGAGCGGATCATTCCCGCGCCCCTAATTCCAGAGCTCACGCAGCGCATTCAGCAGCTGAGCATCGAGGCCTTTAAGGTGGTGGATGGCCGCGGCATCGCTCGCATCGACTATCTCGTCCGCCCCGACCGGGACGAGCTGTACTTGAACGAAATCAATACCATGCCCGGGTCGCTGGCTTTCTATCTCTGGCGCGAAGATGGCTTCTCGCAGACAGATCTGGTGCGGAAACTGGTCCAATTCGCTCTTGACGCGCATGCGGTCAAGCGGCGAAACATCTACGATTATCAGACCAATCTGGTCGAGGTCGCCAGCCGCCGTGGCGTCAAGGGCAGCAAAGGCAAGGGCTGAGGCGCGCGCCAGCTTTGACTTGCCAGTCAAGTCCGCTATGTTATGATAATTGCGATTGGACGTGTTGGAGCCGCGGCGTGAACGGAGGTTTTCGCGCGTCAATCTGCCGGGTCGTAAACGAGGGCAGGGGCAGCGTATTTCAGCCGCGTCTGCATCCAGTAATGTACTGTGCCCTACACATCTAACAACCCACGACCACCCCGCCCAGCCGATGTCGGCCGATCAATCTGGGGTGGCGCGCCGCTGCCGCCCATCCCGGAGCGTGTGCTCGACGGGATACCGGGTTTCCTCGCCTGGTTTGCGCTGCTGGTATCCATCGCCAGCGCGGTCGCTTTTCCCCTGACGCTGATGACGATGGCGGCTTTGGTCGCCTGTTACTCGGCCTTCCGCTTTTTCCTGGCGGGCATCGCCAATGGCATTGGCATCCGCCGCATCAAAGAATACGAGACCATCGACTGGCATCAGAAATACCTGGACGACAGAACGCCAAGCGCGCTGGATTGGGAAAGCGTCCATCATTTGGTCATCATCCCCAATTACAACGAATCGATGAAGATTCTGTGCCGAACGCTGGATCAGCTCAGTCTGCAGCGCAACGCCAAGACGCAGATGTCGGTCTTGCTGGCGATGGAAGCGGCCGAGCCGGAGAGCTACCAGAAGGCGCAGAGCCTGAGTCGCCAATACGACGATCTCTTCGCCAATGTTTATTTCACCGTGCACCCGCGCGGGCTGATGGGCGAGATGCAATGCAAGTCAGCCAATCTCTCCTGGGCGGTCAACCGCTTTCTGGAGAATGTGGTCGACGAATATCAGCTGAATACCGATCATGTCGTGCTTACGACAATGGACGCCGATACCCGTTGGCACGTCAATCACTTTGCCGCGCTGACCTACCACTTCGCCGTCAATGAAGACCGCCACCGCACATTCTGGCAAGCGCCAATTCGCTACCACGGCAATATTTGGCAAGTCAATCCGCTCATGCGCATCATCAACACTTACGCCACCGCCTTCGAACTGGCTTACCTGGCGGCGCCCTGGTGGATGGCGATGCCGATGTCGTCATACTCGCTGAGCCTCAAGCTGCTGGAGCAGAGCGGCAACTGGGACACTGATGTAATCGCAGACGAATGGCATATGCTGATAAAAGCCTATTTCGCCACCGGCGGCCACGTGTCGATCCAGCACATTTATCTGCCCTTCCTGGCTGATTCCACCACCGGCGCCAATATCTTCCAGTCGATCAAGAACCGCTACAGCCAGACCCTGCGCCATGCCTGGGGCAGCAAAGAAGTCGGCTATATGCTGGCGAAATTGATCGAGAACCCAAGTGTCTTTTCCTTTAATTCGCTGAAGCTGCTCTTGCGCATCGCCCATGATATTCTGCTGGCGGGCGCGGGCTGGATTATCTTGACTGTCGGGTCGCAGCTGCCTGTTTTCTTCCACCCGGATATCGCGCCCGTCCAGCTCGATGGTTTGCTGGCCTCCAGCGACAAACTGGTCTACGCCGTCGATGGCCTGTCCGCCAGCCATCCGGCCTGGTCCCTGCTGGCGATTTCCGGCCTGGTCATGCTCATTCTGGTCGTGGTCTTCCAAGTGCAAGACTATCGGGTTCGGCCCCAGCGCGTGGCGCCCTATACCTTGGTCGAGTCCCTGCTTGAGTTGCTGAGCATTCCCTTCATGCTGGTCTTGACGCTGCTGGTTGTAGCCCTGCCCACCCTGGTCGCGCAGACCCGCCTGCTGCTGGGCATCCCGCTGCAATTCATCGTCACTGACAAGTCGGCCGATCGCTAAACCCGTCTGAATTGCCTGGCAGCCGACCACGAATCGCTATCATGCCACACTCATGCTCAACGCTCCACAACGCTTTCCCCTAGCGCGCAAGAGCTGCTTTCCTTATCATAGTGCGGTCACGACATTGAGATAAGACACTTGGAAGGACGCGACGTGCCGCAGCAGCGCGTGCAAAAACTCATGGCGCAGGCCGATATCGGTTCGCGCCGAAAATGCGAGAAGATCATCAGCAGCGGACGCGTACAGGTGAATGGCAAGGTCATCGGACTGGGCGCAAAGGCCGACCCGCTAAAAGACGTGATTCTCATAGACGGCGTCCGAATCAAGACGTCCTTTGATTCGATCTGCATCGTGGTCAATAAACCCAAGGGTGTGCTCACCACCAACAGAGCGGCGCCAGACGACGACCGCCCCACCATTCGCGAACTTGTTGAAGTACCGGGCCACCTGTTCCCCGTCGGTCGCCTCGACGCCGACAGCGAGGGACTGTTGATCCTCACCAATGACGGGGAGCTGGCCAACCGTTTGTCGCACCCGCGCTACGAGCATACCAAGACCTACAAAGTCACGGTCAAAGGCAAGGTGACGCGCGAGACTATCGAAGCCTGGGAGAGCGGCGTCTGGCTTGATGACAGCCGTACAGCCGCCTGCTCCGTCCGGACGCTGCAATCGACAAAGCGCTCGACGGTGCTGCGCATCGTCATGCTGGAGGGGCGCAAGCGGCAGATTCGCCGAGTCGCCATGCTCCTGGGCCACCCAGTGATGCGTCTGGTGCGCACGCATATTGGGCAGCTGGGTCTGGGTACGCTGCGTAAAGGCGCTTGGTATCAACTCGACGAAGACGAAATCAAGGCGCTGCAAACGCCCGTCCGCGAGCTGGCCGACATCCGCCGCGCCAGACGCCAACGTAAACGCAAAGCCGCTCGCTGAATACGAATGGCTGAGCCCATGTCCTACGATCTTAGCATTGAAGAGTATATCGCCCGCCAGCCCGAGTACGACAAATGGCGCGGCATTCTTCATCCGCTGCTGCGCGCGGCCCTGCCGGCATTCTGCAAGGTCGAGGTCGAGGGCTTGCGGCATGTCCCGCGCCAGGGCAAAACCTGCCTGATGATCAACCACGTCTCGTACCTCGATCCGATTGTCGTCACGGCCAGCATTCCCTTCCGGCATACCGTCTCGCTGTCCAAAGTCGAGAATTTCGCGATTCCGGTCGCCGGCTGGCTGCTTAGGCGCTGGGGGCATTTCCCCATACATCGCGGCGAATATGATCGCAAGGCGCTGATGCAGACGATAGCGCTGCTGCAGAGCGAACAGCTTGTGTTGATGGCGCCCGAGGGCACGCGTCACACCGGCGGTCTGCAACAGGGAAAGGACGGCCTGGCTTACATCGCGACTAAGGCCGACGCCGTCATCGTGCCGGCGGCGATATGCGGCGCCGAAGACTGGCGTCAGCGTCTCAAGCGGTTCCGCCGCGCCTATGCCAAAGTCGTGTTTGGCGCGCCTTTCCGCTTCCGTCAGGACGAGGGAAAACGCGTTCCACGCAAGCTGCTATCCGCGATGATCACCGAAGCCATGTATCAACTGGCGCTGACCATTCCCGATGAGTACAGCTACTTGCGCGGATATTACAGCGATGTGGAAAATGCCAGCAGCGAGCATCTGGAGTTCGTCTGAAATCAGCCGGCGTGAATCAGGTCGAGCGCCCAGTTGGTCAGCGCCTCAACCGACACGCCCAAGTTGGCGAAGCGCTTATCCTGGGTGAAACCGCGCTGATAACGGATAAAGATCTGCTGCAATATCACCAGCAGACGAAAGATCCCCAGCACATGGTAGAAGCGCATATCGTTTAGATCGCGCCCGCTTTTCTCGGCATAGCGGGCAACGATTTCATCGCGCGTGAAAAAGGCGTGGTCGCCGGCGGGCATGGCGCCGATCGCTTTGACAAAGGGCGGGTCATCCGGCTGCGTCCAGTAGGTCAAGAGCATGCCCAGGTCGGACAGCGGGTCGCCCAGCGTGCACATATCCCAGTCAAAAATCGCCACGATTCGCGCCGGATCATCATGGGCGAACATGGTATTGTCCAGCTTGTAGTCGTTGTGCACCAGCGAATGATAGCCGCTTTCGGGCTGTTCCGCGCTCAGCCACTGAAAAACTTCGTCGACGCGAGCATCGTCAGCGCTCTTGGCCGCGCCCCAGCGCCGATTCCAGCCCTCTACCTGGCGCTTGATGAAGCCGACCGGCCGGCCCAGATCGGACAAGCCCAAGGCCTCGTAGTCGACGGCATGGAAGGCGGCCAGCGCGTCAACCAGGGCCTCGCTCATTCGCCGCGGCGCCCGGGGATCTTTGGCAAATTGCGCCGGCAGCCTTTCGCGCACGACGACTCCTTCGCAGCGCTCCATGATGAAAAACGGCGCGCCCAGGACGTCTTTATCGTCGCAGAATAGATATGCGCGCGGAACAAAGGGAAAGGCGCGATGCAAGACCGAGAGCACGCGGTATTCGCGGCCCATATCGTGGGCGCTGGGCGCATAGGGTCCCAGTGGCGGGCGCCGCAAGACAAGCTCGCGCTGATCGCCGAAGCGCAGCAGATAGGTCAGGTTGGCCTTGCCGCCGCCGAATTGCCGTACGCTCAGCGCTTCGTCTGTGCCGGGCAATTTGCCGCGCAAGAACTGCAAAAGGCGCGCTTCATCGAATCGCTCATCCGGGCGGACATCAATTAACTCATCGCTTATTGGCCTAGGCATTACTCGCTTCCCGCTATCGACAGATTTGCCTGTGAATTCATCATCTCTAGTTTAGCACAGCGGAAACAGCAAAGATTGGCGGCAACATCGGCAGCGGGCATCCGCCAAATGCCGAAATCGGCACATACCACCTTTGCGCGACCTTATGCGCTTGGGTATGATGATGCCTTGCCCTTACACCGAATCGAGCCGTCTTGAAACCTGCAAACGCCTTCCCCATTATCATCGCCTGTGTGGTATTCGTCGTCATTGGCATAGCCAGTGGACTGCTGAATATCGCCTGGACCTATATGCAGGCGACCTTCGGCGTCTCGCATGATTCGCTGGCGACGCTGGCGCCGGCTACCATGCTGGGCGGACTGATCGCAGCCTTCCTCAGCGGCACGGTGATCGGCAGGTTTTCGCTGGCGCCCGTGCTGGTCGGCGGCATGGCATTCGCCGGTTTCGGCCTGCTGGGTTATTCCATCGCTCCAATATGGATCATCCTGCTCGCCGTCGCCTTCGTCACCAGCATCGGCAAAGGCACGGTTGACGCCGCCTTCAACAATTTCGTCTCGGTCAACTACGGCGCCAGCGAGATGAATTGGCTGCATGCGTCCTGGGGCGTCGGGCTGACCATCGCCCCGAGCGTGGTCACCTTCTTTGTGGTGGACCAAGGCGGCGGCTGGCAAGCCAGCTACGTACTAATCGGCTCGGTAATGCTTGTGCTGGGATTGTTCATATTGCTGAGCCTGCCGGTCTGGCGCTTCAAGTACAGGCGCGGCGATAAGGAAGCGCCAAACCAGCGAACACCGATGTCTGAGACCTTGCGTCAGCCGATAGTTCGGATCGGGCTGGTGTTCTTCTTCCTTTACGGCGGCGTTGAAATCGGCACGGGTCAGCTGGCGAATACACTGCTTATCGAGGCGCGCGGCCTGCCACAGGCCATCGCCAGCAGCTGGGTCAGCGCCTATTGGGGCAGTTTCACCGTGGGCCGTATCTTGATGGGTGTGCTGGCCTTGCGCCTGGGCGACCGCAGCCTGCTGAACATCTGCTTTTCGACGTCCGTTCTTGGCGCAATGTTGCTCTTCGCCAACGTGCACGAGACTCTGAGCTTGGTAGGTTTGCTCGGCATCGGTTTCGGCATGTCAGCCATATTCCCCATCTTGATATTGCAGACCAACCGACGTGTTGGCCGGCGTCATGCCGCCAATGCCATCGGCTTTCAAGTCGGCTGCGCTGGCTTGGGCGGCGCCGTGCTCACCGGATTGGGCGGCGTCTTTGTAGAATATGTCGGGCCGGATTCCATCAGCGCCTTTGTCTTTGCCTGCGCGGCCCTGATGGTGCTGCTCTACCAATTCATGATCCGCTGGGAAGCGCGCCAGTTGGCGGCCAGCCCTCTCCAGGCTTAGCTTATGATGCCGCTGGAAGAAAAAGTCGGACAAATGATGATGGTGGGCTTTGATGGCGCGAGCCCGCCCGCGCATATTTTGGCCTGGCTGGCAAGCGGACGCATCGGCGGCATCTATCTCTTCGATCGAAATGTTCAAAGTCCGGCGCAGGTCAAACAGCTGGTGGATGACTGCCGGCGGGCAGCCAAGCATCCCATCCTGGTCGGCATCGATCAAGAGGGCGGCGTCGTGGCGCGCCTGCGCGAAGGCTTCAGCGAAAGCCCGGGCGCTATGGCCCTGGGCGCGTCCGGCGACCCTCAGTTGGCGGAGGACGTCGCCTTCATGCTGGGGACTGAACTGGCGGCGCTGGGCATCAACTGGAATTTCGCGCCAGTCGCCGATATCGCCCATCAGCCGGACAATCCGTCGGTGGGCGCGCGCTCGGTCGGCAGCGACGAGCGACTCGTCAGCCGGATGGTCGCGGCGCAGATTCACGGCTATCAACGCGCGGGCGTGGCGGCGACGGTCAAGCACTTTCCCGGGCTTGGCAACACGGTCATTGATACTCACGATGATGTGGCCAAGGTAGCCGGTCCGCTCGACTATTTGTATCAGCGCGACATCCTGCCCTTTCGCGCTGCCATCGAGGCTGATGTCGCCTGTGTGATGCTGACGCATGTCATTTACGAAGCGCTGGATGCCAGGCTGCCGGCCACGCTTTCCCCGCGCGTCGTCAAGGGCCTGCTGCGAACGGAACTTGGCTACGAGGGCGCGGTCTGCACGGATTGCATGGAAATGAAAGCGATCACGCGCGGCTTCGGCGCCGGCGAATCGGCCGTGCTGGCCGTGCTGGCGGGCGTCGACATGCCGCTGTTTTCGCACACGCGCCGACACCAGGAAGCGGCCTACGAGGCGGTCTTGACTGCCGCGCAATCGGGCCGGATTCCGCAAGCGCGCATTGACCAGTCGGTCGAGCGGATTGGCCAGCTCAAAAGCCGTTACCGCCTGGACAAGCAACCTGCGCTCAGCGTCGTCGCCTGCGACTCGCATCAATCGCTGGCTTTAAGAGCGGCGCGCTGCGGCACGGTGTTGGTCAAGCGAGGCGATGCGCTGCCGCTGGGCGTCAACGAGAGCCGAATCGTCTGCATTGAGTTTGCCGCAAAACCGGGCAGTATCTCGCGCTTGCTGTCGGCGCGTTTGCCGCAAGCGACCTGCCACGCGATTGATCCACGGCTGCCGCGCTTCCTTGCAGGGCCAAAGCTCAAGCAGCTTATTGCCGAAGCCGACACCGTCATCCTGCTGACGCGCAACGCGCATTTGCAGCCGTCACAACTGCGATTGGCGCAGCGCGTGATTGATCTCGCGGCGCGCACAGTGCTGATTTGCTCGCGCAACCCCTACGATGCCGGCAAACTATATGGCGCCGATACGGTGATCTGCACGAATGGCGACAGCGAAGCCTCGCTCGCGGCCGCGGTCGAGGCGGTCTGCGGCGACACCCTGCCGACGGGACAATTGACGGTGGACATCGCATGATTGCCGGTGCAGACCGCGCCAGACTTGAGCAGCTCGTCGAGCGGCATCTGCCCGCCACATTTCCCGCGCTGAGCGTATGCGTCATTCATCGCGGCGACATCATCCTGGAAGACGCCTGGGGCTGGATCGACCCGGACACCCGCGACCTGCCTGTCACCACCGACTCGCTCTTCGACCTGGCATCGGTGAGCAAGCTGATCACGCACAGCAGCTTTCTTACGCTGGTAGAGGCCGGAGAAATCGCGCTGGAGAGCCGGCTGGTCGATGTGATACCTGAGTTTGGCCGCGTCAATCCCCGCCCTATCGCCAATGGGCAGGATCCGCATACACGATTGCCCCTGCCGGTTGAAAGCCGATTCCGCGGCCTGAATGTCGACCCGACTGCCGTCACCTTTCAGCATCTGCTGACGCATACATCCGGCTTGCCGCCCTGGCGCTCGGTCTATCTGCTGGCCGCGCCTGAGCCTCCGCCTCCTCCCGCCGCGGGCCAGCCTTACCATGCGCAGCGCTGGCGGAAGGGCCTGGAAGCGATGGTGAACTTTCCCTTCGCCGGACCAGTCGGCGATACCGTGCGTTACACCGATATCGGCGTCATGCTGCTGGGCGAAGCAATCGCGCGCTTACAGGGCTGCCCGCTTGATCAGGCGCTGCGAGAGTTGGTCTTGCAGCCGCTGGTGCTGACTTCGTTCACTCATAACCCAGTCGCTATTGGCATTTCGCGCGACAGAATCGCGCCGACCGAATACGACGATCACTGGCGGATGCGGCGCGCCTGGGGCGAAGTACATGACGAAAATGCGTGCGGCGTCGGCGGTATCGCCGGTCATGCCGGACTGTTTGCGGCAGCCGCGGACGTCGCCCGTTTTGGCCAAGCCTGGCTATCGGGCGACCCGAAACTGCGCATCAGCCCGGCGCTGCGGCAACTGGCCACAGTCCAGCAGGTCAGCGGACAGTTTCGGCTCGGGCTGGGCTGGATGTTAAAAGCGGAAGCGGATTCTTCGGCCGGCGATCGCTACAGCGCGGGCGCCTACGGGCACACGGGCTTCACCGGCACATCGCTCTGGGTGGACCCGCAGCGGCAGTTGGTATGCGCCCTGCTGAGCAACCGCGTATTTCATGGCCGCAATCCCGATGGCATTCACGCATTTCGGCGCGCCCTGCACGATCTCATTGTAGAGGCCATCGACGGCTGATGAGCGCGCCACTGTTCTTGGGCATTGACGGCGGCGGCAGCACGCTCCGCGTCGCCCTTGTGGACGAGGAGCTCGTAGCGCTCTGCTCGCTGACGAAATCATCCGCCAATCCCAACCTCATCGGCCACGACGCGGCGCAGGCGCTAATCCGGCGCAGTATCCGTGACCTTCTTGGACAGACAAACTTACAGCCGGCGGACATCCGCGCCGCAGCGATAGGCGTCGCTGGCGCTGCCAGTACGCACAGCCGCGATTGGCTCTTGCAGACCCTTGAGCCGGCCCTGCCCGCTTCATTGCTGGTAGCAAGCTCTGACCTGGAGATCGCGCTGGTTGGCGCGCTGGCGCGGCCTTGCGGGATCCTGCTCTTGGCTGGCACGGGCAGCGCGGTCTACGGCATTTCGCCTGCCGGTGAGCGCTTGCAGATCGGCGGCTGGGGCTACCTGCTGGGAGACGACGGCAGCAGCTATTGGATCGGCCGGCAGTTGCTGCGTCACTTGATCTCGGTCCACGATTCCGGCTCGTCCGTCGAAAGTGATGCGCTAAGTAGCCACTGCCTGAATGAGCTCGGCTTAAAGCAGCCGCGCGAGCTGATCGCCTGGCTCTACCGCACGGAAGAGACGCCCGCCGCGCGCATCGCCAGTCTGGCAAGAGTCGTCATCGACGCCGCGAGCGAAGGCGACGCTACGGCTATACAAATTCTCGAGCAAGCCGCCACATTGCTGGTCGCTCAAGCGGCAGTTTTGCAGCGACGGCTGGCTTATGACGACGCGCCGATCGCTTTTGCTGGCGGGCTGCTCGACAACGACAACACCTTTTCGGATTTGGTGTCGAAGGAATTGGGGCTAATAGAGCGTCCGGTGTCCAAATACCCGCCCGTGATCGGCGCTGCCCTGCTGGCCAAACTGAAATGGAGCGCTACATGACTCTCAATACGGAGTCCGATAATCCTGCCAGTCGAGACGTCGACAAGCTGCCAGCGAGCGATATCGTAAAGCTAATCAACGCTGAAGACGCCAAGGTGGCGGCGGCGGTTGAAACTGCGCTGCCCCAAGTGGCGCAGGCGGTCGATACGATTGTTCAGGCGCTGTCCGCCGGCGGACGGCTCTTTTACATCGGCGCGGGCACAAGCGGACGGCTGGGCGTGCTGGACGCGGTCGAGTGTGTGCCGACCTTCAGCGCGCCCCCGCAGTTGGTTCAAGGCATCATCGCCGGGGGTGATGCGGCGCTGACGCAAGCGGTCGAAGGCGCGGAAGACGATCCGCTGCAAGCCCGGCGAGACATGCGGGCGCGTGGCGTGACGGCGGCGGACGTCGTATGCGGCATCGCAGCCAGCGGACGCACGCCCTATGTGGTCGGCGCGCTGAACTATGCGCGAGAACTCGGCGCGGCCACCATCGCCGTTGCCTGCAACCCGGGCTCATCTATTGGCGCGCTGGCAGCGGTCAGCATCAGCGTCGATCTGGGTCCGGAGATCATCAGCGGCTCGACGCGCATGAAAGCCGGCAGCGCCCAAAAAATGATCCTCAATATGCTCAGCACCGCGACCATGATTCGCCTGGGCAAGGTCTACGGCAATCTGATGGTGGACCTAAAGGTGACCAATCAGAAGCTGGCGCAGCGGGCTAATCGGCTGGTCAGGCAGATCACCGGCGTCGATGAAGACAACGCGGAGCGTCTGCTGGCGCAGGCGAATAACGAGGTCAAGACCGCGGTGGTCATGCAGATGAGACATGTGGATGCGGAATCGGCGCGCAATTTGCTGATGCAATCCGGCGGGCGACTGCGCCAGGTCATCGGCCATATTGACGCCGGAGACTGATTTATTTGCCCTGCCAGTCGATCGGGTAGGTCTTGTCGAGCATGGCCTGCACTGCCCGGCGAAAATCCTCGCTGCGGAACAGTTGCGCCTGCGCCCAGGCTTCAATCTGCAGGCCGCGGCTGTTGTCCACAATGTCGTTGATGGCGCGCTTGCCGTAGCTGACTGCCAGGGGCGCCGCCGCCACCAGCGTCTCGACCCATTCATTGACCCCAGCTTCAAGCTCTGACTTGGGATAGACGGCGTTGACCAGTCCCCAGTCCAGCGCCTGCGGCAGACCGATGTTGCGTCCCGTCATGACCAGGTCTTTGGCGCGCGAGGGGCCGATCAGCTTGACCAGCCGCACCGTGCCGCCGACATCGGGGATGATGCCCAGGCGCGACTCGGGCAAGCCCAACTTCGCGCGTTCCGCCGCGATGCGAAAATCGCAGGCCAGCGCCAATTCCAGCGCCAGACCCAGGCAGTAGCCCTGCAGCACACAGATGACCGGCAACGAGCAGCGTTCGATCTTGTCGAATATCGCCTGGTAACGGGCGGTAAAGGGGAAAAGATTGTCGCGCAGATTCTCATCAGGCGGGGAAAACTGATTCAAGTCGATGCCGGAAGAAAATACGCGCCCGGCCGCGCGAATGATCACGACGCGCGCGCCACCCGAGAACTCGCGTTCGGCGCGATCAAATGCAGCCGACAAGGCGTCCATCATGTCATCATTGATGGCGTTGCGCGAACCCGGGCGATTCAAAGTGACTTCAAAGATTGCGCCTTTGCGGCGGCAGATGATCAGCTCAGACATAGGCTCGTCCCTGTTCAGCCGGGGCGGGGCGCCTCACGCTTGTGATTCCAGGAAACGCTCAAAAGCCTCGACAGTATTCAGATTGATACGCGCTTTGGAGCGGTCGATGCGGCGCAGCAAGCCGGTGAGCACGCTGCCGGCGCCGATCTCGATAAAGGTTTGCGCGCCCGCGCCGATTATAGCGCGCATGGAATCGGTCCAGCGCACCGACTGCGTCAGCTGCTGATCCAGTTCCTGACGAATGTCATCCGGGCTCGAAAGCGGCCGCGCCGCGACATTGCCGATGACCAAGACCTCCGGTGGCGAGAATGTCGTTTCGCGCACGGCCTGCAGAAATCCTGCCTGGGCCGCGGCCATCAGCGGAGAGTGCGCCGCGATGCTTACCGCAAGCTTCACTGCGCGCCGGGCACCGGCCTCTGCCGCCAGCTCAATCAAGCGATCAACCGCCTCAATCTCGCCGGAAACCACCGCCTGGCCCGGGCAATTGTCGTTGGCCAACACCACTGTTTTGCCTGTTTCGCTTGACGCGGCGGCACATAATTCCGCGACTCTTGGCGTATCCAGCGCCAGCACGGCAGCCATCGCGCCGGGATATTGCTCGCCCGCATGCTGCATATAGTGGCCACGCGCCTGGACGAGCCGTAGGCCCGCGTCAAAGCTGAGCGCGCCGGCCGCGGTCAAGGCGCTCAATTCGCCCAGGCTATGCCCGGCCATCCAAGCCGGTTTCGCCCCGGGCAGCTGTTCCCGCAGCGCGCGCCAGATGGCCATGCTGCTGACGTAAAGCGCCGGTTGCGTATGGTTGGTCTGATTGAGCGAATCGGCGGGGCCAGCCCAACAAATTTGCGACAAGCTGTAGCCAAGGATCTCGTCCGCCTCGGCAAAAGTATCGCGCGCCACTTGATAGCGCTGGGCGAAGTCCGCGCCCATGCCGACCACTTGGGAGCCTTGCCCCGGGAAAACTGCCGCGGTTGCCTGCCAATCCAAGGACATGTCAACCATTCGCTAGTCCTATAATCGAGAAAGCCATCGCCTAGCCACGAAATTGCGTGAAAAAAACCGCGCGGCGGAGGCACGGTCTATTGGTTTCGTCTCAAAAACAATACGGTCGGACTAGTCGTCGCTAATCTCGACGACCTGTTCGCCGCGATAATTGCCGCACTTCGGGCAGACGCGATGCGCGATGTGATACTCCCCGCAGCTTTCGCACTCAACCAAGTGATTGAGCGTCAACGCGTCGTGGGCGCGACGGCGATCCCGCCTGGACTTGGAGACTTTTCGCTTGGGAAGAGGACCCATCTCTTTACTCCTGATTGATTTCGGGCATAATCAGCGAATTATACAAGTGGGGCGCAAATGCTGTCAAGCCGCGTGTTGCAGGCGCTGACGGCAAATCGACCACATGCGGGAAAGCCAGTTTCGATGGCTGTATCGGGCCTTCAGCAGCGGATAGCCGAACTCGTTGGGCGCGACTTGCGGCGGATGCGTCCGCTGGCCGGCGGCAAGATCAGCCAGGTCTTGCGGCTTGACTTCGCGAGCGGCGCGCCGCTGGTGGCGAAAGTCGGCGACGGCAGCCACGACTTGCGGATAGAAGCTTATATGCTGCGTTACCTGCGCCAGCACACCGCCCTTCCCATTCCAGAGGTCTGGCATGACGAACCGAATCTGCTGATTATGGAGCATATCGCCGGCGACGAGCAACTGGAGCAGGCGAGCCTCCGCCACCTGGGCCAGCTGCTGGCGGCCTGCCACCAAGTCAGCGGCTCGTCCTACGGCCTGGAGCGCGATACCTTGATCGGCCCCTTGCATCAGCCGAACCCGCCGACTGACTCCTGGATTGAATTCTTTCGCGATCAGCGCCTGCTCTGCATGACTGGCGTGGCCCGAGAGTCGGGCGAACTACCATCAGCGCTGGAAGCACGGCTGCTGCGCATCGCCGGTTCGCTACATGACTTGTTGATCGAGCCAGCCTGGCCCGCGCTGATTCACGGCGATATGTGGCGTACCAATATCATCGTTCGCGACGGGCGCATCACCGGCATAATCGACCCGGCGCTCTACTACGCCCACAACGAAATGGAATTGGCTTACATGGCGCTTTTCGATGGACTGGGCCAGGAGTTCTTCGCCGCCTACCATGAAATTCTGCCGATCGACCGGGCATTTTATGAGTCGCGCCGCCACATCTATAACTTGTATCCGCTGCTGGCGCACCTGATCATTTTCGGCCAGAAGTACATTCAGCCGCTCAAAAACAGCCTTGCGCGCTTTGGATTTTAGTATTATTATCGTTTCCGTAAGTTTGTTTTTTCGTACAATTTGTAGCTAGAGCGAATTGCGAAATGGCGATAAAGTACGCAGTTGATTGCAGCCACGATTTGAACGAGCGGTCAATCATGATGTTGCGCGAAAGCAAGAAGGCCAAGAAGACCCGCACCCACTGAGTATGGGCTTGTTTGCGCTGAAAGAAATTCCCGAACACGCACCCGCCCATACGGCGGGTTTTTTTGTTGCCCGGTCTTGAACTGTAGGAGACGAGACAATGACTGACGGAACACCACTTTGTCCGGAATGCGATGCCGATGTTGAGATCCCAACGGACGCCATGGAAAACGAGTTGCTTTCCTGCGCGGAATGCGGCACAGAACTGGAGATCATGAATCTGAACCCCATTGAGTTGGAATTGGCGCCGGAAGTCGAAGAGGATTGGGGAGAATAAACCGCATGCGCGTCGCCCTGCTGGTCACCCATATTCGCGCCGAAGAAAAGCTGATTTTGGCCGCCTTCAACAAGCGCGATATCAGCCCGGACATCATCCTTGACCGGGAACTGAATTTCGATATTTCGCGGGGAAGCGAGCAATTGGCGCCTTCCGGCATCGCCTGGAGCGCCTACGACTTGATCTTCGAGCGCTGCGTCAGCACTTCGCGCGGCATGTACGCGCTGGCGGTGCTCAACAGCTGGGACATCCGCAGTTTTAATTCCTACGAGACGGCGGCCATCTGCGCCGACAAGGTGCGCACGAGCATCGCGCTGACGCAGAACGGCATCCCGCAGCCGCATACGCGCGTGGCATTCACGCCGGACAGCGCCATGCAAGCCATCGAAGACGTAAAATATCCGGCTGTGCTGAAACCGGTCACCGGTTCCTGGGGGCGGCTGCTGGCGCGCGTGCATAATCGCGACAGCGCTGAAGCCATTCTGGAGCATCGGCAGACGCTGGGCGATTACAATCATCACATCTATTACGTGCAAGAATATGTTGATAAACCCGGCCGCGATATCCGCGCCTTCGTCGTGGGAGATCGCACCATCGCCGCCATATATCGGGCCTCCAACCATTGGATCACCAATACGGCGCGCGGCGGTCAAGCGACCAATTGTCCCGTGACCGCGCAGCTTGATGAAATCTGCGTGAAGGCGGCCCAGGCGGTTGGCGGCGGCATCCTGGCGATTGACCTGCTGGAAGACGCGCGGGGCAATTTTGTCGTCAACGAGATCAACCACACGATGGAGTTCCGCAACAGCAGCAAACCGACTGGCGTTGATATCGCCCAGGAGACTATTGATTACGTCATCGGGCAAGTTGAGGTGGTGGCGTGATACGGGCGGGCATTGTCGGCGGCAGCGGATACACCGGCGGCGAACTGCTGCGGCTGCTGCATTTTCACCCACAGGTGGAAGTGGCGCAGATCACCAGCCGCGAGCAGGCCGGACGCTATATCCACACTGTGCATCCCAATATGCGCGGCGTATCCACACTCAAGTTCATCCATCCCGACGCCTTGCAATCTTGTGACCTGCTCTTTCTAGCGCTGCCGCACGGCAGGGCTGCGCGGAGCATCAAGCGCTACGCCGGGCTGGCGCCGAAGCTGATTGACTTGTCCGCCGATTTTCGACTCGGTTCGGCTGCCGATTATGAGCGCTGGTATGGCGAAACCCATCCCGCGCCGGACTGGTTGGGGCGCTTCGTCTACGGCTTGCCCGAGGCCAATCGCGAGCGGCTAAACGGCGCGGACTATGTCAGTGGGGTCGGCTGCAACGCGACCGCCGTCAACCTGGCTCTCAGCCCACTGGCGCAAGCGGGTTTGCTGCAGCGGGCCGTCATAGAAATCAAAGTCGGCTCGTCCGAAGGCGGCAACAAGAGCAACGCCGGCTCGCACCATCCCGTGCGCAGCGGCGCCGTGCGTACGTATAAAGCCACCGGACACCGTCATCTGGCGGAAGCGCAGATGATCCTGGGCTGTGATTTTCCTATCCATTTTGCCGTCACCGCCATTGAGATGGTGCGCGGCGTGCACTTGCTGGCGCACTGCTACCTAAGGGAAAGCCTGGTCGAGCGCGACATCTGGCGCTTGTATCGCGGGCTGTATCGCGGCGAGCCCTTTGTGCGCTTGGTCAGCGGCAAAGTCGGCCTGCATCGTCTGCCGGAGCCGCGCGTGGTCGCCGGCAGCAACTATTGCGACATCGGCTTCGAGCTGGACGCAGACGGCCAACACCTGGTAGTGATTGCCGCGCTGGACAATCTGGGCAAGGGCGCGGCCGGCAGCGCAGTCCAAGCGATGAACCTGATGTACGAATTTGACGAAACGACCGGGCTGGAATTCCCGGGCGTGTATCCTTGAGGCCTGGTTGCTGATGTCGAGCGCGGAGCTTTTGGTAGTTAAATTGGGCGGCGGCGCCGGGCTGGACCTGGCGGCTGCCTGTGATGACCTGGCGGCTATCGCAAGGCAGCGTCCGTTAGTGGTCGTACACGGCGTCAGCGACGCAATGAATCAACTCTGCGCCGAGCTGGGCATCGAAGTGCAGACCCTGACTTCGCCCTCCGGGCATAGTTCGCGTTATACGCCGCCGGCGACGCGCGATGTCTACGTCCGCGCTGCCGAGCAAGCCAATGAGAGCCTGGCGGCTGAATTGCGCCGGCGCGATGTAGCCGCCACCGGATTCGTCGGCGAAGCAGTCGTCGTGCGCGGCAGCCGCAAGAAAGCCATCCGCGCCGTCATGAACGGTAGAGTCCGCATGGTGCGCGATGACCACAGCGGCGCCATCACAGGCGTCGAAGCGGCCCCGCTGCGAGAGGCGCTGGCGCAAGGCCGGGCGCCGGTGCTGCCGCCGATGGCAGCTAGCGCGGACGGCTTGCTTAATGTCGACGGCGATCGCGCCGGCGCGGCAGTGGCGCGCGCGCTTGGGGCCAATACGCTGGTGATCTTGAGCAACGTTCGCGGGCTCTACCGCGACTTTCCCGCCGAAGACAGCTTCGTTGAGCAAGTTGCCTTAGCGCAGATTGACAGCG
>LXNI01001554.1_pt1 | contig 19229 bp, 8 predicted proteins | sample 809091 | NCBI WGS metagenome assembly LXNI01 (sample SAMN04870527, study PRJNA318959) | sponge metagenome | biome: 01000161; feature: marine sponge reef; material: water | host: Sarcotragus foetidus | place: Greece: Milos, Mediterranean Sea | collected 2013-05-29 | depth 5-7 m | reverse complement strand
TCCGCGTGCCGCGACGCCCAGTGCAAGGGTGTGCGGTTTCGGTCGTCCCGCGCCCCGATGTCCGCGCCGGCTTCGAGGCAGAAGGTGATGTCCTCGGCAGTGGCGGACTCGAAGAAGCCGCGGAGGTTGCCCGCTTTCCAGTGATCGCAGTCGGGCGGGTTGGACTCGGGGGAAGCGCGGTCCTGGGCAGCCACGGGGAGCGCGCACAGAAGAAGGAGCGCCGTGGTCGCTGCCAACGGTGTGATTCTCGCCATCATTGCCTCCGAATCACGAATGGATCACTCGCTTGGGGTGAGCTCGTCCCGGGCGGCCATCCCGAATCCCTCCCATATATAAACCGCAGTTGGCGAAATGACAACTGGAGTTGACACTACCGACTTTCCCGCCCCGGCGGCCGGACCTCGACGGACGCTTGGGACGGCGAGGAATCGGCGGAATCATGAAATGAAATCAACGCCCGGACCGCTTCACCACCTCCAGCTCTTGCAGCGCCTTGTTCTCCCTCGCGTAGTCCATGGGGGTCTTGCCGTAGTCGTCGAGGGCAGCGGGATCGGCCCCTGCGTCCAGGAGGACCATGAAAACGGCGGGACTGAGCATGGCCGCCAGGTGCAGTGGGGTGCGGTCGCGGGCGGTCGTCCAACAGCATCTGTCCCAGACCTCCGCCCGCGCGTTGAGGTCCGCCCCGGCTTCGATCAGCAGCGCCACGACGGCCGGGCTCGATCTGCTCCCGGCGGCCTGGTGCAGCGGGGTTCCGGTGCCTATGCCGTTCAGCGCGTTGACATTCGCACCGGCTTCGAGGAGCGCGGCCGCCACGGAGGGGTTCTCGTTCGTGGCTGCAAGGTGCAGCGGCGTGTAGTCCCAACCCCAGTCGATGGAGAAGCCACTGGCCCACGCGTTGACTTCGGCGCCCGCATCGAGGAGCACCGTGATCATGCCGGGGTTTTCGTTCAGTTCCGCGGCCCGGTGCAACGGCGAATACCCTTCCCGGTCCTGGGCGTTCGCGTCGGCCCCGGCCTCGATCAAGAGAGAAACGACCGCGGGATCCCGAGCCCACGCCGACGCGAAGTGGAGGGGCGTGGAGCCGGGCCGCATCCGGCCACCCCCCCACCCTTCCGACCTGGCCCGGACATCCGCTCCGCCCTCGATGCATCCGCCAACCACTTCGGCCGGTGCGAGGTGGAAAAAGGTGGCGCTGTTCAGTCTCGCGCAGTCCGTCGGGTTCGCCACATTTCCGGAGTCATCCCGTGCGGCGACATCGGAGCCGAGTTCAATCAGCCTGGACAGGATGGCGGGCTTGTCACTCTGCAACGCCCAATGCAAAGCGGTCCGGCCCCCGCTGTCCGTCGCATGCACGTCAGCCCCGGCCTCGGTCAGCAGGGTGATCATGGATGGGGCCGCACGTGCGAACCACGACGCACCCGCAGCCAGATGCAGGGGGGTCCGGCCCCCGCTGCCGCGGGCGTTCACATCCGCGCCCGCGGCCAGCAGCGCCGCGGGCAGATCAGTCGCATCGCGCCGTATCACCGCATCATGAAGAGGGGTATCACCCGTGCGGTTCCTCGCGTTCACGTCCGCACCCGCCTCCACGAAGGCGGCAACGATCCTGGCGGCGGGGTAGTCGTCGGTTCCCCCATCCTCCGCCAGACCATGCAGTGGCGTGTCGCCGTACTCGCCGCGGGCGTGCACATCAGCCCCGGCCTTCAGACAACCGAGCACACTTTCCCACGGGGCGAACTGGAAGAATTGGCGTTTCGTCCAGTTGCAAACCGTGGGGCGCGGGGCTCTGCCCAGGTCGTCCACGGCAACGGGATCGGCCCCCAGCGCCAAGAGCCCGTCCACGACCGGCTGGTGATGGCTTCTCACCGCGACGTGCAGCGGTGTCTCGCCCCGCTCGTTGCGGGTATTGACGTCCGCGCCGGCGGCGACCAGCGCGATAACCATGAGGGTGTCCGGTTCGGGAGAAGTCCTCCCTGGGAGGCGCGTCGGAGGCCAAATCGCGGCGATGTGCAGGGGCGTGTCTCCTTCCGGCCCCCGGACATGCACATCCGCGCCTGCCTCCAGTAGGGCGGCCACGTTGGCGGGCAGCTTCGCCTCGACCGCGTGGTGGAGAGGTGTAGTGCCGCGGTTGTCCTGTGCATCAACCTCTGCCCCGCCCGCGAAGAGAGCGCCAATCACCCTGGGCCCACCGTGGAGAGCCGCCTCGTGAAGAGACGACCTGCCAATCCCTGTGCGGTCGCTCACGTCGGCACCCGCGCCCAGCAGGACGGCGATCAATTCGGGGTTGTCGCCGTGGCGCGCGGCCCGGTGCAGGAGACCCGGCTCCGTGGCGTCGGCACCAAGATCCAGGAGACGGCGAACGACATCGGTGACCCGATCCCCCCCTTCGCCTGGAGGCCAGGAACGGAGTGCATTGTATAGGACGCTCGCACCTCGCTGGTCCTGGTCATTGATGTCCGCTCCAGCCTCAACCAGGATCTCGAGTACCTCCGGATTCCCGAAACCCGCGTAGGAGGCCATGAGCAACGGAGTATCTCCCGCCGAGTCACGTGCATGGATGTCAGCCCCGGCCTCAAGCAGCAAGCCTACCGTCTCGGGAAGTTCCGACAAAGCCGCGCGGTGAAGCGGCGTGGTGCCCGGGTTCAGGAATCGCAGTCCACCGCCGCTCCCACCGTCAAAACCGATGCGCGCGTTCACATCCGCGCCTGCTTCCAACAGAACCGCTACGATGCCGACATCCTCGGCCAGACCCCGACCGCGGCCCTCCTCGACCGACCGACCCGCCGCGGCGTAGTGCAGGGGAGTAACCCCCGCATCATTGCGTGCATTGACGTCCGCGCTGGCTTCCAGCAACAGGGCCACGACAGAGGGATCTTCGCTCGCGGGGGACCCCGCGGCACCGCCGCCCCTTTCCCGGACAGCAAAAAGAAGAGGAGTGTTTCCGTTCTGGTCTCGCGCATTCACCTCTCCTCCGGCGGCCAGGCACGCGGCGATGGCATCGGCGGTGGCGATGTGGGCAAACACCTCGGTGTTCCAGTGGGTGCAATCCATGGGATCGGCGATCTGGCCCTGCTCGTTGACCGCGGAGCGATCGGCCCCAAGCTCCAGCAACAGATGGGCTACAGCCGGATTCCGGTTGGTCCAGGAAGCATGCAGGGGCGTGTTCCCCTCGCCGTCGCGCGCGTTCACATCCGCCCCGGCCTCCATCAACTCCGCGACGACGGCAGGATCCCGATATGCAGCGGCAGCCACATGCAGCGGCGTGGCGCCACGCCGGTTCCGCGCCCCGACATTCGCTCCGGCCGCCAGGAGCACCGTGATGACCGTGCGGTCCCACGAATACCGGGATGCGAAGTGAAGGGGAGTGTTTCCGCGATCCTCGGGGCGCCAGTCATTGTCTTCGATCGCGTTCAGGTCCGCCCCGGCCTCCAGGCAGGCCGCCACGGTCTCGGCGGTGGCGTCGATGAAGAAGTTGCTTGTGTTCCAGTCGTCACAGCTTTCCTGCGCGGAGGCGGGCACGGTGACGAAGGCGAGGGTCCAGGTTGCTGTGAATCGTGCGATCATCTTCCTTACCTCCCTCCGATTCCTGATGGACCTGCCGGTGCCCACGTTCGTCGCGTCACTGTGTCTATATGTAAACTCCAATTGACAAAATGACAACTGGAATTGACATCCGTGACTCCTCACGCGTGATGCCCCCCCTCACCGCCCCGACCGCTTCACCACCTCCAGCTCCTGCAGCGCCTTGTTCTCCTTCGCGTAGTCCATGGGAGTCTTGCCGTCCCAATCGCGGGCCTCCGGATCGGACCCCGCTTCCAGCAGGGCCATGAACACGGCAGGGTAACCGCGCTTGGCCGCTGCGTGGAGGGGCGTCATGTCGCGGCTTCCCCACACGGGATAGCGTATGTAGCGTGCCCGCGCGCCGATGTCCGCCCCTGCCTCCAGCAGCAGACCGACGACTTCCGGAGTCACGGCGTCGTGCAGGGGGGTCGGGCCGTCTTCCCTGTCTCGCGCGTGGACGTTGGCACCCGCTGCGAGCAGCGCGGCAACTACGGACGGGCGCCCGCCCATCGCGGCCGCGTGCAGGGGCGTCAGACCGTCGTCGCCGTGGTAGCCCCTCCCGGTCCACGCCTCCAGTTCGGCGCCGGCTTCGATCAGCGCCACGATCATGGCGGGATTGTCAGTCATCCGGGCGGCCACGTGCAGCGGTGTCCCGCGAGAAGAACTCGCGGCATTCACCTCCGCGCCGGCCTGCGCCAGGAGCGAGACGATCGCTGGATCGCGGGCCCATCCGGACGCGAAGTGGAGGGGCGTCGAGCCATCAGGCTGAGTCGCGCCCCCCAACCTGTAGTTAATCCTGGCGTCCAGGTCGGCCCCTCCCTCGATGCAACCGGCAACCGTCTCCGTTGGAGCGAGGTGGAAGAAGGTGGCGGTGTTGAACCTGGCGCAGTCCACGGGGTTCGCCACGTGGCCCGAGTCATCCCGCGCGTCGATATCGGACCCGAGTTCAATCAGCCTGGCCGCGGCGGCCGGGTTGTCGCTCCGCAAGGCGTGGTGCAGCGCGGTTCGGCCCGCATCGTCCGTGGCATGCAGGTCGGCCCCTGCCTCGACCAGCAAGGAGACCAGCGAGTCATTGTCGGGCCAACCCGCACCTGCAGCCCGATGCAGGGGGGTTGCGCCACCGGTGTCGCGGGCGTTCACCTCGGCGCCCGCGTCCAGAAGAGCCCGCGCGCCGCGAGGGCCGCCCGATCGCCCCCCCCTTTCCGCCACATGGTGCAGCGGGGTCCTGCCCCTGCGATCCGGCGCGTTCACGTCCGCGCCGGCCTCGACAAATGCTCTAATGACCCGGGCCAAGGGGTAGTCGTACCACGCTGCAAGGGACACAAGACGGTACAGTGGCGTCTCGCCGTACTCGTTGCGGGCGTGCACGTCGGCCCCGGCGCGCAGACACCCGATGACGCTTTCCCACGGGACGAGCGTGAAGAACCGACTGTTCGTCCAGTCGCAGACCGTGTGCCGCGGGTCCCTGCCCAGATTGTCCACCGCAACCGGGTCGGCCCCCAGCGCCAGCAGCTTGTCGGCGACCGGCTGGTGACGGTTTCTCGTGGCCACGTGCAGTGGTGTCTCGCCGCGGTCGTTGCGGGCGTTCACGTCCGCGCCGACGGCGACCAGCGCGATGATCAGGAGCGTGTCGGCGGGGTCGGGTGGATCGTCTCTTCGACTATACGACCTGGGCGGCCACTTCGCCGCCAGGTGTAGAGGTGTGTCACCGTCCTGCGTTCGGAGATGAACATCCGCTCCCGCCTCCAGCAGGGCTGCCACGTTGGCGTGCACCTTCCTCTCGACTGCCCGGTGAAGCGGTGTCGTGCCACGGCTGTCCCGCGCGTCCACCTCACCGCCATTCGCGACCAGAGCAGCAATCGCACCGGGGCCACCGCTGTAAGCCGCCCCGTGAAGAGGCGACTGGCCGGCAGTGGGGGTCACATCGGCACCCGCCTCCAGCAGGACCGCGATCAATTCGGGGTTGTCGCCCTGTCGCGTGGCTGCGTACAGCACGGGGAACAAGAGGCCCGGCGCATTGACGTCCGCACCGAGATCCAGGAGCCTTCGGACCACATCGATGTCCTGGTCGTCGGCATATCTGAGAACACTCAACAGTACGCTTATCCCGTGCTCGTTTTGGTCGTTGACGTCCGCGCCGGCCTCAACCAGGGTTTCGAGAATCTCCGGGTTTTCGAAGCCCAGATCGGCGGCCCGGAGCAACGGTGAATTGCCGCTGTTGGTACGGGCGTGGATGTCCGCCCCTGCCTCCAGCAGCATGGCCACGGTCTCGAGGCCTTCCACCGCGGCCGCATGGTGCAGAGGGGTGCTTCCCCCGTTGTCGCGCGCGTTTGCATCCGCCCCCGCGGCCAGAAGTGCCGCCACGATGGGGGGATTCTCGACGAGGTCAACACTATTCGTTGCTATTTCCACACGCTTGCCCCAGGCGGCGTGGTGCAGAGGAGTGCTCCGCACCTCATTGCGGGCGTTCACATCCGCGCCGGCTTCCAGCAACAGGGTCACGACCGCGGGGTCCTTGCTGGCAGGAGACTCATCGGCGCCACCCCCCAACATTTCGGTAGCGAACAAAAGCGGCGTGTTCCCGTTCCTGTCGCGCGCGTTCACATCTGCCCCTGCCGCCAGACAGGCAGCGGTGGCCTGGGCGGTTGCGACGCGAGCGAACCCCCCCGTGTTCCAGTAGCCACAGTCGAAGGGATCGGCGACTTCGCCCCGGTCGTTGACCATGGTGGGGTCCGCGCCGAGTTCAAGCAACAGGTAGGCCACCGTGGCGTGTTCATTGTGCCGGGAAGCATGCAAGGGGGTGTTCCCGGCGCTGTCCCGCGCGTTCAGATCCGCTCCGGCCCTTACCAGTTCCGCAACGACCTGGCTCCGATTCGTCCCGGCGGCACCATGCAGGGGAGTCCGGCCCCACCGGTTCCGCGCTTCAACATCCGCTCCGGCCTCGAGCAGCACAACGAAGACCGCGGGGTCCCAGGCGTAGCGGGATGCGAAATGCAGCGGAGTGTTGCTGCCGTCCGAACCCCGGTGAACGGCGTGTCTCGCGTTGAGATCCGCCCCGGCTTCCAGGCACGCCGCTACGGTCTCGGCGGTGGCTCGGTAGAAGAAGTCGCTCGTATTCCAGTCGTCGCAGTCTTCCTGCGCGGACGCGGGACGGGCGAAGAGGGCGAGTGCCAGGGCTGCCGCCAACCTTGCGATGATCTTCATTTCTTCCAACCGATTCCTGATGGACCTGTCCGTGACAACGGTCGTTACTTCACGTGTCCATATGTAAACTCTAGTTGTCCAAATGACAACTGGGGTTGACGTTCGCGACCCCCTCACCCGTGACGCCTTCCCTCACCGCCCGGACCGTTTCACCACCTCCAGCTCCTGCAGCGCCTTCTGCTCCCTGGCGTGGTCCAGCGGGGTCTTGCCCTCGATGTCGCGCGCCGACGGATCGGCCCCCGCTTCCAGCAGGGCCATGAACACGGCAGCGTTCCCGCGCTTTGCCGCCACATGGAGGGGCGTCATATCGCGCCCGTTCGGTTGGCGCCAGCCCAGGTAGGTCGCCCGCGCTTCGATGTCCGCCCCCGCCTCCAGCAGCAGAGCGACGACCTCCGCGGTCGCGGCGTCGTGCAGCGGCGTCGGGCCATCTTCCTGTCGTGCATGGACATCCGCTCCCACTTCGAGCAGCACCGCCGTTACGGCCGGGTTCCGGTTGCTGTCCACGGCCAGGTGGAGCGGTGTCCAACCGTAGGGGCTGTGGATGCCCGGTCTCCAAACATCCAGTTCGGCGCCGGCCTCGACCAACGCCACGATCATGGCGGGATTTTCGGTACTCCCGGCGGCCGCGTGCAACGGCGACCCGCCGGAGTTGTCCAGGGCATTCACCTCCGCCCCGGACTGCACCAGTAGAGACACGATCGCGGGATCCCGGGCCCATACCGACGCGAAGTGGAGGGGCGTGTAGTCACTGATCTGATTCGCGCCCCCCAACGTGAAGTCAAGTTTTGCGTTCACGTCGGCCCCGGCCTGGATGCAGCCGGCAACCGTCTCCAGGAGAGCCAGGTGGAAGAAGGTAGCGGTGTTGAACCTGGCACAGTCCAGAGGGTCGGCCACATAGCCCGAGTCATCCCGCGCGGCGACATCGGCCCCGTGTTCAATCAGCCTGGCCGCGATGGCCGGGTTGTCGATCCGCAGAGCGTGATGCAGCGCGGTTCGGCCCCCATCGTCGGTGGCATGGATGTCGGCCCCGGTCTCGACCAGCAGCGAGACCAGGGTGTCATTGCGGGGAAACTCCGCACCCGCGACCCGATGCAGCGGGGTTTCGCCACGGCTGTCGCGGGCGTTCACGTCGGCACCCGCGTCCAGCAACGCCCGCGCGGGAAGGGTGGTCCGATTGAAGAACTTCTCCATCGCATTGTGCAGTGGAGTCGTGCCCCCGCGGTCCGGTGCGTTTACGTCCGCACCGGCCTCGACAAACGCGGCAATGACCCGGGCGATGGGATAGTCCTCCTGCGGTGCGTCGGACACCAGCCGGTGCAGTGGCGTTTCGCCGTGCTCGCCGCGGGCGTGAACATCCGCGCCCGCCTGGAGGCAACCGAGGACGCTTTGCCACGAGGCGAACTGGAAGAACTGCCGTCTCGTCCAGTTGCAAACCGCAGGTCGCGGGCCTCTATCGAGGTCGTCCACCGCAACCGGGTCGGCCCCAAGCACCAGCAGCTGGTCCACCACCGGCAGGTGACGATTTCTCGTGGCGACGTGCAGCGGTGTCTCGCCAAGGTCGTTGCGGGCGTTGACGTCGGCGCCGGCGGCGACCAGCGCGATGACCATGAGCGTGTCAGCGGGGTCGGGTGGATCGTCTCTTCGGCCAGACAACCTGCGAGGCCACACCGCCACCGAGTGCAGAGTCGTGTTCCCGTCGTGGACCAGGGCATGCACATCCGCGCCCGCCTCGATCAACGCGGCTACGTTGGCGGGCCTCTTCCACTCGATCGCCCGGTGCAGCGGTGTGTGGCCGCCCTGGTCATGCGCATCCACCTCGGCCCCAGCCGCGACAAGAGCAGCGATGACCCCGGGCCCACCGCCGTAACCCGCCCCGTGAAGAGGCGATTGGCCAGAGCGGGAACGGCCGTTCACGTCGGCACCCGCAGCCAGCAGAACCGTGACGAGTTCGGGGTTGTCGCCCTGACGCGCGGCATGGTGCAAGGGGGGGGCCAGAAGGCCCGGCTCATTGGCGTCCGCCCCGCGATACAGGAGCTTTCGAACGACATCGGTGAGCCGGTCGTCCGGGTATCTGAGAGCACGCTCCAGGACGGTTTCCCCATGCTCGTTTCGCTCATTCACGTCCGCGCCGGCCTCGACCAGCGTCTCGATAATCTCCGGGTTTCGGAAACCTCGCTCGGCCGCCATGAGCAGCGGAGTATCGCCCTTCGGGTCACGGGCGTGGATGTCCGCCCCTGCCTCGAGCAGCATTGCCACGGTCTCGAGGCCTTCCGCCGAGGCCGCGCGGTGCAACGGGCTATGGCCATTCAGGTCCTGGGCGTGGATGTCCGCGCCCGCGGCCAGCAGGGCGGCCACGATGGCGGGGGCTTCGACGTTCTCATACCGACCTCTCGCGGTTTCCAGGTACTTGCCCGCGGCCGCATGGTGCAGCGCAGTGTTTCGCACGTTGCCGCGAGCATTCACATCCGCCCCGGCTTCCAGCAACACGGTCACGACGGCGGTCATTTCGCTCCCGGGGCCCCCACCGGTGCGGAGCCCCCCATGGAGGGTGGCGAGCAGGAGTGGCGTGTGTTGGTCCTCGTCGCGCGCGCTCACATCCGCTCCGGTCTCCAGGCAGGCAGCAGTGGCTTCCGCCGTGGCGACGCGGGCAAACACATTCGTGTTCCAGTGGCTGCAGTCCATTGGATTGGCGACCCAGCCCGAGTCGTTGACAAGGGTGGGGTCGGCTCCGATTTCCAGCAGGAGAAGGGGCACAGCCGGATTCGTGTTGCGTCGGGAAGCATGCAGAGGCGTGTTCCCGTCGCTGTCGCGGGCGTTCAGATCCGCACCGGCCTGCACCAGTTCCGCGACGACGGCCGGGTTGCGGTTCCTCCCGGCAGCCCAGTGCAGGGGCGTCTCGCCCTGCAGGTTCCGTACATCAACCTCCGCGCCGGCCGCCAGAAGCACCGTGACCATTCCGTCCCAGGAGTAGATGGTTGCGAAATGCAGGGGGGTGTAGCGACCGAACACACCGGAAAAGGAGAAGCCGTCAAAGGTACTGTCGGTTCTCGCGTTTGCGTCCGCGCCGGCCTCCAGGCACGCCGCCACGCTCTCGGTGGTGGCGTTGCTGAAGAAGCGGTGCGTATTCCAGTCGTCGCAGTCTTCCTGCGCGGACGCGGGGTGGGCGAAGAGGAGAAGTGCCAGGATTCCTGCCAACCGAGCGATCATCTTCATTGCGTCCAACCGATTCCTGAGTGACCTTCCGCGGCGCGCGCCGGTTCCTGGTGAGCCATGTCGGCAGCGGCCCATGAAGAAACTACCCATCGTCTCATGGCGGCGCACACACGCGCCTCCGCTAGACCGGATCGTCCCGCCCTCTCACATGTAAATCACAATTGACAAAATGACAACTGGAATTGACATTCGTGACTCCTCACGCGCGGCGCCCCCCCTCAACGCCCCGACCGCTTCACCACCTCCAGCTCCTGCAGCGCCTTCTGCTCCCTGGCATGGTCCAGCGGGGTCTTGCCCTCCACGTCGAGGGCCGACGGATCGGCCCCCGCTGCCAGAAGGGCCATGAATACCGCAACGTTCCCACGCTTGGCCGCCACATGGAGGGGCGTCATGTCGCGGCCATTCGGCTGGCGCCAGCCCCGGTAGGTCGCGCGCGCTTCGATGTCCGCCCCCGCCTCCAGCAGCAGAGCGACGACTTCCGCGGTCGCGGCGTCGTGCAGGGGGGTCGGGCCATCTTCCTGTCGCGCATGGACATCCGCTCCCGCTACGAGCAGTGCCGCCGCTATCGCCGGGTTCCGGTTCTCGTACGCGGCCAAGTGGAGCGGCGACCATCCGTAGGGGCTGTGGACGCCCGGTGTCCACGCATCCAGTTCGGCACCGGCTTCGGCCAGCGCCACGATCATGGCGGGATTGTCGGTGCTCCGGGCGGCTGAGTGCAACGGCGATCCGCTGGAGCCAGCCTGGGCATTCACCTCGGCCCCGGCCTGCACCAGGAGAGCGACGACTCCCGGATCGGAAGCCCACTCAACCGCGAAGCGCAGTGGCGTGGCACCTGCCCTGGACCGCGCGCTTACATCCGTCCCGGCCTCGATGCAGCCGGCAACCGTCTCGGTTGGAGCGAAGTGGAAGAAGGTGGCGGTGTTGAACCTCGCGCAGTCCACCGGGTGCGCCACATGGCCCGAGTCATCCCGGGCGGCGGTATCGGCCCCGAGTTCAATCAGCCTGGCGGCGATGGCCGGGTTGTCGCTCCGCACAGCATGGTGCAAAGCAGTTCGGCCCCCATCGTCGGTGGCATGGATGTCGGCCCCGGCCTCGACGAGCATGGAGACCAAAGAGTCGTTGCGAGGCCTCCCCGCACCCGCGGCCCGATGCAAAGGGGTTCCGCCACGGCTGTCGCGGGCGTTCACGTCGGCGCCCGCGTCCAGAAGCGCCCGCGCGGTGAGAGCGGTCCGACTGTAAATCCTTCCCGCCGCATAGTGCAGCGGAGTACTGCCCTCCCGGTCCACGGCGTTCACGTCCGCGCCGGCCTCGACAAAGACGGCGATGGCCCGGGCGATGGGGTAGATGTCCTGTTCCGCATGGCGGGGGACCGGAAGCTGGGTAGGACCCTGAGCCTCGGACACCAGCCTGTGCAGTGGCGTTTCGCCCTGCTCGCCGCGGGCGTGCACGTCGGCACCCGCCTGTAGACAACCGAGGACGCTTTCCCACGAGGCGAACTGGAAGAACTGGCTCTTCGTCCAGTTGCAAACCGTGGGCCGCGGGGTTCTACCCAGATCGTCCACCGCAACCGGATCGGCCCCGAGCGCGAGGAGCTTGTCCGCAACCGGCTGGTGACGGTTTCTGGTGGCAACGTGCAGCGGTGTCTCGCCACGGTCGTTGCGGGCGTTGATGTCGGCGCCGGCGGCGACGAGGGCGACGACCATGAGCGTGTCGGCAGAGTCGGGTGGATCGTCTCTTCGGCTAAACAACCCTCGAGGCCACTTCGCCGCCAGGTGCAGGGGCGTGTCCCCGTCCTGCATTCGGAGATGCACATCCGCGCCCGCCTCCAGCAGGGCGGTCACGCCGGTGGGCGCCTTAGCCTCGACCGCCTCGTGGAGTGGCGTCATGCCGCGGTTGTCCTGTGCGTCCAACTCGGCCCCGCCCTCGACAAGAGCAGCAATCGCCCCGGGCCCACCTCCGCGAGCGGCCCCGTGAAGAGGCGATTGGCCAGAGCCGAAGACATCGTTCACGTCGGCACCGGCTGCCAGCAGAACCGTGATGAGTTCGGGGTTGTCGCGAACGGCGGCACGCCACAAAAGACCCGGCTCAGTGGCATCCGCCCCGAGATCCAGAAGGCGGCGGACAATATCGGTGACCCGGTCGACCGAAGATCCGAGCGCACTCCCCAGGACGGTTTCCCCTTGCTCGTTTTGGTCGTTGACGTCCGCGCCGGCCTCAACCAGGGTCTCGACAATCTCTGGCTTCCGGAAACCCCATTTGGCCGCCAGGAGCAATGGAGAATCGCCATTTGAGTCACGGGCGTGGATGTCCGCGCCTGCCTCAAGCAGCATTGCCACGGTCTCAAGGCCCTCCACCGACGCCGCCACGTGCAGGGGGGTCGTGCTCGTGCGCGAGGACGCGTTTACATCCGCCCCCGCAGCCAGCAGATCGGCCACGGCGGCAGGGGTTTCGACGTGATAATACAAATCTCTCGCCTCTTCCACGTACTTGCCCCCGGCGGCGTGGTGCAGAGCCGTGTTTCGGGAGCTATCGCGAGCGTTCACATCCGCGCCGGCTTCGAGCAGCACGGTCACGATGGCCGGGTCGTCGCGCGTGGGGAAAGCTTCGGTGCCGCTCGGCACCTGCGAGGTAGCGAGCAGGAGTGGCGTCCGGCCAGCTTCGTCGCGCACGCTCACATCCGCCCCGGCCTCCAGGCAGCCGACGGTGGCGTCGGCGGTCGCGACGCGGGCGAACACCTCCGTGTTCCAGTGGCCACAGTCCATGGGATTGGCGACCTGACCCGAGTCGTTGACCAGGGTGGGGTCGGCTCCGAGCTCCAGCAGCAGGCGGGCGACATTCCGGTTGCGCCAGGAAGCATGCAGGGGCGTGTTCCCGTCGCTGTCCCGCGCGTTCAGATCCGCTCCGGCCTCCGCCAGTTCACCGACGACGTCCGGGTTCGGGTTTGACCTGGCGGCATTGTGCAGGGGCGTCCGGCTCCGGAGGTCCCGTGCATTGACCTCCGCTCCGGCCGCCAGGAGCACCCTGATGACCATGCCGTCCCAGGAGTACATGGATGCAAGATGCAGGGGGGTGTAGCGACCATCCACACCGGTAAAGAAGAGGGGGTCAAAGGGGACGCTATCGGTTCTCGCGTTGGCGTCCGCGCCGGCCTCCAGGCACGCTGCCACGCTCTCGGCAGTGGCGTTGCGGAAGAAGCGGCTTGTATTCCAATCGTCGCAGTCTTCCTGCGCGGACATGGGTACGGCAAGGAGCGCGAGTGCCACAACTCCTGCCAACCGAGCGATCATCTTCATTGCGTCCAACCGATTCCCGAATAAACCCGTGCGCGGCGTGCGCTATCCCGCCACAATCAAACTAAGCATCCCCCCGCCGAAGCGGCCATACCGCCACCTGCACCACCCCCATCTCCCCCACCCTCCTCCCCAGCACGTAGTCGGCCCCGATCTCGTCGATGACCATCCCCTGGGGCATCTCGACGTAGCCCAGCACACGCCCCTCCGGATCGAAGACCGTCCACAGACGGCGCGAGATCTCATCCCCCGGCACGTCGTATTCCCTCACCCAGAGATGATCCAGCGCATCCGACATGACCGTCGTGAAGGCGGGGAGGGTCTCGGGATGGGGCATCTCGTCGAGGCGGTCACCCCTTTCTCCCCACTCCTCGCGCTCGACCGCGATGAGCGACTCGGTGACGGGGACCGGCGCGTGGTCGACCCGGACGATGTGGCGCAGCGCACCATCGGCCGTGTACGCGCGCAGTTCATACCTGTCATTGCGGCTGACCACGGCCAAGTCGCGCCAGGCCGTAGCGTAGACCTTGCGCGAGAAGGCGATGTCCATCCACACCGGCATCCCCCGGTTCTGGAACTCGAAGAACTCGCGGCCGACAAGAGGGTCCAGGGACGCGATCCTCACGCCGTCTGCGTCGCGGACCTCGAAGACCTGCTCCTGCACGAGCATTCCGGCCCCGCTTTCCTGGCGCAGCCAATGGTCGGCAAGAAACGCACCGCCGCGCAGGAGGGTGATGCTCCGGTCGGGCTGCCCCATTCCCAGCGCGACCACGCGGCCCAGGTTGCCCTCCGAGTCGAAGATGGACACGCCGCGATGAGGGTAGTGGTCCCACGCGGCGACCGAATCGCCACGCCACCGCGCGACCGCGTGCAGCTCGTCGAACTCGCCCGGACCTTCGCCGAACCCGCCCCAGCTCCGCACGTATGCGCCCTCCGCATCGAATACCCGAACCTCGTTGGAGCCGCCGTCGGGAACCACGATGCTGCCGTCGGAGAGGGTGGCGGCCGTTCCGACGCGGTGGAGTAGGTAGGCGTCCTCGCCTTCGGCCTTGCCGATCGTGACGGTGGGTTCGGGGCCGATCTGCCAGCCGAGACGGGAGCCGTCGGGGGGACGGGGATTTTCGGCGATGCGGATGTCGGCGCTGTCGCGCAGGAGGGGGGTGGTGAGGGGGGGATCGGTGTCGGGGGTGCAGGCCAGACTCAGCAGGAGGAGAAGGCCGAAGGAGGGGGCGACGATGGACTCGCGGGTCCCGGCGACGCCGGTCGGGGCCGGGTCCGTCGCCTTCGGGCGCTCGCGACCGCCGCGCCTGCCGGGTTCCAGGAGCACCGATGGCCCATCCGAACTCGAATACATGTCAATCGTGGTTTCCATTTTGTCAACTGCAGTTGACATTTCAGTTCCGTTCCGCGTAACTGGACGAGGAATCAGCCTGTTCCCCGCCGAAGTGGCCACACCTGCACCTGTTGCACCCCCAGGTCCAGGATCGCCAGGCCAAGGACGTATTTCTCTCCAATCTCGAAGATACCCAGTCCCCGTGGAGTTTCAATGTGGCCCAATACACGGCCTTCAGCGTCGAACACCGTCCACAGGGGGTGCGGTGCGTCCCGGCCCGGGATCCGGTATTCCCGGACCCACAGGTGGTCGAGGGCGTCGGCGATGACCCGGTCGAACGCCGGGAGGGTCTCCGGCAGCGGGACCTCGTCGTCACCAGGGTCGTGGCCCGGTTCCTCCTGCTCCAGAGCCAGCAGCGATCGAGTCGCGGGAATCAGCGTGTGGTCCATCCTCACCATGCGGCGCAGCGCGCCATCGGTACCGTACGCGCGTATCTCGTAGATGTCGTTCCGGGTAACCACGGCCAGGTCGTGCCACGCAGCGGTGATGACCGACCGGTTGAAGGGAACCTCCATCCACACGGTCGTGCCCGCCCGCTGTCTCTCGAACATCTCGTAGGCCGGGTAGGGCCCCAGAGAGGCGGTGACGGTCCCGTCGGCGTCACGGAATTCGTAGAGCCGGTGCCGGATCTGGAGTCCGCGTCCCCGGTCGGAACGGACCTGATGGTCGGTGAGGATCGCCGCCGTGCGAAGCACTGTGATGTCCGTCCGGGAGGTGGTCGTAGGGAAGCGGAGGATCCGACCCAGGTTCCCCTCGGAATCGAAGACCGAGACACCACGGTTGCTGTGAAACTCCCACGCCGCGACCGAGTCGCCCGGCCACCTCGCAACAGCCCACAGCGACTGGAATTCACCCGGGCCTTCGCCCCGCCCGCCCCAGGTCGCAAGGTGGACGCCCATCGAGTCGAACACGCGCAGTTCCTCCGAGCCGGCGTCCGCCACCGCGATGCGCCCGTCCCCCAGCGCGGTCATGTCCCAGACGCGGTGGAATAGGTAGGGGTCCCCGCCGTCGGCCGACCCGATGCGCACCGTAGGTTCCGGCCCCACCTCCCAGCCAAGTCTGGAACCTTCGGGCGGGCGCGGGTTTTCGGCGATGCGGACCCCAGCGCTGTCGCGGAGTGCGAGGGCGAAGGTGAGCGAACCGGGCCTCGGGCCGTCTCCGCAGGCGGCGATACCCGCGAGAAGGGCTGCGGCGGCGACGGCAGGGGACCGGTGGTTCATTGAAATGGCGGGTCTCTCTCGTGTTTGCTTGATTGCACAGCAGACCTGACTGAGGGGTGTTGAGTAGGTCCTCTCTCAAGTCAGACCGTGGCACCGAGGTGCGGGGTTGCCGGTCGTGCACCCGGATTGCCGAGACTATCGGCTACTAACCGATGCACCCCGGGGAACGCCCGTCCACCCTGGCACGTTCGCTCTCGAACACCCGGTTCATTCACGTCCGACCGTCAGGAGGGGTCCGCAGCGGCGCCGCCGTAGATCACCGGTCGCTACGGTCGCCTTCCAGTTCACTGAGCAACACGGAAAGCGCGGCCTCCGGCGGCCCGCCACGGGGGGGCTCGGATCCCGGAGAGAGTGCAGGCGTCAACCAACCCTTCCGCACCGCATCGGCAAGCATGGCGTCCGCCAGGATGGGACTCCTCGTCTCTCGCGGAGGGCCGATCTCGGCTACGACACGCCCCCCCTCAGTGACGAGAACGGTCTCGCCACCAGCCGCCAGCCTCACGTACTCGCTGAGCCTGCTGTTCAATGCCTTGATTCCGACGGATCGCATGGAGGCAATGTAGCCACTTGTAGCTCCCTTCGCGCTTGGGACGGTTGGCCCGTTCCGGCTTCTCTACCCTGGCTCGTTCCCACGTCAGGTGACCCAACCAGCCTCCGGGTCGCCGACGCAGTCCGGGTCAGTCGTCGGCAGGCGCCAAATCCGGGTCGACCGTCCCTCCAATCACCGCCCACGGGTCCAGTGTCTCATCATGCTCAACCAGCCGCGGATGCTCACTCCCCTTAATCACCCCGACCACCCCTTCCGCGTTTTTCCAGAAGCAGATCAGGTCCTCCGGCCCGGCGCGTTCGACCAGCGCCGCGGAACAGGTCGCCGCCAGCAACTGGGAACCATCGACCGAAGCAAGCGATTCACCGAGAACGCTCAGCGCCGCCGGGTGCACGCCGCTCTCCGGCTCGTCGAGCAAGTGGACGCTCCCCTTCCCCGGGAGATGTGCAAGCAAGCCGAGGACCAACAGCCGCAACACCCCCTCGGACTCAAGCCGAGAGGGGACTGTGAGGCCACCTGCGTACCGAAGCACCAGGTACGCGTGCCGGTCCTCGTCCCGCTCCGCCACTTCCACGTCCTTCAGGCCCGGTACGGCGGCCCCGGCCCACGCCAGCCACGCGTCGAAGCCAGCGGCGTCCTCGTCCCGCAGACGCTTGACGACCCACGCCAGATTGCCACCGTCCGCAGTCAGTCCCGCATGGGCCAGGCGCGGAGGGCTTGCGGCGCCCAGGGCGCTACCCTCCAGCCGCAGCAAACGGACCCCACCCTCCAGCACGCTCTTCAGCGCGGTGGCCACCGGCATCGTGTCCGGAGACTCGGGCAAACTGCCGAGCGCCGACCGGTGAGGCCCCAGGCTGATCCGGATGTCCCATCCCCTGTCGGCATCGGTCTCGCGGAGGAAGCGGTCGTTTCCAGCGGGCGTCTTGGAGAGCACCGTGCTCCACCCCGGCCTTCCGCCTGCCAGGATCGTCCGGGGCGGCGCCGGCATCTCCGGAAAGAGGCTCGCCTGGGCTGGAGCCGGCTTCGGCGCGGGCAGCAGAATCCCCCGCTCATGGTGAATCCGGGCGCCCCGCTCGCCACCCCGAACCACTACCTCGTACCGGTATATCCGGAATCCCCGCTCCTCCGGCAGAAGTTCCCTGCAGGACTCGGGAATCTCGAACTCGATCGCCAGCTCGAAGGCCGGGTCGTCGTGCGGCCTTCCCCATACGAGGTCGCGGAAGTCGTCGGTGCGGGCGGCGACCGCGGCCGCGGGGCCCTCGCGGACCAGATCGCCGAGGAACACGAGCAGGTCGAAGAAAGTGCTCTTGCCCGCGCCCTGTGGGCCGACGAGGAGGTGGACGCGATCCAGAGAGACATCCAGGTGCCGCAGGCAGCGGTAGTTGAGGGCCTGGATGCGGCGGATCATCGGTGATCTTCTTTGCGCGGTGGCTTCGTTTGGAGTATGCGTGGCCTCCAGGAATTCTCGGTCCGGCCGCCGCCAGCGTCAAACGTATCGCGTCATCCTACCGCCCCCGCACCTCCCCGGTCACCTCGGTGACCACCCGAAACCCACCGAATTCCCCCGGAATCTCCCCCTCCACCGCCTCGGAAGCAGCGGACAGGTAGACCTTGATGCAGCCCTCGCCCTCGCAATCCCCCACCGCCGTCCCAACCACGCCCTCCAGCGCCATCACCACCCCGGTCAGCGCTTCCTGCGCCGCGACAACGTCCCTTCCCTTGACCAGAATCCGGTACCGCACCACCCGCTCGACCCCCAGTTCATCCCGCTCCAGCGCCCACACGTGGTCGCCATCGAAGACCGGAACCGGTATCGCGGAAAAGCCTTCCGGCACCTGAACGGTCCCCAGGAAGGCACCGTCTTCCTCGAATACATCGTAGCTCGTCCAGACCGGGATCATCATCGGCCCGGGAGGCGCGCCGGAGGGGGCCTGTTCGTCTTCCCCCAGGTCGAGGGATTGCAACTGCGGCCATGCCAGCGCCCAGATCCGCCCGTCGCGCCCGGGATGAAGCTGCAGGAAGGGCGGCTTGGAGTCCGGGATGGGCGGTCCGTTCCAGCTCCAGTCGGCCTGTGTGTTGCGCATTTCCCGCGTGATCATCTCCCGGACAAAGCGGCGCTCGTCGTCCCGCACCCGCACCGGATCGTAGTCGCGCTCGATCCGGAGAACGCCATCGTCGCGTCCGAGTTCGATCCGGTACTCGGTGGCCAGACCGGTCAGGAAGTGGCCACCGGGGTGGAGGGCCCAGGCAAAATTGGGCGAGAAGGGAACGATCGTGCTCACCGTGTTGCTCGAGTTGCCGGTGGAGTTTTCCGCGGTGAGGGTGGGCTGGACGTAGTCGTTCGAGGGCGGCGCCACGGTATCCAGGGGTGTGCCATCGGGACCCAGAAAGACGATTTGCCAGGCGAAATCCTCCCGGGACTGGTCCCGGGTGACCAGGAGCGTACGGCCGCGTGCGTCAGTGTACATGGGCTCGTCGGTATAGGCGGTGGTCGCCCTGTACCCCCACTCGGCCGTCCTGTCCGGGCCGGAGCCGTACACCTGGACCCGCGAGTTGCCGGGATCCCGGACGACAAGCCGGCCGTCCGGGAGCAGAGCAATGGCCTCGGCCCGGCTGAGTTCGCCCGGGCCTTCGCCGCGTCTGCCCAAGGTCTCGATGTATGTGCCGGTGGAGTCGAAGACACGGATGTGCTGAGCCTGCGTGTCCAGGATGTAGACGGTGTGGTCGTCGTTGGCGGCGATCGAGCCGACGGTGCCGAAGAGGTATTCGTCGGGGCCTTCGAGTTCGCCGATCGAGACTTCGGG
>LXNI01001553.1_pt1 | contig 19243 bp, 13 predicted proteins | sample 809091 | NCBI WGS metagenome assembly LXNI01 (sample SAMN04870527, study PRJNA318959) | sponge metagenome | biome: 01000161; feature: marine sponge reef; material: water | host: Sarcotragus foetidus | place: Greece: Milos, Mediterranean Sea | collected 2013-05-29 | depth 5-7 m | reverse complement strand
GTGAGCGGCGCCGCGACCCTTGCACAGCCGAAGGATCGGCACCCCTCCAGTGCTGGCGAGCAGGGCACGACCGGGGGTTGCCTGTACGGCGCATAGGGTGAGGAGATGGTCGAGTGGGCGCTCGCCGGTGCGAGCCGGCTGGCACGGGCGTTGCGAGTCGGGGAGGTCTCGAGCCGGGAGCTGTTGGAGCTGTTCCTGCGCCGGATCGAGGCCGCCGACCCCGCACTCAACGCCGTCGTGACGCTGGACGCCGAGCGTGCGCTGGCACTGGCCGGCGCAGCCGACGAGGCCCTGGCTCGCGGTGAGGCGACCGGGCCTCTGGGCGGCTTGCCGATCACCATCAAGGACACCATCGAGACCGAGGGCCTGCGCACCACCGCCGGAGCGCCCTGGCTGGCCGGGCACGTCCCGTCACAGGATGCCACCGCCGCCTCCCGGCTCAAGGCGGCCGGCGCCATCGTTTTCGGCAAGACGAACTGCCCGCTCCTCGGCGGAGACGCCCAGAGCACCAACGCGGTGTTCGGCACGACCGGCAACCCCTGGGCGCTGGACCGCTCCCCCGGTGGCTCCTCGGGCGGCTCGGCCGCGGCGCTGGCCGCCGGGCAAACGGCCCTGGAACTCGGCAGCGACATCGGCGGCTCGGTCCGCAATCCGGCCCACTACTGCGGCGTCTACGGGCACAAACCCAGCTTCGGCCTCATCCCGACCCGCGGGCACATCCCCCCACCGCCGGGCGCGCTGAGCCCGGTGGACCTCGCTGTCGTCGGGCCGCTGGGGCGCGCCGCGGAGGATCTGGCGCTGGCGGTCGACGTGCTCGCCGGTCCCGACGAGGCGAACGGCACCGCCTGGCACCTGGAGTTGCCGCCACCGCGCGGCCAGACGCTGGGCGACTACCGCGTCGCCGTGTGGCTGGAGGATCCGGCGTGCCCGATCAGCAGCGCCGTGGGCGACGTCCTCAGCAACGCTGCCGACGCCCTCGCAGAGGCCGGCGCGGCGGTCGACGCCCGGCTGAGGCCCGACTTCACACTCGCCGACGCGCACCGCACCTACCAGCGCCTGCTCTACGGCGCCACGACCGCGGGACTCGCCAACCGGGTCTACGGAGCCCTGCTGGCGAAGGCGGAAGAGTTGGCGCCGGAGGGGGACGGGCGCAACGCCCGCTACCTGCGCGACGGGACCGCCCGGCACCGGGACTGGCTCGCCGCCGACGAGGAACGGGCCAGCTACCGGGAGCGCTGGAGCGAGTTCTTCAGGGACTGCGACATCCTGCTGTGCCCGACCGTGCCGACCACGGCGATCCGCCACGACCACTCCAACATCAATCACCGCACGATCGACGTGGACGACGAGACCCGCGACTACTGGGACCAGATCGTCTGGCCGGGAATGGCCAGCATGGCCGGGCTGCCCGCGACGGTCGCCCCGGTGGGACGGGCCTCCGACGGGCTGCCGGTCGGCATCCAGATCGTCGGGCCATACCTGCACGACCGCAGCACCATCGACTTCGCCCGGCGCCTCGGCGAGGTGGTCGGCGGCTACAAGCCGCCCCCCGCCTTCCCATGAGCGAGCGGGGCCGGCGGCTGCGCACCGGGCGCACCGTTCCCCGCGGGGCAGGCTCGTGACCGAAGGGACCGAATCGCATCCAGGCGGCTTCTCGCGGCACTTCGCCGACGCTGCCGGCAGGGAGTTCCACTACCTGCGCACCGGCTCGGGGCCTCTGGCGGTGTTGCTGCCCGCCTTCCCCTGGTCGGCGGGCTCGCTGGCCCCTCTCGCACGGGCGCTGGCCGGGGAGTTCACCGTCGTCGTGATGGACCTGCCCGGCTACGGGAACTCCGACACTCTGGGAGGCCCCCCCACGATCGCCGACTACGCCGACGCCGTCGCCGCCAACCTCGCCGCCCTAGGTGTGGACCGTTGCCACCTCTACGGCCTGCACACTGGCGCGCAGGTGGCTCTCGAAGTGGGTGTGCGCCATCCCGAGCGCCTCAGCAACCTGGTCCTCGACGGGCCGCCGCTCCTAGGTGACGCCGAGCGGGCGGAGCTGGCCGGGAGGTTCTGCCCCGCCTTCGCTCCCACCTGGGACGGCGCGCACATCGCCGCCCTGTGGTGGTGGTGCCGCGAGCAGTCACTCTTCGCCCCCTGGTACCGGGCGTCGGCGGCCACCCGTCTGGACGGCGACGAGCCGGCGCCGGCGGTGCTGCAGCGCCGCGCCGCCGACGTGCTGCGTGCGGGTGCCGGCTACCACCTGGGGCTTCAGGCGGCGTTCTCCTATGAGACCGGCCCGTCTCTCGGTCGCCTCGGCGTCCCGTACACCCTGGTGAGGTCGGCCGGCGACCCCTTCGGCGCGCCGGGTGCAGCCCGGGCGGTGCCGGGGGCCCACGGGCAGGTGATCGACTCGCTGCCGGCGCAGGACCGGGAACGGCAACTGTGTTCGCTCGTCGGGGGTGGCGGCAACGCCGACCGCGCCTTCGAAGCCCCGATGCCGGCCTCGACCGCGGGCAAGATCGGCCGCAGCTACGTCACAACCCGACACGGGCAACTGCTGGTGCGCCGGATCGCGAGAACCGGCCGGCCGCTGGTGATGCTCCACGCCTCGCCGACCTCGTCGGTGCTGCTGGAGCCGCTGATGCGAGAGCTGGCCGCCAGCCGTCCGGTGATCGCCCTCGACACGGCCGGCAACGGCGATTCCGATGCACCGCCCGGCGGCAATCCGTTCGCCATAGCCGACTTCGCCGGCATCGTGAACGAGGCGCTGGACGGGTTGGAACTCGGTGAGTTCGACCTCTACGGCACGCACACCGGCGCCCTCGTCGCCGTCGAGGTGGCGCTGCGCAACCCGGGCGTGCGCCGCTTGATCCTGGAGGGCGTCACGCTCTTCGACGACGGCGACAGACCCGACCTGCTGCCGCGCCAGGCCCTGCTCGGCGAGTACCTCCCCACCTTCGAGCCGCGCTGGGACGGCACCCACCTGCTGGCGGCGTGGCACTTCCGCCGGGCGTTCACCACCTACTGGCCGTGGTTCCGCCGCTCCCGCGACGGCATCCGCTGGGTCCCGATGGTCGAACTCGCCGCCTTCCACCGCGGCTTCGTCGAGGTCGCCAAGCGCCTCGAGACCTACCACCTTCCGTATCGAGCGGCCCTCTCCTACCCGACCGCCGACCGGCTTCGCCTCCTCGGGGCACCGACGCTGATCGCCGCCCATCCGGATGATCCGCTGCAGGCCCACAGCCCCGAGGCGGCGGACCTCGTTCCCGGCGGCCGCTGGGACACCCTTCCCGACGACCTCGCCGGTGTCGCGGCTCTCTACGAGGATTTTCTGACCGGCCCGTAGGCCCCGAACGCCGAGGGCGACGATGTCGAGGGCTGGCGCAGGCGGCCACTCTCGGAGACCGCCAGAGCGCCACCGCCGTGGAGGCCGAACAGTACCGCCGTGACGGCCGAACAGTGCGTGCTCCGGACTCAGCCGGAACGGTGGGCTGGGAGGGCCTAAGGTTTGCGGCGGTTCGCTTCGTCCAGAGGGGGAGATTGCCCGATGAGGCCACGGAAGATCAGCTATCGACTCGCCGCGCTCACAGCCGCGCTCGCGCTCGTGGCCGCGGCGTGCGCCGAGGCCGACACCGGCGAGGCCGACGCCGCCGCCTCCGCCGCCGCGGACGCCCTGACCGAAGCGCAGGCGGCCCGCTCGGAGGCCTCCGCCGCCAACAGCGCGGCCTCCGCCGCGGACGCCGCCGCGGCCGCGGCGGACGCTGAAGCCTCAGCGGCCGCGGCCCGGGCGCAGGAAGCGATCGCCGCCGCCGAACTGGCCCAGGCCACCGCCGAGGGCAACGAGGACGCCGTCGAAGCGGCGCGAGCCGCGCTGGCCGAGGCGCAGGACGCGGCCGCAGCCGCGCAGTCCGAGGCCGCAGCCGCCCAAGCCGAGGCCGCAGCCGCCCAGGCTGAAGCGGCAGCCGCCCAGGCTGAGGCCGCCGAGGCCCGGGCCGCGGCCGAGGCGGCGGCCGCCGAGGCTGAAGCCGCAGCCGCAGCCGACCCGCCACCGCCGCCGCCTCCCCCGCCCGAACCCGAGCCGGTGACGTTCACGATGATCTTCCCGGCCGTCCCGTCCAACGTCGACCCGGCGGTGTACCAGGGCCGGCCCACCGGCGAGACAACCCAGAGCGTGGTGAGCACGCTGGTGCGCTACGTGCCGCTTGCCGACGGGGCCACGGCATTGCAGGGTCCGGCCGACCTGCAGGCCGAACTGGCCGAGTCGTGGACGCAGGAGGACAGCGGCAGCTACGTCTTCACGCTGCGCGAGGCGCTCAGCCCCTACGGCAACCAGGTCACCTCCGCCGATGTGCTGTGGACCTTCCAGCGCGGGCTGGAGACCGACTTCATCACGCCGTTCCTGCTGAACGTCGGCGGCATCAACGGCGAGAACCCCATCGAGGTGATCGACGACCGCACCTTCCGGCTCGTGGCCCCGTCCGCCAACTCGCTCACCCTGCCGGTACTCACGTGGTACGGCATGGGCATCATCGACAGCGTCGAGGCACAGAGCCACGCCACCGACGAGGACCCGTGGGCGCAGGAGTGGATGGCCACCAACTCGGCCAGCTTCGGCGCCTTCCAGGTGGAGTCCATGATCCCCGGCGAGGAGATCCGGCTCACCAAGAACCCGAACTACTGGGACGCCGGCAGCGTCGCCATCGAGAACGTGGTCATGCGCGCCGTGCCCGACGCCGGCAGCCGCATGCTGCTGGTGGGCTCCGGCGAGGTGGACTTCGTGGGCGGCTTGACCTTCGACCTGTTCCAGAGCGTCGTCGCAGCGGGCGGCGACGGCATAGACCCGATCGCCGGACTGGACGTGAACCTGGACAAGCTGTCGCTCAACGCCCGCTTCGCGCCGTTCGACGACGTGCGGGTGCGCCAGGCCATCTCGCTGGCCATCGACCGTGACGCCCTCATCGCCGGGGCGTACGCCGGGCTCGGCAAGCCGGGGCTCTACCCGATCTCCACGGCGATCCCGCAGCCCGACCCGCCGGCCGACGCGGCGGCCCGCTACGACCCCGAGGCCGCACGGGCACTGCTCGCCGAGGCGGGGCTGGCAGACGGATTCGACTTCACGCTGTCGATCAACCCCAGCTCGGGCCCCGGGCCCTACGCCGAGCAGGTGGCCGTTCTGATCCAGGATCAGCTGCGCGACGTGGGCATCGGTGTAAGCATCGACCTGATCTCGGCGCCCGCCGACTTCAACACCGCAACCCGCGGCGGCGAACTGGACGCCTGGCTCTTCGGCACCCGGCCGCTGGTGAACGACGTGGCCTACTTCCTGCTGCTGGCCGTCGGGCCCATGTCGGTGAAACTCGAGGGCTACGGCAGCGAGGACGTGGACGCCCTGCTCGGCCAGATCGTGGCCGAGCCTCTGGGGCCCGCCCGCGACGCCCTGCTGTCGGAGATGCAGGCGTTGCTGGCCTCAGAGGTGCCGTACGTGCCGCTGGTCGAGACCGTGCTGCCGTGGGTACACCTCGGCGAGTTCGGCGGGGTCGCGCCCAACCCGCTCGGCGCCCTCTACCTGCAGGACGTCACCCCATGACGGGGGCACTCCCCCGGCAGGCAAGCTGAGCGGGTTCGCCCGGTTCGAGCAGTGACGGCCGCCGCGCTGCGCGCCACGCTGCGCGACGGCCGTAGCCGGCTGGTGGTCAGCGCCTACGACGCGCTGACCGCCCGCACCGCCGAAGCCGCCGGCTTCGAGATCCTGCACGTCACCGGCTTCGGATCGGCGGCAGCGCTCACCGGCGGCCCCGACATCGGACTCGTGACGATGACCGAGACGGTCGAGACGACCCGCCGGATCTGCGCGGCCGTCGAGTGCCCGGTGATCGCGGATGCCGACTGCGGATACGGCAACCCGCTCAACGTGGTGCGCACCGTCCGGTCGCTGGAGGCCGCCGGCGCAGCGGGGCTGCACATCGAGGATCAGGTGACGCCCAAGCGCTGCGGCCACATGGCGGGCAAGGCTGTGATCCCGGCCACCGAGATGGTCGCCAAGATCGCCGCGGCGGTCGACGCCCGCCGTGACCCGGACTTCGTGATCATCGCCCGGACCGACGCCCGTGCGCCCGAGGGGTTGGAGGCCGCCCTCGAGCGGGGGCACGCCTACGCCGCCGCCGGGGCCGACGTGCTCTTCGTGGAGGCGCCCGAGTCGGCCGACGAGATCCGCCGCATCGCCGGCGAGCTGCCGGGACCCCAGCTGTTCAACTGGGCCTACGGGGGGCGGACCCCGCACGTCTCCCGCCGCCGGCTGGAGGAGCTGGGCTTCGCCTGGATCCTCTTCGCCGACGTGGCGCTGGCGGTGCACCGCGCCGCCGCGGCGTTCTACGAGCGGCTCGCCGGGATCGACTCACCCGACGAGTTGCGCGACCTCCTCACCGGCTTCGAGGCGTTCAACGAGTTCGTCGGTCTCGGCCGCTGGCGGGAGTTGGAGCGCCGGTACGGCGTCCCGCCCGATGAGTGAGAAGATGCGGACCGCCATGGAGGACAAGCATCGGATCTACGAGCAGGCCGAACTCGGCGGCAGGGTCGGCTTCGGCAGGCGCGCCGCGGTCGTCGTCGTGGACTTCCAGCGCTGTTTCGTGGATCCGTCGATCCCCGGGGGCGGTGACTTCTCCGCCGCCATCGGCGCCACGGCGAGACTGCTGGCCGCGGCCCGGATGCACGGCGTGGCGATCCTCTACACGGTCGTCGCCTACGGGGATCCGCCGCGGGACGCCGGCCGCTTCATCGAGAAGTGCCCCACGTTGAAGTACGCGGTGGCCGGGAGCGAGAACGTCGAACTCGACGAACGCCTCGCGCGGCGAGCCGACGAGCCGGTCATCGTCAAGAGTTTCGCCAGCGCCTTCTTCGGCACCACGGCGGCGTCGTACCTCACGGGCCTGGGCGTCGACACCGTGATCCTGGCGGGATGCACCACGAGCGGATGCGTGCGCGCCTCGGCGATCGACTCGATGCAGAGCGGCTTCCGGACGATCGTGCCGCGCCAGTGCGTCGGCGACATCGCCGCCGAGCCGCACGAGGCCAACCTGTTCGACATCGACGCCAAGTACGGCGACGTGACCGACCTCGACGTGGTGCTGGCCGCCCTCCCCGCCCTGGGACCTGCGGAGCAATGACCCTCTCGCCGGCACCCGCGCGCTCCCGAGCGCCATTCCGGCGGAGGCCGGAATCCACTGCCGGACAGCCCGGGCGGGAGCGACTGATCCCGTGAGCCTGGCACTCGCCGTCGACGCCGGTGGCACGTTCACCGATCTGGTGCTGACCGACACCGTCACGGGACGCACCTGGATCGCCAAGACGCCCTCGGCGGCGGATCCGACCGAGGCCGTGCCGGCGGGCATCGACCGGGTCTGCACCGACAGCGGGGTGGCGCGCGGCGACATCGTTGCGCTGCACTACGGCTCCACCGCCGCCCTCAACGTGCTGCTCACCCGGCAGGGCGCCACCATCGGCCTGCTGACGACCGAGGGGTTCGGGCAGATCCTGCACCTTGCCCGGTCGCAGACACCGGGACCGCTCGTCGGTTGGTTGAACTGGGTGAAACCCGACCCGCTGGTGCCCCTGGAGTTGACCCGGGAGGTAGCCGAACGGGTGCGACCCGACGGCAGCGTCGAAGTCCCGTTCGATGACGACGCCGCCCGCTCCGCCATCGAAGACCTGGCGCGCCGCGGCGTCGAGGCGATAGCCGTGGTGTTCCTGCACAGCTACGCCAACGCGGCGCACGAGCTGCGTGCCCGCGCCATCGCCGCAGAAGTGGCGCCGGGCGTCGCTGTCACACTGTCGCACGAGGTGCTGCCGGAGTACCGCGAGTACGAGCGGGCCATGACGGCGGTCGTCAACACCTACATCTCGCCGTCGGTCTCGCGCTCGCTGGGTGACTTCGGTTCCCGGCTCCGCGCCGAGGGCCTCGACTGCACCGTCAACATCGTTCGCTCCGACGGCGGTCTCATGTCGAGCGACGCGGCGGCCTCCCGACCGGTCGAGACCATCGTGTCGGGACCGTCGGGCGGCGTCGCCGGCGCGCTGGCGGTCGCCACCACTGCGGGATTCGCCGACATCTTGACGCTCGACATGGGCGGCACCTCCACGGACGTCTCGGTCTGCACCGCCGGCGAGGCGCTGATCGCCCGCGACACCACCGTCGGTGACCTGCCGGTCCGCTCACCGAGCGTGGACGTGCGAAGCATCGGCGCCGGCGGCGGCTCCATCGCCTTCGCGCCGGAGTTGCTGCGCGGGCTCCGCGTCGGGCCGGCCTCGGCGGGCGCCGATCCGGGGCCGGTCTGCTACGGCCGGGGCGGCGGCCAGCCGACCGTCACCGACGCGAACCTCGTGCTGGGCCGCCTGCCGGCCGGCCTGCTGGGCGGCGAGATCACCCTGGACCGAGACGCCGCCGAGAGGGCGCTGCACCGGCTCGGCTCGGGCGTCGGGCTGAGCGCGCACGAGGCCGCGCAGGCCATCGTCGACATCACCAACGAGAAGATGGCCGGGGCGCTGCGCATCATGTCCGTCGAGCGCGGCCTGGACCCCCGCGACTACACACTCGTGGCCTTCGGCGGCGCGGGGCCGCTGCACGGAAACGCCCTCGCCGCACTCCTCGGCTGCTTCCCCGTACTGGTGCCGCCCGCTCCGGGCGTGCTCTCGGCCTACGGATTCCACACCGTCGGCCACCGCAACACGTTCAGCCGGACGCTCATCACCGAACTCCGGGCAGACGACGACAGCGACGTGGCCAAGGCGTTCGGGGAGCTAGCCGATCGTGCCACGACCTGGCTCGGCGCCCAGGGCCTGCGCGACGGGACGCTGGCCTGTTCCTGCGATCTGCGGTTCCTCCGCCAGGGCTACGAGATCGAAGTTGACGTGATGCTCGACGACGAGGGTGGAATCGACGTGGAGGCACTGGCGGGCAGGTTCGGTGACGAGCACCAGCGGCTGTACGGATTCGTCCCGGAGGCGCCGATCGAGATCGTGAACGCCCGCATTGAGGCGCGCGGCCCGGCCCCGGCAACGGCGCGGGAACCTCTGCCCACCACTGCCGGGGACGGCAGCGGCGCACGGATCTCCACCGAGCAGGTCTACCAGCAGGGACAATGGGCCGAGGCCGGCGTGTACGAGCGCGACCTGCTCCGGCCGGGGGACGTCGTGACAGGACCTGCGATCATCACCCAGACCGACACGACGACGTTCGTCCACCCGGGCCATGTGGCCAAGACCGATGCTTGGCTGAACCTGCTGCTCACGTCGGAGGGCGACCGATGACGAACCCTTCCCCGGCTGTGGACCTCGCAACCCTCGAGATCATCGAGAGCGCCCTGTTGAACATCCGAGAGGAGATGGACGCCGTCGTGCTGCAGTCGGCCATGTCACCCATCATCCGCGAGCAGCACGACGAGTTCCCGCTCGTGACCGACGCCGCGGGGAACATGCTCGTGGGCCAGTTCGGCTCGTACGTGCCCCTGCTGCTGGAGACCTTCGGCAACGAGATCCGCAGCGGTGATGTGATCCTGCAGAGCGACCCGTACCTGTGCGGCGGCGCCATCCAGCACACGCCGGACTGGTTGGTGCTCTCCCCCATCGACTACGGGGGCCAGCGGGTGGGCTACGCCTCCATGTTCGGCCACGTCCTGGACTGCGGGGGCACCGTGCCCGGCAGCATGGCCGCCACGGCCACGTCCATCTGGGACGAGGGCATCCGCATCCCCCCGGTGAAGCTCTTCGCCGAGGATCGGCTGAACACCGACGTCCTCAAGATCATCCTCAACAACTCGCGCACCCCCGAGATGAACGAGGCCGACCTCATGGCCCTCGTGGCCGCCTGCCGCACTGCCGCGGCGCGGGTTCAGGACCTCTGCGCCCGCTTCGGAACCGATGTCTACCGGCGGGCCTGCGACGCCCTGCTGCAGCGCACCCGCGACGCCATGGCCGCCATCATCGTCCGGCACATCCCCACCGAGCCGGTGAGCTTCACCGACGTGGTGGACGACGACGGGCAGGGCAACGGCCCCTTCGAGATGAAGCTGACGGTGTGGCGGGAGGGCGAGACCGCGTTCTTCGACTGGACCGGCACCGACCCGCAGGCGCCCGGCCCGATCAACCTGGCAACCCACGACGGGCTCTTCAAGATGTTCGTGGGGATCTACCTCATCATGGCCTTCGACCCGGAGATCTCCTTCAACGAGGGCTTCCACGATCTGATCGAGGTGATCCTGGAGCCCGGCTCGCTGGTGAGCCCCGAGTTCCCCGCCCCGCTGGGATTGTTGAACATCACCCTCGCCCGGCACTTCGACGTGATCCAGGGAGTGCTGGCGCTCTGCGCACCCGAGTTCGCCGCCGGCGCCGGCTACGGGTCCAGCCCGGCGCTGACCTACAGCGGCACCGACGGCCGCGGCGAGTACTTCCAACTCGGCGAGATCAGCTACGGGGGGCTGCCGGGGCGGCCGGCCGGCGACGGCATGGACGGGCATTCCTGGTGGCCGCTTTTCACGAACATCCCCACCGAGTACATCGAGAGCTACTTCCCGGTGACGGTGGAGACCTACCGCTCGATCCCCGACAGCGGCGGTGCGGGACGCCGGCGCGGCGGCAACGGGGTGGAGAAGGTGTACCGCTTCGAGAGCGACGGGGAGATCACCATCCAGGACGACCGCTGGCGGAGCCGGCCGTGGGGCTGGGCCGGCGGGCGGCCCGGAGCACTCAGCCGCAAGGCCCTGATGCGGGCGGACGGGACCACCGAGGAGCTGCCCTCCAAGTGCGACGTGGTCGCCGTGGAGACCGGCGACCGCCTGGCGTTCATCACCGCAGGCGCGGGTGGGCTCGGCGACCCGCACAGGCGTCCCGTGGAGTTGGTCCTGAGAGACGTGCGCGGCGGGCTCGTGTCGCCGGAGGCGGCGCGGCGCGACTACGGCGTCGCCCTGACCGAGGACCTGAGAGTGGACGAGGCCGCAACCGCGGAGTTGCGGCAATCGAACGGGAGCGGACGTGACTGACCTGGTCCGCGGACCACGCCGTCGGCGCCGCCCGCCGCAGCAGCGCAATCGAACGGGAGCGGACGTGACTGACCTGGTCCGACTCGAGACCTCCGATGGCATCGCGCATGTCACCCTGAACCGGCCTGAGAAGCTGAACGCGCTGAGCACCGGGTTGCTGGGCACGCTCACCGAGACTCTGGAACGAGTCGCCGATAACCCCGCGGTGAGGGTCGTCATCCTCACCGGTGCCGGCCGCGCCTTCTCGGCGGGCGGCGACCGCGATCAGACCGGCGAGCCGTGGGGAGTCAGCGTGGAGGCGGACACGGCCCTGCTGCGGCGCTTCATGGAGTCCTCGCTCCTGCTCCACGAGATGGACGCCGTGACCATCGCGGCGGTCAACGGGCCGTGCGCCGGGGGCGCTCTGGCGCTGGCGTGCGCCTGCGACCTGCGCTTCGCCGCGGCGTCGGCCTGCTTCGTCACGGCGTTCGCCAGGGTGGGCCTATCCGGTGACTTCGGCGGCACGGCGACGATGAGTTGGGTGCTGGGTCCCGCCAAGGCCCGCGAGCTCTACCTGCTGTCCGAACCCGTCGATGCGTACGAGGCGGAGCAAATTGGCTTGGTGTCCGTTGTGGTGCCCGACGACGAACTGCTCCCCCGCGTCTGGGGGGCTGCCGAAAACCTGCTCACGGTCGCTCCCGGCGCGCTCATCGCCATGAAGCAGAACCTCAACGACGCGCTGCGGCTCCCGCTCGCCGAGGTGCTCGACCGGGAGGCCGAGCGGCAGGTTCGCTGCACGCGGGATCCGGGATTCGACGAGCGATACGGCCTGCAGGGGCGCTGAGGGCCCCGCCCATGGGACGGTCGCTCGCCCGCCAACTCATCGAGTCGCACCTGGCGGCCGGGACACCCGTCGCGGGCACCGAGATCGCCCTCACCGCGGATCAGGTCTTCATCGACGACTCCGTCGGCCCGCTGATCGCCCTCGAGCTGGAGGCCATGGGAGCGGGCACCGCCCAGGTGGATCTGGCCGTCGGCTACGTGGACCACCTGCTGCTGCAGGCCGATGCACGCAATCCGGAGGATCACCTCATGATGCGCAGCGCCTGCGAGCGCTACGGGCTGTGGTTCAGCAGGGCCGGCAACGGCATCTGCCACGCCGTGCATCAGCAGTCCTTCGGGCGACCGGGCGCCTGCCTGGTGGGCTCCGACAGCCACACCTGCGCCGCGGGCGCCCTCGGCATGCTGGCGATCGGCGCCGGCGGGCTGGCCGTGGCGCTGGTCCTCGCCGGCGAGCCGCTGCACATGACGATGCCGGAGGTCTGGGGCGTGCGCCTGGTGGGAGAGCTCGGTCCCTGGGTCAGCGCCAAGGACGTGATCCTGGAGATGCTGCGCCGCCACGGCACCGACGGCGCCTCGGGCCGGCTGATCGAGTACCACGGCCCGGGCGTGACCGGCCTGTCGGTGTGGGACCGCCACGTGATCGCCCACATGGGCGCCGAGTTGGGGGCCACGACGTCGGTCTTCGGATCCGACGAGGAGGTGCGCCGCTACCTCGACCGCCAGGGCCGGGACCGGGACTGGCGCCGGTTGGAGGCCGAGCCCGACGCCTCCTACGACCACCTGACCGAGATCGATCTGGGCACTGTCGAGCCGCTCGTGGCGTTGCCGCCGAGTCCGGGAAACGTGGTTCCGGTGGCCGAGGTCGCCGGCGCCGAGATCCATCAGGCATACATCGGCTCCTCGGCCAACCCCTCCTTCCGCGATCTGGCCGTCGCAGCCGCGGTCGTGGCGGGCCGGACGGTGCACGACCGCGTCTCCTTCGACATCAACCCGGCCAGCCGCGAGGCCCTCGGCAACCTCGCCCGGGCCGGCCACATCGCCACCCTGGTGCAGGCCGGCGCTCGCCTGCACCAGGCCGGGTGCAACGGCTGCCCGGGCATGGGGCAGGCGCCCGCGCCCGGCCGGATCAGCCTGCGCACCGTGCCCCGCAACTTCCCGGGCCGATCCGGTACGGCCGACGATCAGGTGTACCTGGTGAGCCCCGAGACGGCGGCCGCCTCGGCTCTCACTGGCGTCCTCACCGACCCGCGGACGCTCGGAGGGGCGACACCGGGCATCGACGAACCCGACGAGTGGCTCACCAACCATGACCTGCTGGTGCCTCCCCTGCCCGTCGAGGAGGCCGGACGGGTGCAGCTCGCCAAGGGATCGAACCACCCGTCGCTCCCCCGCTTCGAACCGCTCCCGGACCGGCTCACGGTCCCCGTGCTGTTGAAGATGGGCGATGACGTGTCCACCGACGAGATCCTGCCTGCCGGGCCGCGTGCCATGCCGCTGTGGTCGAACGTGGGGCGGATGGGCGACTTCGCCTTCGAGGGCATCGATCCCGGCTATCCCGATCGGGCCCGGGCGCAGGGCGATCACGCGGTGATCGGCGGGCGGAACTACGGGCAGGGCTCCAGCCGGGAACAGGCGGCGCTGGCCCCGCGGTCCCTGGGGCTGCGAGTGGTCATCGCCATCGACTACGCCCGCATCCACCACGAGAACCTGGCGCTCTTCGGCGTGCTGCCCCTGATCTTCGGCGACCCCCGGACGCACGGGGCCATCGGCGCCGGGCACACGATCGTCCTGGAGGATCCGCTCGGCCTGCTGGAAGCGGGCTCCGGCAGCCTGCTGGATGCCACCCGCGGCGTGCGTTTCGCCGTCCGCCACGACCTCTCCGCCCGCCAGGCCGAGATCGTTCGCCAGGGCGGCGCCATCAATGCAGCCCGCCGAGCCGCACAGGAAACCGCAGGCTGATGCAGCCGAGCGCTCGACTCATCGTTCCGGAGCAGGCCGGAACCCACGTGAGGTCCGCGAGCGGCCCTACCCTCGCATCGGAGGTCCCACTCGTCGTTCCGGCGAAGGCCGGAACCCACCCTCCATCGGAGCCGCCTGCGCTGCACGCGGATCGCTCAGCACGCTTCTCGGGGCGGGACCGCTGATGCTCGCACGCGACCTGGTCCTGCCACACCTACTGGCCGCGCGGGCGGCCGACCATCCCGACCGCACCTTCCTGCAGGAGGTCGACGGCCGCTCCATCTCCTACGGCGACCTACACCGCTACACGCTCACCTGGGCGGACGCCTACCGCCGCCTCGATGTCCAACCCGGCGGCCGGGTGGCGGTGATGCTGCCCACCGGCATCGACGCCGTGGGTGCCTGGCTGGGGCTCGCCTGGCTGCGCGCCTGGGAGGTACCCGTCAACACCGCCTACGTGGGCCGCATGTTGCACTACCTGCTGGCGCACTCCCGTTCAACGCTCCTGGTCACCGCCACCGAATACCTGGAACGCCTCGGCGACGTCGCCGCCGACCTCCCGGACCTACAGACGGTGGTCGTCCACGACAGCGACGACGTGGAGGCGGACCTGCCGTTCAGGGTCCTCGGGCGGCGGGAGTTCCTCGCCGGAGCGTCGCCGGCGGAGGACCTGGACGGCCCCGGGCCGGCCGACATCGCCACGGTCATGTACACCTCGGGCACCACGGGGCCCTCCAAGGGGGTGCTGGTGCCGTGGGCGCAGCTGCACGCCACGGCGGCCACGAGCATCTTCACCGGCGACTTCGGCGCCGACGACGCCTACTACCTGCCGTTCCCGCTGTTCCACATCAGCGGCAAGGGGCCCGTCTACACGTTCGCCCTGGTGGGCGGCCGCGTCGTCATGCGCCCCTCCTTCAACACCAGCGCGTTCTGGGACGACATCGGCCGCTACCGCTGCACCACTACGCTCCTGCTGGGGGCGATGGCCAACTTCATCCACCGCCAACCCCCGAGTCCCGACGACGCCGCCACGTCGCTGCACACCGTCGTGATGGTCCCCCTCATCAGGGAACTCGAGGACTTCAAGCAGCGCTTCGGCGTGCGGGTCTCCACCGCCTTCAACATGACCGAGATCAGCGTCCCCATCCACTCCGACGGCTGGACGCTGGCGAACCTGGAGAGTTGCGGGAAGGTGCGGCCCGGCTACGAGGTGCGCGTCGTGGACGAGGACGACGAGGACGTCGGACCAGGCAGGGTGGGCGAGCTGATCGTTCGGGCCGACGAGCCGTGGACCCTCATGTCCGGTTACCTCGACATGCCCGAGGCGACCACGGCGGCGTGGCGCAACCTCTGGCTGCACACCGGCGACGCCTTCCGCTACGACGCCGACGGCAACTATTACTTCTGTGACCGCATCTCCGACACCATCCGCCGGCGCGGCGAGAACATCTCCTCGGCCGAAGTCGAGGTGGTGGTCAACGAGCATCCCGCCGTGCTGGAGTCCGCCGCCATCGCCGTCCCCTCCGAGTGGGGCGAGGACGAGGTCAAGATCGTGGTGGTGCCCCGCCCCGGCGCGAGCGTCGAGCCCCGTGAACTGATCGACTTCCTCGCCCCCCGCCTCCCCCGCTTCATGCTCCCCCGCTACATCGAGGTCGTCGAGAGCCTCCCCAAGACCCCGACCGAGAAAGTCCGCAAGGTCGAACTCCGAGCCCAGGGAGTCACGCCCACAACCTGGGACCGGGAGGCCGCGGCTCGCTGACGGTTCAGCGCACCAGAAGCGCCACAACGTCGGGCACCGCCAGCTCGAGGCTGTCCCCGAGGATCGCCGCGCTGATGGCGTTGATTCGGTCGGTGTCGATGACGCCGGTGGCGCTACAGGTCAGCTTGGCTGTGAGGTCCTCGTCGCTCAGGGGGTTGGCGGTCGATCCGCTGAACGCCTCGGTTGCGGCGTGCTCGGTGGTGCCGTCGGCGAAGGTCACCTCGAGGGACGCGCTCTCCATGCGCCTGCCTGCATCGGCCACGAACCCGACCTTGTCTCGCAGCGCAAGCACAGCAGGGTCCGAGCGCGTTCCGGCGCCCAACTCCACGGCCGTGAAGCGGCCGCGGCACCACGCCGCGGCGACGCAGTAGCTGCCGTCGAAGCGGGCCTGCTGGTCGTCGGCGGGCATGACGAACCGTTCGCGCCGGCTGCGGTTCACCTCCGCGACGAGCGGGGCGACGGTGAACGCCATCGAGGCGACCTGTGAACGCCTCTCCGGCGGCGTGCGCCCCCGGAGGTCCAAGGTGCAGTCCAAGGGGGCTTGGCTGATCGTCTCGGTGGGATGGCGCTTGAAGGCGATGGGGCCGCAGATCCGCCACTCGTCGCCGAGAGACCCCAAGGCACTCTCGATCTTTCCCGGATCGCGCTCCGCGACCGTCGCCAGCAGGCCATGCTCGCCGTCGATCGCTGTGTGCGGGGCGGTGAAGCCCCGCCGCGCCAGGCCAGCGGCCGTGAACCCGCTGCGGGCCGCGTCGCCGATGCGGTAGGGATGAACGTCGGTCCCGAGAACCTCCAGCGGACCGGCGCCGCCGAGCGCGGCGAGGCCCAGCGCGTTGGCCGTGCGCTCGACATCGAGGCCCAGGATCACCGAGCAGCCCGCGGCGGCTCCGACGGCGCCCGCGGCGACAGCCGGGTTGAATCCCCGCTCGTAGTGCGCGGGCATCAGCATCGTCGCCACCGCCAACTCCACCTCGATGCCGAGGGCCAGCGCCGTGAGCGCATCGGCCAGCGAAGCACCCGACAACTCGGCCGCCGCCTGCACGGCCGGCCACACCGGCGCCGTGGGGTGCACGAACGCCTCGAGGTGGGTCTCGTTGAAGTCCAGCACCTCGAGCATCGCCCCGTTCACCAGAGCGGCACGATCGCCGCTGGTGGGGTCCCCGTGCCAGAGCAGGCGGGCCGCGCCCCCGGCGGCGCCGTCGATCGCCCACCCCCGCAGCCGCTCGACAGCGGGATGATCGTGGCCGGCAACCGACGCGGCCGCCGCGTTCAGCAACAGCCTGCGAGCCTGGTGCTCCACATCCCCGGGCAGTCGCTCGGCCCGCATTCCCACGAGGAAGCCGGCCAGGCGCCCGGTCGCCGTCGGTTGCCCCGGGATCGCGTCCATCGGCCAATGGTACGGTCGCTGTTCCGGCACCGCCGGATACGGCAAGCGCGAGAGGTCGGACGAGTCCGGCTCTCCCTTCCTCCCGCACCGGCGTTGGCTCGATTTCGACGACTGGGAGAACCCGTGGCGGCTCGCGAATGCGATCTCCTCTGTATCGGGGGTGGGCTCGGTGGGCTCGCCGCTGCTCTTCGTGCGGCCGACGCAGGGCTCGAGGCGCTCATTGTCGAGAAGTCGCCGCTCATCGGGGGTGTCGCCGCCTACAGCGGCGGCGTGGTCTGGGTCGGCAACAACCACCTGCAGCGGCGCGCCAGCCTCACCGACAGCGAGATCGACGCCACCAGGTATCTGCGTTGGGTCGCACGTGACGCTGGCGAGTTCGACGAGGACCTGCTGGCCACGTTCGTCCGGCGCGCCCCCGAGGCCGTGGAGTACTTCAGTCGCCTCGGCGTGCGCTTCCAGAGCACCGGGCTGGGCGACCAGTACCACCCCGACGCCCCAGGATCGGTGCCGGGCGGGCGCATCCTGGAGGTCACCGTCGACGGCGATGATCTAGGGCCGTGGCGGGGTCGTTTCCGCAGCTCGCCGCACTTCCGGCTGCTCGGCCTGACCCACGACGAGGTACGACAGGCAGGCGGCGATCTGGTTGCCGGCGACGTGCTGGCCGACCTGCACCGGCAGCGCCGGAAGGCCGACTTCCTGACGTGGGGGCCGGGTCTGTCCGCAGGGTTCGCCAGCGCCGCGCTCGTCCGGCGGGGCGTGCCGATCCTGCTGGGGGCGCGCTGCGCCGAACTTATCCACAGCGGTGGCCGCGTCGGCGGCGCCGTCGTCGAGGTCGCAGGCAGGCGCGTCGAGGTCCGCGCCCGGCGAGGCGTGCTGATCGCCACGGGCAGCTACGGCAATGCCCCGTACGCAGCCGAACTGGAGGGCCTGCCGGAGGTCTTCGAGGCGTCCCCGCCGGTGCTCGACGGCGACGCCTTCGCTCTGGCAGAACCCACCGGGGCCGCCCGGGCAAGCGCGGGGCAGGCGTTCACGATCTTCGGGTTCGAGAGCCCGACCGACCATCATCCCGGCACGAACCTCCCGCTGCATCGCGAACTCTCCCGGGCGCTCGGACTGCCGCATTCCATCGTGGTGAACTCGGCGGGCAGGCGCTTCGGCGACGAGAGCTTCTACGGGTTCCTGCTGCGGGCGGTCAAGCAACGCGACGAAGCCACGGGGCGTTTCCCTAACTACCCGTGCTACTTCATCGGCGATAACCGCTACCGCACCCGTTACCGGCTCGGCGACGGTGAGGAATGGCCGGCCGGCCTTGCGCAGGCGTCGAGCCTCGCCGATCTCGCCGGCACTCTCGGCGTCGACGCCAACGGCCTCATCGACCAGGTCGCCGCCTTCAACGACGGTGCCGAGGAGGGGAACGACCCGGCATTCGGCCGCGGCACGCTCCCCTACAGCCGGCTCCGGGCGGGTGATCCCAACCAGTCACCCAATCCGAACCTGGGCTCGCTGCGGGAGCCGCCCTACTGGGGACTCCCCCTGAAGCTGCTGGGAACCGGCATCTACTCGACGGGGCTGCTGATCAACGCCGACGCGCAGGTGCTGCGCGAGGACCGCTCCCCCATCGACGGCCTCTACGCCACGGGCAACGCCGCCGCCTACACCGAGCAGCCCGCCTACGTGGGCGGCCTCGCCAACGCCCGCGCCATCACCTACGCGTACTTGGCCATCAGCCACGCTGCCTCACAACTCTGAAGGCGGCGAACGTCTGGCACCACTCAACCTCATCCACTGGAAGCAGTGGATGTTGAATTGTTATATTTCATATAGTATCATACTACTTGTGCAGCGAAGTGACGCGTCTGGGATTGGGAACAGTCCGGGGTGGCAGGACCACCGCAACATTCGTCATCGTCGACAGACTGCTGGATTGCTACCAGCAAAGCTGTTCTAGGCTGGCGGCATGGACGCGGCGATCCTTGGGCCGATCCTCGGACTCCTCACCCTCGTGCTCATATGGATGCGCCAGGACCTCGTCGCCGTGCGCGACCATCTGGCCGGGGTGCGCGAGCGCTTGGCTCGCATCGAAGGTCACCTCGGTCTTCGCGAGGACACGTCCGCCGGCTCCTGAGCCGGCACCGGGAGACCCCACCCCGGAGAGACGGGTGGGAGAATGGGCAACTCAGCCCGAGGGCTGCAGGGCATTCCAGATCCGTTCGGGTGAGAGCGGGGTGGCGAGCGTCTCGCCGCTGATCCCCGCTCCGGCGAGGGCGTCGAGGGCGGCGTTGAGGACGCAGGAGAAGGCGG
>LXNI01001552.1_pt1 | contig 19246 bp, 10 predicted proteins | sample 809091 | NCBI WGS metagenome assembly LXNI01 (sample SAMN04870527, study PRJNA318959) | sponge metagenome | biome: 01000161; feature: marine sponge reef; material: water | host: Sarcotragus foetidus | place: Greece: Milos, Mediterranean Sea | collected 2013-05-29 | depth 5-7 m | reverse complement strand
AATGTCAAACGATGGTCGAACTCACACCAACGTCAGCGATGGATCGCGGCGGTCTGTCTGCATGCCGAAAAAAGACTCAACCGGATCCCCAACAACCCACAACTGAGAGCCTTGGTTTACAGGCTCGAACACTACCGTGAACCTGTAAATCGTTATCTTGAAACCTCACGTCACGCTCCTTTAACCAACTAATATTGGAGCATCCCCAACACCTGGTCCGGAGAGCCAGAATCTATTCTATTCTGACGAAGGTGTCCGGTCGTACTGATTCAAGATGAAACATAATCACTCGGAGCATATCGGATCTAATGTAGATACTGTCCTCAGGTTTTTTCAAGTGATTCGCATAATCCACACCACATGCATAATTCAGGTTCTGGACTGGCGCGGGGATACCCCAATTTTAGTTGGGGTTTTGGTAGCAACGTAAAATGCCGTAGCCATGATGTGGGAGAACTGGTAGTCAGTGGAAAGTCAAGGATATAACGTGTAATACCATATGTGTTACATATTATGCCGACATTTAGTTTCGATCTAATGTGGATAGAATGTTTGTAAATAGCGGATTCTCGCCAAATGTACGGGAACTCTGTCCTAAACGATACCTGATAACATGAGTATTGTGTGAAGCCCTTGCTTTTACTGGTGTAATTGGGAAATACTGTCGGGGTTAGGAGATATCAAGACTGATCTGTTACACCGAGTCAATCCAGAACGCAGGAGGGACTCGTGCCAAACAATGGGCCTCGAAAATCGTTCACCTGCCCCCCTCAAGTGGTAACCACTGATACAAAATATGAGCACAACGGTCCAAACCAGAAAAACAGATTATTTCGGGACGCGAACATCCTTCGAAACCCCGCAAGGGCTAGCTTTGATGTATCGTCTCGACTCACTTGATGTGTCGGGTTATTCTCTTGACCGACTCCCGTACTCTATTCGGGTAATGCTGGAAGCCGTACTGCGAGGCTGCGACGGGTTTACCGTAACACCTGAGAATGTTGAGCAATTAGCAAGATATAATCCAAAAGCTCCTTTGCGCGCAGAAGTTCCTTTCTCACCGGCACGTGTACTGTTGCAAGACTTTACCGGTGTGCCTGCGGTTGTGGACCTTGCTGCCATGCGCAGTGCCATGGCACGTGCAGGCGGCAATCCCTCAGCAATTAATCCACGTGTACCTGTACATCTCATAATAGACCACAGCGTTCAGGTAGATTACTACGGAATTCCAGAAGCACTGCAACTAAACTCCGATCATGAATTTCGACGTAATCGGGAACGGTACGAGTTTCTTCGCTGGGGCCAGCAAGCCTTTGATAACTTCTACGTAGTGCCTCCAGCAAGCGGTATCTGTCACCAGGTAAACCTGGAGTACGTAGCCCGCTGCGTATGGACCGGAATGGAAGATGGACAAGTCGTGGCATTCCCCGACTCCCTGGTCGGTACAGATTCCCATACGACAATGATCAATGGGCTTGGTGTCGTAGGCTGGGGAGTTGGCGGAATTGAAGCAGAGGCCGTAATGCTCGGCCAACCAATCTATATGCTCATGCCAGAGGTAGTTGGGTTCCGGCTTACAGGTGAGCTACCCGAAGGGGCTACCGCTACCGATATGGTGCTCACAGTCACACAAATGCTTCGCTCCTACGGTGTCGTGGGGCGGTTTGTTGAATTTTTTGGTCCAGGTATTCAGGCACTTTCGGTGCCTGATCGTGCTACGATCAGCAATATGTCCCCCGAGTACGGCGCTACGATGGGCTTCTTCCCGGTTGATGAGGTTACACTCGGGTACCTGCGACGTACAGGACGGGATAGTGATTTAATCGCGCTAGTTGAACGATTCACAAAAGACCAGGGGCTGTTTCTAACTCCTGATACACCCGAACCGGAGTATCTGGATGTTCTGACATTAGACTTGGGCGATGTGGTTCCAAGTGTTGCCGGACCAAAACGACCACAGGATCGCATTCCGATCCCCAGCCTGGGCCAATCATTCCGTGAGTCATTTGCTGCGCCCGCTGGACCACAAGGATTCGGGCACCAGGAATCTGAATTGGAGCGTGCAGTCGAAACGCCTGACTTTCCAGATCCATTGCGCAACGGAGATGTTGCAATTGCAGCAATCACCAGTTGTACGAACACCAGCAACCCGAGTGTGATGATTGGTGCAGGCCTCGTAGCCAAAAAAGCGGTCGAACGCGGACTAAAAACAGCACCTTACGTTAAGACCAGTTTAGCGCCAGGATCACGTGTAGTAACCGAATATCTCCACAATGCTAACCTGATGCCTTATTTGGCTCAATTAGGGTTTGACTTGGTCGGTTATGGTTGTACTACTTGTATCGGTAATTCCGGTCCCCTACCGGAGGCGGTGAGCAGTGCAGTTCGCCAAGGCGACCTTGTAGTCGCAGGGGTGCTAAGCGGTAACCGCAACTTTGAAGGGCGTATTCATGCACTTGTACAGGCAAATTATCTCGCTTCGCCTCCACTCGTAGTTGCGTACGCACTGGCAGGTACCGTAGATATTGATCTTACCAGCGAACCACTTGGCAAAGATCTCGCAGACAAAGACGTGTATCTGCGGGATATTTGGCCAACTAGCGAAGAAATTTCCGAAGCTGTTGAAGCCTCAATAACTCCGGAGTTGTTTCTCGAGGAATATGGTGGTATAGAGACGTCTAACGAAACATGGAACGCCATCGAGATTCCCAGCGGATCTCAGTACCAATGGAGCGATGAATCCACTTACATACAAGAGCCTCCATTCTTCGTTGGTCTAACACACAAGGCACCAGAAACGACTCCCATTGAAAATGCCCGTGTACTGGCTAAGCTGGGAGATTCAACAACAACGGATCATATCTCACCAGCAGGTGCTATTCCTAAAGAATCCCCTGCCGGTGTCTACCTGAGCTCCAATGATGTAACCCTGCGTAATTTTAACTCATTTGGGTCCAGGCGCGGTAATCATGAGGTCATGATGCGTGGCACTTTCGGCAATATTCGCATCAAGAACGAGCTGGTGCCCGGCACTGAAGGTGGCATAACCCGTTGTTTCATCAACAATGATGAGGTCATGTCTATCTACGACGCGTCCATGCGTTACCAGGAGACGGGCGTACCCTTGATCGTCCTTGGTGGTAAAGACTACGGTATGGGATCAAGCCGGGACTGGGCTGCCAAAGGAACAATCCTCTTAGGAGTCAGAGCAGTGATCGTCGAGAGTTTTGAACGTATTCACCGCTCCAATCTAATTGGTATGGGGGTGCTGCCTCTCGAATTCTTAAAAGGTGAAAATGCCGACACACTGGGCCTAGATGGCACTGAATCCTACAGCCTAGTTCCGCCGGAAAAAGCAGGAGGAACCGTCGAAGTCATTGCCGTACACCCAGGAGGAGAAAAAAGACGCTTCACTACACGCTCCCGTATAGATACGCCTGTTGAAGTTGAGTACTATCGTAATGGTGGTATTCTACACTATGTACTGCGCGAATTTCTGGCAGAAGAATGACCCCCTCCACCCGGAGTTTCAATACGAAGTCGGTCACCTGCCTTTAATCTTCGCGTAAACAAACCGGGCAATTTTGTCTTTTTTCCGGTTGCATCTATCAGCGTGTTCTGACCGTTACGGCCTGGCTCGCCGCCGTACAGCCCCCACGGAACATGACAACGACGCTCACTGAGCATAGTTACTGTGGCTGATTTCAAAAGCTCATACTCCCGCACAAGCCCCTCCCCCCCTTTATATCGACCAGAACCCCCGCTTCCTTTGATAAGCGCGTATTCCCTGATTCGAAATGGAAACTGCATTTCCAATGCCTCGACCGGTGTGTTGAGCGTATTGCTCATGTGCACATGTACGCCGCTTAGACCATCAGCATCGGGAGCAGCTCCCATACCTCCACCAAGAGTTTCGTAATAGGCATAAGAGGTCCCGTCGGTGTGTCTACCCCCTATCGTCACATTATTCATTGTCCCTTGACCTGCGGCTGGGACACGCTTCGGCAACGCCTGTGCCAAGGCTCCAAGAACCACATCCGTAATTCGCTGTGACGTCTCCACATTGCCTCCAGCGACCGCTGCTGGCCTTGATGCATTAACCAATGTATCTTCGGGGGCTTTCACATTGATCGGGACAAAACAACCAGCGTTTGCCGGGACATCTCCCTCAACCAGGCAGAGTACAACATAATAGCATGCAGATGCTGTAACTGCTAATACGGTATTTAACGGTGCATGCAATGTTGCATCTGTGCCCTCAAAATCAAACACGATATTACTGCCTGTAATCTGAACAGACACTCTGATAATGGCATCCTGGTCATCTGGCAGTTCCAGCACATCTTCAAAAACATACCTCCCATCCGGCCAAGTCTGAATAGCACTACGCACTAACCGTTCACTGTACGCCTGCAAATGACGAGCATACGCGCAGACTTCAAGTTCTCCGTGCTCTTCTACGAGCCCTTGTAAACGCCGCTCTCCGACTGCATGTGCAGCTCGCTGAGCCGCCAGATCTCCCCGACGCTCGGTGGGAGTCCGCACATTGGCAAGTATCATGTGCAACACACCCTCATTTAACTTGCCCGCTTCGTATAGCTTGGTGGGCGGGATAATTATTCCTTCCTGAAATAGCTCGGTAGACAAAGGAAGTGAGCCTGGGCTCATGCCACCAACGTCTGCATGATGTGCACGGCTCGCAACAAAAAAAATGGGCTCGCCGCCGAAAAAAACCGGCGAGATCATCGTTATGTCGGGCAAATGATTCCCCCCATCAAACGGATCATTCAGAATAACCACGTCATCCGGCTCCCAATGTGTGAACATCCTTAGGGCAACCTCACAACTCGCGGGCATGGCCCCCAAATGAACCGGTATATGAGCTGCCTGGGCAACCATATTGCCCTGTGTATCAAAGACCGCGCAGGAATAGTCCAAACGCTCTTTAATATTGGGAGAATACCCTGTACGCTGGAGCGTGACGCCCATTTCATCGGCAACACCGATGAGTCGGTGTCTATAGATTTCAAGAAGAATAGGATCAACTGCCATGATCTGTGCTACACCTAAGATGTAGGTTATGCCATTGATCAACCTCGGCATCCCAGCCCGGAGGTACGACTAATGTTGAATCATACTGTACAACCAGTGCAGGGCCTCTAAACGTACATCCTTCTATCAGTATATCACGTTTTAGGACAGGAACAGACATAGGCCCATCCGCTGTGAAGTACACGGGTGCTCTTGGTGCTTGGGCTATATCGAATGGAGAGGCAGCTGGTGTTGCCGGTATAGGTATTACCTTCTCCCGGGGCACCGTGGCCCGTAGTCGCACTGCTACCGACTCTACGGGCAGTCCTGGTGCACTGTACCCGTAACGCAGATGGTGCGCCGAATGGAAAGCTTCTATCGAAGAGCGAATGTTTTCTGGCACAACCGGTAAACCCAAAGGCACTGTGAGCTCATAACTTTGTCCTGAATACCGTAAGTCGAGACTGCAGTCTAACTCAACCCCCCCTGTGTCTGAGTCCAGGCGGGATAGTACTATGGGCTTCAGCTGATTGATAGAATTTTCCAGGCTTTCCGGGTTGCAAAAGAGCTCCTCCGCAGTAGACAGCAACGCTTGCGATACATCGCTAGTGATATCTGCCATCAACAGACCAAGCGCACTGAGTACCCCAGGATGACGTGGAATAAGAATTTTTCTCACCCCTAATGAGTCGGCGATTGCACATGCATGCAGCGGTCCTGCCCCACCAAAGGGTACCAAGATATACGATCGCGGATCGTAACCACACTCAACGGATACTCGTCGTAGTGCCCGTTCCATGGTCGCATTCGCAACTCGTACAATACCCAGTGCAGTCTCTTCAGGAGAAAGATCAAGGGACTGGCCAAGATGTGCAATTGCTTTATATGCTGCCTGGACATCCAATGGGCACGTAGAGCGTCCGCCAAGAAATTGTGATGGTATCAAACGGCCAAGTACCAGATTGGCATCCGTTACAGTGGGAATCTGGCCGCCCTGTCCATAACAAACCGGGCCGGGAACCGCACCTGCACTTTGTGGGCCTACACGCAGTATACCTCCTGAATCAACGTACGCCAAGCTACCTCCACCTGCACCGACCGTGTGGATCTGTGTGGATGGCAACCGAAGTGGTAAATCGCAAATCGTGCCTTCGGTCGTCTGTGGTATTCTGCCAGGACAAAGCGCTACATCTGTACTGGTGCCCCCCATATCAAAAGATATTATGTGGGGCCTGGAAGTGCTGAGCGCCTGTCCAGCCAAAGCAAAAGCCCCTACAACTCCACCTGCAGGTCCACTCAGAACCAACCTGGATGCCTGTTTAGATGCCTGTTGCGCATCCAGTGTACCACCACTGGATTGCATGACCTTGAGTGATCTACCACTGAGTACACGCCTGAGGCGTGTTAAATAGCGCATAACGAGAGGCCGTACATACGCATTTACAACCGTTGTTGCTGTGCGCTCGTACTCCCTGTACTCAGGTAAGAGATCTACGCTAAGCGAAACAGGTACATCTGGAAATTCCTCGGCCAATGCAGCCGCAATGCAACGTTCATGTACATCATTCAAGAAGGAAAAGAGCAGAACAACCGCCACACTCTCTACCTCTTCCTGCCTGAGTACTTCCAGCACTTCAGACAGTGAGGATGTATCCAGCTTCCTGTGAATATTCCCCTTGCTATCTATGCGTTCATCAATCTGCAGACGAAGCGAGCGGGGCACAAGATGATTGCGTGCTGCCTGGGAAAACTCATATAGCTGAGGGCGATTTTGTCGGCCGATCGCCAGGACATCTGCAAAACCGCGTGTGGTTATGAGTGCAGTCCGAGCCCCTCGCCGTTCCAGAAGTGCATTGGTCGCGGTTGTCGTGCCGTGCATGACCGGCGCCTCGGGATCTACCGAAAGCACCGCTAAGCCTTGCAGTATAGCTTGACTTTGATCACTTGGTGTCGTTGGCACCTTATGCACGGTCAACCCAGAAGCGTCCAACACCACAAAATCTGTGAACGTCCCCCCTACGTCAATCCCGATACACTGACCATTAGCACGCATAGTACCACATAAATTACGGGGGCAATGATACGCACCAGTGCACCTGGCGGTGTTACTCTGCCTTTGGTGCCAAGCCTAAGAGCTGGCTTAAAACCTTTTCTCCACGCACAGGATAAGCATCCTGCACATGATATTGCATGAAGCGGGTAATCAATGTGTAAAGCCCCCGCCGCTGTTCTTCCGTTAGCTGCATGCGCATTATCACATTAAAATCAGCCCTGTACAAAATGGCAAACGCCCGGAGCACGCCCCTCGAGGCAGCCAACGACCGAGACCCTGTGTCTACCTTGTTCGAGATCGTACCGGTATCATGCTTCAGATATCCGCCGGAATCATCAATCCGCTCCACTTCATCCCGGGTAAAGCTAGGTCCAAAACCCAATGCCGCCGTCAAATGGAGCTGGAAGTATAGCTGTACCAATACTGCATCCGTAGCCGGATCGCCTAGTGCACCAAGTGTTCGAGTAATTAAATGAAAGCTTTCGGGAGAATCTACCCCTTCTTCCGTTAGAGCCAGAACAAGTTCGCAGATCCGCTGTCCAATCGCCAATCTCTTCATATCACGGGATATACCTGGATGGACCATGATGTGTGAGCAATTTGTCAGAATCTGAATAGACCGGGTCGGACGCGTATAGATCACTGCCTGCACATGCGAAAGCATCTGGAGCGTCGAGCCGAACAGGTTCTTTCTTGATTGGGCACCGCGTGCTATGGTGGTTAGTTTTCCAAGCTTCAAGGTATATAGTGTTACGAGCCGGCTGGTTTCCCGGAAGGGTATAGATTTTAAAACAATGGCCTCAGTGCGCACCAACATGGCTATGCCGAGCGAAGTTCAGTTTCCACAATGTACATACTCATGATATACTCAAACAGACCTACCTTGAACCGTAGCCGCCAACCCGACCACGGTGTGAATGCCCAATACATAGCCGGTCCATAACCACAAATGCACCACATTTTCCTGCTCCCATTTACGCCCTTGCATATCGCGCGAGCTTCATCCCAGGAAGTCTGTGTCTCCTGCGACGATGCCTACTACACTTTGACCGACGACATTATGAACGCAACGGTAGACGACGCAGATAACGTAGCTACACGGTCTGTCACTTCCGAAGTAAATCTGCACAATGTCGCAGCAACTCCAAATGCAACTCCTGAACCGGATCGTCCAAGAAGACACAGGATCAACAAATTTTCGAGCATTCGAAGGGGGCATCATGGATCGAAAATCATCTGCCCCACTGTCACCTAATTTTGGAGGACTCCTCGGTATTTTCTATTTGATGACAAAAAAAAGCCATCCAGTCGCAAATCTTGTCTCCAAAATCTTCATCGCCGCGCGACTCCAGAGAAAGTCTCAACCAACCAGAACGAGCACCAAAAAGAATTGCCGAATATGCCCAATCCATGTCAGACATCATTTCGTCATCAAATTCCAGCAACTCCTGACATTGGCGACGCATGAAAAAAAGTATGATCGCTCGCTCCAGCGGACTCTTGTGCAAATTGAAATACTCTGGTATTGTCGACCCTCCAAGCTCTACAAGCTCCCGCAGCGTGTTGCAGAGAGGGAAAATGCGATACTGAATTTCCTCTGGAACGCCTTCAAGGAAATCAAGAACTAAATCGTCCAAATCATTATCGCTACTCCTGTCCCGATGCTCAGCCACCTTCCCTACAATACTCCAGAGCAAGTATCCTTCGACTGATTGTGATCTTAGTAAAACACGACCATCCGTCATCCATTCGCTTAGACCCGGAATAGTACATTTTTGCGACCCTACTTCAAATACTGCTGTGTATGCCTGTGCGGCCGCCGCGCTCCTGTTCTTAACATGGTACAACATGGTAAGAATTCCTCCTGCAGCCTGGGCAAGATGGAGGGAAGCATTTTCTTCTGACCTTTTATTTTTGGGCTGCCATGACCATCGTTTTAATGCCTCCCGATCAAACGATGTTTTCCTACGGTTTAGAACGCCAGGCTTCATAGGCACATTGTTGCGCAGCCGTGCCTGGTCCAGAATCTTGTCCCGCTCATCGTTCGATTTAGCATAGATTCGGCGAATCCGTGTTATTGAAATTGGGGCGCGAACAAACCAAACAGATTTTGGCTTCCTGTTTTTCGCAGTGAGGGGTAGTCCAAATAATTCGAGCTGTTTAAGGTCTGACCCATCAGTATTCAGATCAAAGCATTCAAGCTTTTCCAGATTGATTTCTATGATTATTGGAATGAGATATGTTGCTTCTTCAACAGACAGGTTAATCGCACTTTTCGGAATTCTGTTAATAAATAGTGGAATCCATCCTGGTTGCTCGTTTAGGGTATCTTTGTAGTACTTATCTCCGAACCCGGATGGTGGCATGATCAATCCGGCAGCGAGGCTGAACATCAGATTCAAGTGATTCGTGACGAATAGACCTGATTCTGGAGAATGCGTTTCAGGCATAGTAATTGGGCAATGGCTTGTGATGCAGCACAGATTCGTCCTCCGGCAAGATATCGCGAATCAGGCTGGGACGGTCCCGCTTCATCAGCAGAAATACTTTATCGCGTGCTCGCGAAATCATCACATAAAACAGCTTTTTGGTCGCATCTTTGTGGTCACGCGAGATATTGTGCTCATCAATATCGGCCAAAATCACTGTGTCAAACTCAAGCCCCTTGCATGACCGGGCGTTGAGAACTACAATACCTCCCCGATCGAATCGTATCTGCTGCTTCCTACGGGCGTCATAGGTACAGATATTCAAGGGAACCTCGGCAAGAGAATCCGCGGCCCCCTCTAGGGCATCCATGTATCTTTCCCGAACATTGTTATTTGGAGTGATCACACCAATAAGCTTTTGACGATCGCGCAGACCAAACTTGACGATTGCCTCCGCAATTTGTTTGTACCTCCCCTGACGATTCTCGAATGTATATAATTTCGGGGCATGGAGTCGTCTTTTACGGTCTGGTAGTTCAGGTGGTGGACTAGCGGGATCACCTGTATAGAACGCCCGGGCTAAAAGAGCGACCCCATAATTGTTTCGGAAATTGTACTTGAGTTCAATCACATCTCTAGTATCAATTGCAAGCTCATCTTCGAGGTCCTTACGACTGCTATTATCATCTGCAGTGATCTGTTGATTTTGATCCGCCGCAACAAAGAAATTTTCATAGCCAAGTTTAACCAGTGTTTGATAGAAACTAGGCGACATATCCTGTCCCTCGTCTATCAGGAGGAATTCTAGCTTGTTCACTGCAATGACATTATCGGCCAATATTTCGCGCACACATGCTTTCCAATCAGGAGAGTAAGGTTTAAGCTGAGGCACGGATTCCCCCGTAATATTCCGGAATTTTTTATAAAACCACGACAAATATGTGGAGCTTTTAAACTGTTTGCCCGCCATCTGTTGACTTGCTTGATGCAGCATGTGATTGTATACCAGGAAAACATACTCAGCACCTTGATCTTCGAGCTGTTTAGCTCGCATCACCATGACCACCGTCTTACCTGTTCCGGGGCCACCAATGATTAGATGTTGCCCCTGGGTTGAGTATGCCAATGCTGCTTCCTGATCCTTCGTAAGATCCTGTACACCAGGCAATTTCCATGTGCGTGCCTCCATGATGTTACGGATTAGTCATTCAAGAAGTGACGGCAGATTTCTGCCTTTTCCTTTAATCATGGCTCTGTCAAGATAACGGTTGTTGCAGCAGCAACTTGACTCGGGGATCATCAGACATGCATGACAGGCTGCCCCATTTAATTGCTCGTATTTGCTGTCATCTGGATTGCAGCATACCGGATCAAACGAACACCATTGAGCTGCCTCCCATGCTCGCGAAAATAATCGGTTAAATCTCATTGGCTTAGCATATCGCATCAGCCCACCCAGCGAGCCATATTTGTCTGAAACGGCGACAAAAATCAGTATTCCTGCCATGGGTTTTTCGCCTTGTTTGCAATATATACGCTCTTGGAGCGATGCAGCCGGATATCCACAGTTGCGCTCCAGTTGTCGAATCAATAAATGAGACAATGAGTGACAAAGAACAAACCTTGGAGTTTTAGACACCTCATCACTTTCCCTTATAGAATAGTCTACGTAATCCAGGAATTTATTCAATGCATGGTCTCCTTTTCTGGCTGCACTGACCTTCGCCTCCCATGCCTGCAGCAGGGACTCGTTCAACGTAAAAAATATCCCCTCGCCATATAATTCATTGGCGGGAAGCCAATCAGATATTCCCAATATGTCAGGCGGTACTAAAGGGGGCCTTCTTAGCCCAATCCCGCCTTTGGATTGATGTTGGGGGGCTTCGCGTCTGAACCCTGTAAAAACCGAAATCATTCGTAGACGCTCAACTGCAACCAGGCAATTGACTAGTGAAGAGATCTTCGAAGACGTATCTCTTCCGGCGAGTGCTTGCCACTCTTGGGTATAATGTTTCGTAACAAGGTCTTCGTCCTCCCGTTGATCAGAAATCGGACGTAAAAGTGCCTCATATTCAAGTTGCATGGGATCACCTGAGGCCAATTCATCATCATATAATGGGTAGCCATCTTCAATTTTCTGGAGCGCATCTTCGAGTTCTGCGACCTTGCACCAGTACTTGGATGCGATACGCCTAATCGTACTTTTATAGTCTAGCCCTGGCCTAGCTTTATCAATGTCTCGTCGATCATCAGTACTCCTGTACAGGCGATCAACTAAACTTGATCGGGAGATGCGTGATTCCGGTGGTATGACCAGAGCTCGGTGGTTCTCAGCCATATACATTCGGGAATCACCGATTTGCATGACCGCAGCCATACTATTAGTTGCGTCCTCTGCTGCTGGCTCGGGGAACCAAGGCTGCTGCCAGGTTTTCTTGCCAAAATGAGCTCTTTGTTCCCAACCCTGACAACCGCATTTCATGCATTTGACTAGCTCTTTAGGCTCCCTTATCAACTTGAGATAGGCATCACGGCTGCGTGCACAGGCTTTTGATTTTTTTCCGTGTGCCATATAATGCCAATCTACATCGGCTAAGTGCCCTAGACGATGCACACGAACCCAATGAACTTGCTGCAGTGCGCCCTTACAGATTTCATTTGAACATTCAGCCTTTCTCGGGGGAAGGTAGGAACTATAAAGAAGGTCACATTTTACACAATGCAGCCACTTCGGGAATTTCTCTGCGGGAATATAATTTGTGACTTTACCATTGTTCTCAATCGCAACTGGGGGTTTGATTAGTCTGCGATTGTTAATTATTGGATGCCTACAGACCTGGGTTACATGCTTCAGTTCTCGATCCGGTAGCCCATCTTGGGGCCAAGTGCTAATATCTTTTACAACAGCGTAGATGTTCTCTGTCTTTTCCCCTATATGCACAACGGAGCCCACCCCTGACGTACGTAACAAGTTCGAAAATCGTATCTCCGCCGTATGCCACCCATCCTTTAATATTGCTGACTCTTCTACGTTACGCATTGAGTTCAACGTATTCCACAACCCAGGAACTGAAGATTCAGCCCGCTTCAACAATCGATCGGCATCGTTACTGTTTTCAGACACTTCGTACCAAAGATCCCGACGTGAGTCGTTGCACTCTCCAGCTCTGATTAACCAGGCTTGATGAAGCTGATCTAGATGATCGCGGATCGAATCTTGTGTAGTCTTCTGATCTGGACATGCTCTTCTGAATCTCCTGAATAATTGAGCTATAATATTTTCCTCTTTCCCCTTGCACCTTCCAATCTTGAATGCACCACGATTAATGGTCAAATAATTACATGTGTACCTGAGTGCTATGACTAAAGCTGCGTGAAGGGCTCTCCTGCGTGCTTGATAGGTAAAGGGAGTGATACTAGAAGCCTCCACAAATCGATGAAATGACTCATGGAATGGCCGAAAATTTTCGTAATGTGCAAGACTTCGGGCTTGGGTGCGATAGTAATTGACGACTACCAAACCAGGAACTCCTGCACGCCCAATGCGCCCCGTAACCTGAATGTATTCCCCCGTCGTTTGTGGCTGCCCATTCACCACCATCAAGGCCAACCGAGAAACATCTAGCCCCACAGAAATCATGTTAGTCGCAAATACTACATCAAGACACTTAGGGTGGCTTCGCTGATTTTCTAACTCCTTAAATGTGATAGCACAATCTTCAGCCGATCGAAGGCTGGTAAGTTCACCTATGCGAGGATTCTTGAACCGCTTACGAATTGTATTCAGCCTCTGCTGACGTTCCTTGCTTCCTGTACTATTCTTTTTGATCAGCCGCGTCCCGGCAGACCGTACATCATGGAACATTCCATTGTGAAATGTGGCCACATCCTTTAGACTGCGATTAAAAACTACAATCGTCCACCACGCCTCAGCTAATTCAGCGAAATCCTGATCCTGCCCAAATAAAATACCTGGTGCGGCCATGAGCGCGGCCATGAGTGGGCTCATACTCTCTTGCCTGCTGAGGTTTGGTGCAAGATATCCTAGATACATCCGGCCTGGTCGGTCCCTATCCGTCCGAGCAAAATACATATCATCACAGGAAAGTCCGGGCGGTGGAAAAATCCGGTTTTCGCGCGCATACAGTTTTCGAATCTGATTACGAGCCTCGCTGATTGTGGCTGTTGAAGCAATGAATTTTGGCTTCACACCCAATTCTCTAATCACCGTTTCGATCCCCGCTTCGTAAACACCAGCTACCGACCCAAGCGGGCCCGAAACAAGGTGGAGTTCATCCTGAATAATGAGTTCTGGCGCGCGCGTCTTGCGGCCAAAGAAAGCGCGCGTCCCATCAACCCAGGGCAGTCTGGCAAACTTGTCAATCGTACTAATCAAAAGTGATGGTGGCGCGTCGTACAACGCATCATCTACAATTTGGCAGGGAATCGGTAGTTGTCTAGAATCTCCGCGTTTCCCCAAACCACAGCCCAACTCATTTGCGCAATAGAAATTGAACGAGTAAGGTTTAGATACATATCCTTCTTTTGTTAATTCCTCACCGCACCAAGGACAGGATGTGAGTATAAAGTTGTAACGCTCAGAATCATTACCATCTTCTATGGCTTTAACTTTTTTTTCGGCCTGATTGTATGTGTTTGGGCTCACAGCCCCGCCAGCCCAAAACCCTACACTGAAGGGCTCTTTCCCCAAACCATCGCTTACATACTTGCGGCGTATAAGCTCAAGTGCACAGATCATGCGAGCAGCACGTTCAAACTGCTGGCGAGTCAATAATCGCAATGTATAACGCATGATTGCAACAGTACCACCACCGTGATCTCCATACTTAAGCCTGCGCCAGACCATAAGGATTGCGATTAGCCCTAGGTATGCCTCCGTCTTTCCCCCTCCTGTCGGAAACCATATCAGATCCATGGTCTCGCGAAAATCACTTTTCTCTCGAATGGCAGACTCTAATACAGACAATAAAAAAGCTAATTGGAATGATCGCCATCGGTATGTTTTTGTGTTTATGTTCTGCCCGGCAATTTTGTCCGCTTGCTGCATCTGATTAAGCATAACCTGATTTGCCAAGCGAAATGCTTTTGCAACATATTCATCACTACAAAGCAGATCAACACCTTTATACATTCGCTCCAATGCTACCTCCATACGTTTCACCATTCGTGTGGCAGTGTTCCTCTCCGCGGCGTCAACAAATTCTAACGAAACCTGCCTCTGCCCACCAATCCATTCTTCGTATCCCTTCAGAAAATCTCTCATTAAGACTGAGAGAGTTGTTATGTCTTCCTTGCATAAACGCTTCAAGTTTAGTACTTCATGATTCCCTTGGGGATTTGTTGATAAGGCGGGCATTTCCACCATTGGCATAAACTCTGACCAAACTCGGGGCATACAGTCAGGCCTCACATCCCAATCTACCGCAGCCCCATGCCCTACTGCAAAGATCTTTCTATTCCTGTATTGAAGCTCCAATTCAAGTTCTTCCTCACTCAACGTTGCCGCATCAGGGCGCGGAAGCTCTAATATCCGCCCCGACGTAACGGTACAACTTAGATGGGCCTCAAAAAGACACGATTCAACCTTGTCAGATTGCCTTAAGGTTTCTGGACCTCTTCTGCAGTTATAGAGCGTTGATGTACATAGATAGCCATCAGTATGCCGACGTGGCTCCAGCATCACGCCGGCCCGATCACCCCAAATTTTTTGATTGAATATGCCACCGTCGTCAAGTTGGTCAATCGTTTTCTCAAACTGTTGTAATTCGACACGCTCATAGGACTGCCTAATGTATCTTCCAGATATATCCCTATGTCCTCGACTTTTATAGCAGCTCGCAGACGCTGTAATGCAGAGCTGCGCATCATGGCTCACGAAGAAGGTAAACCCGACGGTAGAAGGAGCCGTGTAGTAACGTTTGTACGAATAATCCTCACTTGTACCTCCTTTTAGTTGACTGATTTCCGGTACCTCAAAGCGAACATTCGAAGTGAACTCTATCGGGCTGAGCACACCGACACAATAGAGTTTAAGCGGGTTTTCGCTCACGATATCGCCTTCCCTTGCAGGACCGATCATTTGCGAACGTAGCCACGTAACTAGGCGATTTCGCGCCTCAACGTAATCCATGAAAAAGCACTGTTAGGTGTTGGGCCCGAAAATTAGTGATAATTAGGCAAGCATACTGCGACGCGATCCTTGAACCTGATCATCAATTATTCCGGGGAATTCTGGCTAACACAACAGGGGTTCGGTAGACTATTGCACAGTCACCATATACAACGATTGCCATGCTTGGCCGCCCTCATTTGAAAATATTCGTAGCGTCCGTCAGAAAGCACATAGAGACACGTAATGGCCAGAATTCACAGGATTTTAACAACCCCTAGGCGACCCACCTCGCTCGGAATCAGTGGTCCACATGGTCGGAATATGCACAAGCATCTCTGAAAAACCTTATAAAAAATTTTGCGCGTGTTTTCACCCTTTTAATTGGCTGTTTTTTCGGTGAGTAACTCAAACGTGTTCGACTCTGCCGCAACGATGCAATGGCAAAGTATGTGGTAGCAAAGTACGGCTTCGAGATCAATAAGCACAAACATTGAGCACGGATCGTCGTACAACAGCGTGTTGTCGCGTAGGTAATCTGAACAAGAAAATCCATCTGATTTCAGCAAGCAGTGCTTGGGTGAGTTGGGTGATTTCAGGCCTCCGTCTCGGAGAACTGGGTCGGATCAAGATAAAAACGGTCCATTTTTCAGGAATAGTGGTGAACCTGGCGTCGGTCCGCACGGAGCCAGACTTCAGATAATCAACGCTCGAAGAAACTATATACTACACCTGAAAGGCATATCCGCGCCGTACGAGAAAACCAGAAAATGAGAACATTAAATACTGATCATGTGGTTAACGTGACGTTGCATGACGCGAACCACAAACTTGCAGCCAAGATGAATGGCGATTGCGTGCTCGTCAATTCCAATATTATGCCACCACTAGACGACATATTTAGGACCGAACTTGAGGAAATAAAACGGAGGCCGAACCAGACACCACAGAAACACCTTATCATCCTACTCCAGACTCCGGGAGGCTATATGGAAACCGTTGAGCGGCTTGTGGCTGTAATGAGATTCCATTACGAACGTGTATCATTTATAATTCCAAATTATGCATTCTCGGCCGGCACCGTGCTTGCACTGTCAGGGGACGACATTCACATGGACTATTATTCGGTCCTCGGCCCAATTGATCCCCAATACCTAGGCCAAGATGGGAATACTCAATCTGGATATGGAGTTCTAGCTAAATTTGGGGAGATTTGCGAAAAGATAAACGAATCAGAAGATCCCAATAATTGTCGTGCCGAGATGGCTTATTTAATCAAAAATTTTGATCCAGGCCAGCTTTTTCTGTTTGAGCAAGCAATTGAACATGGTAAAACCCTGATTACGGAATGGTTGCCGAAGTATAAATTCAAGAGTTGGGACAAACATTCAACAACAGGCAAGAGGGTTACGGATACGGACAAAAAAACCCGTGCAGCTAAAATCGCCGAAATACTGGGCGATGCATCGCGCTGGCACTCACATGGACGTGGTATTTCAATGCGGGCACTTTCAAGTAGTGACCTGAAGCTCAAGATTAAGGATTTTGGCGCAAATCATGGACTTAACGAACTCATTCGCAATTATCACGGACTTGCAATAGATTATTTTGATAGATTGGGACACCGGGCCTACATTCATTCACAACTTGGCAACAAGAGACTCGCATGACTTCACCTAAGAAAAAAACCTCTCCTGAAGGCGGACGCAACAGTGAGTATGATCGACAGGTCAAGAAGGCAAATACTGTGCTTGGAGATCTTGATTTCATTGACGATTTGCCAGATCCACCAAAACGTGTGGAAATCCCCATTCCATATGGGACTGATGGAGTACCGCCGCGACCCTTCGGATGGGATATTCGACGGTAATGCCGCAACGCATCATCTTGACTTTATCCGCTGAAATTTGACGGGGCCCCTTGGTTCGCGTCTTCAGGGAACGCTAAGAGATTAATCGTACACTCGTCCCAGCGCCGTCTGGAACACTGGTGAGTTCTGTCTGATCAGAAGCCTTATCGTAGACCTGTACACGATCAACAGATCCCGCCGGCAGGTTTCTGGTAGCTCTGGTTGGATCACTACTAAAGAATCTTTGTCCCCTACCGGTACATCTTGCACGGTGCGCCTTACGAGCTTTTAATGCGCACCGTAGACGAAGATTTCGTACTGACTGGATAAAGATTGGGCCTGCACCGCAGAGGCAGCAGCAGAAATCGTGAAGAGTGTGAGTCCTCCTGATCACCCTTTTCATTAGACCTCCATTAACACAAAATTTTCTGTAATTGAAGCCAAATTCAATGGGATAATCTGGATAATTGGAGTCGCCACCTCACCTATTCACTTCTTCGATCGAACGGCCTGTACTCCACGAGCACTGACCGACCAGTGATGTCAACAACAGTGGCCATAATCTCAACCCCATACGCGTCTGTGAGCCTCAGCGGTTTTCCCAATCGGAAGGTGACTGGTTGCTGCTTTCCCTCATCAATTGCAATATTATCCGCGTATAAGTAGGTCCGATCCAAGTTATCACGTATCGGATTTAGCCGTCCATTCAATCCCGGGATGTGCCCGGTAGCGTTTGAGAAAATTACGGCACCACCAGCTGTAATCGGATCAAGTTCTAACAGCAATCCCTCCTGGGACGGCCTCCACTCCTGTACCAAACCTGCGGTGTAGCCTGGCATTGCGGCATACACCGTCATCGGCAAATGCGTCGTATATAGATTAAAATCCGCTTCACCGTTTTCGTCAGTTGTCGCCCGCTGCCAAGTTTTGTTCGGGAAAAGAGCCAAAACATCCGCACCGATGACCGGCTCTCCTTCAGAATGTACCGTGATGACGGCATCCGACGGTACAAGTTCAAGCCGGGCAGCCGGGATGACTAGAACCAAATTTGTCTTATCATTGACTCTGTACTCCGGCTTGATACCTGCAATCTCATGGGTTTCATTGAAGATGATTGAAACGCCGTCCCCGCGTCGTTCCATCATATTTCTTCGGTGATGGGACCCAGGTATATTCCCTACAGAGATTCGCCCAAATACCGAAGCAAGAACCCCATTGCGGGCTGACTGACTTGAATCCATTCCCTCTATGGTCATCCCATTGGGAAGCGAGCCGGGCGAGTCAATTTCCAGACGGTTTTTGAACATTGAAAGCCGGATTCGCCGGGTAGACATGGAGTAGTCGCGATGGACAACAGCGTTCACCACTGCCTCGAACACGGCAGCCAAGCTGTACTGGGGCATATCTTCGCGGGCCGGTGTTTTCCGCGCCGCGACACGCATATTACGGTCTACAAACTTCGTTGCATCAGCAATCTGAGCAGAAAGCGGCCCTTGAATCTCCTGAGCATCCAACTGGCCGGAGGCACGATCTTTACCACGATACATAATGGCCATAATCGTGGCTTGCGGCAACCACTCCTGAGGTGAATCGGTACAAAGTATGTCTGACGACATCTAAAATTTAAGTCGGCGACAATTCGTTTGAAAAAGAAAGTTCCACACACACCTCTCCCATGCTACAAAATATGTGAAATTTTGCAGGGCGCACACTGCAATAAACCGCTGATCATGTAGATTTTTATTGGGGATCCA
>LXNI01001551.1_pt1 | contig 19265 bp, 17 predicted proteins | sample 809091 | NCBI WGS metagenome assembly LXNI01 (sample SAMN04870527, study PRJNA318959) | sponge metagenome | biome: 01000161; feature: marine sponge reef; material: water | host: Sarcotragus foetidus | place: Greece: Milos, Mediterranean Sea | collected 2013-05-29 | depth 5-7 m | reverse complement strand
GCGCTGTTCTTCGGCGTCGTCGGCATGGTCTACGATCGCTCGCACACGCGCGATATCCCCAGCCTGGGCGGCTTCATGAAAGTGATGCCCTGGGTCGGCGTCGCCTTCGTCATCGGCGGTCTGACCAGCATGGGCATGCCTGGTCTGAGCGGCTTCATTGCTGAATTCCCGATCTTCCAGGGCATGTGGGCGGCCTCCGAGCAGATCACGCTTCAACTCGGCGCGTTCCAACTCAGCAATTATTACAGCGTCATCGTCATCCTCGCCGCCCTTGGCATTGTCATCACCGCCGCCTATGTGCTGCGCGTGGCTGGCCAGGTCTTCTTCGGCGAGTTTGACGCCGAACGCTTTCACGATGTCGGCAATATCGAAATGACCGACCGCATCGTGCTGATCATCCTGGGCGCCCCGCTGATCGTCCTGGGCTTGTACCCGCCGATCATGGCGCCGATGATCGAATCCGGCATCCGACCCCTTATCGCCTTGTTGGGAGGTGGCTAGATGGAACTTGATCTCTGGGCGCAGTTGCCATCCGTCTTGCCGGAGATCGGGCTGACCACGCTCGCCGTCGTCGTGCTGTTTGCCGATATCTACGGGTCGCTGGCGACGCGCCGCAACGTGGTGATCGTTTCCGCCGTCGGCATGGCATTGCTGGCGCTCGTGCCGCTGATCTGGCAGCCGGATCCGGCGCTCTACGAAAACGGCGCGCTGCTATGGGGCGGCATGGTCAATTACGACCCGCTCTCGCAGATCTTCAAGGTGATGCTTCTGTTAGCCGGCGCGCTCGCCTGCCTGATGGCGGCCGGCGACAAAGGCGTCGGCGACAAAGGCGAGTTCTACCTGATCGTCATCGTCGCTACTCTCGGCGGTTTGATGATGTCCAGCGCCGCCGACCTCATTCTGGTATTCGTGGCTTTGGAGACGCTCTCGATTCCGCTCTACATGCTGGCGAGCTTCCGCCGCGGCGACCAGCGTTCCGCCGAGAGTGGGATGAAATATTTTCTCTATGGCGCATTCGCCTCGGCCATCATGCTCTTCGGTTTCAGTTTGCTCTACGGATTCGCCGGCACGACTAATCTCGCGGGCATCGCTGATGCCATGAGCGCCGGGCTGGATGAGGGTCTGGTCGCGGTGATGACCGCCCTGGTGATGGTCGTGGTCGGCTTCGGTTTCAAAATCAGCGCCGTGCCCTTCCACTTTTGGACGCCCGATGTTTACGAAGGCGCGCCCACACCGGTGACCGCCTTCGTCAGCGTCTCGAGCAAGGCAGCCAGTTTCGCGCTCTTGCTGCGTTTCCTGACCGCTGTCTTCCCGGCTGATTTGGTAATCGCCGGCGTCGTCATTCAAGAATTCTGGGTGAATCTGCTGGTGGTCGTCTCAATCGCGACGATGACTTTGGGAAATGTGGTCGCGCTGCGTCAAAGCAATATCAAGCGCCTGCTGGCTTATTCCTCGATCGCCCAAGCCGGCTACACGCTCATCGGCGTCGTGGCGCTGCAGGGCGCGGACGACAGCCTGGCGGTGGCCTCGGTGTCCTTCTACATGTTCATGTATATTTTCACCAATCTGCTGGTCTTCGGCGCCGTCATCCTTTTCATCGCGAAGACGGGCACGGAAGAAATCAGCGATATGGCTGGCTTGAACCGTCGCAGTCCCTGGCTGGCGCTTTTCATCACTATCGGCTTGCTATCACTGGGCGGGATTCCACCGGCGGCCGGTTTCTTCGGCAAGTTCTTCCTGTTCCAGGCGGCGGTGAATTCCAACCTGGTTGGCTTGGCTTTGATCGCCGTGACGAACGCGATCATCGCCCTCTATTATTATCTGGTTGTCATCAAGGTGATGTATGTCGATGTGGGACCCGATGTCGATGTGCCGATCGCGATTCCGCGCTTCTATGGCTGGTCCCTCGGCATTACCGCGCTGCTCGTTATCTTGCTCGGTACGGTCGCGGTCACGCCGATTTACAATTGGGCGGCTTTGGGCGCGGCTGGTCTCTAATAGCGAATCGCTGTGGCTATGCCTTTTCGTTTGTGATAAAATTCTCGAAGTTTGCCGAGGGAGCTGGCTCACCCTAGATAGTTTGATGACAAGACATGAGTAAATGAAACCGGATAACAATCCTCTCTCGACATACGGTCTCGTTGCGGGGGTGGTAGGGCAGGTGGGATGTATGATCCTGCTTGTCATTCTGGGGACAATATTGCTGGGCTTGGCATTGGACGAAGCATTTGGGACGCGACCGACATTTCTCTTCATCATGCTGCTGGTGAGCATCCCAATAAGCATCGCGTCGATTTTCTATTACACGCGATACAAGACAAGACAACTCCACGGCGGTACTAGTAAGAAGGAGGAAGATATAAGTGAATAGTTTTTGGAACGGAAAACGCCGTTTCGTCGCTTTACTCATGTTCCTGGCTGGCGTGTTCGTCGCGCTTCGCGTGCCTCCCGTCATACCATTCATCCAGTTGCCCGGCGAGAAGTTCCCCGAAGGCTTCAATATACCCTTCCTTGATATTCGCTGGACAAACACGATGGTCGGCTCGGTCATCGTCTGGATTGTGCTGCTCCTATTCGTGGTCTACGTCACGCGGCGCCGGCCCAAAGATGGCAACGAAGTTCCTCCAGGCGGCTTCTACAACATGTTCGAGATGCTCTTCGAGGGCTTGATGGGTTTCGTCGGCGGTATCGCTGGCGGCCGTCACTTCCGCTTGATCTTCAACATGTTTATGACGATTTTCCTGGTCGTGTTGCTGGCCAACTGGATGGAGCTTGTGCCCGGGGTCGACACTATCGGTTTCATTCATCCGCACGTCAAGGAAAAGTACGACGTGGAGAAGGATGAGTACAAGGTAGTCACAACCGACGGCTATGAGATTTATCAGGGCTTCCTCGGTATTTCCTACGTCAACGGACAGTGCGACTGGATCAGCCCCGCCGACGAAGCGGCTGCAGATGAAGCGGCGCTGACTGCGGCAGCAGCGGCGGCCAAGGCTGCCGAAATGGACCTGAGCCAGGACGCCGCCTATGCTCGTTATCAAGCCGAGCACGACGACCACGGCGAAGGCGAAGCGACCGGCGATGCCCACGGCGACGATACGCACGCTGGGGAAGCGGCCGACTCTGACGAAGCTACAGCGGCCTACGACGAAGTGCTGGCGGCGCGCCTCGCTGAGAAGCAAGCGCGCAGGGACCGCAGCTGCTACACCGGTGTCGCGCTGGCGCCATGGGAAACTGGCGGCGACGATCATGAGGACGAAGGCGAACATGCCGACGAGAAACACGACATCCTGCTGCATCCAGACCCGCGCAGTGAAGAGGCGAAACATGTGCCTTGGGTCGTTTTGCCTTTCGTGCGCGTGCCTTCCACCGATCTGAACATGACGCTGTCTATCGCCTTGATTGCCTTCGTCATGATTCAGTACATCGGTTTCAAGGCGCTGGGCATCGGCTATCTGACCAAGTTCTTCAACTTCTCCACGCTCTTCAAGTCGCCTTTGGGCGGTATTGATGTGGCGGTAGGTCTGCTGGAACTGATAGGCGACTTCGCCAAAATCCTGTCGTTCAGCTTCCGTCTCTTGGGGAATATCTTCGCCGGGTCGATTCTGCTCTTCGTCATGAGCTTCCTGGTGCCGATTTTGCCCTGGCCCTTCTTCATCCTGGAGTTCTTCGTCGGTGTCATTCAGGCGCTGGTATTCGCCCTGTTGACGGCAATCTTTATGAATCTGGCGACGGTCAGCCATCATCACGATGATGAGCATGACCATGCCGAAGCACACTAGTCTAGTTTGAGCAAATCTGGAGGAAACATCAATGGATCCACAATCAACGATTATCTTGGGTAAAGCGATCGGCGCCGGCTTGGCGATGATCGGCGCGGCCGGCGGCGGTATCGGCATCGGCCTGGCAGTGGGTGGCGCGGTGCAAGCCATGGGGCGCAACCCGGATCACACGCCGACCATCCAAACCAACATGATCCTCGGCGTAGCCTTCGCGGAAGCGGTCGCCATCTACGCCCTCGTTGTCTCGCTGATTATCCTCTTCGTTCTCAGTTAAGCTGAGCTAGAGACTCACTGGAGGAAATGATGAGCGTACTTGACAACCTGGGTATCAATCCCGGTTTGATGTTGATCTGGCTGATCGCCTTTATCGTGCTCTACACGGTGATGACGCGCTTCATCTATGATCCGCTGACCAACGTCTTGAACCAACGCCGTAACCGCATCGCCAAAGGTCTGGAAGATGCGGCGGCCGCGGCGCGGGCTCGTGAAAACGCCGAGGCTGAAGCCGAGAAGATCCTGGCGCAGGCGCGCGCCGAAGCGCAGAAGGTCATCGATGAGGCGCGCGGGCGCGGCGAAGAAGTCGCCGGCACGATCGAGCAGGATGCCCGCCAGGAAGCCGCCAAGATTCAATACGATGCGCAGAACGAAGCCGTGGCCATTCGCAATCAGGAATTGGGCAATTTGCGCGAGCAGGTGCTGAATATCTCGGTGGCCGTAGCCAGCCGCATCCTGGATGACAGCATCAGCAAGACCAAGCAGAAGTCGCTGGTGAACAGCTTTATCGCTGATTTGCCGGAAGGCGCCACGGGTCTTAGCGGCAGCGTCGAAGTTGTCAGCGCGATGCCCTTGACGGACGCCGAGCAGAAGAAAGTCCAGTCCTCAATCGGCGCCGACGAAACCGAATTCACGGTGGATCCCTCAATTCTGGGCGGATTGATTGTGCGCTGGTCCGGCGGCATGGTCGACGGCAGCGTTCGCTCGCAATTGAACGAGTTGGCGCGCAGCTTGAATTAGCCGCCTGCTGCAGTACAAGTCAAATTCAAGCGCGCTGGATAGCTTCCGGCGCGTTTTTATTTGTCACAGTCGCGTTTAGGTGCTTGAATAAATAGGGAAACGTCATTGTCTTAACGAGGTCGTGATCGGTCGAAATGCCTACGACACTTAACGCGCTTCTGGCTGCGTTTCCCGCTGACCAACTGGCGTCGATGCGTGGCGACCTCTCTATTGAGATCAACGCCCCCGTGGTCGAGTCGAGCCAGGATGTCCGGCCGGGCGGACTCTTCGTCGCGCGGGCCGGGGCTTCCACTGACGGCCATCATTTCATCCCAGATGCTTTGGCAGCAGGCGCCGCCGCCATCATCGGCGAGGCTGAGCTGCCGGACATGCCGGTTCCCTACATTCGTGTGAAAAATGCACAGCAGATCCTCGGTCACTTGGCGGCAGCTTACAACGGCTTTCCATCGCGGAAGCTTGTGGTCATCGGCGTCACCGGCACCGATGGCAAGACGACTACCTGTCATCTTCTGCACAGTATTTTGCAGCGCCAGCCGGGCTTTCGCGTGGGCTATATCAGCACGCTGTCGGCAGACTTCGGCGGCGAGGCAGCGCCGACCGGGCTGCATGTCACCACGCCCGGCGCGCCGCAGGTGCACGAATACCTTAAGCGCATGGTCGATACCGGCTTGACGCATTGCGTATTGGAAATGACCAGCCACGGCCTGGCGCAGGGTCGCCTGAACGCCGTCGACATTGATGTCGCTGTGCTGACCAATGTGACGCACGAACATCTCGATTTCCACAACAGCTGGGAAGACTACCGCGCCGCGAAAGCCATCATGTTTAGAATGCTGGCTGAAAGTCAGCGCAAGCCGAAAGTGCGCAAAACGGCCGTGATCAACGCTGACGATCCTTCGTCCGACTACTTCGCTGCTATCCCAGCAGAGCAAACCATGACGTATAGCGTGCAGAAGTCGTCCGATTTCCGCGCTACAGAGATTGCTCACGGTCCATCGGCAACGTCATTCGCCGCCGCCGGACAGCAGATCGAAATGAAACTGCGCGGAGACTTCAACGTCTTTAATGCCTTGGCGGCGCTATGCGCGGCCAGAGCGCTGGGCCTGGCTTGGGATACCATCAGGCAGGGGATTTTAGAGGTTCTCTTGGTATCGGGTCGGATGGAACTGATTGACGAGGGCCAAGACTTCATGGCGATGGTCGATTTCGCGCATACGCCCAACGCGCTGCGACGGGCGCTGGAGGCGGGCCGGCAAATGCTGCGCCCGGGCAAACGCCTGATCGCGGTCTTTGGCAGCGCCGGCCTGCGCGATGTCGCCAAGCGCCGGCTCATGGCGGAGACGGCGGCCGAATTAGCAGATATGACCGTCTTGACTGCGGAAGACCCGCGCACGGAATCGCTGCATGACATCCTCGAGATGATGGCGGCCGGCTGCATTGCTCAAGGGGGCGTCGAGGGCGAGACCTTCGTCCGCGTGCCCGACCGCGGCGAGGCGATCTACCACGCCTGCCAACTGGCGCAGCCCGGCGATCTGGTGATGGCATGTGGCAAGGGGCATGAACAAAGTATGTGTTTCGGCGAAACCGAGCATCCCTGGGACGACCGCGAGGCCATGCGCGCCGCTTTGCGTGGAGCGCCGCTGGCTACCTTGCCGACCGCCCGAATGGGCTCGGATTGATTAGCTGAGGCTATGCGCCACCTTGACTGTACTATGTTTTAATTGCGTTTGGCGCATCTATGGTAAAATCCTGTCAGTCCAACGCGCTCGAGGGGAATGTGCACGATCTCGGCATTGTGATTGTCAACTGGAATACACGCGAGTTTCTGCGCCGCTGCCTGGAAACGGTCGTGCTCAGCAGCGGAATAGACCGATACCGCGCCATTGTCGTTGACAACGCGTCGACTGACGGCAGCGTCGACATGGTACGGCAGCTATTTCCGCAGGTTGAAGTCATTGTCAACGACGCCAACATCGGCTATCCGCGCGCCAACAATGTCGGCCTGCGACATTTGGGTTATCGCGCCGCTGGCGATGTGGCCGAAACCGCGCCCCGATACGCGCTCTTGCTAAATCCGGATACCGAACTGCCGCGCGACGCGCTGTCGCGGATGGTCAGCTTTATGGATTCGCGGCCCGATATCGGCGCAGCCGGCCCCAAACTGCTGCTTGCCGACGGCAGCCTGGACAAAGCCTGCCGTCGAGGCTTTCCCACCCCGTTGGTCAGCTTCTATCACTACTCCGGTCTGGCCAGGTTATTCCCGCGCAATAGACGTTTCGGCCGCTACAATATGACCTTCGCCGACGAAGACGCCGAGCTGGAAGTGGATTCGGTCGTTGGCGCCTACATGCAGGTGCGACGGGCAGCAATCGAACGCGTCGGCCTGTTGGACGAAGCCTTCTTCATGTATGGCGAAGATATCGACTGGGCCTTCCGCATTAAGGAAGCCGGCTACAAGGTCTGGTACCATCCGGCGGTGACGGTGCGCCATTTCAAGCGCGCAGCGAGCCGGAAAAACCCCAAGGCGCAATTTGAATTCTGGCGCGCCATGCTCATCTTCTATCGCAAACATTTTCGGCGGACGACCTTTTTCCCGCTGCATCTGTTAATCCTGACCGCGCTCCTATTCAAGGGGGGTCCCGGCTTATGGCAAGAGATCCGCAATCCGAAAGCTACACGATAGCGCCTCGGCCAATACGGCTTAGCAATGACCATCTAAAGGCGCTTTCCACGCTGACGCTGCTGCTTGTCGATCTTCTGATGCTGGTTGTCGCTTTTCTCGTAAGCTACGAAGCGCGCGGGATATTGCCCTTCTTCCCCCGCCCCGAAGGACAGCCTCCGTTGACTAACTATCTGCCGACGATAATCTTACATAGCGCCACGATCATTGTGATGTTTTATTTCTCGCAACTTTATCATTTGAAGCGCGCCTCAAGCCGTATCGACCAATTGCGCAGTCTGGTCGGGGTGGTCACGCTGGGAACGCTGCTGGCTAGCGGCACACAGGAGTTCCTCTTGCAGAATACTGCGCTGGAAACGCTGTATCCGCGAAGCCTGCTATTCTACGTTTGGTTCTTCAGCCTGATTCTTGTGGTGGTCGGGCGTGAGTGGCACCGCCGTTTCTGGACATTCATGCGCCGCCGCGGCGTCGTCCGCGACAGTCTGCTGATCGTCGGCGATGGCGAAATCGCGCTGAAGATCACGGACCTGGTCCGCAACAGCCCCGAACTCGGCTATGACATTGTGGGCATCGTCACGGCCGAGGAAAAGCAAGGCGACATGCTGGGATATCCTTATATTGGCGTCTACAGCGAAATCCCGCGGCTGATTGACGACCAGCAAGTCGAGCAAGTGATCGTAGCCCTGTCCGACTATCGGCGCGGCGAATTGGTGGAGCTAATCAGCCTTTGCCAGCGCGGAAAAGTAGATATCAAAGTCTACCCCGATATGTTCTCTTACATGGCCGGCGACCTAAACGTTGATGATCTGGGCGGTACGCCGCTTTTGACCGTCCGCGACATTGCCTTGCGCGGCTGGAAGCTCAGCCTGAAGCGCGCCCTCGATCTCATCGGCGCCACCGTTGGCTTGGTGCTGCTCTCGCCCTTTATGCTGATAACGGCCTGTCTGATACGCCTCGAATCCCGCGGATCAGTATTCTATTGGCAGATGCGGATGGGCTTGGACGGCAGACCCTTTCCCATGATTAAATTCAGGTCAATGCGGCCGGACGCCGAATCCAGCGGGCAAACCTGGACGGTCGAGAATGACGCCCGGGTCACGCGCCTGGGCCACTACATGCGCCGCAGCAATTGGGACGAGATACCGCAGCTAATTAACGTATTGCTTGGTCAGATGAGCCTGGTGGGTCCGCGACCGGAACGCCCGATGTACGTGCAGCAATTCCGCCGACAGATACCGGATTACATGATGCGGCATCGCGAGAAGTCCGGCATGACCGGCTGGGCGCAGATCAACGGATTGCGCGGCGACACTTCCATAGCGCAGCGCACCGAAGCCGATCGCTTTTACGTGGAGAACTGGTCGCTCTGGCTGGATATCGTCATTATCATCAGAACGATTTGGCAGTCGATCACCCGCTCCAATCCAAACGCATATTAACAGGATTCGCGGCCATGGATCTCGACGCATTGACCCAGGCAATGCACGCTTTTGTTGAGAGCAAGGGCTGGTACCGGGAAGACTCGCCCAAGCGGCAGACACAGCGTAATCTGGCTATTTCGCTGGTATTGGAAGCATCCGAAGTGCTGGAGCATTTTCAGTGGAGCAGCGAGGTCAGCCGCCCGGACGAATTGGCGGACGTCATGCTCTATCTGCTGCAATTGGCCAGCTGCAGCGGGATTGATTTGGGCGAAGCAGTAATGACTAAACTGGAGAAAAATAAGGCCCGGGAGTGGCGCGAAAGTCCGAATGACGGCGGCATGTCCGGGGAGTAATTTCTCTACGCTCAGTGACCCCTTAATCGACAGGCAGCCGCTTAGAGTCTTTTAATCTGCCCTGAAAGCACTACAATACCTTGCGTTTTGCATCCAGCCGGATAGGCTCAAGCGCATTGGCAAGTATTTTTCTGGGTCTCATCTCTGTCCCGCAGACGTATTAGCAGCCGCGGACACAACTAATCACGAAGGAATAGAAGCTATGTCAGAACAGTCCGTCACCGCCCAAAGCGAAGACTTCTCGCGCTGGTATAACGAGATCGTCTACCGTGCCGATTTGGCGGCGCCCAGCCCGGTGCGCGGCTGCGTGATCATCAAGCCCTACGGCTACGAAATCTGGGAAGGCATCAAAGCCGGGCTGGACAGACGCTTCAAGGCCACCGGCCATCAGAACGCTTACTTCCCGCTCTTCATCCCGGAGAGTTACATCCGGCGCGAGGCGCAGCACGTCGAGGGTTTCAGCCCTGAGTTGGCCGTCGTGACCCACGCCGGCGGCAAAGAACTCGAGGAGCCGCTGGTTGTGCGCCCAACCTCGGAAACCGTCATCGGCGAAGCCTTTAGCGACTGGATACAATCCTATCGCGACTTGCCGCTACTGATCAATCAGTGGGCCAATGTCGTGCGTTGGGAGTTGCGCACGCGCCCCTTCTTGCGCACGGCTGAGTTTCTCTGGCAAGAGGGGCATACCGCCCATGCAACACACGAAGAAGCCGAGAGCGAGACCCTGCAGATGCTTGATATCTATGCGGACTTCGCCATCAATGACGCGGCGATTCCGGTTATCAAAGGCGAAAAGAGCCGTATGGAGCGCTTTGCTGGCGCGCTGCGCACCTACACCATAGAAGCCATGATGCGCGACAAGCGAGCGCTTCAATCCGGCACCAGCCACAACCTGGGACAGAACTTCGCCAAGGCATTCGACATACGCTATCTGGCCGAAAGCAATAACCAAGAGTATTGCTGGACGACGTCCTGGGGTTTGAGCACGCGTATGGTCGGCGCGGTGGTCATGACTCACGGTGACGACAAGGGCTTGCGCTTGCCGCCGAAACTGGCGCCTTATCAAGTGGTAATTGTGCCGATATTCAAAGATGATTCGCAGCGCGGCGCGGTCATGGACGCAGTTAAGCGCTTGCGCCGGTCGCTTGACGACGCCGGCATCCGAGTGCATGTAGATGATCGAGAAGGGCAGTCTCCCGGCTTCAAGTTCAATGACTGGGAAATGCGTGGCGTACCGTTGCGGATGGAAATCGGGCCGCGCGACGTCGAGAAGAACAATGCCGTGCTCGCCCGCCGCGACGTGCTGGGCCGCAAAGGCAAGCAATTTGTCTCGCAAGATGGCATCGTCGATGTCGTACGGTCGCTGTTGGCTGACATCCAGAGCAGCTTGCTTGAAGACGCTCGCGCATTCCGCGATGCGCATATCAGCGACGCGGCGACCTACGATGAGTTGCAGTCGGTTATCGCTGATGGCGACTGGGCGCGCGTCTTCTGGGACGGCAACGATGACGATGAAGAGGCCGTCAAAGATGAGACGGGCGCTACTATTCGCTGTTTCCCCTTTGACCAGCCGACTGAGCAGGGCAGTTGCGTCAGATCCGGCCGAACCACGGAGCGAGTGGCCCTCTTCGCCAAAGCATATTGAGTTGAGCGCGTGTATATCTTGCTGGGTCGCTATGACGTCAGACTGAGCGGGCTCAGCTGCTCATTCAGCGCTTACCGCAAATTAACACGCTGCATCAGAAACTAACGGAAACTCATCCATTGTGAAAATTGACACAATCACAAACTTGCTGTAAAATAAGCAGGTGTACGAAAATATTTGTTCTAAAGTTCGTAAAGCGGGCAGTAACAGGATGCGCGGGAAACGAGATGCGTAGATCTCGCGTAGAATGTGCAAATGCGTGAACCAGGGACGCCCTTACTTAATTGTTCTTGCAAGATGTTATGACTATACGCCGTAGCATATTCCGTAAACTTGTTGCCCATGCGTGTACGTGGAACTATGAGTTAGCCGCCGCCTTGATAGCGTACCGGCCGGCGCCGTAACTTCTTGGACTAAAATATGGCTGCTTACTTGATTGTAGACGTCGACGATCTGCTCAAATTCACCGCCGAACATGGAGTAGACTTGCAGGAGTTGGCAGTGGCGCTGCGCGGCAATGCAGCGCTGGTGGCCGGCTTGTATGACACGTCCAACCTGAAGGCGATCGCCATTGCCGATTGGCGCACGGACTTGCAGGGTGAATGGCAAGTTGAACCGGAAGCCATGTTCCGCAGCGTCGGTTATGAAGTCTTTGATGCTGACGACCGCAGCTGTTTGCCCGACTGCTTGCTTGATGGTCTCTTTCGCCACGATCCAGCCCCAATCAGCGAATTGATTCTGGCGACAACCAGCCTGGACCTGCTGCCGCTCATCTCCAAACTGAATCTGACGCGAAACTCGCGCATTCGCGTTTGGGGCGCCGACGAGAATATGTTGGCCGGCAGCGAGTATGAAGTTCAGGTCATCTACCAATTGCTCGACGGCTTGTATGGCCTTCGCACGAAGAACGTCTGGGTCTATATCGACTTCGAGAACATTTCCATCAGCCTGAACGAACAGGGCTTCGTGGTCAACCTCGACCACTTGATCGAGCGTTTGGTATCTCAAGCGAAAGCGCATGGCAAGCTGGTAAAGATGGCGGCCTACGCGCCTTGGGGGCAACGTGGCGCATTGCCGCCGCTGGTGGATTCGTCCGGGCGTGAAGTCGCCGGGGAAGCGCCGGCGCGTCTGATGATGGCCAACATCGACCCGGTCTTTCATCTGCCCGGCAAGCAAAGCGCGGATATCCGCATCGCCCGCGATGTGCTGACGGACGCGGGACATCCGGAAGCCGGCGACGTCATTATTCTGGCCACCGGCGATCGCGACTTCAACGATGTGGTTAATCCTCTGCTGCAGCGCAATAAGACAGTCATCGTCTGGGGCGTGCGCGGCAGCACCGGGCGACTGCTGCAGAGTCATCCCTCCTTGCAGCTCGAGTATATTGACGACTTCACCGACCTGCAGACGCATCAGTCCTTGAGCGCAGTGGAGACCGAGCGCGACATTGAAAGCTTCATCCCTTCGCAGTGGTCCAGCGTCATCATTCAGTTCTACCGGCTTTCCGCCATGTCGGAAAATGCGACAACAACGGTGGACGAACTGATTAATCAGCTAATCGACGCTCGTGATGTGGTCTCATCCGAGCGAGGCGATGACTTGGTATCTCAGGCGATTTCACTGGGCATCCTGCAGCAGCAGAGCGCCGGCGGCGTTAGTCTCAACATGCAGCACCCGGTCGTCGAAAAGACGCTGCTGATTGTCAATCGCATGGTGCGCCGCGTGGCCAATACCTTGAGCTCGCGCAATTGGGAGTATGTCAATTACGGCTTTCTCCTCAAGGGCTTGGCGATGGAGCGCGACCTCGATCGACCGGGCATGAACGAAAACGACCAATGGCGCTCGCATTGGATCGACTGCCTGGTGCGTGAACGGGTCTTGCAGCGAGACCTTGTGCCGCATCGCCATAACCCGGATGACTTGGTGCCGGTTATTCGCATTCCCTCAGCCGAGGAGCACCCGATCGCGCGCCAAACTGAGCAGACGCACGGTGATGTCGAAGCGGCGGCGCAGAAGTGGCAGGGCGTCCCGCCACATCAGCTTTTCGAGACTGAGGCCGAAGTCGCTCGAATGGTGACGCGCATTGTGGTGAGCGTGCAGCAGTTCACCAGTTTCCGGAATTTCGCCTGGTGTCCGCTGGGCAGCTTGCACCGGAGGCTGCGTGAATTCGACAGCGGAGTGATCTTCCAGCAAGCTGTGGAATACTTGCTGGTCAACAATATGGTTGCGGTGAATGAGTACCCCAATCCGCGCAGCGACTACAACACCAAGGGTATCGAGTTGGATGAGAACAACCCCTTTGTAGCTGTCTTGCTCGCCGAGCGCGATGAATTCGTGCATGTATTGCTGCAGATGTACCGCAATAATACGACCATCACCCAGGCCAGCATTGAGCGGATCCTGCCTGACGGCTGGGATGTTCCGCTCTGGATCTCAACCATGCGCGTCGAGAATGTACTCAATCCGCTGCCCGGCAGATCGGATCAGTACAGCCTGTTTCGCACGCATCACTCGGTCAAGTTGGTTGCCAACGACGATGTAGACGAAGTCGCCGCCGCCGGCAACTAGCTCGCCATTGTCCAGTGTTGCCATCGCTGATACAATCAGCGCGTTGTTTTGACCGGCAGGCCCCCGATCCGGCCTGTCTGGTGGCTAGCGAAGGGACGGAATTCATGCCATTGGATAAAGCAACGAAGAACCAGATCATCAAAGACTTTGCTCGTGAAGAAGGCGACACGGGCTCGCCCGAGGTGCAAATCGCGCTGCTCACCGCGCGCATCTCGCAATTGACCGACCATCTCAAAATCCACAACCACGACGAACACTCGCGCCGCGGGCTGCTGAAGCTGGTGGGCCAGCGCCGCCGGCACTTGAGATATATTTCGCGCAAGAAGCCGGACGTCTATCGTGAATTGCTGCAGCGCCTTAGTCTGCGCCGCTAATAGTGGACGCCCGGCGAGGTCCAGGCAAGCCACTCGATGATATCGGCTACCCGGGCATTTCTTGCTCTCTGCGAATTACCGCTTGGATTCAATCTACTGAAGAAGAATGATGCGTCAGCCGTGGCTAGCAAGCGCAGTTTGCTTGGCTTGCTTTGTTCTCGGCTTATCTGCATTTCAACAATATGGAGAACTCTATGACACTCGACATACGTGAATATCGCTGCATGGTAGGGGAAAAAGAGGTCATTATCGAGACCGGCCGCCTCGCCCAGCAAGCCGGCGGCGCTGTAACCGTCCGCATGGGTGATTCCATGCTCTTTTGCTCGGCGACTATGGGCTCGCCCCGTGCTCACTTGGACTTTTTCCCGCTGAGCGTCGACTACGAAGAAAAGATGTACGCCGGCGGTCGCGTGCCGGGCGGTTTTTTCCGCCGCGAGGGCCGTCCCTCCGAAGGCGCGATTCTTACCTCCCGCGTGATTGACCGAACGCTGCGTCCGCTCTTCCCCAAGAACATGCGCAATGACGTGCAAGTGATACTGATTTCGCTGTCACATGACAAGGAACATCATGTCGACATGATGGGCATCATCGCGGCCAGCACGGCTTTGATGATTTCCGACATCCCCTGGGGCGGTCCGGTGGCCGGCGCGCGCGTTGGCCTGGTCGATGGCGCGCTGAAAGTCAACCCAACTTACACGGAGATGGAAACGAGCAAACTCGACTTGCGCGTTTCCGGCACAGCAGACGCCATCAACATGGTCGAATGCAATGCCGATCAGGTCGACGAAGACTTGATGCTCGAAGCGCTGTTCATGGCCCACGATTCGATTCAGGAAATCGTCGCGCTGCAGCTGCGCATTCGCGAAGAAATCGGCAAAGAGAAGCTGGAACCGTCGGTCGACGAATATGCTGAGTCATTGCTGGCGGAGGTGCGCGAAAAGGTCGAAGCGCCAATCCGCGAGGTGATGACCGCCCACAGCGACCGAAATGCCCGCCGCGAGCCGCTGGGGGAGATCAAAAAAGCGCTGCTCGATGAATACCAGCAGAAGAACGAGACTATCGCCGAGGCCGACGAGCAATTCAACATGAAGCACGTCACGCGCGCCTACGATCAAGTGATGAAAGATGTCGTGCGCGGGCGCATTGTCAATGAAGGCATTCGTCCCGACGGGCGCGATTTCGCTACGATGCGTTCCCTGGCCGCCGAAGTGGGCTACGTCCCGCGCGTGCACGGCTCCGGCTTGTTTATGCGCGGCGAGACGCAAGTGCTGACGATTGCGACCCTGGGTACGCCCCGCGATGCGCAATTTATGGACGGCCTCAGCCCGGAAGGCGACAAGCGCTACATCCATCATTACAACTTTCCGCCATATAGCACGGGCGAGAGCTATCCCTTGCGCGGTCCCAAGCGACGCGAAATCGGGCACGGCGCCCTGGCGGAAAAAGCGCTGCTGGCGATGATGCCCTCCGAAGAAGAGTTTCCCTATGTCTTGCGCGTCGTCAGCGAAGTGATGAGCTCGAACGGCAGCACCTCGATGGCAAGCGTCTGCGGCAGCACCCTCGCGCTGCTGGACGCCGGCGTCCCGATCAAAAATCCGGTCGGCGGCATCGCCATGGGCTTGATAAAAGAGGGCGACAAGATCGCTGTTTTGACCGACATTCAGGGCATGGAAGATCACATCGGCGATATGGACTTCAAAGTGGCCGGTACCGTTGAAGGCATCACCGCGTTGCAGATGGACATCAAGATTGCCGGCGTCACCCGCGATATCATGCGGCAGGCCCTGGCGCAGGCGAAAGACGCCCGCCTGCAGATTCTGGATGTGATGCAGGCGGCGATGCCTGCGCCGCGCGCTACGCTTAGCGATTATGCGCCGCGTATGGAATCCTTCCGCATCGCTGTCGACAAGATCGGCGCAGTTATCGGGCCCGGCGGCAAGAATGTCCGCGGGCTGCAGGAAGATCACGGCGTCAAAGTTGATATTCAAGATGACGGCTTGATCTTCGTCGCCGGCGAATCAGGCGCAGAAGTCGACAAGGTGATCGAAAAGATCCGCAACATGGTGGAAGATCCGGAACTGGGTCAAATCTATACCGGCAAGGTTACCCGCGTGGAGAACTACGGCGCCTTTGTCGAATTCCTGCCGGGCACTGAGGGCATGGTGCACGTCTCGCAGCTCGCTGACTATCACGTCAAGAGCGTGGAGGAAGAAGTCAGCGTGGGCGACGAGATCATGGTTATGGTCATCAATGTGGACAACACCGGCCGCGTCCGCTTGAGCCGGCAGGCGGTCCTGGAAGGCTGGGACGTCGAAGAGGCCAAGCGCCGCGATGCCGCCGGCAGCCGTCGTGGGGGCGGGGGCGGGCGTCGCGATGGCAATCGCCGAGGCGGAGACCGTCGCAGTGGCGGTGGCAACCGCGACCGCCGCAACTAGGACGGGCGTCCCGAGTCGACTCAAACGTGCCGCGATGCGCCTGCGGCGCGTTTTTTGATTATTGACCGGATGAATTTGGAGGAGCCTGAAGCATGACCGATAAGGGCGACGCCGCCAACAACGCCCTCGCCGAGACCGACAACTATATGGTCTGGGAAGTGCGCGAGCCCGACGGCGAAACCACCTACCATGTCGAACTGGGCGCGGTTACCCTGCACTTCTTCCGCGAAGAATGGGACGAATTTCTGCGGCTGATCAAGGTAGCGTCGAGCAACAGCTGATGGATGCGCGGCGCGTGCAAGGCCATTTTGTCGCCGTCATGGCGAAGCATCTGCCGCCCAGCGCTTCCACCCTGCGTCTGCTTGATCTCGACGGGGCTTCGGCCGGCATCCTGGCGAACTGGCGCGCCGATCTTGACGCCTCGCATGTAATGCCAAGTGAGCTCGACGCGGCCAGGCTCGCGCCCGATTCCTTTGATGCCGTGGTCGCCTATGATATCGAAATCAACGCGCAACTGCTCAGCGAATCTCTGAGACTACTTCGCCCCGGCGGCAGGCTAATCATGCTGCAATCGCGCGGCTCGGTCAGCGAAAGTCAGGCGCGAATTCTGCGCGATCAGGGCTACACGCGCCTATTGCTGGAGCCGGCGCTGGACGGCCTCGGCGTTTTGCTGCGTGGCGAAAAGCCGCACCTAACGGCGGATACGGCTGAGCGCGTCCATAGTGTCGCGCAGGCCGACGGAGACCTGCTTGACCTCGATCATTATGTCGGGCGCTACCTGCACCTTCTGATTCAGCAGCTTCCGAACAAGCCGGTTTGGAAATTAGCCAGCGACCAGATTGTGACCTGGCAAGCTGCTGCCATTGACAGTGGCGCCTGGCAAGTACTGCTGGCCTTCAGCAGTTTGCCTAAGGCGGTCGCTTTTTTGCAGCCGGCTGTTCTTCAAGGCGTCATCCGCGATGTCAATAAGGTCGGCAAGTTCAGCCGCGCCACCGCAAAGTCCTGGACTTGGGACGTAGTTTTGAATCCGACTATGGCGTCAGTTCAAGGCAAGTCGCTGACCACCGTGCAGATCGACCCCGCCAGCGCCGAAGCGCCGGACGAGTAGCGGCTGCCATGGCGCTGAGCCTGGACGACATCGCCTTTCTGCGCAGCGAGCGCGGCAGGCAAGTTTTGGCGACTTACGCCGACTGCGATATCTCCGCTGGCAATACACTCTCGCTGTTGACCAGTCTGCGCCAGTCGCTGTCAGTTGCCGAGGCGTCCGCCGTACTGACGACATTGCGGCTGCGCAAAACGGCGGTCTCAAAGTTTCCGCGATTCGCCAGCGACATGCTATTCACCGAAGCGGCTTTGCAGCAGGCCAGCCACCCCCAGACGCGCCGCTACCGTGCCGGACTGGTCGCATCTCACAGGGTGCTCGATGTCTGTTGCGGCATCGGGGGCGACAGCTTGGCCATGGCTGCGGCCGGCAGGGACGTGCTCGGACTTGATATTAACCCAGTTCGCATTGCCATTGCGCAGCACAATGCTGCCGCGACTAGGCTAAGCGCAGCGTTTCGAGTAGCCGACGCGGCCGGGCCGCTTCCGCAGGGTTATAGCTGTATCTTCTTCGATCCCGGGCGCCGCGACCTGCAGGGCAAGCGAATCCGCCATGTCGAACATTACCAACCGCCGCTTTCGCTGGCTCGCGCTTGGAAGGCGGACGAAATCATTGTTAAGCTCTCGCCCGCGGTGGATCTGCGGCAGCTCGCGGCCTACGGCGGCCAAGTCGAATTCATCTCGGCGAAGGGACAATTGGTCGAAGCGCTGCTCTGGTTGCACCGTCCTTCGTCACCGCCCCGCGCGACCCTGCTGAGAGACGGCGGCGCCTTCCATCTGAGGCGCGGCGCTCCAGCCAGCATCGAAATCACATCGCCCAAGACATGGCTCTTTGAACCCGACCCGGCCGTCCTGCGGGCTGGACTGGTGCAAGATCTGGCGCAGGCATTAAACGCCGCCATGATCGACGAGTCAATCGCTTATTTGACCATGGACGCGCGCGCCGAAACAGCTTGGGGCCGCTATTGGAAAGCGCTCGACTGGATGCCATTCCAGTTGAAGCGACTGCGGCGCCATTTGGTGGAGCACGGTGTGGGGCGCGTCACGGTGAAGAAGCGCGGCTTCGCCATGACGCCGGAGGAGTTGATTGCTCGTCTGCGGCTGCGCGCCGGCGCTGAGGAGCGTGTGCTGGTGATGACGCGCCATCTGGGCAAACCCATCGCCATCATCTGCGAGCCCGTTTAATTTGGGTAAAGTAAACAAATCTTCTATAATCGCAGATACATCTTACTCATGCCTGCTTGGCAAGGATCCGACAGATGCTGATGCGTCCAGACGAACCGCGTCAGCCTCGCCTGGTTAGCTGGGACGAGGTTGATCAGCTCATAGACGGTTTAATCCCCCGCATTCAGCACCTCGGGCCTTTTGGCGCCATGGTCATGATCACGCGCGGCGGCGTTATCCCGGGCGGGTTATTGGCCGAAGCGCTGAGCATTCAGCACCTCTTGACCGCCTCGGTCGATTTCGTCGCCACGCGCCAGGCCGGCATGATGGCTTGGCCTACTTTCCTGCAGTTTCCGGATCCGGACTTGCTGCGGGGGAGGCGCACCTTGATCGTCGACGATGTATGGGGCAGCGGCCGTACCAGCATAGCCGTGCGCGAACGGGTTAATTCAGCCGGCGGGATTCCCTTCAACTGCGTGCTGCATTTCAATCCCTATCGAACCATGTTCTCCAACATAAAGCCGGACCTTTACGGCGACGTAACCGATGCTTATGTCGTATACCCATGGGAGATAGACCGCGGATTGTTGGGACGGGGCTTCGGCGCCGCGCAGCCTGAAATCTAAGGCCGGCAGATTAATAACAAGTCCGACCGCGTGGCAATCTTCAGACTTTGCGCTATAATGTTTTTTCCGACGGCTACCAGATGTTTATGTCCGCTGGCAATT
>LXNI01001550.1_pt1 | contig 19277 bp, 10 predicted proteins | sample 809091 | NCBI WGS metagenome assembly LXNI01 (sample SAMN04870527, study PRJNA318959) | sponge metagenome | biome: 01000161; feature: marine sponge reef; material: water | host: Sarcotragus foetidus | place: Greece: Milos, Mediterranean Sea | collected 2013-05-29 | depth 5-7 m | reverse complement strand
GCCGCGGACTATCCCGACACGATCACCGCGGCGGCATCTATTCACGGCGTGCGCTTGGCCGTGGACGCCGACGACTCGCCCCACCTTCGGGCGCCAGACATCCGCGGCGAAGTGCTGGTGATGTCAGCCGAGCACGACGACTACGTCGACCGGGCGCACTACGACCGGCTGTGCAAGGCCTTCGCCGACGCCGAGACCGACGCTCAGACCCTCTGGGTCGACGACACCCACCACGGCTTCGTGTTCCCGCAACGACCCGTGTATGACCAGCCTGCCGCCGAGCGCCACTGGGAGCTGCTGCTCGACATGTTCGCCCGCCGCCTGCACTAAGACCGTCAGCGGATAGGCACAGACGTCATAGCTGCGGAGGCGGCAGGGAACTCTGCGACGTTGCAACCTGCTGGATTGCTGGAGCAGAGTTCCCTGCCGCCTCCGCAGCGGGCGCACCTACCCGCGCGGCCCCTAAGGCTGCATCTCGCCGGGCAAGCCCTCCGGCGCGATGCCACACTGTCGCCCTATGGAAACACGAGATCTTGTCCAACAGGTGTGCCCGCCCATCGCTTCGATGGGTTCGATGTTCTATTTCGACCCTGGAACACTGGCCCGCGGCAAGGAGGCAGGCCTCGACGGCTTCCGTCTGTACGTGCTGGGCCGCGGCGGGGTGCTCGGTGATGTCGAGCCGACGGTCGTGCACAGCGCCTTCGGTTACTTCAACCCCGGTCTCGTCGCGAAGATCTGGAATTCGGCCCGCGAGACCATGGCGCCGCGAGACGGCGGTCGGCTCTACATGGAGTGCGCGGGCGCTTTTGGCTCGTCGAAGCTCGACGGCGTCGAAGGCCTCGATGCGTTCAATGCCGCCGCCGACAAGGTGATCGACGCCGGGCTCGCCGACAGTTCCGCACAGGCGCTCTTCGCCGCAATCGCGTCTGAGCCCCGCAGTGACGACCCCGCTGCGCGTGCATTCCAGAATGTGGCCGTGCTGCGCGAGCTGCGCGGCAGCCTGCACCTCGTTGCCATCGTGGCGTCGGGCCTGTCGACCGAGATGGCACACCGGGTGCGCCGGCCCGATGACGTCGAAATGTTCGGCTGGTCGAACGACGCGGAAGTCACCGACGAGCATCGGGCGAAGTGGGAAACCGCCGAGGCCCTCACCGACGATCTCGTTGCGCCGATCTACGCCGTTCTTGACGACGGGGAGGCTCAGGCGCTCGCTGAGGGCGTGGCTGCCATCGCAGCTGCCCTCGGCGCCTAGCAGTCCGACATGACGCTCTCGCTCGGCACCGACTTCAAGCCCGGCCGCCGCAAGCCGTTCGACCAGTTCGTCCACGTCAACGGCTGGTAGCCGGAGACGAGCCGGCAGATCAGTCGCGGCGCACCCGCCGGGCCAAGGTGAGGGCGTAGTCGCCTTCTGCATCGGTCCACATACGTTGGGTGGCGAGACCGGCGGCGCCGAGTTCTGCGCGCACGCCCTCGGGGCGGAACTTGGCGCTGATCTCCGTGCGCATCGGTTCCCCTGCCGCAAAGTCCACGGTCATCTCCAACGCAGGGATGTGCACTCGTTGGGCTCGGACCGAGCGCAATCGCATCTCGATCCACTCGTTGTCGGCATCGAACACCGCCTCGTGCTCGAATGCTTCGAGGTCGAAGTCAGCGCCGAGCCGGCGGTTGAGCACCGACAACACATTGAGATTGAACTGCGCGGTGATGCCTGCCGAGTCGTCATAGGCAGCAACGAGACGGTCGGCATCTTTGACGAGATCTGTGCCCAGCAAGAAGGTGTCACCGGTCTGCGTCGCACCGGCGACAGCATCGAGAAACGCCGGGCGATGTGCTGGCGAGAAGTTGCCGATCGTGCTGCCGAGCAGGATCACCATGGCAGGAGCGCGTGGAGGTGCTTCGGGCGGTCGCTCCGCCTCGTCAAGGGGCAGGCGGCCGAGGTGATGCTCGAAGTCGCCGACGACGCCGTGCACACGAAGGCCCGGGTACGCCTCGACGAGTTCCTCAGCAGCATTGCGCAGCGTTGCCTCGCTGTTGTCGAACGGCACATACCGGTGGAGCTGACCGGCGGACGCGAACGCGTCGAGCAGGATGCGCGTCTTCGTCGACGTGCCCGATCCCAGCTCGGCCAGACAGTCGGCCCCCGAGGCCGCAGCGATGGCGTCGGCCTCCCGTTCGAGAATCTCCCGCTCCCGGCGCGTCGGGTAGTACTCCTCGAGGCGAGTGATCTGGTCGAACAGCTCGCTGCCGCGATCGTCGTAGAACCACTTGGGCGGCAGTTCCTTGGGGCTCGACGACAGGCCCACCGAGACATCCGCACGCAGTTCCCGATCTGCCCATCCGGCTTCGAGCCAGTTGTCGATCACGGGTGTCGCTGAGCGATGCGCTGCGGGGTCTGGGCTGATCATCAGGCGTCGGCGGCGAGCCGCAGGCCCGAGAAGTGCCAGCGGGTGTGGGGGTGGAAGAAGTTGCGATAGGTGGGACGGATGTGACCCTCGGGCGTTGCACAGCAGCCGCCGCGCAGCACCATCTGGTTGATCATGAACTTGCCGTTGTATTCGCCCACTGCACCAGGGGCGACGCGGAATCCTGGGTATGCGGCGTACGGGCTGGATGTCCACTCCCAGACGTCGCCGTACATCTGCAAGAGCGGCGACGACCCCGGTGCGCCGGCTGCCGGTGACTCGGGCGCCGGGGCTGGATGCAGGCCGGCGCAGGCCCCAATATTCCCAGCTTGGGGCAGGCCTGTCGAAGCGTGTTCCCATTCGAACTCGGTGGGAAGCCGGGCGCCTGCCCAGCGAGCAAATGCATCAGCCTCGTAGTGCGACAGATGGCATACGGGCTCGTCGCCGACGACGCCCTTCAGCCCTTCGAGGGTGAACACCTGCCAGCCGTCGTCGCCAAGGTGCCAGTACGACGGTGCATCCCAGCCGTGGGCCATCCGCTGGCCCCAGCCATCGGACAGCCACAGCGTCGGCGTGTCGTAGCCGCCGTCGGCCATGAACTCCAGCCACTGTGCACAGGTCACCGGGCGGTCGGCCAGCTGGAACGGCTCGATCAGCACCCGGTGACGAGGCATCTCGTTGTCGAATGAGAAACCGCACCCGTCGTGACCGATGCTCGCCTCGCCGCCGTCGAAGCTCGCCCAGCGGGTCTGGCTCGTACATGGCGTCACCCGGCTGGCCGCCTCTCGTGCTGGCGGCGTGCGGTATGCCGGCCACAACGCCGGGTTGCACGACAGCACGTGCTTGATGTCCATCAGGATCAGCTCTTGATGCTGCTGCTCGTGGTGCAGACCCAGCGTCACCAGGTCTGCGATCTCAGGTGCGACGCCGTCACCGAGCAGTTCGCACATCGCCGCATCAACATGACGGCGGTACGCAGTCACCTCCGCACACGACGGCCGCGACAGGTTGCCTCGCTCGGGTCGCGGGTGCCGCTTGCCGATGGTCTCGTAGTAGGAGTTGAACAGGAAGCCGAACGCCGGATCGTGCTCGAGATAGCTGTCGAGATGCGGTTTGCACACGAAGGTCTCGAAGAACCAAGTGACGTGCGCCCGGTGCCATTTGGTGGGGCTCACGTCGGGCATCGTCTGGATGCACTGGTCCTCATCACTCAGCGGTGCGGTGAGCGCATCGGTGTGCGCCCGCACTGAGCGATAGGCCTCAAGCAGGCCTGAAAGCGTGTCAATGGTCATAGCGGAGGCCATACGGCCCGCCGGAGGGTAGTGCACCTTCATGAAGGCGCTGCAGTCTGAGGCTGGACCGCGGCTCATGTTTCGGGCGGTTCAAGAGTCAGAATCCGCATGGATTTCGAGCTGGCATGGCGCTCAATCGACGCGAACAGGGCGCTCTGCGGTAAACACGCGGGCGGGAATTGTGTGCAGCGGTCGCCGTGAGCATTTCGCGGTCGCCTGCGCCGGTGGGCGACAGAGTCGCAGACAGGGAGTCGGCATCGATGGGCCTCAAGAAGCTATTGATCGCGAACCGCGGCGAGATTGCGGTAAGGGTGGCTCGGGCTGCCAGCGAACTCGGTATCAGCACGGTCGCGATCGCCGGCAGCGATGACGTCACGTCCCTGCATACACGTGTCGCCGACGAATCATTCACGCTTGACGGGCGGGGCGTCGCTCCGTACCTCGACGCCGACCAAGTTGTCCGCGTCGCTGCGGAAACCGGTTGCGACGCCATCCATCCCGGCTACGGGTTCCTTGCTGAGAATCCCGCCCTGGCGCTGGCTAGCAAGGCCGCTGGCATCGCATTTGTCGGGCCTACTGCGCTGCAGCTCGAGCTCTTCGGCGACAAGCTTGCTGCGCGCGCACTCGCGCAGCAGCACCATGTGCCGCTGCTGCCTGCCACCTCCGAGCCGACATCGGTCGAAGCGGCGCGAGCCTTCTTGGACGAGCACGGGCCGATGATGATCAAGGCCCTCGCCGGGGGCGGCGGGCGCGGCATGCGCGTCGTCCGCGCGGCTGACGAAGTCGAGGCGGCCTACGAGCGGTGCGCCAGCGAGGCTGCCGCCGCATTCGGCAATGGCGGCCTCTATGTCGAGCAGTTGATCGAACGCGCCCGCCACATCGAGGTGCAGATCATCGGCGACGGCGAGTCGGCGGCGCACCTGGGCGAACGGGAATGCACGCTGCAGCGCCAGAACCAGAAGATCGTCGAGATCGCTCCCTCGCCCACCTTGGCGCCCGAGACTCGGCAAGCCGTCTGCGATGCGGCCGTCGAGATGGCCAAAGCAGTCGGCTATCGCAGCCTGGGCACCTGGGAGTTCCTCGTCGATGCCGACGACCCAAACACGATCGCCTTCTGTGAAGTCAACGCTCGCATCCAGGTTGAGCACACCGTCACCGAGGAAGTCACCGGCGTCGATCTGGTGGCTGCACAGCTGCGGATCGCCGGCGGCGCCCGCCTGGCCGATGTCGGCCTGCTGCAACCCGATGTGCCGTCGCCACGGGGCTATGCCATCCAGTGCCGGGTCAATACCGAGACGATGCAACCCGACGGCACCGCCCGACCCAGCGGCGGCGTGCTCGGCGCCTTCGAACCGCCCACCGGGCCGGGCATCCGCACCGATACCTACGGCTACGTGGGTTACGGCACCAACCCCAGTTTCGACTCGCTACTTGCCAAGGTGATCGCCTACAGCCCCAGCCGCGACTACGCCGACGCTGTGCGCAGGGCGCGCCGGGCACTCGGCGAATTCCGCATCGACGGCGTGGCCACGAACCAGGGCTTCCTCGCGGCGCTCCTCGACCGGCCCGAGGTGATCGCCAACGAGCTCACCACCAGCTTCGTGGCCGACCACGCCGAGGCACTGTGCGCCGCTGCTGCGCAGACGGCGACGGTGTGGACGCCAGTCGAGGCGGTTGCCGCCACCGGCGTCGCCGGCAGAGCGGGTGCGGTGGTCGACAACGACCCGCTGGCGGTCTTGCGCCACGGCGACATCGACGACGCTCCGGCCGACCGAGCCGCATCGGACGCAGTACGCGCTCAAGCCATGGCGGCTGGCACGGCGTCGTTGCATGGCGTGCCGGTGGCGACGGTCACCGGCCCCGACGGCAGCATCGCGGTGGCAGCACCGCTGCAAGGCACGATCGTCTCGCTGTCGGTGGCCGAAGGCGACCCCGTGGCCGAGGGCCAGCAGGTCGCCGTAATGGAAGCCATGAAGATGGAGCACGTGGTGACCTCGACGGTCACGGGCATCGTGCGCATGGTCGGTGTGACCCCCGGCGACACGGTGTACGACGGCCACTCGCTGCTGTTCGTCGAGGAAGCCGAAGTCGACGTGGAAGTGACCGAGGCTGCCGCAGCGGTCGACCTCGACTACATACGGCCCGACCTGGCGGAGGTGTTCGAGCGCCGCGGCTTCGGCTTGGACGAGAACCGGCCCGACGCCGTCGCCAGACGCCACGGGCGAGGGCATCGAACCGCACGGGAGAACATGGCCGACCTCGTCGATGCGGGCACGTTCTTGGAATACAGCCCGCTGATGGTGGCCGCGCAGCGGCGCCGACGCTCCATGGAGGACCTGATCGCCAACACCCAGGGCGACGGCATGGTCGCCGGTGTGGCCAGCGTCAACGGCGACCTGTTCGGCCCCGAGAAGTCCATGGCCATGGTGATGTCGTATGACTACATGGTGCTTGCGGGGACCCAGGGAGGGAACAACCACCGCAAGAAGGACCGCATGTTCGAGATTGCCGAGCAGAACCGCCTGCCGGTGGTGCTCTTGGCCGAGGGCGGCGGCGGTCGACCCGGCGACACCGACGGGATCGGCGGCTCGGGCTTGGACTGCTGGGCGTTCACCTTTTTCGCGCAGCTCAGCGGCCTGGTGCCGATGGTGGGCGTCACCAACGGACGCTGCTTTGCCGGCAACGCAGTGCTACTCGGGTGCTGCGATGTGATCATCGCGACCGAGGGCTCGAATATCGGCGTCGGCGGCCCGGCCATGATCGAAGGTGGGGGCTTGGGCGTGTTTCGCCCCGAGGAAGTCGGCCCGGTCGATGTGCAATGGCCCAACGGTGTCATCGACGTGCTCGTGAAAGACGAGGTCGAGGCGATCGAGGCGGCCAAGCGGTACCTGTCGTACTTCCAAGGACCCATCGACGAATGGGAATGCCACGATCAACGCGAGTTGCGTCACGTGGTTCCGGAGAACCGGCTGCGGGCCTACGACGTGCGGGAGGTCATCGACAAGCTCTGCGATGCGGATTCGGTGATGGAACTGCGTCGTGGCTGGGGGCCCGGCTGCGTCACTGCGCTGGCACGCGTCGAAGGACGCCCGATCGGCGTGGTGGCCAACAACAACCACCACCTGGGCGGTGCCGTGGATGCCGACACCGGCGACAAGGCCGCCCGCTTCATCCAGCTGTGCGACGCACATGACATCCCGCTGCTGTTCTTGTGCGACACGCCCGGGATCATGGTCGGCCCCCAGGCCGAGTATGAGGCCACGGTGCGCCATGCCGCCCGCATGTTCGTCACCGCAGCCAACGTGAGCGTGCCGTTCATGACGATCGTGCTGCGCAAGGGCTACGGGCTCGGCGCGCAAGCCATGGCGGGCGGCAGCTTCAAGGCACCGACGTTCACCGTGGCGTGGCCGACGGGCGAGTTCGGCGGCATGGGCCTCGAAGGCTTCGTGAAGCTCGGCTACCGCCGCGAGCTCGAAGCCATCGAGGATCCCACCGAGCGCATTGCGGAATACGAAAAGCGGGTCGCCCGGCTGTACGAGCAGGGCAAAGCCGTCAACACCGCGACGTTCTTCGAGATCGACGACGTGATCGACCCCGCAGAGAGCCGCGACTGGATCCGCATGGCGCTGCTGGCCGCTCCCCAGCCACCGACACGCACCGGCAAGAAGCGCCCCATGGTCGACACCTGGTAGCACTCGGTTTCGTCAAGTACTCGGTACTCGGTTTGACCGAGTACAAGATGCTCGGAATTTCCGAGTGTGTCAGTTCTGGCTAGGTCCGTTCGGTCAGGCCAAGAGTTCGGCGACAGCGAGTTCGGCTATGCGGTCGCTGTCGTAGCCGAGCACTTCGGTGAGGATGTCGAAGGTGTGCTCGCCGAGTGTCGGGCCGCCGTAGGTCACCTCCGCGGGTGTGCGCGACAGCGCGAAGCGAGATGCGTCGACGATCGTCGTGCCTTGCTTGGCATGACCTACTTCAACCTGCTGACCCCGGTGGATGATCTGCGGGTCGGCCGTGTACTCGGGCGAGTTCTGGACGATGTGAGCCGCCACGCCGACGTCCTGCAGGCGGTACATCAACGCGTTGCCGTCTTGACCCCGAGTCCACGCTGCGATGACGTCGTCCAGCTCGTCGTGACGCTCGTGACGCTGCGCCAGCGTCAGGTCTCCCAGATCGCTGCGACCCATCTGGGCTGCCAGCGAGTGCCACTGGCTGTCGTCGACGCAAGCGATCGCTATCCAGTTGTCGTCATGGGCTTGCGTCGCGCCCGTCTGGTACACGCCTTGGGGAGCAATGTGGCTGTCCCGGTTGCCCACCCGCTCAGCCATGCGGCCGTTGACCGTCTGGTCGAGCAGCGCGGGAGCCATGAGGTGCAATGCCGCCTCGGCCTGGGACATATCGATGTACTGGCCTTCGCCGGTGCGGCGCCGGTGCTCCAGCGCGCCCATGACGGCCGCCAACAGCCAGCGCGGCGACGTGTAGTCGGTGTAGGCGCCGAACGGTCCGCACGGTGCGCGATCGGGCCAGCCGACCGGATAGAAGAATCCCGAGATGGCCGCGGCCATCGTGCCGAAGCCAGCCAGCATCGCGAGCGGTCCGGTCTGGCCCATCAAACAGCTCGACGTCATGATCACGTCCGGCCGACGTTCGCGGACCTGCTCCCAGCCCATCCCCCAGCCCGCCATCGCCTTGGGCGAGAACGACTCGACGATTACGTCGGCCCAGTCGATGAGATCCCAGATGACATCGAGTGCTGCGGGCTTGGACATGTCCAAACAGATGCCCCGCTTGCCGGCGTTCATGTTGTTATAGAGCGCTGAGTACTCGGGATCGCCGATGTCGTCACGGAACGGCTGCAGCGAGCGGGCCACCTCGAGTCGGGTCTCGGACTCCACCCGGATGATGTCGGCGCCGTAATCGGCAAGCACCCGCGCTGCTGCGGGCCCCGCCATCGCCCACATGAAGTCGAGCACCTTGACGTTCTCGAGCGGTCGGGCTGTCGAGGGCGTGTGAGCAGACACGTCTGCGCCGGTTGCTTCGATCCGGGGACGAGTCTGCGCCGCCGACGCCAGCTCCCCAAGCACGTCATCGGTGTGCTCGCCGAGCTTGGGCGGCGGGCCGAGCGGCGGCATCGGTGTCGCGCCAAAACGGGCGTAGCGACCCGGGTACGTCACCTCAGTGGAGCCGTCCCCGCCTACCTCCTGGGTGACGGTCTCCCAGTACTCGCGCGCTGCGAGCTGGTGCGAGTCGATTACCTCGTCGGTGGTGGAAACCGGCGTGATGAGCACCCGACGGCTCATAGCCGCGTCGAGCAGCTCCGCCTTCGTCTTGGTGGCGAAGAAGTCAGCCAGCACCTGCTTCAGCCGCTCGTACTCCGAGACCGGCTCGCGACCGTCAAGCAGCATCATCGCGTACTCGGTCCAATTCTTGTCTCGTGTGGCTTCGTCGCAGAAGCCCTCCTCGCACACCCAATCCATGAGGTTCTGAGTGAACGCCCGAAAGCCCGGCCCGAATAGGAACGTGACCGAGGCGTGACCATCCGCGCAGGGCCACATCAGCTGGATGTGCAGGCCCTCCACGAGTACCCCGCCTGCGTGTCTGACCGGCGGCGTGGCACCGATCGGCGTCGAAAGTGCATACGACTGGCAAGCCTGATTCATGCTCTGCTGGGCCGACATGTCGACGTGCTGGCCGAGCCCGGAGACCGTCTGCCGCTCCCACAGGGCGATGAGCGCCGCGCCGGCCGCCTCGGAAGCCGCGTTGTGGAACGCCTGCGGCAACAGTCCCCCGGTGCGCACCGGCGCCCGGTCGGAGTCGCCGGTCATGGCCATGTTCACCGCCGAGGCCTGCAGCGTGAGGTCCGATGCCATCCAGGTCGACTTCGGCCCGTCCGAGCCGAAGGGCGTGATGGACACGTACACCAGCTCGGAATTGACCTGCGACAAAGTGTCGTAGCCGAGCCCGAGGTCGTCCATGGCACCGGCACCGGCCGACTCGATCAAGATGTCCGCCGCGACCGCCAGCGCCTTGAGCTGCTCAGCGCCCTCGTCGGTGCGCACATCGAGCACGACGCTGCGCTTGCCCCGGTTGTAGGCCCAGTGGTGCAGCGACCGCTCGGGTCCTGCAACATCGCCGGCGAAGGGGGCCAGCCGGCGCGCCGATGAGCCTTCGGGCGGCTCCACCGCAATCACGTCGGCGCCCATCTGGGCGAGGATCGCCCCGCACAGGTGACCGCGCTCGTCGGTGAGGTCGAGCACCCGGAACGGGCTCAGCATCGACGTGGTCTCAGAATCAGCGGGGGCGTCAGGCATCCGCACATTTCACCACGGCTGCGCACAGCCGTCTGTGACGGCCGAAGCGCTACTCCAAGAGCTCGGCTACGGCCAGCTCGGCAATGCGGTCGCCGTCATAGGCGAGCGTCTCAGTCAGCACCTCGAAGCTGTGCTCGCCGAGCGTCGGGCCGCCATAGGTCACCGAGGCCGGAGTGCGAGACATGACGAACCGCGTGTTCTCCACCGTCGTCGTGCCCTGCTTGCCGTGGCCGACCGCGGTGAGAAACTGGCGGTGGACGATCTGCGGATCGATGGTGAACTCCGGCGAGTTCTGCACGATGTGCGCCGCGATGCCAGCCGCCTGCAGCTCAGCCATCAGCTCGTAGCCGTCACGTCCCCGGGTCCACGCCGAGATGATCTCGTCAAGTTCGTCGTGGCGCGCATGGCGCTCGCCGGCGCTCAGCGAGGCCACGTCGTCGCGCCCCATCGCGGCCGCCAGCGCAGACCACTGGCCGTCGTCGACACACGAGATCGCGATCCAATTGTCGTCGAAGTCGTCCCCCGCGGGGCCTCCCGCTGCGGTCTGATACGCACCCTGCGGTGCGAACACCAGATCCCGGTTGCCCCCCGCCTCCCAGATGCGCCCGTTGGTGGTGCGCTCAAGCAATGCAGGCCCCATCAGGTGCAGAGCCGCCTCAGCCTGGGACATGTCGACGTACTGGCCGCGGCCGGTCTGGCGCTTGTGCTCAAGCGCCCCCATCACAGCAGCCACCAGCCAGCGCGGCGACGTGTAGTCGGTGTACGCGGCGAACGGCCCCGCCGGCGCCCGATCGGGCCACCCGACCGGATAGAAGAAGCCGGAGATCGCTGCGGCCATGGTTCCGAAGCCGGCAAGCAGCGCAAGCGGCCCGGTCTGGCCCATCAGGCAGCTCGACGCCATCACCATGTCGGGGCGGCGCTCACGCACTTGTTCCCAGCCCATGCCCCAACCGGCCATCGCCTTGGGCGAGAACGACTCCAGGATCACGTCTGCCCAGTCGATGAGGTCCCAGATGACCTCCATCGCTTCGGGCTTTGACATGTCCAGCGCTAAGCCGCGCTTGCCGGCGTTCAGATTGCTGAACAGCGCCGAACCGTCGGGATCGCCGACATCGTCGTGGAACGGCTGGATCGATCGAATCGCATCGAGCTTGTTCGCTGATTCGACACGGATGATGTCGGCGCCGTAGTCGGCCAGCACCCTCGAAGCCGCCGGGCCGGCCATCGCCCACATGAAGTCGAGCACCTTGATGCCTTCAAGCGGCGGCGAAGTATGGGCCACCGGAGCGACAGCAGCGGGCACTGCCGGCAGGCGCTCTGCGGCGTCCAGCTCGGCCAGCACCTCGTCGGTGTGCTCGCCCAACCTCGGGGCGCGGCCCAGTTTCACCAGCGGAGTCTCGGTGAACTTCGCAAATGCGCCCGGATAGCGAATTGCCGCAGGATCGAATGAACTAGCGCCGCTGTCAGACACGACATCGCTGTGATCGACCTCCTCCCAGTACTCGCGAAAAGCAAGCTGATGGGAATCCACCACCTCGCCGGTGTTCCACACGGGCGTGATGAGCACCCGCCGGGTCATGGCCGCGTCCAGCAATTCAGCCTTGGTCTTGGTGGCAAAGAAATCAGTGAGGATCCCCTTGACCCGCTCGTACTCCGAGACAGGCTCGCGACCGTCGAGCAGCATCATGGCGTACTCGGTCCAGTTCTTGTCCCGCGTGGCCTCGTCGCAGAAGCCCTCCTCGTGCACCCAGGCCATGAGGTTCTCGGTGAATGCTCGGAAACCCGGTCCGAACAGGAACGTCACCGAGGCATGCCCGTCGGCACACGGCCACATGAGCTGAATGTCGATGCCCTGCAGGCTGGCGCCGCCGGCGATGCGCTGGGTCACGGTCGCATTCACCGACGCGTTGAGTGTGGACGACATGGAGGCCTGGCTCATGGACCGCTGGGCGGACGTGTCGATGTGCTGGCCCAGCCCCGAGCGGGTCTGACGGTCCCACATGGCAATCAGCGCCGCTCCGGCTCCTTCGGATGCCGCGTTGTGGAACGCCTGCGGAAGCGTGCCGCCGGCGCGAAGCGGCGCCCGGTCGGCGTCGCCGGTGATCGCCATGTTCACCGCTGAGGCCTGCAACGCCAGGTCCGAATGGGTCCAATTGGCTTTCGGGCCATCACTGCCGAACGCAGTGATCGAGACATGAATGAGGGCCGGGTTGAGCTCCGCGAGCACGTCGCGGTCCAAGCCGAGACCCTCAGCCTCGCCAGGGTCGAATGACTCGAACACGACATCCGCGCCGGCGATGAGTGCTTTGGCACGATCGACGCCCTCGGCGGTGCGCAGATCCAGCACCACGCTGCGCTTTCCCCGGTTGTAGGACCAATGGTGCAACGAGCGCTCTGGATCGTCGACGTCGCCAGCGAACGGCCCGAGCCGACGCGCCGACGAGCCCTCCGGTGGCTCGATCGCGATCACGTCGGCCCCCATCTGGGCCCAGATCAACCCGGCTAGGTGGCCGCGCTCGTCGGTCAGGTCGATGACGCGGTAGTCAGCCAGCACCCCATGTACATCCGTGTTCGATTCCCCACTCATGGGCACATTTCAGCACGCCCACCATCGGCGACTTGCCGAGGGTGCACTGGCGATATCCGATCCCGCCTCAATGCACGCCCGCAGACCGCACTGGCGGCGCTCATCCGCCCAGTTCCGGCCACTCCTTCACATCCGGCCGTGACCGGCCTGACAGGTCCGCATACATCAACGTAAACGCAATCGCTGTCAGCGCACCGAGAATGGGTCCAGCGATCGCGTTCGAAATGAAGTCCCCGTATGGGCTCGGCAGTGCAAGCAAGCCAAGCCACAGGATCAATCCGACTGCGATGTTCGCCAGGACGATCAACGACGAACGCCCCCACGTGGCTGCCAGGTTCCCCGCGAGCAGTCGCCACCAGCGGGGGAAGGAGGGGAATCCCGGCTCCAGATATGCCATCACGAAGTGCATCTGGATCAGTGGCATGAAGTACACGAAGGCCACCACGATCCCGACGACGAAAGCGGCAAGGCCCAAGTACAGATGCATGAAGGACAACACGAACATCGCAATGCCGAGCGCAATCAGCAAGATGAGAAATACTGCGAAGTAGACGATCGACAGCAGGATGGCCTTCGGCACTCGTGCAAGCCCGGTCCGCAGTGAGCCTCCGATCGTCGACGGGTGGCCCTCGACGTCATCGAGTGCGACCAGCGAGAAGGCGATGGTCGTCGCCCAGCCGAGCAGCGAAACCAGCACACTCACTGCGAACAGCAACCCCGCATTGACCAACCGATCCCCTTCTATCGATTCCAGCCATGCTTCGACTGCGACTTCGATGTCTTCGCTCTCAGCTTGTTCCTGCGCTGTCAGGTCGATGAGCTCTTCGAATCTGGGGTTCTCAAGGATTTCTTCGTTAACGATGTCGAGAGCCGACGTGATCGCAGCTACCGAGATGACCGCCACAGCAGCGGCGACGATGGCGATGACTGCGATTTCGCGAAAGCGCAGTCCGACGACATTGAACGTGTCACCGATCAGAGCCGGTATGGGCCGGTGCCGCCCGTCGCCAACTGCCACGGCGAGATGCTAGGTCGGCCGCGCCGCAGGCTCGTTTTCTCCGGCTTCCAGACCACCGACCGCAGTGTCGCCGTCGTCAATTGCGGCTTCATGTGCGGAAACCCCTGCCAAGTCCACATACAGCAAGGTGAACGCCGAAGTCAGAAGCGTCGTCGTCACAACAATGACGACAGCAGTGAATCCAAACCAAGCGAACGAAGTGATTCTGAACACAAGAATCACCGATGCCGCCTGGAAGGCGACACGGACCAATTGGCACAACAGCACCCGTCCCAACGTGGCGGCGCGCTGCCCGGCGACAAGCTGCCGTGCCCGCCGAAACTTCGGCCGCCGATCCTCGACCTTTATCGCTGTGAGATACACGTTGATCTGCGGAGCGGCATACGCGACGATTCCCGCTGCGAGATAGATCCAAGGCAACGATCCCAGCAGGTCTCGCTCGAATAGGTAGATCGGCACCAGCCAAATTGAGACCCCCACGAAAACAATCGCCACGGGAACGCCGTACACGAGGTTGACGGTGACGACCCTCGGAAGTCGGCGCACCGCCAAGCGCATGGCCGATCCCGGACTCGACGTCCCATCACGCTGTCGTTGCACGACGAGATGAACCACGGCAGTGCTGAACAGGTAGCCGCCGATCCCCATCAGTACGAACGCGAGCGTGCTCGCCGATGTCAGACGCAATGCATATTCGGTGTTGCGACTGTCGTCGAAGACCGGCTCGTAGGCCCAGCGATACGCGAGCCAGACGAGCACCAGGGCTACAAGGGCAGGCAGTGACACAACGATGACGTTGCGCCAGTCTCGGAGGACGAATCGGAGCGTGTCGCCGATGAGGGCTCGAATTGGCCGAAGCCTCCCTGGACCGGGCTCGGACTCGGGGAGACGCGTCCAGACGAACGGTGCAGGCGGATCGACGGGCGGATCTTCGGCCTCTGCAACCCCTTCGGCGGGCTCGACCCGCGGGATCGGGCGAGCGCTTTGCGGCATCTCCGGCTGCGGTGGCCTCCCTAATGGCACGGGCAGAAGCTAGCCAGCAGATGAGCCAGCAACCGGTGTCGCTGGATCGAGACTGGCCCGCTGGAGTCAGCCCACAGAGTCGGCCTCGAGCGGGGCCAGGTCGTCCCGGGTGATGAGATCGGCGTACATCAGCAAGTGCACAACCGCACCCAGCACGAAAATGAGCGGGAAGACGACGGCGTTGATGACGAGGTCGCCGTACAAGGCGGGCAGCGGCAGCGCACCTAACCCCGCGGCAAGCCCGAAACCGACGACATTGGCCGCTATCCCCAGCAGCATGACCCGTCCCCAGATTGCCGCCTTGCGGCCACGAATCAGCCTCCACCAGCGGCGGGGCGAGGGAATGCGGGGCTCGACGTAGGCCATCACGAAGTAGATGGTCAGCAGCGGGAAGAAGACCACCAATGCCACCCAGTACCCCAGAAGCCAGACGATCCCGAGGGGAAGTGCGAGCCATAGCAGCAGGGCACCGATACCGCACCCGGCCAAGCCAATGACGAGGCCTATTCCAACGGAGAGGGCGAAGATCTTGGGCATCCGCCGGATGGAGGTCGTGAGTGTCTCACCGAAGTTGCCCGGTTGCCCCTGGACATCGTCGAGCGCCATGAGAGTGATGGCGATGTCTTGCACCAGGAAGCCCAAGCAGCACGCCAAGCCGAAGGCGAAGAGCAAGACGATCGCTCCGGTTGTCGGGGTGACATCGAACGACTTGAGCCAGGCGTCAAAGTCGACCACGAACTCAGCCGTCGGGTCGGTCAACTCGGAGATCTTGGAGAAGAACTGGCCGCCGAACAGCGCGTTCAAGCCCAGAAAGAGCATGACGAACGCCACGAGGTAGCCCGCGACGCCAATGAGTGTGAATTCTGCGAACGCCCGCCAACGCCGACCGATGAGCGACAAGGAATCACTGACGAGATCGGGGATCCGTCGCAGCTCACCGGGCGCGAGCGGTCGGTGATGCCATTGGGGCCGCTCAACTCCCGGCGGCAGTGCAGGTTGGGGCCGCATGCTGTCTCCTGCCATGAATAGATGTTATGTCCGCCGCGTCCACGTAAGGCAAGCGGCGGGCTGCTCTAGCGTCGGCGCATGCACGAAATGGCCAACCCGGACGACACAGCCAGCTCAGGCAGCACGGCATCTGGCCTGATCGCACCGCTGCCGGGCAGCTTGCCGCCGCACCGCGTGAAGTACCTGCCGATCACCGACCGGCCGCGGGTCCGGTGGCCGAAGGATGCTCGCGTGGCGTTGTGGATCGCCCCCAATGTCGAGCACTACGAGTTCTTGCCGCCCCGAGATCCCCAGCGCAACACGTGGGTTCGCTCACCGCATCCCGATGTGCAAGGCTACGGCTACCGCGACTACGGCAACCGGGTGGGGTTCTGGCGCATGGTTGAGGTGCTGGATCGCTTCGGCATCGTCGCCACGGCCTCCACCAACCTCGCCGTGTTCGACCACTACCCCGAGGTCGGCTCGGCCATGGTCGAGCGCGGCTGGGAGATCATGTCCCACGGCATCTACAACACCCGCTACATCTCCTCGATCGACGAGACCGCCGAGCGGGCGTTCTACATCGAGTGCATCGAGGCGCTGCGCAGCCACACCGGTCAGCAGCTACGGGGCATGCTCGGTCCCGCGGTTTCCAACACCGTCCTGACGCCGGATCTCATGGCCGAAGCGGGGCTCATCTACCACGCCGACTGGTTCCACGACGATCAGCCCGTGCCGCTGGCGACTCGAGGCGGGCAGCGACTCGTATCGGTGCCCTACTCGATGGAGCTGAACGACGTCCCGGTGTTCACCCAGCACCACGACACTGACGAATTCGTGGCCATGGCGCGTGCCCAGCTCGACGTGCTGCGCCGAGAAGCCGACGACTCGGCCGGCGGCCGGGTGATGTGCGTGGCGCTGCACCCGTACTTGATGGGCATGCCGCACCGGGTGGACGGGCTCGCGGCGATGCTCGAGTACCTGATGAGCCACGACGACGTGTGGCAGACCACCGCCAGCCAGATCGCGCAGCACTACCTCGACCATCACTACGACGACGCCGTCGCTCACGAGCTGGCGCCGCCGGAGCCCCAGGCGGCGCGGCCGCGCATTGCGGCCGCCTCGGCCCCGAGCTCACCGGACGCAGCAGCCCGCCAGGCCCCCTACGAATTCGGCCCGGCCCATCACCAGCACGGCATGGACCACCCCTACTACGACTGGTCGCCGCTGCCGGGCCGTGCCCGCTTCGAATGGCCCGACCACAGCCCCCTCGCGGTCGGCGCGGTCATCGTGCTCGAGCATGTCGAGTGGGAACCGCCGCCAGATGCGTATGCCTTGCGACGACGCAGCGGCGGGCTGGCTCGGCTGCCCGCTCCTGACTACCCGCAGCTCACCATCCGCGAGTACGGCCACCGGGTCGGCATCTTTCGCCTGCTGGACATCCTCGATCGGCACGGCATCGCTGCGACCGTGGCTGTCGACGCGCTGACCGCCGAGCACTACCCGTGGCTGACGTCCCGCCTCGTCGGGCGAGGTTGCGAGATTGCTGGGCGAGGCATCGCAGCGACCCAGCTCATCACCTCCAAGAACTCCGAGTCCGATGAGCGGGATGCGATAGCGCGGAGCATCGACGCCATCGAGGCTGCGACCGACGTCCGGCCGACGACGTGGTTCTCCACAGAAGGGGTCGAGTCGTTTCGCACCCCGGCGCTGTTGGCAGAGGCCGGGATCGACGCAGTGCTGGATTGGCCCAACGACGAGCAGCCATACCTGATGACGACAGACGGTGTGCTGGCAGGAGTGGGTCGTTCCGAGGGCACCGCGCCGATGGTGTCATTGCCGCTATTCCTCGAGGCCGACGACGAGTTCGCGCTGTGGCACCGGCGGGTGTCACTGGACGGCTGGCACGAGATCGTCACCAAGGCCGCAGCCCGCATGCACCTTGACGGCTCAGAGCATCCGGCAGGAGGGCGTCTGCTGATGCTGACGCTGCGTCCCTGGCTCGCGGGCCAGCCGTTCCGGGCACAAGCCCTCGACGACGCCCTGTCCGAGGTGACCGCTCTCGGCGACATCCACACCGCCACTGCTGGGGAGCTGGCTGCACACACCCGCAGCGTTGGCGGCGGCATTTCTGCGCAGAATTCAGGCTGACGACTAGGCCAGGCGCCACGAACCAAGCTCGGGTACCTGCAAGCCGAGGTGGTCGCGCAGCGCCGTGCCTCGGTACTCCGTTCGGAACAGGCCGCGCCGCTGCAGCTCGGGCACGACCAACTCGACGAAATCCTCAAATGCCCCAGGCATGTGCGTCCCCGCGATTACGAACCCGTCCACCGCTCGCTCGGTGAACCATTCCTCGAAGTAGTCGGCCAGCTCGACCGGGCCGCCGACGGTCGGGTGCGCCAGCCGGCCCCGGCCTGAGATCTGCACGAAGTCGCGCACGGTGGGATTGGCGCGACCAGTGGTCTGCAGCACCTGGTTGCGGATGCCCTGGATGCCCGTCATGTCGTCAAGGTCGTCGTCGGTCAGGGGCTCGTCGAGATCACGGGCCGCGAAATCGAAGTTCAGCCCCTCCGACAACAGAGACAGGTCGTCGATCAGTGTCGGCAGTTCGTCGTAAGCCGCTCGGCGATCTTCCGCCTCGGCCATCGTGCGGCCGACCACCGGGAACGTGAGGTTGGTGATCTTCACCTGGTCGGGGTCGCGGCCCAGTTCGGCAATCTGCGATTTCACCGCTGCGTAGTGGGTGATAGCGGCATCGAGTCGCACGTGGCTGACGAACAGCAGCTCGCCCCAGCGGGCCGCGAACGCAGTGCCTCGGCCGCTCTGGCCGGCCTGGATGACCACGGGATGCCCTTGTGGCGTGCGCGGCACGGTGAACGGCCCTCGCGACGAGAACCATTGGCCGTCGTGGTCGAGGCGGTGCACCCGGTCGCCGTGGGCGTAGAGCCCAGCGTCGCGGTCCGCAGCGATGGCGTCGGCCTCCCAGGTATCCCAGTGGCCGTGGACAACCTCCATGAACTCGTCCGCCCGGTCGTAGCGCTCGTCGTGGGCAGGGGCCTCGGCCAGACCCATGTTGCGCGCCTCGTTGTCGTTGACTGAGGTGACGACGTTCCATGCTGCGCGGCCGCCGGTGAGGTGGTCCAAGGTGGCGAACACCCGGGCCACATGGAACGGCTCGTAGTAGGTCGTGGAGTAGGTGGCGCCCAGCCCGAGCCTGCTGGTGGCCATGCCCATCGCGGTGAGCACGGTCACCGGGTCGAGCTTGACGCAGCGGATGCCCGCTTCGACGGTGTGGCGGTGATCGCCTCCGAACATGTCGGGCATGGCGAGCCGGTCATCGAAGAAGCCCAGATCAAAACAGCCCGCCTCGAGCACCTCGCCGATGTGGCGGTAATAGTCGAAGCTGGTTACGTCGTGCCGGGCTTGTGGATGCCGCCACGCTGCGGGGATCGTCGTGCAGTTCTGCGCCTGCAGGAAACCCACCAACACGATCTGGCGTTGCGCGTTCACGTCCAGCGATCGTAGAGAGTCCCGCTTACCGGCGGGCCGTAAGGGCGAGGTGCCAGACTCTCGGGCTATGTCGCCTGAGCCGTCAACCGGCGAGATCGCCCACGACGAATCGCTGCGGGAACGGCTGTCGGCGAACCTGGCCCGACACGA
>LXNI01001549.1_pt1 | contig 19283 bp, 22 predicted proteins | sample 809091 | NCBI WGS metagenome assembly LXNI01 (sample SAMN04870527, study PRJNA318959) | sponge metagenome | biome: 01000161; feature: marine sponge reef; material: water | host: Sarcotragus foetidus | place: Greece: Milos, Mediterranean Sea | collected 2013-05-29 | depth 5-7 m | reverse complement strand
CGAGGAGGTCTGACCATCAGGATCCTGTTCGCCGACCCGTGCCACCCCAGCGCTGTTGCGAAGCTCAACGCTGGGGGTTTCGAGTGCATCGACAAGCCGCAGGCGGAAGCGGGCGAGCTCGGCCCGCTGCTGGCCGGAGGCGAATTCGACGTGCTCGTCGTGCGCAGCACCCCCGTCGGTGCCGAGGCCGTCGCCGCCTCCCGCTCGCTGTCGCTCATCGTGCGAGCCGGCGCCGGATTCAACAACATCGACGTGGCCGCGGCCTCGGCTCGCGGGATCTACGTCTGCAACACGCCGGGGCGCAACGCCGTGGCGGTGGCGGAGCTCACGATGGGCCTCATGGTGGCGCTCGACCGGCACATCGCCGACGCCGCGGCCGATCTGCGCGAGGGCACCTGGGACAAGCCCCGCTACGGCCGCGCCCGCGGGCTGAAGAGCCGCTCGCTCGGCATCGTCGGGCTGGGGCGCACCGGGATGGCCGTCGCCGAGCGGGCGGCAGGCTTCGGCATGCGCCTGCACGCCGTCCGGCGCCCGGGCCGCGATCCGGTGGTCCGCGGGCGCATCGAGGAACTGGACTTCACGCTGCACGACGACCTCGTCGAGATGGCGGCGTTCTGCGACGTCCTGACGCTGCATCTCGCCGGCACCGAGCAGGTGGTGAACGCGGCCGTGCTGGCGGCGATGCCGTCGGGTGCGATCCTGCTGAACACCGCACGGGCAGGGCTGATCGACAGCGAGGCCCTGCTGGAGGCCATGGACACCAAAGGAATCCGCGCCGGGTTGGACGTCTTCGAGGACGAGCCCAGCGGCTCTGCCTCCGGATTCGCCCCGCGGCTGGTCCGGCACCCCAACGTGGTCGCCACCCCGCACATCGGCGCCTCCACCGAGCAGGCCCAGGAGGCGGTGGCCTCGGCGATAGTCAAAGTCGTGAGGGCCTACGCCGGCGGCCGGGTCGTCAACTGCGTGAACCTCGAGACCGGGCGCGTGGGCAGTCACGTGATCGTGGTTCGCCACGAGGACCGCGTCGGGGTTCTGGCCTCGGTGCTGGCCGTCCTCCGGCGCCACGATCTGAACGTGGCCGGCATGGAGAACCGGATCTTCCGCGACGCCACCGCCGCGGTCGCCACGATGGACCTCTCGGGGATCATGAAACCCGAGGTGGTCGACGAGGTCCTGGACCTTCCCCACGTGTACCACGCCGAGGTCCGCCCGGTCCCCGGCGGCGGCACCACCCCTGCCGACAGGGAGCCGCGGCCATGACGGCCGGCAGCCCCGAGAGTGGGGCTGAGGGCCGTCATGGGTCGGTGCTGTGGCCGTTCTCCGCCAGCGTCGTCTGCCAGGACTGGGCCAACCGGGTCGTCTCCCCGGCCTACGAAGGGCTCGGTGTGGAGGAGCGGCGCGCCATTCTCCTAGCGCAGCCCGACAGCTACATGCACGCCACGCGCTCCCCCGAGGACGTCGGCTACGCGCTCAGCCCGGCGGAGCTGGCCGTCTTGAACCAGATGGCGCTGATCCGCCTGCTGCGTCTCGGCGCCTTCGAGTCGCGCCCGGAGCCTGCCGTCTACGTCTACCGCCTCGTCGGCTACGGCTGTCGCCAGCGTGGGATCGTGGGGGTCGTGCCGCTGGAGGCCTACCGGCAGGGCCGCATCAGGCCGCACGAGCGCACCCACGCCGACCGCGAGGAGTTGCTGAGCGAGTTCCTGGCGCTGACCAGTGCCCAGTCCAGCCCCGTCGGCTTGACCTTCCGGGGAACGCCGCGCATCGCCGCCCTGCTCGACGCGGTCGAGGGCGGCCAGGAGCCGCTCCTGGACTTCGTCGACCCGAATGACGTGGCGCAGCGGGTCTGGGAGGTGACCGACCCGGTGTTCCTGGACATCCTGAACGAGGATCTGCAGGGTCAGAACCTCTACGTCACCGACGGGCATCACCGTCTCGGCGCCGGCCTGGTGGTGAGCGAGCGTGTGCGCCGCCAGCGCAAGGCCTCCAGCGCCGCGGGCGGCTACCTCCCCAGCGACATCGTGCTCACCACGCTGGGGCACGCCCCGCCGGGCATGCCGTCGGCGCCGGCCGGTGACCACACGGGCGACGAGCCGGAGTTCCCGCCCGCAGACGAGTTGCTGGCGAGCGACGCCATCCTGGCGGCCCTGTTCCCGCACGACGAGTTGCGCCTGCTGGTGTTCCACCGGCGGGTGACGCCGGCTTTCGCCACCGACGGTGCCGCCATCGAGGCGGCGCTGCGCCGGCTGGGGTCGCTGGAGCCCGTTGAGATCGGCGACGCTGAGTCTCCCCGCCAGGGAGTCTTCGGCGTCTACCTCGGCCGGCGCTGGTTCCGGTTCGCGCCGGACGGGGGAGTACAGGGCATCGACGCCGGCTGGTTGCAGGAACATGTGCTGGCCCCGGTGTTCGGGATCGACGACCCGGAGCAGACCCGCAACGTCGACTACATCTCGGCGATGCTGGGCGCCGAGCAGGTGGCGCGCCGCTGCGACGAGGCGGGCGGGGTGGGTTTCGTCCTGCACCCGGTCACGATCGAGACGATGATGTCGGTGGCCGACGCCCGGCAGATCATGCCGCCCAAGTCCACCTACTTCCACCCGAAACCGCGCTCGGGCGTCTTCCTGCGGTTCCAGTAGCCCATGTCGCGCCTCGCGGCTCCTGGCAAGCCCGCCGAGTCACACCAGGAGGGCAGTAGTGGGGCTTCGAGGGGGCTGAGGCGCCTGCTGCGCCGCGCCGTGCGCCGACGGCCGGCGGACCGCTCGGCGCCGGCGCGGCCGCCGGTCCCCGACATCTCCGGTGACCCCTACCGGCAGAGTTCCCTGGATCCGCCGAGCTGGCGCGGCCGCAAGCACGCCGCGATGGTGCTGCCCGCCCTCGCCGGGGGAATCTGGCTGATCGCGGTCACGCCCGGCGCCGGCGCCCGGGCCGTCGTCGCCCTCTACGCCGCCAGCCTGGTCGGGATGTTCACGGTCAGCGCCGCTTTCCACCTGCGGCGCTGGAGTGACGTGGACTGGCTGAGGATGCGCCGCTGGGACCACTCCGCCATCTATGCCCTGATCGCCGGCAGCTACGGGGCGATCATGGGTCTCGGCACCTCCGGCTGGCCGCGGACCTGGCTGGTCGGCGCCGCCGTGGGGCTCTGTGCGCTCGGGATCGCGATCCGCTGGCTCGTCCTGCATCCCCCGTTCGGGGTCATGACCACGCTGTTCCTGCTGACGGGCGGGATGTCGATGACCGCCATCGGACAGATCCTGGACGGGCTGGGGACAGTCGGCACGGTCGTCGTGCTGGTCGGCTGCACCTTCTACGGCCTAGGCGCCCTGGCGCTGGGTCTGCGGCGCCCGAATCCCTGGCCGGGGCGCTTCGGCTACCACGAGGTGTGGCACCTGAATGTGATCGTCGGTTCCGGCTGCCAGTTCTGGGTCGTGGCGTGCGTCGTGGTGCCCCCGCTGTGAGCCCCCGACGGTGAGCGGCCGCCCGGCGGCCGGCGGGTCGTCGCGCTCGACCGGACCGACCGCCGGAGACGGCGATGCGCCACCGGTCGGTGTGGGCCCGCACCCCGAGCCGTGGCCCGACGATCCCCGTCTCGATCCCGAGCTGCTCGCCACAGGCGACCGGCGCAACGTGGTGGACCGCTACCGCTACTGGCGCCAGGAGGCGATCGTGGCCGACCTCGACACGCGCCGCCATCCGTTCCACGTGGCGGTGGAGAACTGGCAGCACGACTTCAACATCGGCTCGGTGGTGCGCAACGCCAACGCTTTCGGCGCCGGGGCCGTGCACATCGTGGGCCGGCGTCGCTGGAACCGGCGCGGGCCATGGTGACCGACCGCTACCAGCACGTGGTTCACCATCCCGACGTCGCCGCGCTGGCGAGCTGGGCGGCGGGGGAGTCGCTGCCGCTCGTGGGCCTCGACAACCTGCCGGGCTCGCTGCCGCTGGAGCGGCACCCCCTGCCGGAGCGCTGCGTCCTGCTGTTCGGCCAGGAAGGGCCGGGCCTGTCAGCGGAGGCCCTCGAGGCCTGTGCGGAGTTGCGGCGGATCAGCCAGTTCGGCTCGACCCGTTCGATCAACGCCGGCGCGGCCAGCGCCATCGCCATGTGGGCCTGGATCTGCCGGCACGCGCAGCCGCCGGGTCAGTCCCCGGCGCGCTGAGCCTCCCGCCCGGCGGGACCCTTTCTAGGCGGGGACCGACTGGAAGCTGGCGGCGATGAGCAGTGCGGCGAGAGCCGAGAGCGAGGCGACGCTGGCGAACAGCGCCCGCTCCGGCGCCCGCTGCGCCCGGGTGTGCAGCCAGGCGCCCACGCCCGAGGCCGCCACGAGGGCGATCTTCACGAAGAACAGCGTCTTCCAGAGGCCGGTTCCGGTCGCCCACTCGTCGTTGGCGACGACCTCGCCCAAGCTCCAGAGGCCCGTGATGATGGCCAGCGCGAAGAAGGGCCAGGAGATCCGGCCGAAGCGGTGCGCCGCCTTCTGGGTGATGCTCTTCTCGCCGTCGGGAACGGGGCCGGCGGAGCGGTCGAGCTTGCGCAGCAGCGGGACGAGCCCGGCGACGACGATCTGCCCGCCGACCCACACCGTCACGCTCAGAAGATGCAGGAAGCTGCGCAGCGCATCGATGTCGAGCGAAAAGTCTCTGATCATCGTGGTCCTCCTCGGTTCAGACGCAGCTTTGCGCCCCCAGAACCCTATAGCCGTTGTCCCTGACCGCACCCGCTGGTCGACGGCGGTCCGGGCGGGGGACCGGGGTGCCGCTCCGCTCCTCCACGCAGGCGAAGAGTCGTCGCAGCTCGGCCCCCCGGCCCCCCGCCCTCGTTGGTCGGCAACCAGAGGTGTGCGGATGCTGTGCAGGCAGGCGAGACTTGGGCCATGAGCTTCGACACTGACGCCTACATCGCCGCCACGGAGCGCGAGGGCGCCGCGGTCAGCGCGGTCGCCGCCTCCGGTGACTTGGACGCCCCGGTCCCCAGTTGCCCCCGCTGGCGCCTGCAGAAGCTGGTCGGCCACCTGGGGTGGGTCTACAACTGGGTCAGCGAGCACCTCGAGGCGCGGTCGGCGACCATGCTGAACCGGGACGACGTGCCCCGGCCGCCGCAGGGGGAGGCGGTGGTCGACTGGTACGGGGCGGCTCACGCCAGAGTGCTGGATGCCCTGCGCGGCACCGACCCGGCCGAGGAGGTGTGGAGCTGGGCCGGCATCAACACCGGTGCGTTCTGGCACAAGCGCCTCGCGCACGAGACCCTCATCCACCGCTGGGACGCCGAGAACGCCGTCGGGGAGCCCGGGCCCCTCGACAGCGACCTGGCGGCCGACGGCGTGGACGAGCTAGTGGGTGTCATCCTGCCGTTCCAGATCGGATCGGCCGCCGACGCGTTGCCGGAAGGCACCCTGCACCTGCACCGCACCGACGGGGAGGGCGAGTGGCTCTGCCGGATCTCCGAAGGCCGCCTCGAGGTCGAGCGGGTCCATGCCCGCGGCGACGTGGCGGTGCGCGGCACCGGCGAGCAGCTCGACCTGGTGCTGTGGCGGCGCATGGCGCCCGGCGACGTCGAGGTGTTCGGCGACGCTGGCGTGCTGGCGGCCTGGACGGCCCTGGGCCGCTGAGGCGGCGGGTGTCCCCCTTCGCCGCCCCGGCCGAGAAGGCGACAGCCAGGTGACACCGGGCGCCTCAACGCCACGCGGCACCCCCGAACCCGAGGATTCCGAGGTCGAACCGGCCGCCGGCGAGTGGGTGGCCGGCGAGGACGAAGACGCCTTCGTGCCGCCCTGGTGGGTCGGCTACGACACGCTGCTGGCCGTCGCGGCGTTCGTGGTCCTGTTCCGTTACTGGGGTCTGGGCCCGGCGATCGGGGCCATCACTGTCGTCTCGGTGCTGTCGGGCCTGCTACGCGTGCGCGCCGGGGTGGGGGTGGGCAAACTGCTCCCGCTCGTGACGGTGTGCGTCGTCGTCCGCGGCGCCGTCGGCATCATCACCGACAACGACGACATCTACTTCGGGATCGGCATCGGCTACAAGTTCGCCATAGCCGCGGCCCTCGTGCTGTCGGCGCCGCTGAAGCTCAACCCCGCGGTGGACCTCGTGGCGCGCACGCTCGGCCTGTCGGCCGCGATGCGCTCACATGAGGAGTACCGCTCGGCCGTGGACCGCATCGTCGTGACCTTCGGCGTGCTGCTGGGGTTGACGGCCGGCTTCGACATCTGGTTCCTGGGCGTCACCGACCCCGACGATTACGTACTCTTCCGCTACCTCTTCAACTGGCCGCTGTACGTGGCCTTCACGATCCTGAGCCTGACGTTCCTGTCCCGCCGCCTCAGCCGGATCCCCGGCTTCCCGGGGATCATGAACCTGCTGGAGCGGCAGGCCGAGGCGCGAGCCACCGCGCGCAATCGCCGCCGTTAGCGCCGGCTGCACCGGCCACCGGCGCTGAGCCCCGGGCGGGTCCAGAATCGTTGCCGGCGGGCGAAGCTCGGTTGCGGCCCTGGCGGTAAAGTGCTCGCCGTGCGTGAGGCCGCTCCGACCCGATCAGCCGGCGCGGCGGTGGGGGAGCGCGTCGGAACGGCCCCGGCTGTGGTGGTGCGAGGGCTGACCAAGAGCTACGGCGCCGTCGAGGCGGTGCGCGGCATCTCCTTCGAGGTTGCGGCGGGTGAGGTGTTCGCCCTGCTGGGGCCGAACGGGGCCGGCAAGTCCTCCACCGTGGAGATCCTGGAGGGGCACCGCAGCGCCGATGCCGGGGTGGTGTCGGTGCTGGGCTTCGACCCGGCCTCAGCCGGCAGGGAGTTCCGGGACCGCATCGGCATCGTGCTGCAGGAGGCCACCGTGGACACCTCCGAGGTGACCGTGGCCGAGGCGCTGGACACCTTCGGGGCGGCGTACCGGCGCCCCCGCGAGCGCGACGAGGTGATCGAGACAGTGGGGCTGGCGGGCAAGGCCAACGCCCGCCTCAAGACCCTCTCGGGTGGCCAGCAGCGGCGCGTCGACATGGCGCTGGGGCTCATCGGCGACCCCGACCTGCTGTTCCTGGACGAGCCCACGACCGGCTTCGACCCCGAGGCCCGGCGGGCGGCCTGGGACATGATCAGGGACCTGCGCAGCCTCGGCCGGACGATCATCCTGACCACCCACTACATGGAGGAGGCCGAGTACCTGGCCGACCGGGTGGCCGTGCTGATGGGCGGGCGGATCGTGGCCTGCGCCCCACCGTCGCAGCTTCTGGGATCCAAGGAGTCGACGGTCCGCTTCCGGCTCCCCGTCGGCACCCAGCAGGCCGATCTGCCGGCTGCGGTGGCCGCAGCGATCGAGATGGACGAGGGCCGCGCCGCCGCGAGCACGGACCGTCCCACGGCTCTGCTGGCGGAGTTGACGGGTTGGGCGGTCGCGCGGGGGATCGAACTGGCGGAACTGTCCGTCAGCCCGCCGAGCCTGGAGGACGCCTACCTGCGGCTCATGGAGACCGACGGGCAGGGGGACGATGCAACCTAGGCACGGTGTGCCGCCGAGGCCGCGGTGAGCAGCGCCTGGCCGTCCTGGGGGCGCCTGGTCTGGACCGCCATGCGCAGCCAGAACCGCACGTTCTGGCGCAACCCGGTGGCGTCGTTCTTCACCCTGGGTCTGCCCCTGATAATGCTGGTGCTGTTCGGCTCGCTGTTCAACTGGGAGATCGACGTGGGCTTCGGGCCGATCCCCGCGGCGCAGTTCTACACGCCGGGCCTGGCGGCCTTCACGGCGGCCAATGCCGCCCTGGCCAACGTGGGCATCACGCTCGCCTTCCAGCGCCAGTTCGGTCTCCTGAAACGGATCAGGGGCACACCCATGCCCCCCTCCGCATTCCTGGGCGGCTCGCTCGTCTCGGCGGTGTGGATCGCCCTGCTCGGGACGCTGATCATGATGCTGGTGGGGGTGCTGTTCTTCGGCGTGGGCATCGCCGCGGCGAAGGTCCCCGCAGCGATCGTGGCGTTCGTCGTGGGCACGGCGGCCTTCGCCGGGCTCGGCCTGGCACTGGCCGCGCTGGCGCCGAGCGGCAACACCGCCCCGGCGGTGGCCAACGCTGTCGTCCTGCCGATGGCGTTCGTGTCCGACATCTTCGTTCCGGCCGAGAACCCGCCGGATTGGCTGCGGATCCTGGGCGACGTCCTGCCGCTCAAGCACTTCGGCAGGGCGTTCTCGGCGGCCTTCCACCCGGCCGTGCCGGCGCCTGCCTGGCAGGGCGCCGATCTGGCCATCCTGGCGGCGTGGGGGGTGGGCGGCGCGCTCCTGGCATGGCGCTTCTTCGACTGGATGCCACGCGTGGCGAGCGGTCGCCGGGAGAAGGTGGCGTCCTGACGCTGAGCACCGGAGAGTCCACCCCCGCCTGCTGAGCCCGGCGCCACCGAGGCCGGGACGGCTCTCAGAGGTCGCTCAGCAGCTTGAAGGCCTCGGCCGCCTCAAGCCCAGCCGGCTCACCTGCCTCGGCCAGTTCGCGCTCGATGCGTTGCCGGAACGCCGCTCGCTGGGAGCCGTCGTCGCTCGCGTCGATGCCCATGGTCGACTCGAACTGGCTCTCGTGCGCCTCCAGCGCGGCGATCTTGGCGTCGGCCCAGCCTCCGGCGTCCTCGTAGTGGTCCGGGGCATCGGCCTCGAACAGCAGCAGGTGCTCGGGACGGTGCGCCAGCAGGTTCTGCTCACCGAAGAAGTGGGGGTCGCGGGCGGCCACGATGGCCTCGGTGACCAGCAGGCCCGCCTGGCGGTGATCGGGATGGATCCGGTAGCGCTTCCACGGGTCGTGGCCCAGCACCACCGCCGGACGCAGGCGGCGGATCCACGACGCCAGCAGGGCCCGCGCCCCCAGGTGGGCCTCCAACTCGCCGTCGGTGTAACCCAGGAACACCACCTCACCGACAGCGCCGAGTCGCCGGGCCGCCTCGCGCTGCTCGGCCTGGCGCCGCACCACCAGTTCCGCCGGGTCGCCCGCTGGATCCCAGGAGCCCTTGGACCCGTCGGTGCAGACCGCCAAGTGCACCACGCAGCCGGCCGAGGCCCAGCGGGCCAGGGTGGCGCCGCAGCCGAACTCGGTGTCGTCGGGATGCGCCGAGACCGACAGGGCGCTCGCCGGGGTGGGCAGGTTGCGGCTCACGACCCCGGTCCCGCACCGGCGGCGGCGGGCGGGCGCAGGCAGTGCGGCAAGCGCGTCAGATCCTCGGGCAGGTCCACGTCCCAGTTCAGGTCGGGGTCGTGGCGGACGCGCAACGGCAACCCCAGCCGGCGGGCCTCGCGGCGGTGCCTGTGGAACGAACCGGCGCCGTAGGAGAAGCCGAAGTCGGCGCCCGCCGGAACGCACAGCACGTTGGTGCCGTCACCGCGCCGATCGGGAACCGCGGTCACCCCGCCGGCACCCGTCAAGTGGTCGAAACGGCGGGCGCCCGGCAGATCGCCGTGCGCCACGACGACTTCGGCGAATCCCCGGACCGCCAGTACGTCGACCCCGCGCGTGACCGCGCCGTTCAGTCCCGTGCCCGGACACCAGACGACCTCGGCGCCGGTGGCCTCGGCCCATTCCGCCACCTCGGGGTCGTCGCACACCACCACCGCCGGCAGGGGCGCGGCGGCCCGGAGGACATGGCCGGCCATACCGCGGGCCAGGTCACTGCGTGCGGCGGCCGAGAGAACCGCCTCGAGCCGGAGCTTGGCCTGGGCGAAAGCTTTGACGGGCACGAGAACCGCCGCGTCGCTCACCTGCGAAAGTCTAACGACCCGCCCCGGCGGGACTTCGCCGCACCGGGGCGGCCGGCCGCTCGGAAAGGGATCGGAGACGGTCCTCCTAGGCTCGGACGGTTCCCCGCAGAAGGAGCGAGTGCATGCGCAGAGAGTCCTCCTCATCCACCGGCGCCACGCCGGCGGGCCCCTGGCGCTCGGCGGAGCGGCAGCGTCCCGGCCATGACGCCCCGCCGCTGGCCGGCGTGCGGGTGCTGGACCTCGCCACCGCATTGGCCGCGCCGCTGGCGGCGGGAATCCTCGCCGAGCAGGGCGCGGATGTGATCAAGATCGAACCGCCGGGCGCCGGGGACGTGCTGCGCCACGTCGGAGCTGCCGTCGGCGGGGTCTCGGGCATCTACCAGATGACCAACCGCGCCAAGCGGGCCGCCACAGTCGACATCAAGACCGCCGACGGCCGCGCCATCGTGGCCGAACTGGCCGCCGGCGCCGACCTCGTCTTCCAGAACTTCCGCCCCGGTGTGGCCGAGCGCCTCGGCGTGTCATACGAGCAGCTGCGCCAGGTCAATCCCGACGTGATCGTGGTAGCGGTGACCGGATTCGGGCCGACCGGGCCGCACGCCGACCGGCCCGCCTACGACGGCATCATCCAGGCGGCGTCGGGCATCGCCGCGCTCGAGGCCGACGCCGAGACCGGCGAGCCGCACAGCCTGCGGCACACCGTCTCGGACAAGCTCACCGCCCTGGTCGCGGTGCAGGCGGCCACCGCGGCGCTGCTGGCGCGGGAGCGGGGCGCCGGCGGCCAGCTGGTGGAGGTCGCCATGCTGGAGGTCTCGGCATCGTTCCTGTGGATCGACGCTGCCGGCCGGGAGACCTTGCTCGACTACGACGGTCCGCAACGCTCCGACCCGGCCGCGCACGTCAAACCGCTGGCCTGCGCGGACGGATGGATGTACATCGTGGCGCTGAGCGACGATCAGTACGCCGGGCTGTGCCGCGCTCTGGGGGTGGAGGTGGACGAGCGGTTGGCGACGATGGCCGGGCGCCATCAGAACCGGGGCACGGCGCGGCGCGTCTGGGGGGAGATGCGCGCTCGGCTGGCGGCCCTGGATGTGGCGGAGGCATGTGCCCGCCTGGAAGCCCACGACGTTCCGCACAGCCCCGCCGTCGCGCTCGTCGATCTGCCCGGGCACCCGCAGCTAGCCCAGCGGGAGTTCTTCAACGACAGCGTCCACCCCGCGGCGGGGCGGCTGCGCCAGACGAAGCCCCCCGTCCGGTTCTCGGGCACGCCCGCGGCGTGGCAGCCCCACGCCCCCGAACCCGGCCGCGACACCGACGAGATCATCGCCGGGCTGGACGGCGCCGACGCCGGCGCGCTGCGCGCCGCCGGCGTGATTTCCTGAGGCTCGCCGGCCGGGCGGTTTCGCCGCCGGCGGCCGGCGGCGGTACTGTCACGCCGGTGCAGCGCGTGACGGTGGTGGGTGCCGGCTCGTGGGGGACCACGATGGCGTCGCTCGTCTCGGCCAACGCGCCGGCCCGGCTCTGGTGCCGGCGCCCCGAGGTCGCCCGCGAGATCAACGCCCGTGCCAGCAACGAGCAGTACCTGCCGGGGTTCGCTCTGGCCCCGGCCCTAGAGGCCGACCACGACCTGGCCGTAGCGGTGACGGGTGCGGAGATCGTGGCGATGGCGGTGCCGTCGCATGTCTTCCGCGGCGTGCTGGAGGAGCTGGTGCCGCACCTGGGCCCTGGTGTGCCGGTCATCAGCCTGAGCAAGGGCCTGGAGCAGGGTTCGCACCGACGGATGTCGGAAATCGTCGAGGCGTTGGCGCCGGGGCATCCGGTGGGTGTCCTCACCGGCCCCAACCTGGCGCGGGAGGTCCTGGCCGGATCACCGGCCGCCGCGGTGCTGGCCATGCGCGACGTCGCCGCTGCGGAGCGGCTCGCCCCGACCTTCGCCCGCGAGCACTTCCGCATCGACGTGAGCCACGACGTGGTGGGCTGCGAACTCGGCGGTGCGTTGAAGAACGTGGTGGCTCTGGCCGTGGGCATGGCCGAGGGATTGGGCCTGGCGGACAACAGCCGGGCCGCCCTCATCACCCGCGGCCTCGCCGAAGTGACCCGCCTGGGTGTCGCCATGGGAGGCGAACCGGCGACCTTCGCCGGCCTTGCCGGGCTGGGGGACCTGCTGGCGACGTGTCTGAGCCCCCAGAGCCGCAACCACCACGTGGGCGTGGAGTTGGGCCGGGGGAGGACCCTCGGCGAGATCACCGCAGCCATGCAGCAGGTGGCGGAGGGGGTCAAGACGGCGCGGGTCGTCCTGGAACTGGCCGCCGAGCACCGGCTGGAGATGCCCATCGCCTCGGAGTTGTGCGCGGTGCTCGACGGCGGCCGGGACCCGGGGGAGGCCTACCGGAACCTGCTGGGACGGAGCCTTCGCCTCGAGCCGGAACCCCTCGGGTAGGCCGGAATCCCTCGGGTAGTAGCGGAGGTGCGCCACCGGGGCGGCGGGACCGAGACGAGCTGGACAGTGCTGGCCCTAGCCGGCGCCGCCGGTGCGATGGCGGTCGACGGCGCCGGGCGGATCGTCACAGGCCGGAGCGGTTGGTCGCTGGACTGGGAGATCCTCGCCGGGGAGAACCGCTGCGTTCCCGGCGCCGCGGCGAGTCTGCGCCAACGCGCCGTCGGCGCCGAGGAGGCCGCGCCGGTGGCTCTGGAGACCCTCGTGCGGGCAGACGGCGGTGACGTGTCGCAGCTGGTCTACGCCGCTCGCGGGGCCGGAGCGGGCCCCGGCGCGCTGGGCGTGCTGGCAGTACGCAACCGCAGCTCCGCCCCGGTGGCCGTGACCCTCACCGTCCGCCCCGGCGACTTCTGGCGCCCCGACGGGCTCTGGTCGGTGGAGATCGACGGCGCCGGCGCCCTCGCCAACGGCGCCAGGGCGCTGTGGTGGCAGCGACCTCCGGCCGGCGCCCGGCTGCTGGCCGAGGCGCCCGCGGCACCCGGCGGGCCTGCGGGATCGGCGCCCGCCGTCGCCCGGCCCGAGGCCTGCCAGCGGGTGCGCAGCCGTCAGGGGCGGGCCGGCGCGGCGCTCACCTGGCTCGTCACAGCCGGCGGGGCGCTGGAGGTGCTCCTGCCGCTCGCGCCCGGCGAGGCCGCCCCACCGGTGCCGGAGATGCTGCCGACCCTGGCACAGGTGGGCCGCGGCTGGGACCGACACACCGCGGCGGGTCTGCAGATCGCCGGGCTCGCGGACGGGCGCATCGAGAGGCTGGTGGGGGCGGCGATCCGGCGCCTGCTGGCCCTCGACGTGGGTCCGGATGCCGGCGAGGGCCCCGACGGCAGGCTCCCCCCGGCCGCCAGAGCGCTGGTGGCTGCAGCCCTGGCTGTGGCGGGCTGTGCGCCGCGCGCCGCCGAGGTGGTCTCGGTGCGGGCCGCCCGCAACCCTGCCGGCGCCGCCCGGCTGGCGCGTCAGGAGGCTGCGAGGATCACGGCGCCGTTCGGCGGCGGCGCGGCGGGGGTTGCCGGGGCCATGGCGACCGTCGCCGGTCCCGGCGGCGGCTGGGCCGGCGAGCGGGGCGGGGACGACGCGGCGCTGCGGGCGGCTTTCCTGCTCGCGGTGCGGGACACCCTCGTGACAGAGCAGGGCGGCTGCCTGGACCTCCTGGGGGGCGCCGGCGCGGCGGGGGATCTGGCCGGCTCGCGCCAGCCGATCGAGGTGCATCGCCTCGGCACCGGCCGCGGACTGCTGTCCTTCGGCCTGCGCTGGCACGACGGCACTCCCGCCCTGCTGTGGGAGCTGGCGCCGCCGCGCACGCGCCTCGAGTCGTGGGCGTGCGCGCTGATCGCAGGCGGGGAGAGGGGCGACGCGGCGGCGCCGGCACAGCTGCGCGCCGGGGCCCTGTCGGAGTCGTGGAGCACGGACCGGGCGGCCGGCGAGGCGCTGCTGCGCCCCTGATCCGGCCGGGCGCCGCTGCAGCCGTGCCGTCCCCACCGCGCCCATCGCGGAGGAAGTTGCGCAGAGCCCCGGTCCGTGGCGCGCGCCGCCTTTGCCCGGTTGCGGAGGTCACGGGCTCGAGTGCCGCCCGCGCCTACAGTCGCCTCGTGACTCGAGCGCTGCCGAGCCTGTCCGGTCGCCGGGCGTCCGGGCGAGCGACCTGAGACCGGTGCGCGCACAAGCGCCCCTGGACGCCGCTGTTGCGAAGGCCGCGCGCCCCGATCTCGCACACGAGCGGGAGTTCTGGGATGCCGGATGCCGGACCGTGGTCGGTCTCGACGAGGTCGGCCGGGGCGCCTGGGCGGGTCCGCTCGTCGTGGCCGCGGTGGCGCTGCGCGACGGGGGAGGTCATGGCACGTTCGCCGAGCGTGTACGCGACTCCAAGCAGCTGCGCCCGGCTCGGCGCGAGCAGCTGTTCGCGCCGATTGCGGAGGGTTGCGCCGGCTGGTCGGTGGGGTGTGCCAGCGCCGCCGAGTGCGACGAGCTGGGCATGTCGGCGGCGCAGCGGTTGGCGGCGGCGCGCGCCCTGGATCGCCTGGAGGTCCCCCCCGACGCGCTGCTGCTGGACGGGCGTTGGGATTTCGTGTCGCCACCGCCCGGCGGGCCGGCCGGAGGCGGGTTCGGGGGACCGGTGCGCACCGTCGTGGGCGGGGACGCCCGGTGCGTGTCCCTGGCCGCGGCTTCGATTCTCGCCAAGGTCTGGCGCGACCGCCTGATGGTGCAGCAGGCGGCGCGCTACCCGGCCTACGACTTCGATCGGAACAAGGGCTATCCCTGCCCGCGGCACCGCGCCGCGCTGGCCGCTTGGGGCCCGTCCGCCATCCACCGGCGCTCCTGGGCTTTCATGCAGCACCTGCCCGGCGCGCCGCGGGGCGCGGACTCCGCGGTGCAACCCCCTCTGGTGGGCCACCGCTAGCATCAGTCGCCGTGGGACAGCCCGTCACCGTCATCGAGAGACCGTCGTCGCGTCCCGGCGTCGTGCGCTTCGAGATCAACCGCTCACTCACCGGAATGGGTCACGAGTACTACGACGGTCCGCCGGCGGCGACGCGGGTCCGACCCCCCGACGAGCTGGCCCGGCGCCTGTTCGCCGGCGGCCGCATCGACGGCATGCACGTCAATTCCAACGTCATCACGCTCGACATGAGCAAGGGCGCTGACACGGCCGGACTGCGCCGGATCATCGAGGATCTCTTCATCCACTACCGGCCCGGCGTCGAAGTGCCGACCGCTCTGGAGTAGCAGCCGCTCAACGCGTTCCCTACTCCTTCTCGGCTCCCGACTCTCGAGGTGGCTCGACGCTGAGCGACCAGCGCGGCTTCGTCCTCTACGCTGGCAGGCAGGCCTTCTCCCTCGGCGACCGCCTCACGGCCCTACCGCTGTCGACGCTCCGGACGGCTCCAGACGGCTCCGACCTGACGGCACCGTCGCTCAGGTGGCGCCACCACCGGTTCGTTGTGACTCAAATGGTGGCTGGGCCACGCGGCCGGCCGTAGAGTCTCCGGACATGGGGAGTGACATCGTGACGTTCCGGCTCGACGGCGAAGTGACGGTTGACAAACTGTCGATCGCGTTCACGCGATTCTCCACCGTCCTCGACACACTTCGGGAAAGCCGTGGCGCCAATGTCCGATGGGTCCTCGTGGGGCTCGACTTCGGCAGTGCGGCCGCGACCGCTCGAGCGGTGCCGATCGACGACGACGCCGAGAAACTCGTTCCGGCGCTTTGCGACGATTATCTTCAAGCGGCGCGCAAGGTTGCCCGTGGCGACGCCGATCCCAACCAACCGCTGTTGCGTGTCGTTCGGGATCTGGCCGCTGTCGCCGACGAGAGCAATCCGATCGTTTTCGAGACCGCCGATGATGAGGTCATCTTCTTGGCCCCCGCGCCGACCCCACCCGGTCCGGGAACGAGTGAGCAACAGGTGCAGACCACGAAGTCGCTCGGAGTCGTGCGCGGGCGAGTCGAGATGCTCAGCCAACGCAACACCCTGCGGTTCTCGATCTACGACCTCGTTAACGACAGAGCTGTTTCCTGCTATCCCCATCCCGAGCACAAGGACGTTATGCGCGAAGCGTGGGGTCTCGTTGCCGACGTTTCCGGCACGGTAACCCGGGACATCAAGTCGGGCAGACCGCTGACGATTCGCGGGGTCACGCGGGTGGAAGTGGTCGATGAAGGAGACCCCGACGGTTACCTGAAGGCACGAGGAGCGCTCCGCACGACCGAGCCGGCCGAGCAGGTCGTGAGGAGGCTCAGGGATATCGGATGAGCCGGCACGGATTTATCTTGATGCCTGTGTCCTCTTGGCCTACGTTGCCGATGAGCCCGATCGCGCGAATGAGGTTCAGTCCATACTCGAGGACGCGCGGGGGTCCCGGGTCGAGATTCTCACGTCAGTCCTGTCGATCGCAGAAGTCGCCTACGTGCCCTCCGACGCTGACTCTGGAGCCGCGCCGAATGAGGATGCTGCAATAGACGAACTTTGGACACCTGCGTCGCCGATCACGTTGGTGGATATCTCCGAGACGGTGGCCCGTGAAGCGCGGCGAGTCATTCGTCGGGCGAGGCAGAGCCCTGGTACCGGAGTCCGATCAGCAGACGCCATCCATCTAGCATCAGCGGAACTGCATGGCTGCGACTGGTTGTTCACGTACGAGAATGAAGCGAGAAGGATTCATTGGAATACTCTGATAGCCCCGAAAGTCGCCAAGCCGTTCACGACCTCTCCGCAGCTCAACTTTGACGATTGAGTGATCCGCCTACGGAATTCTCAAGCCGACCTTGGTGTGGCGGATCATCCCCGCGAGGCGGTCGGCTGACTTCAGGATCGTCGTGGCGGTATAGGCGCTCTGGACGAGAATGATGTTATGATGTAGCATCATGCGCACACAAATTGCCCTCGATGCCGAACAGCACGCGCTCGTCAAGCACAAAGCCGCCGAGTTGGGCATCAGCATGGCCGAGTACATCCGCCGTCTCGTTGAGCACGACCTGCAGCAGGCAGGCCCCCGCGCCGACATCTCCGACGTCTTCGGCATCGGAGACTCCGGCGGAAGCGACATCGCCGTCAACCGCAAAGGGGCCACGGCCGAGGCGATCGCCGCTCTAGCCGCGAGGCGATGAGCGTCTTCGTCGACACGTCAGCGTGGTACGCGGCAGCCGACGTCAGCGATGTCCATCACCGGCGAGCGGTCGAGCGGCTCAGCGAGTTCTCCGGTGATCTTCTGACGAGCGACCATGTGCTCGTCGAAACGTGGTTCCTGGCCGCGAACCGTCTTGGCGCCGAGGTCGCCGAGACGCTGGTCAACGCGATCCGCGCCGGCAGGGCCCGCGTCGAAGTCGCCGGCATCGCCGACCTGGAGGTCGCCGCGCAGATTCACGATGCGTTCGCAGACCAGGATTTCTCGATCGTCGATCGCACGAGTTGGTCGATCATGCAGCGGCTCGGCGTGCACGGGGCGATCTCGTTCGACCGGGACTACCTGATCTACCGGTTCGGCCGCGACCGCCGCCGAGCCTTCACCGTTCACACATAGCGCAACCCACAACCGAACCAATCGGAGGGACTGGTGGACGCCTCAGGCCGAAGGGCGTGCTACTCCACCGTCTCGAATTGCAGCTCGGCGGCATCCAACGCCTGGGAGCGTGCCGAGAGGTGGAGCATCTCTATGCCCACGACGTCGTTGGCGCCGTTGTAGTCCAGCACTACCCCGGGCGCCACTTCGATCGATTCTGTGATCTCGGAATCGTCAAGCCTCAGGTACAGGGCATCGGCATTGGTGTCGACTTGGAGCCTCACTGTTCACCTCGCATCGCACGGTCGAAGAACGCGTGCACCAGCCGCCACGGCTTCCCGCTCTACCCGAACACGTGCCGATACTGGATGCAGGTGTCTTCCAGTGAGGGCGGGCGCGGCGGTCGCAGCGTGCTCCGGCGGCACATGTCCGCGAGGGACTCGACATGGGGACCACAATCTCGAGGTCGGTCCAGGCGCGGGTAGTCGCCCTTGCTCTCATCGGCCACCTCGCCGTGGAGGTACGCCAACCAAGTCTCGATGTTCCAGGTCGGCACGCAGACCAGAACGTGGTCATCGTCGCTGGGCGGGGGAATCTGCCGCTCGGCGCAGGCGGCTGCAAGCGAGGCTCGGCGGCCGGCAACCCCCTTGTCGTCGCCGTCGATCATGACAACCAGGTAGGCCCTCTCGCCTCGCTTGGACCGCACCCCCCGAAGTTCGACTGGGAATCGCTCTCGCACGTACTGCTCGGCCGATCCTCTGCCAGACGGCGACCGTTCGACGCGGAAATCGCGCAGATGCCAGCCCAAGGTCACGAGGAGTTTCTTCGCGAAGGCCTCGTGCTGCGCGTCTTCGCAGAGCAGTACGATCCGGACGTTGCGGCTCACGGATACCAGCCGCGCGCCAGTTGTTCGGAGAGCTTGAGGCCGTCGTTGGCCGCGAGCGCCTCAAGAGGCCGTGCGCTGACGGCGGTTGAAGACTCGCGAACGAACAGCACGCCCCGCTCCGGACCGAGGTAGTCGATGAGTTCGGGGTGGTGCGAGCAGACAACCGCTTGAGACGACGACTCGTCACAGAGTTCTACGAGTTCGAGCAGCCATGGCTGGATCTCGGTCAGCGCTAGGAAGTTGTCGGGCTCATCGAGGAACAGGGTCACACCGCCGGCGTCCTGTCGGAGGTGGAGTAGCGCGTAGAGCACGAGCAGCGCCCGGTGACCGTCGGACAACTCGTCGAACCGCAACTTGAAGTTGGCTCCACGGCTCGCGTTCCCTCCGGCGAAGTCGAGCATGAGCGAGCGGCTGTCCAAGCCGGACTGCTGGAGGTGGATGTTCTTGAAGCCGTCAATGACCTCCCGCAGGGCTTCAACGTGCGCCACGGAGGACGCGGGGTTCTCCTGTACGGCGTGGCGGTACCAGTCCACGAAGTTCTCGGCGTGGCGACCCAGGAGTTGATCCTCACGGGTGGACTCGGCGCGTAGCAGTGCCGGCCGGATGTGGCACACCACCATCGTCCGCACGGCGTCCTTGAACGCTGCCAGCCGGGAGTTGATTGGCTGGGCGACGACGCGTGCGAGAGCCGATTCGGTCCAGTCCGTCTTGTACGCCGGCCCTTCCGATCCGTCGTCGCGGTAGAGCTGTACGTCGCCCTTCTCGCACTTGAACAGCATCGTGGGGCCGGCACCGAGGCTCTCGGAGGCGACGCGGGAGCGCCGCCCCTCGTCGGTGTGCTCGATCTCCAGCCGATATCGGAACGACTCCTCGCCGACTTCGACGTCCATCTCGAACACCTGGTCGCAGCCGCTCTGCCAACGCGTCAGCGTCGACGGATGAAACGCAACAGGATCAGTTATTTTTACCTCAGCCGAAAGTAGCTTGCGAAGTCCGTAGACAACATCGAGTACCGCCGTCTTGCCGGCCCCGTTCGCGCCGAGGAGCAGAACCGTCTCCTGCAGCTCCAACTCGAAGTTCTGGAGGCACTTGTAGTTGTGCACGTAGATCCGCCTCAACACGCCGGTCATCGTACTGTCACCTCGCTGAGGCTCGGTCTGAGGGCCGGGTGGTGATTGGCGTAGCCGAGCCGATCGGAAGGACG
>LXNI01001548.1_pt1 | contig 19288 bp, 10 predicted proteins | sample 809091 | NCBI WGS metagenome assembly LXNI01 (sample SAMN04870527, study PRJNA318959) | sponge metagenome | biome: 01000161; feature: marine sponge reef; material: water | host: Sarcotragus foetidus | place: Greece: Milos, Mediterranean Sea | collected 2013-05-29 | depth 5-7 m | reverse complement strand
GCGCCGCTGATCTTCTGGCGGAAGGAGTACATTGCGGATTCGGGCGGACCGGGCGAGTACCGGGGCGGCCTAGGCCAGATCATGGAGGTTTCGCACGCGGACGGAGCGCCCTTTGCCGTCTCCAAGATGTTCGAGCGGGTGCGCAATGCCGCCCGGGGGCGGGAAGGGGGCGGGCCGGGCGCTCCCGGGAAGGTCTACGTGCGGGGCGCGGGGGAGCTGCGGGTGAAGGGAAGGGAGGTGGTGCCGCCGGGGCACAAGCTCGTTCTGGAGACGCCTGGGGGCGGAGGGCTGGGGAATCCGCGCGACCGCAACCCCGAGAGGGTGCGCGAGGACGTATTGGACCAGTATGTTACCGGTGAAGGTGCCGCTCATGACTACAACAGCCCGGATGCGTGGACAGGCAGCGGGGATGCTGCCGCGGGCTGACAGCGAAAGGAGGGGACTCATGAGATCCTTCAAGTTGCTTCTGGTGCCTCTGGCGGTCCTGCCACTGGCCTGCGAATCCGATCTACCCCCGACGGAAGACCCCGTGCAGCAGTCCATCTTCACGATCGGCGGCCTGCGTCCCGCGACCCTGATCCGCCCGACGGACTACGTCGTCGGCACGCCGATTCCGGTCGTGATCCTGTTGCACGGATACAACAGCCACTCGGGAGCCATCAATCGGTACTTCGGGATCTCGAGACGGGTCAACGACGATCAATTCGTGGCGATCCTTCCCGAGGGCTCCAAGAACCCGAACGGGCAGCGATTCTGGAATGCCACCGACTACTGCTGCGATTTCTGGAACACCGAACCCGACGACGTGGGCTACCTGAACAGCCTGTATCAGGAGGCGGCCGCCTACGTCAACACCAACGGCGTGTATCTGCTCGGCCACTCGAACGGCGGCTTCATGGCATACCGCATGATCTGCGAGTCGATGCCGGGACTGAAGGGGATCGTGAGCCTGGCCGGAACGACGTTCTACGACCCGGACCGCTGCGAGGGGGCCATACCGGTTCCGGTGCTGCACCTGCATGGTACGAGCGACGGCACCATCTGGTACGGGGGCGGGTACCGCGGATCGGCCACCGGCAACATCCACTATCCCGGGGCCGCCCAGACTGTGGCACGTTGGGCCGGTCGCGCGGGGTGTGATCTGGATGCCGCCGCGGAGCTCGAGTCGCTCGAGCTGGTTCTCAACATTCCCGAGGCGGAGACGCACCCCACCCGGTACACGGCCGGTTGCGGAGACGGGGTCGCGCTGGAGCTCTGGACAATCGAGGATGGGTCGCACGCTCCCGGTTTCAACGCCGACATCGGTCGCCGCATGATACACTGGCTGTTCAGCAACTAGCAGATAGCCGGGCATCGTCTCCGGACCGGACTTGAAAGTGCGCTCGCTGCCCCCGCAGATTTGGTCATGGCCATAAACCTGGAGGACGATGCCGTCCATGCGCTGAACCGCGCCGCCGCCGCCGCCGCGCGTGAATGCGGCGAGGCGATCGCGCCCTGCCACATCCTCGCGGGGGTGATTTCACAGGGGGAGCCCAACCTCCTCGACATTCTCGCGCAACTCGACCTCGACCCCGAGACGCTCCCCGAGTCGCTGCGCAACCTCCCGGAGACGTACGAAGGTCACCTTCCCTTCACCCCCGCGGCTCACGAAGTGCTTGCGGCTGCCGTGGAAGCCGCTTCCGCGACGGAACCCGGCGCGACAACGAGCGCCCACCTGCTCCTGGGCGTTGCACGCAAGGGCGGCCCGCGATCTTCGGCCGCGTTGCACGGTTGGGGACTCAACGCCAACGCCCTTGCGACTGCCCTGGCCCCGCAGCCCGCGCCGGAGACAACCGCGAACGATGACACCGTTCAAGCCGTCCCCGGTGCCGCGACCGCTCTCCTCCTCGCCGCCACCCTGTCCCTCGCCTGCGCCCCCGACCCCGGCGCGGACCCCCCCCCACTCCCCGCCGACCCCTTCGCCGCCACCCCCGCCGACGGCCCGGCCCCCGAGATCGGCCCGGCCCCCGCGGACTACCGCCCCACCGCCGCCGGCGCCCCCTCGACCGACATCTGGGTCGGCCGGATCGAGCGCACCCCCGGGGGCGCCCCTCAGCTACGGGACCTCGTCAACGCCACCGACCGCGACGGCTACGACAACCAGCCCGCCTTCGACCACGCGGGCACGGCCCTCTACTACACCTCGGCCGTCGACTCGACCCAGACCGAGACCTTCCGCTACCCCCCGGACGCAGGCGCTGCGGAACAAGTCACCCACACCCCCGGCGCCAGTGAGTTTTCACCCTCGCCCATTCCGGCGCAGGACGCCTTCTCCGCCATCCGCGAAGAGCGCGGGCGCCAGTTCCTGTGGCGCTACGGCGCGGACGGCTCCGACCTGGGTCCCATCTTCGCAACCGTCGAGCCGGTCGGCTACCACGCCTGGGCCAACGAAACCGTCGCGGCCATGTTCGTCCTCGGCGATCCCGCCACGCTGCAGGTCGGCGACGCGCTCTCCGGCGAGGTGCGCGTTGTGGCGGAGAGCCCCGGCCGCTCCATCCACCGGATCCCGGGTTCGCAGCACATTTCGTTCCTGCGGAAGGTCGCCGAGGACGAGTGGTGGATCGAGCGGCTCGATCCGGCAACGGGGGAGACGACGCGCCTGGTGACGCCGCCGTCCGGCCGCGAGGACTACGCGTGGACACCGAAAGGCGAGATCCTCATCGGTGACGGTGCCAGGCTGCTGGCCTGGTCCGCGGATGCGGGGTGGTGGGAGGTGGCGCAGCTCGACGAGTCGGCAGGGGGCGACATCTCCCGCATTGCGGTCAGCGCCGACGGGACGCGGATTGCGCTGGTGAGGAACCGGCAATGACGCCGGCCCGCCGCCGCGCCATCGTGACGCTGCTGGTCTACTGTGCGGTGGGCGCGGTCGTGCTGGGAATACTCGCCGGGTCGGGCATCTTCTTCCCGCCTACGATGTGGGCGACGGTCGGGGGCGGGGTGCTGGGGGCCTGGACGGGCCTTGCCATCTATCGCCTTCGTGCCGATTCCTTGATGTAGGGGGAGTTCCACCCGAGGGGCTCTCGTGCGGCGCGCGCGGACGAAACAAGCCGGAGTCGTCGCACGTAACGATTGCTGCGACCACAACTGCCCAACCGAGGACGGAAGACAATGTTCGGAGACGCACTCAGCTGGTACATGACCTCCATGGCGGAGTTCTGGGGCTCCGCCTTCCGGATCGGCCTTCCCCAGATCCTGCTCGTCATCCTCATCATCTGCTGGCTGCGCAAGAAGGGGAGCGGCAAGGGGGGCGGGAAGGGGTGTTGCTGGATGTGGTCGTGCGGGTCCGGAGGCGAGGAAGATGAGAGCGCCTGCGCCGACTGGACGGGCGACTGCGGCTGCGCCTCAGGCCAATGCTGCTGCCGGCGGAGGGGCGACATGGAGGCGGAGGTCGTCGAGGATCACGACGACGAATAGTGCGGCGGGGGGTGCTTCGTTGCGTTTGCCCCGCGCTCCCCTCAACATCTTTCTGGGGCCCGTCCAGAGACTGCTCCTGGCAGCCCTGGCCACCATTCTCCTACCTGCTCCCGCATTCGCGTCACCGGTCAAATCCGGCGCGTCCCTGCGCCCGGGACAGGTAACCCAGGACTCGCTCGCCGCCGCCGCACGCGATCCGTCTCCCACGGAACCCACCATCCGTGCCGTCCGCGCCCCGCACCCCCCCACCATCGACGCCGTCCTCGACGAACCCTTCTGGCGCGAGATCGAGCCGGTCACCGACTTTCGCCAGCGCGTCCCCGTGGACGGGGCCCCCTCGTCGGAGCGCACCGAGTTCCGCGTGGCCTTCGACGACGACCATCTCTACTTCTCCCTCGTCCTCCACGACTCCGACCCCGAGCGAATCCGGCGCAGCATCCTGCACCGCGAAGGGCGAATCGACCAGGACGACAACATCCGCATCGGGCTCGACACGTACCACGACAGGCGCAACGCATACATTTTCGAGATCAATCCCCTCGGCACCCAGGGCGACGCGCTCATCACCGACGAGTCGATGACGCTGGCGGACTGGAACTGGGAGGGGGTCTACAGGAGTCAGGGGCGGATCACCGAGGACGGCTGGGTGGTCGAGGCGGCCGTCCCGTTCACGACCATCCGGTTTGCCGACACCGACGCCCCCGAGATGGGGATCCTCATTGAGCGCACCATACGCCGCAAGAACGAGATGGTGTACTTCCCGCACATCGGCCAGGAGGTCCGGAGCGCCCTCACGCAGGTCTCGCGATATGCCACCCTGACCGGTCTCGAGGGACTGCGGCGGGGCCGCTACATGGAGGTGAAGCCCTTCGCGATCACCGGGCGCTCCACGAGCGGGAGCAGGGGCGCAACCGAGGGCGCCACCGAGACCCTCAACGACCTGGGCCTCGACCTCAAGTATTCGGTCACACCCAACCTCACCCTGGACGCTACCGTAAACCCCGACTTTGCGCAGGTGGAAGCGGACAACGTCCAGATCAACCTGACCCGCTTCAGCCTCTTCTTCCCCGAGAAGCGCGAGTTTTTCCTGGAACGGGCCGGGCTGTTCGGCTTCGGAGATGCAGAGGAGACCGAGATCTTCTTCAGCCGCCGTATCGGCATCGCCAACGACATCGTCGGGGGCGGTCGGCTCACCGGGCAGGCGGGGCCCGTCTCGGTGGGTGCGCTCAGTCTCTACACGGACGATGCCGCCGCGCCGGATGGACGGGTTGTCCGCGGGGGTCTCAACTCGGTGCTGCGGCTGCGTGCCGATCCGTTTCCCCGTACGACCGTGGGGGGAATCTTCACCTCGCTGGACACGGAAGACGGGGGCAGCCGGGTGGTGGGGGGCGATATGCAGGTTCGCTTCGGCGGCTCGAGTTTCGTGCAGGGCTGGGTGGCCCGGTCGTCGGGCACGGGGTCGTTCGGCAGTGGAGGTTCGGAGGGGGATTCCCCGGCAGGCGCGGCATCCACGGCGGCCTCGATCGAAGCCGATCTCCGCAACAGCCTCCTGTCCGCCGGGGCGGGCTTCACGCGCATTCCGGCCGACTTCGATCCGGCCCTGGGTTTCGTCCGCCGCGGCGACATGCGCCGGGTCACCGGGTCGGTGGCGGTCTTTCCGCGCTTCGAGCGGAGTCGCTGGGCGAGGCAGCTGATCGCGGCCGCCAACGGAGAGCACATTGCGGGGTTGGACGGGGTGAAGCAGGGCACGGTTCTGCTGTCCCACAGCATGCTGACATTCCAGACGGGCGACCGCGCGATGCTGAACCTCCGCCGCCGCTCCGAAATCCTCCGGACGCCGATCCGGATCCAGGGGCGCGAGCTGGCCGTCGGCGAGTACGTCTTCGACCGGATCGAGTTCCGCTTCAACACCAACGACAGCCGCCGCTTCTCGGGACGCGGGGGGATCTCGGCGGGCGAGTTCTGGGGCGGTTCCCGCAACCAGCTGTCCGGGGGCCTGATGTGGAAGACCGGTCCCCACCTCACCATCGGCGGCGACTACACCTGGAACGACGTCAGCCTGCCCGTCGAGGATGGCGACTTCACCACGCGCCTCATCGGCGTCACCGTTTTGGGCGCGGTCAGCCGTTCACTTTTCGCAAACGCCCTGATCCAGTACGACGACGTGTCCAACGTGGTGCAGGCCAACGTCCGCATCGACTGGATCCATACGCCCGGCAGCGACCTTTTCGTGGTCTTCGACACGGGGTATTTGACGGGTGACCTTCTGGATCCCCGAACGGAGCGGTGGCAGCGCCGAACCGGCGTGGTAAAGCTGACGTATCTGAAGGCGTTCTGAGCGGCTGCCACCGGCGTACCCTAACGCATGCCGAGGGGTAGCCCATCGAAGAAAACCGCGTGACACACGGAACATTGCGCCGGGTTTTCTGTAGGAGATAAACGGGCGCAATATGATCTTCCCATGGCGACCCCGACCGCGTAGCCGCTCCCCAGCCCAGCCCATCACCGGCGAAGCGCGACCCGGGGGCAAGTCGGGGATGCGGAGAAACCGCGCATTGTTCGATCGAAGAAACTCCGAACGTTCGAAGTCAGCCTGGAGGGCACCCGGCACCTCGGTCTTCCTCCTGATGGTCGCGGTCTGGTTCGCGGCTTGCGGGGAAGACGGCCCCGTCGAGCCCCGCAACCAGGCGCCGCTGGTGTCGCTGGCGATGCCCAATCTGAATGTGGTCGCCGGCACGGCGGACACGATCGATGTCTCGGAGTACTTCGCCGATCCGGACGGAGACTCACTCACCTACTTCGCCGGGAGCTCGGACACCGCCGTAGCGGTAGCACAGGTATCCGGGAACGGACTGGCGGTGCACGGAGTGGCGCAAGGCAGGGCGACCATCACGGTCACCGCCCGGGATCCAAGCGGACTTGCCGCAACGCAGGAGTTCGACGTGACGGTCAGGGGTGCCGACAGGGCCGTGCTGGTCTCCCTTTTCGAGGCGACGCGCGGAAGCGGCTGGCGTCGCAAGGACAACTGGCTGACGGACGAACCGATCGACGTGTGGCAGGGGGTTGAGGTCGATGCGACAGGCCGCGTGGCCGGCCTGACACTTGGGGTGAACAACCTGAAGAACACGATTCCCCCGATTCTCGGGGAGCTTTCCGGTCTCCAGGTGCTCGTCCTTAGTGGAAACAAGCTGTCGGGGCCGATCCCGTCGGCCCTCTTCGGATTGAAAAGGCTGAACTATCTAAGCCTCGCGGCAAACGAGCTGGAGGGCTCCATTGCCGGGAGGGTCGGCCTCCTGTCCGCCCTGACACACCTCGACCTTTCAGGCAACCATTTGACGGGTCCGATTCCGGATGCGCTGGGCAACCTCACCTCCCTGACCAGTCTGGCGCTGCAAGACAACGACTTGGCGGGTCCGATACCGGCGGAGCTGGGCAACCTCACCTCCCTGACCAGTCTGCGGTTGCAAGGCAACGACTTGACGGGTGCGATTCCGGATGCGCTGGGCAACCTCACCTCCCTGACCAGTCTGGCGCTGCAAGACAACGACTTGGCGGGTCCGATACCGGCGGAGCTGGGCGATCTTACCAGCCTCTCCTCCCTGGATCTTCGGAACAATCAACTAACAGGGTCGATACCGGCGGAGCTGGGCGATCTTACCAGCCTCTACCGCCTGGATCTTCGGAACAATCAACTAACAGGGTCGATACCGGCGGAGCTGGGTGATATGACCGGGCTCAGGAACCTGCATCTGAGTCATAACCGATTGACGGGGTCGATACCGGTGGGACTGGGCGGGCTCCCGAGCCTGATTCTCCTCAACCTGATCAGCAACCGGCTGACCGGGCCGCTACCGGCAGAGCTGGGCTATTCCCCCAATCTTTCAACCCTCCGACTCGAGCAAAACGAATTGACCGGCTCGATTCCACCCGAACTCGGACTGCTGCCCGTTACCCAAATGAGCCTTGGCGACAACAACCTGACGGGACCGATTCCCAGCCAACTCGGTGATCTTGTCTACATCCGCTACCTCGACTTGAGCAACAATGACCTCGATGGTTCCATTCCGCCCGAACTTGGCGAACTTGCACGCCTTGTCGCCCTGGATCTGTCCGACAACAATCTTGCGGGGCCAATTCCGCCCGAAATCCTGAGCCCGAGGGAACTGCGCGTGTTGCGGCTCTCGGGCAACTCCCTGACCGGTCCGATTCCGACCGATTTGCTCTACGCCCACAACCTCGGAGAGCTGCACCTGGCAGACAACGATTTGACCGCCCCGTTGCCCGCGGAACTGGGCAGCCTGCGTCGGCTCACACAGCTCGATCTGGGCCGGAACCCGCGACTGTCGGGCGAGATTCCGTTGAGCTGGACGGGGCTTTCCGAGCTCGAAACACTGGCCGCCCACGACACGGATCTCTGCGCCCCCGCCGACCCCTTGGTTGTGGATTGGCTAGGGGGAGTGCTCACCCACAGGTTGCCTTCGTGTGGAATGTGGGCCGCCTACCTGGTCCAGGCCGTGCAGTCGCGCGAATTCCCGGTCCCCCTGGTTGCGGGTGGCGATGCGCTTCTGCGTGTCTTCCCGACCGCACAGCGCGCGACGCAGGCGGGCCTCCCGACCGTGCGAGCCACCTTCTACCTCTATGGGACCGAGACGCACCAGGTGGAGATCCCCGGCAAGTCCACCCCGATCCCTGTCACCATCGACGAGGGGTCCCTTCAGAAGTCGGCCAACGCCGATATCCCGGGGTCGGTCGTGCAGCCGGGGCTTGAAGTGGTGATCGAGATCGACCCCGAGGGGACACTCGAGCCCGAGTTGGGCGTTGTGAGGCGGATCCCGGAGAGTGGCCGCCTCCCGGTCCGGGTGGTGGACGTTCCCGACCTGCCACTCACACTGGTTCCCTTCCTGTGGAGCGAGGATCCGGATTCGGCGATCCTGGGATTGGTGGAAGAGATGGCCGAGCGTCCCGAGAGTCACGAGATGTTCTCGCGGATGCGCGCGATGTTGCCGGTCACCGAAGTCACCGCCACCGTTCACGAGCCAGTCTGGACTTCGACCAACGTTGCGACCGAGTTGTTCTCCGAGACGGCCGTCATTCGAGTCTTCGAACAAGGCAGCTACGTTGCCGGACTGAGCCGGTACACAGGCATGATGTCAGGGTCCGTCGAGGGCGGAAGCGAATCCTACGGCGGAGCCAGAGTCGCCTTTGCGATTCCCGACGACATCGGCTTTGCCCAGGCGGTCGGTGGTCTCTCGGGCCTTCACTTTGCCCCCTGCGATGAAGCGCACGGGGACCGCTACTACCCGTACCAGGACGGATCGATCGGTGTTTGGGGCTACGATGCCCGCGCCGGCCAACTGATTTCGCCCACCACGCTCGACCTGATGTCCCGGTGCGAAGCCCCGCGGTGGATAAGCGACTACCATTTCGCCAAGGCGGCCAGGTTTCGCCGGATCGATGCAGGGGTCGCGGACATCGGGTCAGGGAACTCGACCCGGTCACTCCTGCTGTGGGGAGGGGCGGGCGCGGATGGGGTGCCGTACCTGGAACCCGCCTTCGTGGTCGACGCCCCGCCCGCGTCGCCTCCCCCGGGGAGCGACCACGAGATCACGGGAAGGACCGCCGACGGTGAGGAGTTGTTCTCGTTGCGATTGGGAATGGCCGAGGTGGACCGGGGCGACGGTGGGTCGAGTTTCGTCCTTGCCATTCCGGTGGAGGCGGGGTGGGGGGACCGACTCGCGACGATCACGCTGTCCGGGCCGGGTGGAAGTGCGACGCTGGACGTGGACACCGATCGGCCGGTGGTCATCCTGCGCGATCCGGAGACGGGCGAGATCCGTGGTATCCTGCGCGGCGCGTTGGCCGTGGCGCTGGCGGATCCGGATGGGGGTGGGGGGCGTTTGCCGCTGAAGGGTCTGGAGATGTTGACGAGCCGGGGGATTCCCGACCCGGGGGCGTGGTGAGCGGGGTTTCCGTCCCCCCGACCGGGAGAGCCGGCCGGTACATGGTTGTCACACAGGGAGTGATCGGATGTTGAATCGAAGACAGTTTGGCTACGACAGGTGGATCCTTCTCCTGCTCATACTCGGGACGGGCCCGATCCTCTTCACCGCGTGCGACGACTCGGTCGAGCCGCTACCGGACATCGAGCCCGTAAGGAACGCGCTGGCTGCCCTCTACGAATCGACGAGTGGAAACTCGTGGAGGAACCGGGACAACTGGTTGACGGACGCGCCGCTCGGGCGCTGGTACGGGGTCGAGGTCGATCACTCGGGCCGCGTGATCGGACTGGACCTCTCCCGTAACCGCTTGAACGGTTCACTCCCCGCCGAGTTGGCCAACCTCGCCGAATTGGAGTACCTCCTGGCTGAGGGCAACAGATTGTCGGGTCCGATCCCCCCCCAACTCGGCGAACTCGGTGCTCTTGTTATCCTGGACCTGCGCACCAACAGATTGTCGGGTGCGATTCCGCACGAGCTCGGCAACCTCGCCCGTCTCGGCCACCTGGACCTGTACCAGAACCGACTGACGGGCCCGATCCCGGAATCGCTGGGTCGCCTGTCGGCCCTCAGCCACCTGAGTCTCAGCTGGAACAAGTTGACGGGCCCGATCCCGGAATCGCTGGGCCAGCTGTCGGCCCTCAGCCACCTGAATCTCGGCTGGAACGAACTGGCGGGACAGCTCCCGCGGCGGCTGGGGGACCTGTCCAATCTCGCCGGGCTGTATCTGTACTACAACGACCTGACCGGCCCGATCCCGGCGGAGTTGGGCAAACTGGCTAATCTCATCGAGTTGACTCTGGAGGGCAATCGGTTGACCGGCCCGATTCCGGCGGAGTTGGGCAACCTGGACAGTCTCAAGACTCTCAATCTCACCTACAACGACTTGACCGGCCCGATTCCCACGGCACTGGGCAATCTGAGCGGCCTGGACAATCTGTGGCTGACTGGCAATCGTCTGGCCGGCCCGATTCCGGCAGCACTTGGCAATATGACCGGCCTGGAAGTTATGGCGCTGAGTGACAATCGTCTGTCCGGACCGATTCCAGCTGAAATCGGCAAGCTGGCCAATCTCAAGGGTCTCGTTCTCCACCACAACGAGTTGACCGGTCCGATTCCGGCGGCGCTGGGTGGCCTTGACCAACTCCTTTCGCTGGGATTGGAAGGGAACAATCTGATCGGCCTGATACCGGGGGAGCTCGGAAATCTCGGATCTCTCCAGTACCTGACTCTGGGGACCAACAATCTGACCGGTCCAATCCCGACCTCCTTGGGCCGTCTTGGTGCTCTCCAGACTCTGGATCTGAGGAACAACAATCTGACGGGTACCCTTGCCGCGACCGTCGGCCTTGGTAGGCTCAGGCGGCTGAGGCTACAGGACAACAGGCTGACAGGATCCATTCCGGCCGGCTTCGGCAACTTCTGGCGACTGGAACATTTGCAGCTCTCGGGGAACGAGCTGACGGGCGCCATTCCGCCCGAACTCGGAGGCTTGAGGGCAGTCGACTCGGTCAACCTCTCCGACAACTACCTGACCGGGCCTATTCCTGCGAGCCTCGGACGACTGGACGCGATGGCCGTGCTCGACCTTTCGGGCAACGACCTGTCCGGGCCGCTCCCCGAGGAAATGGGCGCCCTCGCCACGCTCAGGCGGCTCGATCTTCGCCGCAACCCCGGGCTGTCGGCCGAGGTTCCGGGCAGGTGGACGGATCTTCGTCTGGGAGCGTTCCTGGCGGGGGAAACCGCCGTTTGCGTACCCGACGAGCCGGAGATGATGCTGTGGCTGGAGACCATCACGACGCGAAGGGTGCGTACATGTCAGGGATTGGCTGCGTATCTGGTCCAGGCCGTCCAGTCGCGTCGATTCCCGGTCCCGCTGGTTGCGGGCAAGGACGCGCTGCTGCGCGTGTTCCCGACGGCGGCGCGCACAACCGATGTGGGCATTCCGGCTGTTCGAGCCAGCTTCTATCTGGACGGGACCGAGACGCATGTGGTCGATATTCCCGGAAAGTCGACGCGCATCCCCACGACGATCGACGAGGGTTCGCTCCTGAAGTCGGCCAATGCCGAGATCCCGGGCGAGCTGGTGCAGCCGGGGCTGGAAATGGTGATCGAGATCGACCCCGAAGGGACTCTGGACCCGGATCTGGGCGTGGCCGGGCGCATCCCGGAGGAGGGCCGTCTGTTGATCCGGGCCGAGGCCATGCCCCCCCTGGACTTTCTGTTCCTCCCCTTCCTCTGGAGCGAGGATCCGGACTCGGCGATTCTGGAGGTGGTCCAGGAGATGGCCGACGGTCCCGCGAGCCATGAATTGCTGGCTCCCACGCGGACTCAGTTGCCGGTCGCCGACGTAACCGCCGACGTCCATGAGCCCGTGTGGACGTCGTCCAACGAGGTGGGGAAGCTGTATCAGGAGACGGAGGCCATTCGAATCATGGAGCAGGGCAGCGCTCTGATCTGGGACGTTCGCTACATGGGAATGATGTCGGGGTCCGTCGAGGGCGGCACCGGGCAGAGCCGCCGGGGTGGTCGCCATGGCTTCGCTGTCCCCGAGGCGAGCGCAATCGTCCGGCAGGTCGGTCATCTCTTCAATCTCCGCTCCGCCCCCTGCAGCGAGGAGGACCCGGACCCGTACTATCCGCACGGGAACGGAGTGATCGGCGCCTGGGGCTACGATCCGGGCGCCGGAGAGCTGGTTTCGCCCGCGACCTCGGACCTGATGTCCAACTGCGGTCCGGTGCGCTGGATCAGCGACTACCACTTCACGAATGCGTACAGCTATCGCCTGGTCGACGAGCATGTGAGGCAAACCGCCGCCGCGGCCACGGCCCGCTCGCTGCTGCTGTGGGGTGGCGTGGACGCCGGTGGGGAACCCTACCTGGAACCCGCGCTTGTGGTCGACGCGCCACCGGCGCTGCCGCTCTCGGGTGGTGACTATGAGGTGACCGGGTGGACCGCCGACGGTGAGGAGCTGTTCTCGTTGCGCTTTGGAATGCCGGAGGTGGATGGAGGGGATGGTGGGTCGAGTTTCGTCTTTGCCATTCCGGTGCGGGCGGAGTGGGAGGTCCAGCTTGCGAGGATCACGTTGTCGGGGCCGGAGGGAACAGTCACGCTGGACCGGGAGAGCAACCGGCCCGTGGCGATTGTGCGCGATCCGCGTACGGGTCGGATCCGCGGCATTCTGAGGGGTGCGGCTGCAATGGGGCTGGTTGGTGTGGACGGAGGGGGGGATCGGTTGGCGTTGAAGGGGCTCGATGTGATGACGAGCAGGGGGATTCCCGGTCCGGAGGCTTGGAGGCGGTAGCCGGACTGGGGGAGCGGGGAATAGTGGCGAGGGCCCGGGAAGAGTCGGAGACCGATATGTTAGCTTTGAGCCGGAAAGGCGTTTCGGGTGCGTCCGGTTCGAACGGAACTGGAGTTCGGGCGCCACGACCATAGCGAAGCATGCGCCACCGCCACCTCAACCACAGCCGGCCGACCCTCGCCGCGATCGACGATATCATCGCCCGGGGGCAGTGGCGCGATTGGGCCGACCTTCGCCAGGCGGCCCGGCGGGATCCGTCCGTCATGGACAGGATTGAGCGCGTGTGTGCCCGGTACGAGCAGGATCCGCGCGCACAGCGTCATCATTTCTGGAGGTTGTATGCCCAGCAATCGCGAACACCTTCCTGAGTGGGAGCGACTGTTATCTTCGGCGGCACGCCTCCAGCAGATTCTGCCCGAGGCCGTACTGGTTGGCGGGACCGCGGCCGCCATCCACGCCGAGCACCGTTTCTCACTGGACGCCGATCACGTCCTCACCGATCTTCGCTCGCGCTTCAATGAGGTGCTCCAGCAACTGGAATCCGTCGCCGGTTGGCGAACGGCCCGGTTGGCGCGGCCCGTGCAGAAACTGGGTAGCCTGGATGGGATCCAGACCGGAGTCCGGCAACTAATTCGCGCTGAACCGCTGGAGACGACCACACTCGATGTGGAGGGAGCGGGACTGACCATCCCGACCCAGCCGGAGATACTCCGGATCAAAGGGGTCCTCATCCTCAAACGCAATGCCACCCGGGACTACCTCGACTTCGTGGCCCTGGCGACCCGAATGGGAGCCGATTCGGCCGGCGAGGCATTGCGGTCCTTCGACCACCTGTATCCCCAGGAGAGCGGTGAGTCCGCCCTCCAGCAACTCCAGGCTCAGCTGGCCAACCCGCTTCCCTACGATCTCGACGAGTCGAATCTCTCCGAGTACAGGGATTTGGCGGCCCAATGGCAGAACTGGGCGCAGGTGAAGGCCGCTTGCGGAAGGATAGCAGTCGCGGTCTTCGACCACGTGTGCGAGGCGCCGACATGAAACATCGGGGATTGGGGATTCAGTAAACGATGCCATCGGGTGGATCGCTGTCGACGCCCACCCAGAGCAGCCAGAGGCCCTCCTCGAGAAAGTTGGCAGCCGAGTCTTCGATCCGCATGCGGAGCACGCCGTCGCAGAATTGGATAGCGAGTGATTCGCAGCCAGGGTCCGTCACATCGTCGAGGCTGTAGTTTCGCCCTCCCTCTGGAGGAGCGATGCCCCGGGAGACGACCAGAAGCCAATCCGTCTTCGGCCTCAGCGACCAGGATGTGTCTCCCACGGCCACGAACCGGCCCTGCTGCGCGAGGCGCACGGACACCTGCACCTGCCCTGATTCGTCCACGTCCCATCGCGTCCTGGTGGAAGACCCGAACGCGAGGTCCTCGGCGGTGAGGGTACGTCCCATCACGCGCACTTCGAGGCCGGCCAGACCCGCCGAATCCACGAGCGAGTTGTTGCCCACCACGATGCTGTCGGGGAAGGCGGGGTGTCGGTCCCTGGTATTGTTGGCGTAGACCGCAACCTCCATCGTGGAAACGTCACCGGCGTCGCAAGAGCCCAGTGCGATGCACAGGGCGAGGATGAGCGGAATCGTACGTTGGCGGCGGCGTGCGCTGGTGGTGGTTTGGTCGTTCATAAGGGTTCGTAACCCTACGCGACAGTCCAGGTTCCGGTGGTTCCCACCGCGCGGCTTGTTCCAGAAACGTCACTGACCCAACCTCCCGATCCAGCCGGCGGCATGGCCTCCGGTCGTCCCGCTTCTTGACAGGGTTCCCTCCCCTCCGCACTTTGTTCGGCAGCCGAACAAAGTAGCCTGGGCCCGTCCGGAGGGATGCCACCATGAGTTCGATCCGCCACCAGACCCGCCGCCTCACCGCGGGGCTGCGAACAGCGTTGGCGCTGTTCCTGGTCCTGGCATCCACCGTGTCACCCGCCCCCGCATCCGCGCAGGACGCCCCGCCCCGCGTGCCCGTCATCGAACTCGTCACCGACGACTCCGGCACGCGCCTCCGGGTGGACGGCGAGGACATGATGGTGCAGGGCGTCAACTGGGATTATTTCCCGATCGGGACCACCTACAACTACAGCTTCTGGACCGAGCCCGACCACATCATCGAGGCGGCGCTGGAGCGCGAGATGTCGCTCCTGAAGGCGATGGGCGGCAACGCGATCCGCACGTATGTGGGGATCACGCCGAAGTGGGTCAGGCACATCTACGAGCGCTACGGGATCTACACGATCCTCAACCACGCGATGGCCCGTTACGGGATCACGGTGGACGGCGTATTCAGCGCGAACACGGACTACTCGGACCCTGGCGCGCGGGCGCAGGTGATGGCCGAGATCGAGGAGATGGCGGACGACTTCAGGGACACGCCCGGTCTCCTGATGTGGCTGCTCGGCAACGAGAACAACTACGGGCTGGTGTGGAGTTCCGCCGAGACCGAGGATCTGCCCACCGAAGAGGCCGACGCGGTCCGCGCACGATACATGTACTCGCTCTTCGGCGAGGCGGCCACGCGCATCAAGGAGATCGACCCCACCCGCCCCGTCGCGATGGCCAACGGCGATCTCGGGCACCTCGAAATCATCGCCGAGGAGGTCCCCGACCTGGATGTCTTCGGCACCAACGTCTACCGCGGCATCTCTTTCGGGGAGCTCTTCCAGGAGGTGCGCGACAAGCTCGACCGCCCCGTCATGTTCACCGAGTTCGGCGCGGACGTGTGGAACGCGAAGGACATGCGCGAGGACCAGGTCACGCAGGCGAAGTACCTGATCGGGCAGTGGCGCGAGATCTACGAGCAGTCGGCGGGGAAGGGCCTGGTCGGCAACTCGATCGGCGGCCTCACCTTCCAGTGGTCGGACGGCTGGTGGAAGTTCGGCCAGGAGTCGCGGCTCGACATCCAGGACACGAACGCCTCGTGGGCGAACGGCGGCTACGTGGAGGACTTCGTCGAGGGCCGCAACAACATGAACGAGGAGTGGTGGGGGATCGTCGCCAAGGGTCCCCCCGACCACAACAGGCTCTACGAACTCTACCCGAGGGCCGCCTACTACGCGCTTCAGCAGGCGTACACCCTCGATCCCTATGCTCCGGGCACCGACCTGGCCACCGTCCGGGACCACTTCGACGCCATTCACCCGGCCGCAATGGGACTGCAGGCGCTCGGCGACCGGGCCGCGCTCCTGGCCATGGCCCGCGACCGCGTCCATCTGAGCGGCGTCCGCATCGAACTGGAGACCTTCAGCACCGGCGGCTCCCTCGTCAGCACCCCCGAGGAGGCGCCCGAGCGGAACCCCTCCTACCCGAGCTTCCGCGGCTTCGACAAGATGCAGTCCTTCTATGCGGACGTGACGGCGCAGCCCGTGAAGAACATGCTCGCGACCGTCTCGTTCAACATCCTGGGCGACGTCCCCACGAACCCCATCGACGAGATCTTCTACGAGAACCGGGGCCGTCCGCAGCGCGTGAGAACCGACGGCGGCGATGTCGCGCTGCACGACATCGAGCGCCTCAAGGTGTACAACGCAAATGTCTCGTGGGACGACAAGTGGTTCAACCTGGAGGGCTTCTACCGCACCGGACACTACCACTGGGGCTATGAAGGCGACTTCTTCGGGCTGTACCAGGAGGCCAACTACGGACCCAACATCGACGTTTACAACGGACTCGCGCCGGTCGGGATGGAGTTCACCGGCAAGCTCGCCCTGGACGGGCTGAAGGTCGCGATCGGGCCGGAGCTGTGGTGGGGCGCGAATCCGGCGGTGCTGGCCAAGTACCAGACCGCCCTCGGTCCCCTCGAGACCACCGCCATCTACCAGGAGGACCTCGCGGCGGCGGGCAGCGCGGCGGCAAGCTCCTTCGCCATCCCCCTGCCCCCCACCCGCAAGGCCACGCTGCACCTCGCGGCCACGAGCGGCGGCGCGACCTTCGAAGTGGGCGGGATCTGGTCGGGGAGCACGAAGGAGGGGCAGCCCTTCCAGGTCGTGAGGGGAGAGCCGGGCAGCTACGAGGTGCTCGCCGACGAGATCAAGCCGTCCGACGCATTCGGCGCCAAGGCGAAGGTTTCCCTGACCCGGGGGCGTCTGAACTGGTACCTGCAGGGCGCCGCAATCGGGCTCGTGGCCGACGGCGGCTTCACGCAGATCCAGACCTACACCGGCTGGACGCTGAAGGACACCGGCAGCGGCAACCAGCGCAACCTGATCACCGGCTTCACCTTCCTCGCGGGCAACTGGCAGATCGCGCCCAACTTCCTCTGGCGGAAGCCGCTGATCGGGCCGGTTCCCTCGGGCGTGCCCGCGCCCGGACGTCCGCGCAACATCCTGGCAGACCCCTTCGCGGTGCGCGGCAACCGCGAGACCCGCGCCGCCGAGTTCCTCGTCACCTACGACCCCACCCCGGCCACCTGGATGTACAACTGGGACAGCGACGTGCGTGAGGACGCGAGCTTCGCGGCCTCGCTCGGCTTCGTCTACTTCAACTTCCCCACCACCCAGGACGCCGCGATCGGCATCTTCGCCGACGGCCGCACCACCTTCCCCTTCCCCAATGCTCCGCCCGCGCGCGACCTGTGGGAGTTCAAGGCGCGGCTCGTCTCGAAGCGTTCGCCGGCGTCGGGCATGATCGCCAACATCTTCGCGGGGAAGGGCGAGCCCAACGGCGACGACGAGCGCGTGATCTACCGCGCCGGACTCGACCTGCGCCTCATCGGCGGCCCGGCCCGGTTCCAGGGAATGGTGCGCGTGAACGACTGGGGACCGTACGACTACCACCGCGACTTCAACCTGACCTTCCCGCTGCAACTCACGGGCGACATCTCGTATTCGCTCGGGCCGCCGGAGTGGTTCGACCTGCCCCAGACGCGCCTCGGCGTCCGCGCCTCCGTGCGAAGCCTGAACGAGCATTCGCCCCGCTACTGTCCCGCGATGAGCCCCGACGACTTCGGCCGGATGGCGTGCAACCCCAACCTCGGCAGCGCGAACGGACGGGAGTGGGAGATCCGGACGTACCTGCACATCGGGTTGTAGCGGAGACCGCGAGCCCGTGAGCTTCGGAGCGCGATCCGCGAACAGAGGGCACCTTGTGAACGGTTTCACAAGCTACGGGCAGGCCGTGGCCGAAAAAGCCTCCGACATCGAGGAGCGGGTGCGGGAACTGCTCGCCTGCATGACCCTGGACCAGAAGATCGGCCAGATGACGCAGCCGGAACGGATGCACGTCAGCCCCGCCGAGGTGAAGCGGTACCACATCGGCTCGGTGCTCAGCGGCGGCGGTTCATGCCCGGGTGACAACCGCCCGGCCGACTGGGTGGCCATGAACGACGCCTACTGGTCCGCATCGATGGAGGAGGACGACGACCACCTTGCCATCCCGGTCCTCTATGGCGTGGACGCGATCCACGGAAACGCCAATGTCCTGGGCGCGACCATCTTCCCGCACAACATCGGCCTGGGCGCGACGGGGGACCCCGAGCTGATCGAGCGGATCGGGCGAATCACGGCGCGGGAGGTGCGGGCGGCGGGCGTGGACTGGACCTTCGCGCCCACCCTGGCGGTGGCGCAGGATCCGCGCTGGGGGCGGACGTACGAGAGCTATTCGGAGGATCCGGGGGTGGTGGGTGAATACGCGGCGAGGATTGTGAGGGGGTTGCAGGGCGGGGGTGTGGTGGGTGCGAAGGGCGAGGGCGATTTCGTGGGGCTTGGTCCGGAAGGAATCCTGGCCTGTGCAAAGCACTGGGTGGGGGATGGGGGGACGCGCGACGGCGTGGACCAGGGCGACACGGTCGTGGACGAGGAGGAGCTGCGGCGGGTGCATGTGGCGCCGTATGCATCGGCGCTGGAGGCCGGGGCGATGACGGTCATGGTGTCGCTGAGCAGCTGGAACGGCGAGAAATGCCACGCGCACCGCTACCTGATCCAGGACGTGCTGAAGGGGGAGATGGGGTTCCGCGGCTTCGTGGTTTCGGACTGGAACGGGCTCGATCCGCTGGCTGAGGACTACGGTGATGCGGTGGCGATGGCGGTGAACGCCGGGATCGACATGGTGATGGTGCCGGAGGCTTGGAAGGCGTTCATTGCGGGGTTGCGGGAGAGGGTGGAGCGGGGGGATGTGCCGGTGGAGCGGATTGACGACGCGGTTGGGCGGATTCTGCGCGTGAAGTTTGTGAGTGGGCTGTTCGAGCGGGGGCGGCCGTGGGGTCGGCGGGGGGCGAATGGGAGCAGCTTTGGGTCGCGTGAGCACCGGGAGGTGGCCCGGGAGGCGGTGAGGAAGTCGCTGGTGTTGTTGAAGAACGACGGTGGGGTGCTGCCGTTGGATAAGGGTGCGCGGATTCTGGTGACGGGGCGTGGGGCGCATGACCGGGGGCGGTTGTGTGGGGGGTTCACGGTGGAGTGGCAGGGGGTGTTGGGGAATGATCGGATCGAGGGGGGGACTTCGGTTTGGGAGGGGATTAAGGCGGTGGCGCCTGGGGCGGTGTTGGGTGGGTTGGGGGTGGGT